>Ga0302320_10025732_pt1 | contig 11427 bp, 9 predicted proteins | sample Bog_T0_3_FD_202130 | JGI IMG/M metagenome (GOLD analysis project Ga0302320, IMG submission 202130) | Peat permafrost microbial communities from Stordalen Mire near Abisko, Sweden - Bog_T0_3 | ecosystem: Environmental > Terrestrial > Soil > Wetlands > Peat | place: Sweden: Abisko, Stordalen Mire... | reverse complement strand
GAACGTGCCTGACGCTCTTGACGTGCTTCGCTTACTCCATCCAACCGCGGCCGTAGGCGGCATACCGCACCGAAACGCGTACGAGCTCATCTGTCGACTCGAACAGCACGATCGAGGACACTACGCGGGCCCCGTGGGATGGCTCGACGCCAACGGCGACGGTGAATGGTGGATCGGTATTCGTGGCGTCCTGCTCGCAGGCACCGAGTTCGAAGCGTGGGCTGGCGCGGGCATAGTGAGCGAGTCAGATCCGATTGCCGAGCGCGAAGAAACCCGAGTCAAACTCGCCGTAGCGCTCTCGTCGATCTTGACTGATCAGGTGTAGTGACGCTTCCGCACGAAAGGGCGCATTAGCGCCCATTTCGTCACGAGGCCGAGAGCTTCAACCACAATGGCACCAGACATTTTGGATTCGCCGAGTTCGCGATCGGTGAAGGAAATCGGAACTTCGATGATCGAAGCACCACTTCGTCGTGCACGATACGTCATTTCAATCTGAAAACCGTAACCGTCCGCGGTGACGCGTTCATAGTCAATCAGTTCGAGCGCGTGCTTGGAGTAGACACGATAGCCCGCCGTGGAGTCCGCCACGCGTAGCCCCAACATGATCGATGCGTACTGATTTCCTCCTCGTGACAAAAGCCGACGAGAGAGAGTCCACTGGGGAATGTGGCCGCCATCTACGTAACGCGAGCCGATCACGACGTCGTTCGTTTCCGCCGCGTGCAACAATTCGGGCAACGCATTGGGATCGTGGGAGAAGTCACAGTCGATCTCGACGAAATGGTCATAACCTTGACCAATGCCCCAGGCGAAGCCCGCTCGATAGGCCCCACCGAGTCCGCTTTTGGTGGCGCGTTGCAGCACGTCAATGTTGCCGATCTCGTCGGCGACGTCGAGGGCCTTCTTCGCTGTACCGTCGGGGCTTCCATCGTCAACCACAAGAATCTGTACCGACGGTACCGTGTGGCGCAGCGCTCGCAGCATCGACTCAATGTTCAAAATTTCGTTGTACGTCGGTAAAACCACGAGCGTGCGCATTCGTTGATTCTACTGAACTCACCTAGACTTCGAAGGTTGTAGTTGGTCACGAGTCCTCAGAAAGTGGCGAGTTTAAAGAACTCTTATGAGCACCGTCTCTAAAAAACGATTCACCATGCCTCGAGAAAGTCGCATCATCTTGAGCGCCGGTTGTCTCGTCTTCGTTTTCGCCTACTTAGTGTTGCCACAGTTCTCCTCCGCGCGTCCAGCGATTCATCTCCTCGCCGAACTCAACCCCTTCATCGTCATTTTCGCCGTGCTTTGCGAAATGGCCGCGATTGGTTCCTACGTGGAGCTGACGAGAACGGTGCTGTACCCTTATGCACCCAGCCGCTACAACACACTTCGCGTCAATCTCGCCGGCCTCGCCATCAGCCACGTCGTCCCCGGTGGCACTGCTCCCGCCGGAGCACTGAGCTATCGCATCTTCAACGAGCTAGGGGTGCCCAAGGAAACAAACGCGTTCGGACTCGCGGCGCAAGGCAGCGGTTCGGCGGTGGTGCTCAATTTGATCTTCTGGTTCGCGTTGGTCGTCTCAATTCCGCTTGATGGATTCAACCCGGCCTACGGATTCGCTGCGCTGGCGGGCGTGTTCTTGTTGATGGCGTTCTTTGGAACGATCCTGCTCATCACGCGTGGACAACGTCACGCCGATACGTGGATTCGCGCGGCGGCGCGCCACATCCCCACGCTCAATCCGGACAAAATCTCCGAACTCTTGGGCAAGGTCGCTGCTCGGATCACCCTACTCATCACGAATCGGCGCACACTCTGGTGGGCCTTCACGTGGGCGGGACTCAATTGGCTCTTTGATGCCACGTGTCTGTGGGTCTTCGTGTGGTCCTTTGGTACGGTCATCTCGCCCATCGACCTCTTGGTCGCGTACGGTCTCGCCAACATTTTTGCAGCGATTCCCTTGACGCCAGCGGGTCTCGGGGTCGTCGAGGGCGTCTTGATCACGACGTTGGTGGGTTTCGGGGTCCCCCACAGCCAGGCCATCCTCGCGGTGTTGGCCTACCGACTCGTCAACTTCTGGATACCAATTCCAGTGGGGGGTGCCGCGTACGCGAGTCTGCAATGGCGAAAGGCGCCGCTCACAACTGGACAACCGAACGGGACCGCAACGTCTCCAGACGCTTGAATTCGGCCTGCGCGGAGAACTCGTTGACTGGTTGGAGGCGACGCCAACGTCGATCCGTGCCGAGGGTCCAGGTGAACATGTCGTCGCGCCAAGTGATCTCGAATGCTTGAGCGAGGTCGTCTCGTAGGAGGGAATCTTCAATTGGCACGAGCACCTCAACGCGTCGATCGAGGTTGCGCTCCATCAGGTCCGCCGAGCCAATGAAGATGGCGTAGTCCTCGGTTTCGGGACGACCGAAGATGAAGATCCGCGAGTGCTCGAGGAACTCGCCCACGAGACTGTGCACCGTGATGTTTTCCGACAACCCCGGTACGCCGGGGCGAAGGCAACACAGCGTGCGCACTTCGAGACGCACTTCGACCCCGGCGCCGCTCGCATCGTAGAGAGCGTCAATGATCGCGGGGTCCGTCAAACCATTGACCTTGATCGCGATGCGACCGTTCGTGCCAAGATCGCGTTGCGTGTTGATCAACTCGATCACGCGCGATCGAGTTGACGAAGGACTCACAATGAGCTTTTCGTAATTACCGTCTCTCGCGAAACCCGTCAGGAAATTGAACAATTCACCGACGTCGTGAGTGATTTGGGGATCGCACGTCAATAATCCGAAATCTTCGTAGGTCCTCGCGGTCGTGGCGTTGTAGTTTCCCGTCGCAATGTGTACGTAACGCATCGTCGTCGCACCCTCACTACGAACAACGAGGGCAGTTTTCGAGTGCGTCTTGAGGCCCATGATTCCATAGACCACGTGGACGCCCGCGTCTTCGAGCGCCTTGGCCCATTCAATATTCGCCGCCTCGTCAAAACGCGCTTTTAGCTCGACGAGCGCTACCACCTGTTTTCCGCGCTCGACTGCCTGCATCAGTGAAGCGACAATTGGCGAGTCCCCGGACGTACGGTAGAGCGTCTGCTTGATTCCCACGACTTTTGGATCGCTCGCCGCTTGAGCAATGAACACTTCCACTGAATCAGTGAACGAATCATAGGGGTGATGCAGGAGCACGTCTTCTTCGCGAATCGCGGCGAAGATGTCACCAACGTGATCACCCTCGAGCAATCGTCTGGGTGTGATTGGTGACCAGCCCTCCCCCTTCAGATCTGGCCGATCAATCGCATACAACGACCACAGGTCGTGGAGTCCCAGCGGCGCGTCGGTGACGTACACGTTTGATCGGTCCAGCTTCAATTGATCGACCAGGAGCTCAAGAAAATCACTCGACATCCCGCTTTGAATCTCAACTCGGAGTGCTTCGCCAAAACGGCGCCGACGAAGCTCCACCTCGAGAGCGACCAACAGGTCATCAGCCTCGTCTTCTTCCAACGTAAGGTCCGCGTTGCGCGTCACGCGAAACAGGTCGGCGCGACCGATGCGCATGCCGGGAAAGAGTCGGTCAAGGTTCTCCATGATCAAATCCTCGAGAAGGCACCATCGGCTCTCTGCGACTTGCAAGAACCGCGGCAAGGAATTTGGCACTTTCACGCGAGCGCTGCGCTCCTCGCCCGTGCTGTCATCTTTGACAGTGACGGCGATGTTGAGCGACAGGTTCGAGATCATTGGAAATGGATGACCGGAATCGACGGCCAGTGGCGTCAGTACGGGGTAGACGTTCTCGTCAAAATACTTGGTGAGGCGCTTCTTCTCGTCATCATCAAGGTCTCGATAGTGAACGACGTCGATGCCGTTGAGCGCCAGTTCTGGCAGCAACGTATCGAGCACGATCCGGTCTTGTCGCTCGACGAGCGACAAGACGCGCTCCCTAATCGCCGAAAGCTGTTGTCGAGGGCGCACACCATCCACCGACGGCGTCTGCACGCCGGCGGCGACTTTGTCCTCGAGACTCACGACGCGCACCTGGAAAAACTCGTCCACCAAATCCGCGAAGATGGCCGCGAACTTGACTCTCTCGAGAACGGTCAAGCGCTGATCTTCTGCCAAGTCCAAGAGTCGGGCGCCGAACTCGAGTCTCGACAATTCGCGGCTAGAGAACCTTTCGGGTCCAAACGAGGCAATGTCGATACTCATGTTCTGAACGCTTTCCTTCTCGCACAATGGAAGTGCTGTGGAACATCGTACGACTAACCTTCAAACGTGGCGAAATCGATGACGAATGTGCCCTACGGCGATAGTCAACGAACCGTCACGAAACCGTCACGTTCGACCGAGCTCGGCCTTATGGCCCTCGCCTGGATTATCACGACCGCGTTCTACGTGCTTGCCTCACTGGGATCCCGAGGGCATATGCCACCACGAATTTGGCTGTTCCTCACGAGCATCGTGGTGATATCGCTCGGTATGCATTTCGCAATCCGCCACTACGCCCCCAACGCCTCACAAGTGTTGTTACCGATCGCCACACTCTTGAACGGCATTGGCTACGTCGAGATCGCTCGTTGGAATCCCACCAACGCGAGCTACCAGGCCCTCTGGTTCTTACTGAGTGCGGTGGCGGTTGTGGCGACCTTGAAATTCGTACGCCACGTGCGCGACCTCGACCGGTATCGATACCTCACACTCGCCGCCGCCATACTCCTCATGTTGCTCCCACTGGTCCCTCACTTTGGCGAGGACATCAATGGCGCACGCCTGTGGGTGGTCGTCGGTCCCGTCTCATTTCAACCCATCGAACTCGCCAAGATTCTTCTCGCCTTCTTCTTCGCCTCGTACTTCGCCTCCAATCGTCAGTTGCTTTCGACACCAACGCAACGAATTGGTCCCAAATTGATCGTGCCGCCGCGAACACTTTTTCCAATCCTCGTCGCGTGGGGCTTCTCACTCGCCATTCTCGGCGCCGAGAACGACATTGGCTTTGCACTGTTGCTATTCGCATTGTTCATCTCACTGTTGTGGGTCACGACGGGTCTCAAGACCTACGTCATCCTTGGCATGGGACTTTTCGTGAGTGGCGCTTTCGTCGCGGCGAACTATTTCACCCAGATCCATTCTCGCGTCGCGTTCTGGCTCGATCCGTGGTCGGCTGCGCACTGGGCAATCTCGGACCAACTTGGACTTGGTTGGTTCTCGCTCGCTGCTGGGGGTATCACCGGTACGGGGCTTGGCCTTGGTCAGTCGGGAAACATCCCGTTCATAACCTCGGACATGATCTTTGCCGCCGTAGGCGAAGAACTCGGGTTCCTTGGCATCATCCTCGTGTTGTGTTTGTTCATGGCCTTCGTCGGCGAAGGATTCCACATTGCCCAGCGCGCGCACTCAGATTTCGTTCGCCTCGCCGCCACGGCACTCACGGCGACGATGGGTTTCCAAGCCTTCTTCATTACGGCGGGCGTACTTCGCATCCTTCCCTTCACTGGTATCACGCTTCCCTTTATGGCCTACGGAGGAAGTTCCTTGATCGCGAACTACATCATCGTGGCGATTCTGTTACGGATTTCAGATGAAAACGCTCTCGACTCCCGAGGGGGCCAAGTTCTCGATCTAGCGATGACCTAGGCGAAGAACGACGCGAGGATTTGTTCCGAACACAAGATCGGCGCACTCACCGCTTGTCGTAAGGCGAGGATGATCGCGTCGCTAGGGCGAGCGTCGAAGGTGTGGGATCCTTGAGGCATCATGACGTCAAGTTCGGCGTAGAACACCCCTGCGTCATGACGAACGAGGCGCACCGCAATGAGGTCCGCCTGAAACTGACGGATAATCGCCGACGTAAGTTCGTGCGTCGAAGGTCGTCGACCCGTGACGTTGTTGATTGCCGCGTACAACGCCTGTGCTTCACTAAGCGCAATAGCGATGCTGACATGGCGAAAGGGTGACTCGGCTTCCATGAGGTGCACGTGCGGCGAAGTATTGGCGAGGTTGAACGTGACCGACTCGACATTCATCACGCGAAAGATTGCAGTCTGATCAGGTTGACTGTCGAGGTCAGGACTCGTTTCGGCGTCGCTCATCAGTAAAAAGACTAATTGCCCCGGCGACGCGACACCGAAAGCACGACGCCACCTGCCGCGTAGAAGACCAGGGCCGCCGAGCCCCCGTAACTAAGGAACGGCAGCGGAATGCCGGTGACGGGCATGATGCCCATTGTCATGCCGATGTTCTCAAAACAACTGAAGGCGAAAAAAATAAAAATGCCCAGGCACAAGAGTCGTCCCATGGTGTCTTTCGCGTTGCGTCCAATCATGAACATGCGAAAGGCAATGAAACCCAGCAACAACAAAATCAATACCGAACCCACGAAACCGAGCTGTTCACCAATGGCGGTGAAGATGAAGTCGGTGCGTTGCTCGGGCACGTAACCAAGTACCGTTTGCAGCCCGCGAAACAGTCCAGCACCGTGCACGCCACCGGAGCCAATTGCTGATTTCGCGTTGTTGACCTCGTAGATGAGTGGCGCGAGATTGGGATTCGTCGAGTTCTGGTTCAAGAACGAGACGAAGCGGTCGACTTGATACTTCTTCAGTAAATCCAAATAGGTTGCCGCGACAACGCTCAAGGTGCCCACGACGGCGAGAAATGTCATGAACCGAGGCGGCACACCCGCGACGACCATCATGGCTGCCACGCACAACACGATGATCGTGGATGTACCGAGGTCCGGTTGTTTGATAATCAGCAACAACGGCACCGCCGACATCACGAGCAAGCGCACGACGTCATACATCGTGAGTCCCTCAGGACGTCGAGCACAAAACGTCGCAATCGCGAGGATGATGGCAAGCACGCAGAACTCACTGGGTTGGATCTGAATGAATCCGAGGTTGAACCAGCGCTGTGCCCCAAGGGCACTCTGGCCGAGCACGAACACGCCCACGAGTCCAAGTAGCGAACACACGTAGAACGGTGTGGCGACAATGTCAAAGCGCCGATAATCAAGATTCGAGATGACGTACATGATGATGACGCCCGCGACGAAAAAGATGCCCTGGCGTTCGAGGTAGTAGTGCGGGTTGTCGCCCGCGTTTACCAACGCCTGACGAGTGGCGCTGTAGATCATCCCCACGCCAATGAGACCCACGGCGATGAGCGCCGCAAAAAGACTGAAGTCCATCGAATCGGCGCCAGTGCGCACCTTGCTCGTCCAGGTGCTGAGAGTGTCGGTCATGACACCACCTTAAGCAGGTGTGCACCATCGATGGGGGTCTCGAACCACCACTGCATCTGGAGGGCCGCTTGATACGCAAGCATTGCGAGCCCGTTTTGCGTCCGGCAACCTTCCGCATCGTGCAGAGCTCGCCAGTCGGACATACGAGGCTCGTAGGTGATATCAACGGCAATCGTGTCCGAAGTCACGCCCTGCATGACCGCTGCTTCGTGCTTTCGCGCGTGCGAGGGCAACGCGTTAACGATCAGGTCAACCGGTCGGTATTGCAACGTGTGACCGTAGACGTTCGTGTAGCGACGAACAAGTGAGTCAACTTTCGATTCGTTTCGCGCGTGCACGCTGATCGAACCGACCTGGGCATTCACGAGTGCGTCGACAATGCCCGCCGCAGCGCCTCCGGAGCCTAGAACAACGACGTGCAGGTTCTCCACGATGACTCCGAAGGACCCGTAGAGCGAGTCGAGAAAACCTTGTCCGTCCTTGTTCGCGCCGTGAAGTACACCGTCGCGATAGAGCAAGGAATTGACAACGCCCGTTCGCGTTGCGACGTCACCTAGTACGTCACAGTATTTGGCAGCAGCGCCTTTTAGCGGCATCGTCACTGATAAGCCGTCGTACTTCTTCCCCATCCACTTCTTTACTTTCTTTGCCTCCGACGCTTTGAGCTCTATTCGTTCAGACGTTCCCTTCAGCCCTGCCATAGCGAGACCTGCGTCGTGGAGCTGCGGCGTCAACGAGTGTTGAATGGGTGAACCCACGACGCCCAATCGCCACATCATGACAATCCTCTCAACGCCGCCAATTGTTCGTTGGCGAGTTGCTGAGCGAACGTCGTGGAGAAGGCTTCGTCGCCGTTCTTGTCAATCACTTCGAAGTAGAGCCACGGACCTGCTGGAGCGTGCAGCATCGCATTGAGTGAGAACGTCGAGACCGTACAAATCGGCGTCGGCGTCAAGCCCGTGTTCAAATAGGTGTTGTACGGCGTAGGAGTTTCGAGCATCGCGTGCGTCACGGTGCCACCGTCTTGATTGAAGTAGTACAACACCGTGGCGTCCATCTGCAGCGGACCCCCTCTCGCAAGGCGGTTGTAGATCACTCGCGCCACTTTGGGCATGTTGCTCGGATAGTAACCCTCTTTTTCGACGATGGACGCGGCGGTGAGGAGTTGATACGCGTCGAGTCCGTCGATGCTGGTCGAAGGGCGAAGACCAACTTTGGCGGCGAGCGCGTCGAATGATTGGGTCATCGCGAGCAGCAACTGTTCGGGACTTTCACCGGGATTGATTACGTAGTCACCAGGCCCGACCAAGCCTTCCAGAGAACTATGGACACCGAAACGACTCGACCCGGCGAGCGACGACTCATCCTTTACGAACGCGTCGGCGAAGGAGTTCGACGTGTGCGTCGCGACCTCGAGGGCGATCTCGTGCAGCGTGTAGCCAGGGGGCACACTCACGACGTTGGGTTCGTTGCTCAGAATGCGACGCAACGTCGAGAACGATGCGCCCTGACGCATCCCGTAGGTACCCGGAATCACCGAAGGCGATCCGAAGAGTTGCAGATCGAGGCGAAAGGCGAAAGATGAGGCGATGATCCCCTTCGCGTGCATCTCACTCGCGATCGTCGAAAGGGAGTCACCATAGTTGACGATGACGAATTCTTCCTTGCCCGATCCGCCAATCGGGTAGGCCTGAAGCGCGAACCACACCCCGATGACGACGAGCACCAGTACCACGGCGGCCGCGAGACGGGCCAGGGGCTTAGCGAGCATCAAGGCCATCAAGATAGTTTTGCAGCATTATGACCGCCGCCGCAGAATCAACATGTTCTCGCTGTTCTTTGGCCCTCATTCCCGCGCTCGACAGCGAACGTTGCGCCTCGAACGTCGTGAGACGCTCGTCCCATTGCACCACTGTTGTCGTTGGCAACGCAGCACCGATCTCTTGGTACATCGCGTCAGCAACGAACGTGCTGGCGGTGTCGTTACCCGACAACGCAATGGGTCGACCCACAATGACGAGTCCAATCGACTCTTCGTCAACGAGCGCACGAAGCCGTAGCATGAGTGCATCGTTCACGACGAACGCCGGACGAGGAAACGCCATCGTGCGCGACGTGTTCGAGACCGCGATCCCGCAACGCTTCGTCCCCGGATCGATGCCCAGCACTCTCGACATCGCCTACAACTCCGCGGCCGCGCTGATCACCTTGTCGATACCTGACGCGTCACGACCGCCCGCCAGTGCGAGTCGAGGTGACCCCCCACCACCACCTCCGACTAGCACGGCGAGCTGTTTGACTGTCATGGACGCGTCCTGAGAACCGTCGCTCGCGACCGCAATTGAAACCTTCTCGTCGCTCGCTCCCACGATCACCACCACGCGACGTCCCCGGTGCTGCAGTTCTTGGGCGAGTGATCGGAGCTGTTCACCCGCATAGCCATCGAGACGCGTCACGAGGACATCGTGGTTGCTCGATTGATGCAACTGTTCGGCGATAGTCGACAGTTGTGCTTGACGAAGCGAGGATAACTCTTTCTCAACGTCGCGCTGGCGCTCGACGAGCCTCTCCAATGCTGGAACGACGTCGTCACTTGACACCTTGAGCAGTGTCGCTACCGCACCGAGCGCGTGCTCCATCTGGTGACTGCGCTGAAACGCTCCGAGGCCGCTCACGGCCTCAATACGACGCGTATTCGAGCCGATTGATGCCTCACTGACGATTTGAATCTGCCCAATGTCGCCCAAGCGATCAACGTGCGTACCGCCGCAAAACTCAAGACTGTGGGGGCCCGCGCGAACCACACGAACTCGATCGCCGTACTTGTCGCCGAAGAACGCCACCGCGCCCATCTTCTCCGCCTCCTGCTTGGAAGTCTGCACGGTCTCGACATCTGGATTCTCGACGACGTCGGTGTTGACCATTCGCAAAATCTCCGTCGTCTCCTCGTCGCTGAGTCCAGCGCCGTGCGAGAAGTCGAAGCGAAGACGGTCCGGACCGACGTAACTTCCCTGTTGACGAACGTGGTCACCGAGAACGCTACGAAGACTCGCGTGCAAGAGGTGCGTTGCCGTGTGGTTGCGCCGCGTTCGTTCACGCCGCGACGGATCAATCGTGGCGACCGCCACTTGGCCCGGTAACACTTCACCGTTCACGCGTCCTCGATGCGCGAAGAGTCCTCCCGCGACGTTTTGAGTATCGAGCACTTCAAAGCGACCCGTTTCGGTGACGATGGTGCCGATATCGCCCACTTGGCCGCCCGATTCGGCGTAGAAGGGCGTGGAGTCAAGGAACAACTCGCTCGTGCCGTCCTCTCCAACTAGCAGAGCGATCACCGTCGTTTCGACGCTGTAGCGGGTGACGTCGCGTCCGACGAACTCCGTCGCTCCGTGTCGTTCGATGAGGTCGCGATACTGCGCCTCGTCGGCGACGTGAAGGCTCTTCGCGGCCGCTCTCGCTCGAGTGCGCTGTTGGGTCATCGCCGCATCAAATTCCACTCGGGCGACTTGAAGACCCGATTCGGCGACGATCTCATCGGTCAACTCCACCGGAAAGCCGTGCGTGTCGTGCAGTTTGAACGCGACATCGCCGGGAAACACGTTCGACCCACTCGTGATGACTTGCTCACGCGCCTCTTCGAGCAAGGACAAACCAGTACGAAGGGTTCGGGCGAAGCCCGCTTCCTCGCGTTCGAGGACTTCAATGATGAGCTCGCGGTCCTTGACGAGCACCGGATAGGCGGCACCCATCTTCTCTATCGTGGCGTCCACCAACGCGGCGCACAACTTCGCATCGGAGCCACTGCGGCGCGCCGCGAGAATGGCTCGACGGATGATTCGCCGAAGGACGTAGCCTCGCCCTTCGTTCGACGGCAACACGCCATCAGAGACGAGGAACGTCATCGCGCGCCCATGATCGGCAATTCGACGAATAGCGACGTCGGTGTCCTCGCGCGTGCCGTAGGCGACGTTGATCGAACGTGACGCCGTTTCGAGTAGCGGATGAAAGAGATCCGTCGCGAACACCGATTCAACGCCGTTGAGAATTGCGAGTACTCGGTCGAAGCCGGCACCGGTGTCAATGTTTTGGGTCGGCAGCTCCACCATTGAGCCCCCCGGACCCTTCTCGTACTGCATGAACACGAGGTTCCAGAATTCGACGAATCGGTCCTCGCCGCCGAACGCGGGT
>Ga0302320_10025730_pt1 | contig 11427 bp, 10 predicted proteins | sample Bog_T0_3_FD_202130 | JGI IMG/M metagenome (GOLD analysis project Ga0302320, IMG submission 202130) | Peat permafrost microbial communities from Stordalen Mire near Abisko, Sweden - Bog_T0_3 | ecosystem: Environmental > Terrestrial > Soil > Wetlands > Peat | place: Sweden: Abisko, Stordalen Mire... | reverse complement strand
ACCTCGGCGCTGATTCTGCGCAGGGGCAGACGGATACGCCGGTGCAGTTTCTCGCCGGCGGTACGACCCTGATAGACCTGATGAAGCTCGACGTGCTGAGGCCGCAGCGCCTCGTGGACCTTCGGGACGCGCTCGGTTCCCACCGGTCGATTATCTGCGACGAGCGTGGATTGCACCTCGGCGCCTTTGCGACGATGGCTGCCGTTGCTGCCCATGCCGGCGTCCTGGAGTCCTATCCCGTGATCGCCCAGAGCCTGGCGCTTGCCGCGAGCGCGCAGATCCGCAACATGGCAACGCTCGGCGGCAACGTGCTGCAGAGGACTCGCTGCAGCTACTATCGCGACACCAGCTGGAGCGCCTGCAACAAGCGTCTCCCCGGCTCGGGATGTGCGGCGATCACCGGCTTCAACCGCAACCACGCGGTGCTGGGTGTCGGGCCCAACTGCATCTCGCAGTATCCGGGCGACTTTGCCGTGGCGCTGGTTGCGCTCGAGGCCGACGTCAGCCTGTCAGGGCCGCACGGGGTACGCCGCATGCCGTTTTCGCTGCTGCACTCGCCGCTGGGTGAACAGCCGCAAATCGAGCATTCGCTGCGCGCCGGCGAGATCATTACGGGGTTTTCGATACCACCGGGCGCCTGGACACGCCGCTCACTGTATCTGAAGGTGCGCGACCGGTCCTCCTATGAATTTGCGCTCGCCTCGGCAGCCGTAGCAATGGCCCTGGACGGCGATATGGTGCGCGCTGTGCGAATCGGGCTTGGTGGGATCGCCTACAGACCGTGGCGATCCGTGGAAGCGGAACAGCGGCTGACTGGCAGGCCGCTGACGGAAGCCAACGCCGAAGCGGCCGCCGCCGCGGCGTTGGCCGGGGCGCAGACTCAACGTGACAATGTCTACAAGCCGGAACTCGCACGGCGCACGCTGGTTCGCGCCTTACTGCAGGCCCGGTTGCTGCCAGCAGCCGCGAGCGGGGCATAGCGTATGGGCGCACCGGGCACCGACCCCGTGGGCAGACCTACTGTGCGAGTGGACGGTGTGGCAAAGGTCACCGGCGCGGCGCGCTTTTCCTCCGATGAACCCCTGGCCAATCCGGCGTTCGCCTACCTGGTCACCAGTTCCATCGCGCGCGGCCGGATTGCAGGCTTCCGGCTAAACCATGCGAGCGCTGTCCCTGGAGTCCTCGACATCCTCACCTACGAGAACGTCGGCAGGCTGGCAAAACCTGCGCCCGGGCCCGACGGCAAGCCATCGACCTCGACGCTCGAAGATGCCAGAATCTGGCACGACGGCCAGATCATCGCGATCGTCGTGGCCGACACCTATGAGGCGGCAAGGGCCGCCGCCAATCTCGTCGAAGTCGACTACACGCGCGAGGTTCCGAGCGCGGGCTTCGGTTCCGCCGGTGCGATGACGGAGCCACGCGAGGCGGGGCCGGCCGGGAACCCGCAACGCGGCGATGCGGCGGCCGTTCTGGCGACCGCGCCCGTACGGATTGACGCCAGCTACTCCACGCCCCCGCAGCATCACAATGCGATGGAACTGTTTACGACATCCTGTGCGTGGGATGGTCCGCAGCTGACGGTCTACGAGCCCTCGCAGTCGATGTGGGGCAGCAAGGCGTCGACGGCCGGCCGGCTGGGTCTTGATCCGGATCAGGTACGGGTCGTATCGCGCTTTGTGGGTGGCGCATTCGGCAGCAAAGGACCCAATCCCCGGACGGCCTGGGTTGCGATCGCGGCGAAGCGCATCGGGCGGCCAGTCAAGCTCGTGCCCACCCGGGACCAGGGGTTCACGGTCGCCACCTATCGCGCGGAGACGCGCCATCACGTACAACTGGGCGCAACCCCCGATGGCCGGCTCGTGGCACTGACGCATGAGGGCTGGGAGGTGACGTCCCGCCCGTCAGGCTACAACGTCGCGGGCGTCGAGAGTACGGCGAGGATGTATGCGTGCCCCAACATTGCCACGGCGGTGAACATCACGCATGCCGACCGCAATACGCCGGGCTTCATGCGCGCACCGCCCGACACCCCCTACATGTTCGCGCTGGAGTGCGCGATCGATGAACTGGCGTATGCACTGCAGATGGATCCCGTCGAGGTTCGCCGTGTCAACGACACGCAGACTGACCCCGTCGCGGGCATTCCGTTTTCCTCGCGCTCGCTGACGCAGTGTTTTGACCAGGCGGCCGCCCGCTTCGGCTGGGGCTCTCGCAGTGCCGAGCCGCGCTCGATGCAGGACGGGGACTGGCTGGTCGGCTACGGCTGTGCAACCGCCTGTTATCCGAGCAACGTCGGACCCGCGGCGGTCCGCCTGTCGCTGTCGGCCGACGGCAAGGCGCAGGTGGCGCTTGCGGCTCATGAGATCGGGACCGGTGCATACACGACCGTTGCAATTGCAGCAGCCCAGGGCCTCGGACTGCAGGTCACCGAAGTGACCGTCACGCTGGGGGACAGCAACCTGCCGCCGGTCGCGATTGCCGGGGGATCCAACAATGCCACGTCGACGGCCCTGGTGGTCGCGAAGGCCTGCGAGCGGGTGCGCAGTCAGCTGGCGCAGGCGGCCGTGACGAGCCCGGACAGTCCGTTTCACGGGCGCGACCCGGCGTCCCTACGGCTCGAGAATCATGCGCTGGTGGGCTCAAACGACGCGCGGGAGAGCCTGCAGGATGCCGTCGGGCGCACGGGTCAGCGGCTGGAGGTCTACGCCGAGAATGTGCCGGCGGGATTGCCGCACGGGGCGATGGCGGAGCTGATGCAGGGAAAATTTGCGATGCTCGGCGGAACCGCCCGCAAGGACGTCACGGCCTACGCGTTCGGCGCGCACTTCGTGGAACTGCGCATCCACCGCCGCACCTGCGAGATACGGGTCGCGCGCGTGGTATCCGCGTTTGCGGCCGGGACGATCGTTAATCCGCTGGCCGCGCACAGTCAGTACATGGGCGGCGTCATCTGGGGGCTGTCGTCGGCGTTGCTGGAAGCGACCGACCTGGATACGAGCGCTGCGCGGTACGTGAACAAGAATCTGGCCGACTATCTGATTCCCGTCAACGCCGATGTGCCCTCGATCGAGATCATCATGGTGCCCGAACGGGACACGCGCGTGAACCCGCTCGGCATCAAGGGTATCGGCGAGATCGGCATCGTCGGCATGAACGCCGCGGTCGCCAATGCGGTGTTTCACGCTACCGGCAAACGTGTTCGGGACCTGCCCATCAGAGCCGAGAAGCTCCTGTGACTGCGTCAGGGTGATGCGATGTACCTGAGCGGCCTGGGTACGGCGGTGCCGGAGCAGCGGTACACGAAGGGCGAGTGCTGGACCGCGTTCGCCGGTTCCGACTGGTATGAGCGCCTGGACACACGTTCCCATGCGGTCGCCAGGACCGTGCTGGGTCGGGAGAATGGCATTGAGGCCCGGTGGCTGGCGGTGGAGTCCCTCGACGAGGTCTTTGCCATCGATCCGGATACGCTGCACCGGCGCTTCGCCGCGCACGCACCACGACTGGCGGGCAAGGCCGCAGATCGCGCAATCCAGGACGCAGGCTTGCTGCCGGAGATGCTGGACGCCGTGATCGTCTCTACCTGTACGGGCAACCTCTGCCCCGGCCTCACCGGCTATGTCATCGAACAATTGGGCCTCAGGAAGGATGTGCTGGCCTTTGACCTGGTCGGGCAGGGCTGCGGCGGCGCGCTGCCCAACTGGCAGCTCGCCAGCGCGTTGCTGGACGCCCATCACTGCGAACATGTGCTCTCAATCTGCGTCGAGGTCTGCAGCGCAGCGATGTATCTTGACAATGATCCGGGCGTCCTGATCAGCGCATGCCTGTTCGGCGACGGTGCCGGTGCGGCCGTCCTGTCGCGCCAGCCAACCGACGGTCGCCGGCAGGTGCAATGGCGTGACACGGGCTCCGTCACGATTCCGGTTGCCCGCGATTCCTTACGGTTCGAGCACCGCGGTGGCATGCTGCGCAATATCCTGACACGGGAAGTCCCGCGCCTCGCCGCCCATCACGCCGGCGAGGTTCTTGCGACGGTACTGAAGCGCGCGGGTCTGTGCCACGAGGACATTCACGGGTGGATCATGCACGCCGGCGGCCGCGACGTATTGCTGGCGCTGCAGGATCATCTCGGGCTGGACGCCATCGAGTTGCGGCATAGTCGCGAGACCCTGCGCGACTTCGGCAACCTCAGCAGTGCATTCGTCTATTTTGTCCTCGAGGCTGCGCTGCGCGAGAACATGAGTGGCGGCTGGTGGTGGATGTCGTCGTTCGGCGCCGGGTTCACCTGCCATGGCGCCCTGCTCAAGGTCGCCTGACGCCCATGCAGCGCCTGGTCACACCCGAACTGCTGGATGAGCTTGCGCCCGAGGATCCGCGTGCCCGTCGCTCCCGCAGGGACCTGATGCGGATCCATTGGGCCATGCGGTCCGTCTCGATTCTGCGGAAAACGATCGCACAACTCGGCCTGATAACAGCTCCGCGGCGTGTCATCGAACTCGGCGCAGGAGACGGCACGCTGTTGCTACGCCTGGCGCGGGCGCTGCACCCGGCGTGGCCGGCAGTGGACCTGACCCTGCTCGACCGCGTGGACCTCGTCAGCGAAGCCACGCTCACCGGCTACCACCGGCTCGGATGGAATGTCACAGTTCAATGTGAAGACGTACTGCGGTGGGCGAGGGCAGCAGAGACGGAGCAGTATGACCTGGGTATCGCGTCGCTGTTCCTGCATCACTTCGATCAATCCCAGTTGACCGTCCTGCTGGCAGCTGTAGAGCGCAAGACGGATGCCTTTGTCACCTGCGAACCATGCCGCAACGCCCTCGGGTGGGTGGGCAGCCGGCTGGTGGGCTTGCTGGGCGCCAACGACGTGACACGCGGGGATGCCGTCAAAAGCGTTGCGGCAGGCTTTGCCGACCACGAGTTGACCCTGAACTGGCCGAACCCCGCGCGGGCGTGGCGTGTCGAGGAAGGCTATGCCATGCCGTTTACCCATTGTTTTGCCGCGAGGCTCGCCGGTCCACGCAGCGGCATGGTGCCTCATGCCTCCTGACGCCGATGCACTGATCATCGGGGCAGGGCCGGCCGGCTCCGCGATGGCGATCCTGCTGGCGATGGCCGGCTGGCGCGTGATCATCTCGGAGCAGCACACTTTTCCACGAAGCAAAGTCTGCGGCGAGTGCATCTCCGCAGGTAACCTGGCCCTGTTGGATCACCTGGGGGTCGGCACGGCTTTTGCCGGATTGGCCGGCCCGGAATTGCGGCAGGTGGCGTGGATGAGCGCTGCATCGACGACCCTGGCCGACCTGCCGCCGTGCAAGGACGGTTCATATCCGTATGGCCGTGCACTGAGTCGTGACCGGCTTGATGCACTGCTGCTGACCCGCGCGCGCGATCTCGGCGTGTCGGTCCTGCAACCGGGCAGGGTCCGGCGGATACTGGGCAGTATCGGCCGGTTCCGGGGCGAAATCGACTGCGGCAGAACGCGGCCACCGTGCACCGTGCGCGCGTCCATCGTCATCGATGCACATGGCTCATGGGAGGCCGGCGCCGACGCGGGCCGGCTCGCACCGGACCCGGGGCATCTGTTCGCGTTCAAGGCAACCTTCACTGATGCGTCACTGGCGCCGGGAGTGCTGCCGGTGTTCTCCCTCTACGGCGGCTACGGCGGCATCGTGACAGCGGACCACGGAAGAACGACGTTGGCGTGCTGCATCCGCCGTGACGTATTGCAGCGATATCGCCGCAAGGATCCTCACACCTCCGCCGGTGCAGCCGTCGAGAGCTACCTGTGGCAGTCCTGCCACGGCGTTCGGAACGCCTTGATTCACGCGCGTCGCGAGGGCCCCTGGCTTGCCGTTGGTCCCCTGCGACCGGGCATCCGCATACGCGTCGAGCGGGGTCGCTTTCGTGTCGGCAATGCAGCCGGAGAAGCGCATCCACTCATTGGCGAGGGGATCAGTATGGCCCTGCAATCCTCTGTGTTGCTCGCACGTCATCTCACCCGGCAGCCAGCGGTGATGATCGATGCCCCGCGCGCCGATGCGCTGCAGGATTCCTACGTAAAGGACTGGAGAGCTGCATTCTGCCGGCGCATGCACATCGCGAACCTGTTTGCGCAGGTTGCCATGCGCCCGATGATCGCGCGCCCCGTCGGAATGGCATTGCAGCGCTGGCCGGCCCTGTTGACGCACGCAGCTCGCCTGGCCGGCAAGGCGCGACAATCGGCTGATCAACCGCGATATTCGGTGGAGGGATGATGGGCACACTCGAAACACTTCAGGGGATACTGGCGAAGGATTTCCGCGTTCCCCGGGATCGCGTGACAGCGGGTGCCGAGCTCCGGTCTCTGGGGATCGATTCCCTCGATGTCCTGGAACTGCTCTTCAAAATAGAGGATGCCTATGGAATTACGATCAAGGAGGACACGCCTTCGGCCATGGTGACCATTGGCGATGTCGTCATCTACATTGACGGACTTCTCACGCGTGCGACAACCGCAGGTACTGCACGCAGGGCGCGTCCCGCCCAGCCCGACCTTCCACTGACATGAGTGGCTGCCGGGTTGCCATTACCGGGATGGGGGTCGTCGCACCGCTGGGAAATTCTGTCCGTGAAATGTTCGACAATCTGGCCGCGGGACGCTCGGGTATCACGCGACTGTCGGCACCGCAGATGCGCCAGCTGCGCTCGCCCCTCGGGGCGTCCGCCGATTTCGACGGCACGGCACACTTCCCGGCAGCACGTCTGCGGATGCTCGACCGGGTCAGCCAGCTGGCCCTGGTCGCCTCAGCGCAGGCGATCACAGAATCGAAGCTTGACCTGTCGGTCGAAAACCTGGACCGCTGCGGGGTCTGCGTGGGAACCGCCATGGGCGGCGCCGAAACCACGGACGACGGTTATCGCACGCTGTATGAACTCCGGTCAGATCGCACCAAGCCCTTCAGCGTGCTGGCTGCGATGGCGAACGCCCCGGCATCCTGGATTGGTATCGATTTCGGGTTTTGCGGACCGAGTCTGACCTACTCCACGGCCTGCTCTTCCTCGGCTGTGGCCATTGGCGAAGCTGCGCTGCGGATTCGTGCTGGCGACGCCGACATCATGATCGCCGGCGGTGCGGAGGCACCACTGGCATACGGTGTGCTGAAAGCCTGGGAGGCCATGCGGATACTGGCAACGGCGGATGAAATCGACCCGTCGGCCTCCTGTCGACCTTTTTCGCGGACGCGAACCGGGCTCGTGCTCGCTGAAGGGGCCGCGTTCGTCGTTCTGGAAGAGTATTCCCACGCGGTGTCCCGCGGCGCACACGTGCACGCCGAGCTATCGGGCTACGGGCTGAAGACAGATCCTGAACACATTACGCGGCCGACCGTGGCCGGGCAGGCGCGCGCCATGCTGGCAGCGCTGCAGTCGGCAGCCTTGAGCCCGGAGGCCATTGACTATGTCAACGCCCATGGGACGGGCACGCAGCAGAATGACGCTATCGAAACCGCTGCTCTCAAGGATGTCTTCGGAAAACGGGCCTACTCCCTACCCATCAGTTCCACCAAATCGATGCACGGTCATTTGTTGGGCGCCGCTGGCGCACTCGAATTTGTCATTTCCGTGCAGAGCATGGTGCAGGGCATCGCGCCACCGACCATGCACCTGGATGAGCCCGAGCCGGCCTGCGACCTCGACTATGTCGCCGGGCATTGCCGGTCCGGCTTGCCGATAAAAGCTGTGATGTCGAATTCGTTCGCCTTTGGCGGGACGAATGCCGTGCTGATCGCATGTCGGCCTGAAGCGTGATGCGCACCCTGAGCGGCGCTCTGCCGTTACGGGGATCTCCCGCAGGAAGTATCCATCCGGGCCCGCATTTGCCAGGGAGCACGCGGCAACGCTCAGTGTGGCCCCCGCTCGGCCGATTCTAGCGAAACGGAGGCGCGACGCACGGTGCGGTAACGCACAGAACCCACGCGCGCTCCGCTGGTAGCGTCCCGCTTCAACTCGACAAAGAGGTGCTCCGATGCGCTCACGTTACTTCCTGGAAATTTCAGCTCTGGCTCTTGTATTCTGTGCCCAGAGCTACGCAGGCAGCACGATTTCGATGCTCAATGGCGGCGAGGAGGTGCCACCGGTCAACACCAAGGCATCGGCCACGTGCAGCATCACGATTGACAAGCAGCGGCAGGTCAGCGGCGAGCTGCTGACGACAGGCATCGAAGGCACGATGGCCCACATTCATCTTGGCGACGCAGGAAAGAATGGCCCTATCGTCGTGACCCTCATCAAGTCCTCACCGCACCGATGGACCGTTCCCGAGGGGACGACATTGACGCCAGAACAGTATTCGGCCTTCCTGCAAGGCGGCTTATACGCCAACGTACACAGCGCCGCGCATCCTGCTGGTGAGATTCGTCTGCAATTGCATTGAAGGGGAGGGCGGCCGGATATTGAGTTCGCCGTGAACGTGCGTTGCCCGGCGAAGCGGTTCCGCACAATGCCGTAGCGTAATGCCAGTGGTGTGCCGGGTTTTTTCCGCCCAGGGGCACGGCGGGTTTCAGGAGAATAACTTGGGGAAATATCTGCTGGGCTGGATATTCGGAGTGCCGGTCGTAGTGCTCGTGATCGTTTACCTCATTTTTAATCATTAGCCGGTCCTGTTTCTGTCGCCAGGGGTGACCCCGGCGCTGTGGCGTGCTCGGCGGCGATAAAGCCCCGGATTTCCGCCAACACCGGGCGCCGACTGCGCTCCAGGGTTGAAAACGCGGCGACCAGGTCGGCATGTCCGGCGGAATCGAAACAGCGTGTCCTGACCCTTCCGCCTATCTTCTGTATGGCAGCGGCCAGCCGCCGCGTATTGTTCGGATCCACGCGCCGATCCCGGAGCCCGCACATCAGCAACAGCGGTGGGGCGTCAGCGCGAACATAGTTGATCGGCTGCGAAAGCGGGAAGTGGGAGGGCGGTCCGAACAGATCGTTCAGATAGGCGTCGGTGAACGGAAGAAAGTCGTACGGTCCAGCCAGTCCGACGGCACCGCGAATCCACCGCGTATTTCCGCCGACCTGTACAAGATATTCCGGATCCAGTGCCAGCAATACCGCGATCTGGGCGCCCGAGGAATGCCCAACGACGTAGAGCTCAGCCGGATCCCCTCCCCACGCCGCCGCGTGCGCACGCGTCCACGCAACGGCAAGCGCCGCATCCTGCATGAAGACAGGGAATTTTGCTGCCGGGTACAGGGTGTAATTGGGCAACACGGCAATGATTCCGGCATTTGCCAGTGCGGCGCCGACAAACTTATACGAGGCTTTGTCACCGGAGTCCCAGCCGCCGCCATAAAAGAACACCACGATCGGGCTATTGCGGGGATGGGCGGGCAGGTAGACGTCGAGCCTGTTGGCCGTGTTGCTTCCGTAGGCGACGTTCGATTTCCGCGAAAAGCTATCGAGCCCTGCAGCTACATTCAGGGTAAACAGCCCCAGCTGCGTGCAGCCGCCAAGCGCCAGTGCCAGGGCGGCGGTGCACAGCACCGCAGGCCTTGGCCGCATCATGATCGCTCGCTACGTTTCATATACGGGTGTTACGTGCAGACTCCATTGAATGGATGCACCGGCGCACCACTCATAGGGGCGTGAGCGCATCCGTACGGACGCTGATCATTGGGACGCGGAAGCCCGCGACTGTCTTCAGAAGCGCTACCGGCGGGTGGCGATAAGGTGTGGGCGATCAGGCCGGGAGGACAAGGTCAGGTGCAGGCAACGAGCGTCGTAGACGCCCTGCGTATGCCGGAGCGATCTGCAGCGTTGACGGCTTCGCGATAGAAAGTAAAAGGGGTGCGATGTTTCTTGGCAAAGTACATTGCAGCGTCGGCATGTTGCACGAGGAGGGAGGGCGTCGTCGCGTCTGCTGGCGACAGCGCAATGCCGATACTGGCGGAAATGGTCCGCCGGGCATTGCCCAGGCGCAACGGGGCGCCAAGGACCTTGAACGCCTTCGACGCAACACGCGTAACCTCGCGTCTGTCGTCCATGCCGTTGAGGAGGCATCCGAACTCATCACCGCCCAGTCGGAAGAGCATGTCGTCTTTCCGAATGGAGTGTTTCAGTCGGTTGGCAGCTATTTTCAGGAGACGATCGCCCATGACATGTCCCAGCGAGTCATTGACTGCCTTGAACTCATTGAGGTCGATATACAACAGCGCCAGCTTGGGTGGCGGCAACGGGCCCGGATGGAGGATCTGTTCCAGGCACCCCTGGAAGAATCGCCGGTTTGGCAGGCCCGTCAGCATGTCATGCGTGGCCAAATGCCGGGAGACGGCCTCCTTGTAACGAGTGGCTGCCAGCTCCGCCTCGACTTTCTTCATCGCCACCCGTAATGCGTTCATTTCGTCGAGGAGGTCGCGCATTTTTGCACGATGACTCCGGAATTCACGGCCTCGCAAGCCAACCGGAAGGGAATGGACGACTGATTCGGCTCGCATTGTGAACTCCGCTGTATCTGTACGAGCAGCCCTTCGACCCAAAGGCTGCGCCTCAATCCGCCGGTTGAAATTGCATCGCGACCGGGGTCCCCACCTGTCATGACGCTACCCGGCCCTAAAGCCTGCCGCTGTGCGGTTGAGCACATACGCCGGTCCTGACCCTTGATGGGCAGCAGGCACTGTCCACGCAATCCAGGTTCTGCATTGGAAGCGGCTAATCGTTGATTCAGTGCCGGTGAATAAAGTTGGCACCGCTCGTATTGGCGGACAAGCCGACGCACTTGGCGCGTCGTCAGTCCCAGCCGCGTCGCGACTGCTAGCCTCTACAGTCAAACTTCGCATAATGTATATTATGTTAAATTACAAGTTACCATGAGCCGGCGGCGACGATCGCCCCCGTCCACTATTGGCGCGCCCTGTAGTACTTCAGGCAAGCACTGCAATGCAGCCGGTTCAGGGAGCGCGCTCGCCCGACGTACTCGCAACCGCTGCCTGATTTTCCTTCAGCCAGATCATCGCGGCATGCACGCGCTCGTAGCCGCTGGGGTGATCATAGAACATGAATTCTTCGAATTTTCCGGGATTGATCTTGCGATACGTGGACAGGCGCATGGCCGCAGTTGCCCACCCATACGGTTCCCGTGCCGCGTTAAGCCCGAATGCATCGGCCTCACTCTCATAGCTGCGGACGAGAAGGTTCTGAGCCGGCGTGAGCAGGAAGAAGATCACGGAAAACAATGCAACAGCCAGAGGTAGTGCCGTCGGATCTGCACGATCAGCCAGCCCAAGGCGGCCACCCCAGCGCGCCAGCGCAGCGTCCATCGTCGCGGCGAGCAGCGCCATGGCCAGACCGACCAGCAATACCAACAGGATTGTCCCCTTCCAGACGTGGTTGAGCACGTAATGCCCCATCTCGTGGCCGAGCACCCCTTTGATCTCCGGCAGGGATGTCTTGTTCACGAGA
>Ga0302320_10025729_pt1 | contig 11427 bp, 10 predicted proteins | sample Bog_T0_3_FD_202130 | JGI IMG/M metagenome (GOLD analysis project Ga0302320, IMG submission 202130) | Peat permafrost microbial communities from Stordalen Mire near Abisko, Sweden - Bog_T0_3 | ecosystem: Environmental > Terrestrial > Soil > Wetlands > Peat | place: Sweden: Abisko, Stordalen Mire... | reverse complement strand
TGGCGTCCCCTGCCTTCGCTTTGGCGAGCAAGGATGGGTCGATACCTTTGCTTTGCGCCCATACCGTGGCAATACATACCAGCATTGCCAAGGCTACCCACAGGTGAAAGAATCGCACCCTTTTCATTTCCGTCCCCTCTGGACTATCTCAGCAAGATCACTACTTTTGCTTCTCGGATTTTTCAATGAACTCTTTCAGGCTTTTTGCGCAAGCCTCGGCTGCTTTCTGGAACTGGTTGGACCCTGCCTTGCCTGCCGAGTAAGCGAACACAATCTGCGAAGATCGCGGATCGACAACGGAAATGCTCACACTGGTTGATCCGAGGGCGGCATGAGCAGCCCTTCGCTCCCTAGCCATCTCCTGACCCTGCGCGAATCCCGTCTCGAACGCATGATTGCCGCTGTCTCCTTCGTTGATAGTTGCGGTTGCGCTGTTGTTGACAATGACCCCTGGTTGGCTCGGAGTCTGATGGCTGACGTTGCTGGTGATGATGTAATCCGCCTTGCCTTTGTCAATTACCACGGTCAGCGGAACATGCATCTTAACGATAGCGGCGGCCAGATACGTTTCGTATCCGCCCATCGGTTCGATATAGACGGCGGAACCGCTTTTGATTTGCGGCGTTTGAGCGAAGCAAACTAAAGAGCAGGCAAGTAGCAGGATGGCAGAATAGCGGCTCACATGATTCTCCTTTCGGGCATAACGAAAGTTTTGTGGCTAAGGCTGGTAGCGCCAGAGATCGTTAAGAACCCCATCCCCTTTCACCGTACCCGTTGAATCGAAGCCCGCGCCTCCGAAGAGCCACAAGTTGCCGCTAGTGTCAGTCCATTTGGCTGCGCTAGCTCGTCCCCCAGGGGTATTGCTGGCATAGGCGACTCCAATGACACCGTAGACACCGCTTGCATCTCCCTTGATGCTGCCACCGACCCAAGTCCATTCCTTGATAGTTGGACTGAATTCCCAAAGGTTGTTAAGTTCCCCTAGTGTTCCGGTCGAATCATAGCCCGTGCCTCCGAAGAGCCACAGGTTGCTGCTGGTGTCAGTCCAACTGACGGCGCTCTCCCGGCATCCAGGAGTGTTGCTAGCAGCGACAACACCCTGTGTTCCGTAAATGCCTGCTGCATTTTCAAAATTGCTGCCGCTCACCCAAGTCCAAGTCTTCGCCGTCGGACTAAACTCCCAGAGGTCATTGAGGCAGCCAACCGCCGCTCCCACTCCTGATGTGACTGAATCGAGGCCGCTGCCCCCGAACAGCCAGAAGTTGCCGTTGCCGTCAATCCAGGAGACAGAATCCTGCCGACTTCCGGGAAAATTGCTGGTAGAAGCGATACCCTGCGTACCGTACACGCCGTTCTCATCCTGGAAATTGGCACCGCTTACCCAAGTCCAGGTCTTTTGTATAGGGTTGAACTCCCAGAGATCGTTGTACATACTGCCACCGAAGAGCCAAAAAACTCCATTGCTGTCAGTCCAACTGACGGCGCTGTAACGTGCTCCGGGGACGTTGCTGGTAGAGGCGACGCCCTGTGTTCCGTAGACACCTTTTGCATTTGCTGTGTTGCTACCGCCCACCCACGTCCATTCCTTAGTCGCGGGGCTGTATTCCCAGAGGTCGTTGAGGGATCCATTCGTTCCGGCTGAATCGTAACCTCCGCCACCGAAGAGCCATAGGTTGCCACTACTATCTCTCCAACTTGCGGAATCGAGTCGCGCTCCAGGTAGGTTGTTCACAGAGGCTACACCCAGTGTGCCGTAGATACCCGGCGTACCGGAGACGGCGCTTGTATTTGCGGTGTCGCTACCACTCACCCAAGTCCAAGTCTTCGCCGTCGGACTAAACTCCCAGAGGTCATTAACAATTCCCCACGCACCAGTTGAATCGTAAGCCTCGCCACCGAAGAGCCATAGATTGCTACTCTCGTCTATCCAACTAGCGGCACCAGCTCGTGCGCCGGGAACATTCGTGGTAGAGGCAGCACCCAGAGTGCCGTAGACGCCGGATGCATCTCCCGTGCTGCTCCCGCCCATCCATGTCCATTCGTTTGAAGTCGGACTTCCAACCAGTATTGTCGCGGTGCCTGATTTTGAGGTGTCCTGTGTCGAGGTTGCCGTTATGGTCGCGGTGCCTGTACCAGCGGGCGTGAACACTCCAGAAGACGTGATTGTGCCATCCGATGCGGCCCATGTAACCGCCGGACTGTACGATCCGGTTCCCTGCACGGTTGCCGTGCAGGTAGATGTCTGCGTGGTCAGGATAGCGGGCGGGGTACAGATCACAGACACTGAAGTGACTGTGGACTGAGCGGCCACTGTGACTGTCGCGTTGCCAGATTTGGACGAGTCCTCCGTTGACGTTGCAGTGATGGTCGCCGTCCCCGTACCAGATGGAGTAAAGACGCCTGCGCTGCTAACCGCGCCAATGCTCGCGGGGCTGACGGACCATGTGACCGATGAACTGTAACTTCCAGTCCCGGCGACAGTCTGCGTGCAGGTTGACGTTTGATTTGTATTGATCGAACCTGGCGAACATGCTACCGAAACAGACGTGATTGCGGGAGTACTGCCCCCGCCGCTGCTACCGCCCGATCCTCCGCCACAACCGGACGCGAGCAGGGCAATCGAGACAAGCAACGCGGAAGCAATTTTTCTGTGCAACGGCATATTGACGACCTTTCAAGCACGAGAGAGCGTATGCGCTAAATATAGCGCAAAGGCTAACCCGATGATGAACGCATGGCAAAGGACATCTGCGCGGCGACGGGCGAGCGAATCCGGAAGTTGCGCCGCGCCCGGAATTGGCGGCAGATTGACCTTGCCGAGCAGTCCGGCGTCCACGAGGTGCATATTTCCGACTTGGAGCGTGGCGCACGAGAACCGGGGCTGCGCACCCTCAGCAAAATCGCCTCTGCTCTGGAGACAACGCTCTCGGAACTACTGAAGGGATTGTAACGCCGTCCGGCCCACGTGAGCCGCCAAGGAGCTGAAAACGGTTTTGCTGGACCTTTTTCCGGCATAATCCTGCGCCTTTGTGGCAAACTTCTCAAAAGCGCGAGCCTCACAAAGGGGCTGCTACGAATATGCAACACCCCAGTATTGGACAACTGAAACAACTCCCACGGGTCCGGGGACTGCCCCCGAATTGGCCTTGGAACGAGTTTCCCTTCCCCTTGGAGGTTCTGGCGAGCCGGGATGCTCATTCCGGCCTCACACACCGTCCTGCAAGGCTCTCCTACTCCGTCGCAGATTAGATTGCGCCTTGCTTTTGAGAGTGGCGGGGAAAGTCGTTTTGCCGCTGCCAAAGTCCTCACGGCCTCCGGGCAGATGCCACAGAGAACTTTGTACATATTGCTGCAATCGGCGGTGACAAGATGCACGGAAGCCCCACAATGCCCCGATGCGCCCGTAGACGGGCAGGAAGCGGATGCGGCCGCCGGCTGCATCGCGATGTCCTGAACAAACTATGCCACTGTGGCCCGTGTCGGGATCTTCAGTTTATGGACAAAGGCGAAATAGGCCACCATCACGCGAAATGCCTTGGACCGATTTACTCCGCCGAGAACCTCTCCGCCAACTCTCTCTAGCTCATCCGCAATCTCGAAGGTCAAAGGGAATACGAATGCGGTGTCAATACTCTGAAATGGAATGTTGAGCCACTGGTTATTGTAGAACGCAACGAGTTGCGTCTGCGCGGCCTTGGTTTTGAAACTCATGATGATGTGTTCAGCGAGGGCGTTCTTTCTCCGGATTTTGAGCACGGCAAAGAGTTGGTTGAAATGGCTTTTGGTGAATTTGGAATCGACGGTGAGCCGGAGTTGAGTGCGCTTCTCTGCGGGGGAAACGACCCTACGCTTCGGTCGGGCTGTGGTCTTCTTCGCCGTGGGCATGTGGTCTCCTTATTCTGGTGTATCTTACAGCATACGTGTATGAGCGTGGAAGGCCATACGCTAACCGATTGTAAGCGAAGGACTTCGCGTGAAGGAAACGCCGGGGGGGAGTAGTGGGTTCATTGCACGAAGAGCCGAGGATCGCAGCCGCATAGACCGCAACAAATCTAACCGTGGGGAGGGAGAGAGAAAAGAAGACCAGCCAGGGATTCGCTTCTCTTTGGGTGTGGAAGTGGATAGAGAGGCGGTTTAGGAGAAATCATACTCGCCTCCCCCGATTCTGGTCTCGTGTGGTACATTTCCTCCATCATGCTGAAACGTCTGGCGGTACTCGCTGTATTCGCATTCGGAGCATTCCTGCTTAGGAAGCCATGCGTGGCCGAAAATGAGAATGGTACTGCCCATACAGCACACAACTTAGCCAATCCCCATGAGCAACCACCGCAGCCAGCGAATTCGACAGTTTACAGTCCAGGCTGTTGCAAGACAGAAACCGCCGACACAAAAAAGGAACCCGAAGAAAAACCATTGCCAAGGTTTCTCCGGGCTGAATGGGTCATCGTATACGTCACGGTAATGTATACAGGGGTTGCTTGGTTCACTCTGCGAAGAATCGCCGAACAAGCTAGCATCATGAAAGAACACGCGGTCGAGTTGAAGAGTCTTGCCAGTGCCGCGAGAGAGAACGCTAATGCCGCCGAAAGGAACGCCGAAGCTCTTATTACCGCCGAGCGCCCTTGGGTGGACGTAATAATTGATTCTGGAAGTGATGGAATCTTTGAATTCGTGGCCAGGAATTACGGCCGGACCCCGGCAGAAATAATGAGTTCGAGGGGCGATTGCAAGATTATTGACGGGGAGGAAGATATTCCCATCCTCACAGATCGAAGCGATGATTTGTTTGATGAAAAGACGCTGCTCCTCCCGTATTCCGAATCTAACAATCAGCCTATTTTTGAGCATCCCATGTACTCTGTGTCTCCGAGCAAGTTTTTGGAAGATCGAAGCGAAGGGGTACAGCGAATGGTCAGAGACGGTAAGAAATACATAGCGAGTTACGGGATAGTGGTTTACGAAGACATTCTCGCCAGAGAGACGCATCACACCCGATTCTGCTATTTGTGGGAGCCATCTACCGGAGACTTAGAACGGTGGGGTCCAGAGGAGGCAAATGAGCATACCTAGCAACGCAAGGGCGCTATTCATGCCGCACCCCCTGTGGAAATCCAAACTGACCCACTACCACAGTTTTGGTGGGCTGGCGCAATGCCGGTACAGCGCGTTACTCTTGCCGTTGGTAGGGCGAGGATATGAAGACCTGTCCGCTGTGCGATTCCGCTTATCCGAATCACCAGTCCAACTGCGACAAAGATGGTGCGCTACTGATAGAGTCGCGCGACTTGGAGCCGGGGACAGTTATCCGGGGCAAGTACCGGGTCGTGCGGCTGCTGGGCCATGGCGGCATGGGGACAGTGTACCTTGCGGAGCACATTCTGCTGGGGCAGCACCGGGCGCTCAAGTTCATCTCCAGCGAACTGAGCCAGGACGCCCGCTTTCTGAAACGCTTCCGGCATGAAGCACAGGCGGCAATCAAGCTGCGTCACCCGAACGTGGTGGAAGTCGTCGATCTGGACCAGGCGGAGGACGGTTCGCCCTACATCGCAATGGAATATGTGGAGGGCGAGGACCTGCGCCACGCGCTCGCCGCCGGAGCCTTCCCTGTCGAGCGCGCCCTGGCCATCGCTCACGGCATAGCTCAAGGCCTCGGCGCGGCCCACGCCAAGGGCATCGTTCACCGCGACGTGAAGCCGGAGAACATTCTCCTCGCCGGTGGCAATGGCGCCCCGGAGACCCCCAAGCTTCTCGACTTCGGTATTGCGGCCATCCAGGAGAGTGCCACCGCCGTTAGCCGCACCCACGGTCTCCTACTCACCGCGCCCTACGCCGCTCCCGAACAATGGCAGGGCATGGCATCCGAGCAGTTCGACGGCCGCGCAGACCTCTACGCCCTGGGCGGCGTCCTCTACGAGATGCTCACCGGCCAAACCGCCTTCCGCTCCCACAACACCGAAGGCTGGATGTATCAGCACCTGCATGAGAAGCCGCCGCCGCCGAGCCGTCTCCGCCCTGAACTGGCCAACTGGTCCGGCCTCGACGCGCTGGTCCTGCGCCTGCTCGCCAAAGACCGCGAAGACCGCCCCAAAGACGCTGCCGAGCTCCTCGGGCTGCTCGACGCTGTGTGGCATTCTCCACCCGATGTAAGTCGGGGAACCATAGCGGAGCCTCTGAGGTCACGCGCAACCGAGATACGGAGCGGTAAATGGATTAGACGATTGCCCCGTTGGGTCTGGATAACATCGGTTTCATTGATAGCATTGGCAATCTTCATCACTGTGCTTGCGTTCAGTTTGCCAACGTCTATGATTGACAAACATGCCGACGATCTGGACAAAGCCCACCATTATAACTTTGGCGGTATTCTGCGCAATCTGGCCTGCACTCGTAAGGACGGTGTAGCATGTGATTCTCTTGGAGAGATGTACAACTTTGGGTTGGGTGTTATGAAAGATGACACGCGGGCCGCGTCATTCTATTTCAAGGCTTGTGAAGCCGGTAATGGAACATCATGCAATAGCCTTGGCCAGATGTACTTTGGGGGAACTGGGGTGGGGAAAGATTACTCCCGGGCTGCTGCGTATTACATAAAGGCCTGCGACGCGGGAGACTCGCTTGGCTGTTCTGGTGCTGCCAATATGTACTCCGATGGAAAGTTTGTCCAAGAAGATGATTCCAGAGCTAAAGAACTTTATGCAGAGGGACTGTCAATTGATTCCAAAGATTGCAATGCAGGCAATTTACTTCTTTGCGACCTTGTAGCAACCGAGTATGAGAAGGGTATTGATGGAGTTACCAGGGATACAGAGAAGGCAAGACAGTTTTTCCGCAAGGCTTGCTCCATAGGCAGCAAGCTTTCATGCGATACTCTGAAGAAGTGGGATGTAAATGAGTCGAAATCAGTGCAAGTCGGGTCATCAGGCACTACCGTTCAACAGTCAGGCCATACAGAGATAGGGCAGCGAGCATTGTCACTCTACTACAGTCAACGCTACGCAGAGGCCCGCCCATTGCTTGATGAAGCCTGTGCCGGCGGCAATGCGGAATCTTGCGATAATCTCGGCGATATGTATTACGACGGCGTGGGTGTTCCGGAAGATTATCAACAAGCGGTAAAGCTCCTTTCAAGAGCTTGTGATAAGGGCAGCGCCGCAGGATGTTCTGATCTTGGAGTCGCCTATAATTACGGAAACGGAGCTGTGCAAAGCTCTTCCACAGCGGTAAAACTCTATATCAAGGCTTGCCACGGAGGATATGCATATGGATGTATTTATTCTGGAGAGATGTACCAAAATGGTGAAGAAGTCGTCAAAGATATTGAAAAGGCAAAACATTTGTACAGCAAGGCTTGTAATCTTGGTAACCAAGATGGATGTGAGGATTTGGGGGAACTACATTAACTCAGGTGGAAGGTATAGGTAAAGGATGAAAGAAGCGTTTCATTGCAGTAGGGATCGAGATTCTTTCAGGAGAGGTAGCAATGGCCATTGACAACGCATTGGAAAAGATTCGCAATATCACAAATGAGGAAGATGACAAATTGCTGAGTACCCTGATTCAAGCAGGTGGGTTATTGTCACCTGTATTTGCAGTTCTAGCCGCAGTTAAAGGCGTGATTGACATTTCAGAGGTCAAAGCGCGAATTGGTACGGCAATACTTTCGCTTTGCGATGAGCTAGAACGAATTCGGAACACATGGCCAACCGACGCTGAGTCGGCTCTCGATTCTGCGTGGTTCAAAAGGGCTGTCCAAGTGTTGATAGAGGAGAGTCTGCGCGCGCCCAATGAGGAAAGGGCAGTACTGCTCGCCAAGGCAGCCGCACACGGTTGCTTCCCAAGCGGAGAGAACAAGCACAGACAGGAGGATTTGGCGATCTATATTCACGACTTGGCGCAGTTAGGGACGGATGATATTCAGATGTTGAAGATCTTGCGGGATGCCTACAAGGATGTATTCAGGAACGACCCAAATTTGCGCGATGCAAATTATTTCACTCAACACAACGAAAGCTTCAAACACATGGCGGATGAATTGAACATTCACCCCGACGACCGCCTTGCATTGGGCGCGCGTCTTAGCGGATTCGGGCTGGCATTCGAGAGTGTCCCTCAGATGGAGGAGCACTTTTTCCGTCCAACGCGCAGAGGCCTCTACCTGCTTTCGCTTCTTGAAGCCGCCGAAACTCCGAAAGCACAACAGAACTGGAATGGCGAGAAGCAAAAGCGCTAGGATGGTTTATGGACAGTTAGGTCGAAAAGATGGTGAGGCTGATGGTTGGGACGGCGGCAAAGGCTGTAAAAGCCGCCATGTGGGATATACATAGCTCGTTCTAACAGTAGTTTGCGAATCTCTTTTAGGCTTGGCTGTCTCTTGGTGCGACACCCAGCCCAAGGAAAGCGTTTTGCGAGTGCTCATAGCGGTACTTTTCTTCGTAAATATGGGACTTATCTGGTTGCCATTTATATGAAAAACGGACAACGATCTCCAAAATCGATGAACCGTTGCTGATTCGCGGATAGGATTTATATAGAACTGCTCGTAAATGATGTGCGAGCGTGGGGAATAAAAATGTTGGATTCGCTGGAATCTCCGTTCCAGAGAGAAGATTACCATCAACGTAAAGCCTCCATCCAAAATCGCAGTTTTCAGCGGTAGCTGTGCCGAAGTTCCTTATAATAGCAAAGATATTGAGGTACTGTTTGGCTTCATCCTTTACGCACACTATTGATTCTACTCCAACATATGGACGGTTCCCTGCCTCAAAGATTCTCTTGGCGGTTTCCGCAGAACTACGTGCGGCCATCCACTGAAACAATGCAACAAACACATTTACAACCGTCGCTACGGCGATTATGACCGTAGCAATAGTGACGGGATCAGTAGAGCATATATCCATAATCAGGGCCGAGCTCGGAGTCGCTTCCGGTTACATTTGATTCGCTCTTGACGGATTTTTCAGAACGAATGTTGCGTCAATGTGCCAATTTACATGACCTATCCGGAGCGTGTCAACGAGTTTGCGACAGGTGCCCCGAGTGCCCCAGATCTCGTTCTTTGAGACCTGGGAGTTCCGCAGGACAGCCTGCCCTGAGCTTGCCGAATGGGCGCAGTCCTCTCTCAAGCCTTGAGGCCCTTTTTTGGGACGGCGGCAGATAGTTCTCGCCGGTAACCACATTTCGACCGGTCTTGCTTTCAAGTTCGAGCCGCGCGCGATGGGCAATCCCGCCGCCGGTCTTTGGGGCCCTTTTGTTAGCGGGCAATCACACCGCCGCCTCAGTCACCGCGATCTGACGTTTGGAAAGCTCGGCCAAGGCCGTGAAGATGAGCTGCGCCTCTCCGATCTTCTCGCCGGGGTATCCTATGCTTAGTCCACCAACGGCAATGAATCCACGCTTGATGCCGGGAGTGCCGAAATCTTGCAGGGCATTCGGGGGTTGCTATGAGTAAACGCCAGGATTCCAATCCGCTTTATGACGGCATTCGCAACCTGGTATTGTCGGCTCGCCAGAGCGCCGCACGGGGCGTCGACTTGTTGCAGGTCTATACGAACTATGAGATTGGCCGGCGCATCGTCGAGCAGGAACAGCAAGGCGCGGATCGCGCACAGTATGGCAGGGAGCTTCTGAATGAGTTGGCTACCCGGCTGACCGGCGATTTCGGCAGCGGCTTTTCGGTTAGTAATCTCAGGTATATGCGCCAGTTCTACTTGGCTTATCCTGGACGCATTGCGCCAATTCGCCAGACGGTGTCTGGCGAATTCCCGGCCTTCCCAAATGCCCAGAGACTGTCTGCCCCAATTCACCAGACATTGTCTGGTGAATTGCAGACTTCGGCAGAGACGACATATAAACCGTTTATTTTGAGTTGGTCGCACTACGTCTTCCTGATCGGACTCAAGCCTGAAGAGCGCGACTTCTACGAGATTGAGGCTGCCCAGCAGGGTTGGACTCTGCGCGAGCTTCGGCGCCAATTCGATGCCGGTCTCTATGAGCGGCTGGCCCTCAGCCGCGACAAGCAGGCAATACGTGACTTGGCGCGGCAGGGTCAGCACATCGCCAAGCCGCAAGACCTGCTCAAAGATCCCTACGTGCTGGAGTTTCTCGGGCTTGAGGAAAAGGCCCGCTACTCCGAGTCCGATCTGGAGTCGGCCATCGTCACCCACATTGAAAACTTCCTGCTTGAACTGGGGAAGGGCTTCCTCTTTGAAGCAAGACAAAAGCGGTTCACCTTCGACGACGAACACTTCTTCGTCGATCTCGTGTTTTATAACCGGCTGCTGCGTGCCTACGTACTCATCGACCTCAAGATTGGGAAACTCTCGCATCAGGACCTCGGCCAGATGCAGATGTATGTCAACTACTTTGACCGGCACGTCAGAACGGAGGCGGAGAACCACACCATCGGCATCGTGCTGTGCAAGAAGAAGAACTCCGCCTTGGTCGAGATTACCCTTCCCAAAGACGCCAACATTCACGCCCGCGAATACCAGCTTTACCTGCCAAGCAAAGAAGAACTGCAACAAAAACTTGTTGAATGGACAAAAGAGCAGGGCGGAGAAGAAGAATAAAGTCTGGAAGAATCTTTCTCGCGTTGCCTGTTGTTCCATCCTGCCGCCGTTTCAAAGGGAAGCGCAAGGGAGGGGACAAATTGTCCGCCCCCCTTGAATGCCTCGGCCAGAGAGGGGTCGCGGCGGCGCACCTTTCTAACCGAGAAGATGTGTGACCGGCCTGTGCTGAGACCGATGGTTTGGGCCACTACAAAGGCTATCGCCCCGGCTTCTACCTTGCGGACAGTTTTCTCCGCTGCCGCGCGATGGTTAAAGGGGACACTGGCCGGTGATGCGCCCTATCATTCTTATTTGCGGGTCGGAAGAATCGGCGCTCTGTTTGCACGAGGCCGCAGCCTAGAGCGACGGACGCCTATAGACGAAACTGGACGCAAGCTGCTGAATGGGGGTAGATATGGGGGTATATGCATACAAACAATCCGTAATGCGCTCATTTATCAATAGTTGTAGTTTGATACGAATCCAGTCGTGCGATGGAAGGCTCTGAATTTTTCGCCTGCAAAACGTCACCTGCATCCGTTTTCGCGGTTCCTATACGTACGCCGGTTGCCGCCACGAGAATCGTCAGAGTCAATTCAAACCCGGACAATTGCTCGAAGATTTTGGCGGCGGTAGCAGGGTCCAGCACGATTGGTTTGTAGCTGGACTTCGCCGATTGCTCAACCCACTTCACCGGATTCGACGAATCGCTGCGCGGCACAAGCCCGTACTTCTGCGCCCGTGTGTAGATCGCGGACATGATGCGCCGGATTTTGTCCTTCGTCGGATTCGAGTGTTTCAACGATCCGAGCCATAGCTCAATTTCGAGCGGCTGGATGTCGAGAGCAAGGCTCGCACCCCAACGAGGAAGCAGGTAGTC
>Ga0302320_10025728_pt1 | contig 11427 bp, 12 predicted proteins | sample Bog_T0_3_FD_202130 | JGI IMG/M metagenome (GOLD analysis project Ga0302320, IMG submission 202130) | Peat permafrost microbial communities from Stordalen Mire near Abisko, Sweden - Bog_T0_3 | ecosystem: Environmental > Terrestrial > Soil > Wetlands > Peat | place: Sweden: Abisko, Stordalen Mire... | reverse complement strand
CGGCGACCAGAATCGTGCCCTTTTGCATCATGGCGGCCATGCGCACCTCATCGGTACGCGTGCCTTCAAGGAATGTCTCGATTGCATAGGCGGAGTTGACCAGCGCGATCAGGCGTGGCCGGTCGGCCGCGGTCGCCTGGCGGATGTGCAGAGCGGAATCGGTAGTTGGGTGTTCTTTATCGTTCACGGCATTGCGGCGCGATGGACCTATGCATCAAGAATAATTGGTTCTGCGGGCGTCCAGGGCGATTCACTGGGGTGTCGGTAAACTGCGTTGATTCAGGCGCGCCGATTTCTGCCTGCACCGGATCGGAAAATGCTTTAGGCTCAGAGAATGGAGTTCGAGCGATGGAGTTCAAAGTAAGTGAACTGGAGCGGGAGCCGATCGATTTTGACCTGGAGCTGGCTCCGGGGGTGGTTGATCTGGGCCAGGAAGCCACGCAGGTAGGGGTTTTGGCCACATCCGGGCAAGCCGAAGTGTTGCACGAGCATCGCGGGCCCAAAGATATTGTGGCCGACATCCGGCTGCGCGGGAACTTTGCCGGCAGGTTCGAGGTTCCGTGCGCGCGCTGCGTGGAGCCGGTGGAAATTCCGCTGGCGGCCGAATTCGACCTGATTTTCAGGCCGGCGGCGGCCGATGCCGACGCCACCGAACGGTCGATTACAGCGCCGGAGACGGAAATCGGTTATTATCTAAAAGACAGTCTGTTGCTTGAAGATGTGCTGCGGGAGCAGGTGCTTTTGTCCCTTCCGGTCAGGACATTGTGCAAGCCAGACTGCAAGGGACTTTGTCAGCGCTGCGGTGCGAACCGTAACAGTCAGGCCTGCTCGTGCGAGGACGGTCCAAGCGACCCCCGCTGGGAGGCACTGTCCGGGCTTCGCAGCCGGATCAAGTCCTGAAGATAACCCCCTGAACATTATTCAGGATATTGAGGGTGTTCCGCCAAGCCGAAAGGCTTTGAAGGCTGTTTGCGGCCTGAAGGTTTTTGAGACGGGTGGGACACGAAAGGAATTGAATCATGCCTAATCCGAAAAGGCGCCACTCCACGCGCCGCACCGCACTTCGCCGCTCTCACGACTTTCTGACCGCAGTGGGCCTCTCCGAGTGTCCCACCTGCCACGAAAAGAAGCTGCCCCACCGTGCCTGCCCCAAGTGCGGCGCCTACAAGGGCCACCAGGTTCTCGACGTCAAGGAAGCAGCCAAGTAGTCTGAGCCGCCATGCTCATCGACATAGCTCTTGACGCAGTCGGTTCCGACAAAGCTCCCGAGCCGGAGATTCGCGGGGCGATTCTCGCCTGCCGCGCTCTTCCTGTGCGCGTCCATCTGATTGGACCGGAGGCGGAGCTGCGCGACATTCTGGACGAACACCTTGAAAACGAAGACCTGCCCATCGTCATCCACAATGCGACCGAGCGCATTGGCATGGACGAGAAGGCGGCGCACGCAGTGCGGACCAAGAAGGACAGCTCCATGCGCGTGGGGCTCAAGCTGGTGCGCGAGGGCAAAGCCGCCGGCTTTGTGACTGCTGGCAACACGGGCGCAGCCATGGCCACGGCCAAAATGGTTCTGGGCGCGCTGCCCGGCGTGGATCGCCCGGCGCTGGCAACCCCGATGCCAAGCTCCACGGGCAATCCGTGCGTGCTGCTGGACGTGGGCGCAAACGTGGACTGCAAGGCCCATAACCTGGAACAGTTTGCGGTGATGGGCGAGATGTACGCGCGGACCGTGCTCAAGATCAATGAGCCGCGCGTGGGACTACTCTCGATCGGCGAAGAAGAGACCAAGGGCAACGACCTGACGCGCGAGGCTTTTCCGCTGTTGAAGGCGCTGCCTATCCGGTTCATCGGCAATGTGGAAGGGCGCGATATTTTCAGCGGCCTGGCCGACGTGATTGTCTGCGACGGCTTTGTGGGCAACGTGGCGCTGAAGACAAGCGAGGGCGTGGGGCGCTTTGTGCGCGACGTGCTGCGCGAGTCGCTGACGCGCACGGTGACCGCCCAGGTGGGCGCGCTGCTGTCGCGTCGGGCCTTCAACGACTTCCGCCAGCGTCTGGATTACCGGGAATACGGCGGTGCGCCGCTGCTGGGCGTGCGCGGCGTATGCATCATCGGCCACGGCTCGTCGAATGATCGCGCGATTTTCAATGGGATTCGCGTAGCGTACGAGTTTGCCAAGGGAGGCACCGTCGAACGCATTGAGCGGGAGTTTGCGGGACATGCGAAGCGTGTTGCACCGAACCACGGCGTCAGCGGCGATGGCAAAGCGGATCCGACGGTAGTGCAGTGATCGGTGGCTGGCGGTCAGTAGGCGGTCGCCAGTTCTGATCCGAACCTATGGGAACAAAACCAATGCAGTTATCGCAATTTGACCTTGCGCAATCGAGCCAGTTGGCTTGCCCAGCGTGTCTGGGCGAATTGCGGCTAATGGAGTCATGCCTGGTCTGCGAAGGTTGCGGGCGGAGGTATCCGGTTGTGGATGGGATTCCGGTGCTGATTGCGGAAAGAGGTTCAGTTCCTGAGGCGCGCTGAGATCAGCAGAAATCACTTGAGTCAGGCGGCGCTTGGGCGGCACAACGGCTACCGCCGAAGATAGAACGGCCTCACGATCAGCAGCGCTAAGACGATGGAGGCTACCAGGGCCAGGGCGATCAGGCTGTAGATGAGCAGCAGGTTGGGCCCCCTGGATGGCGCCTCTTTGGGGTCGGCAGGAGTGGACTCAGGCTTACTCATATTTCAGCGCATCGACTGGATCCATTTGCGCAGCGCGGGTGGCGGGAACGGTGCCGAACACCACGCCCACGACCGTAGCAGCGGTGAGGGCGATAATTACGGACCAGGGCGAGATGGGCAGATCGTAGCCGCTAAAGAAGCGGATCGACAGCGGAACGGCCATACCGACAATTGTGCCGACAACTCCCCCGGTGAGCGAGATGATGAGGGCCTCGGCGAGGAATTGGAGCTTGATTTCGCGGCGCGTGGCGCCGAGCGCTTTGCGGATGCCGATTTCACGGATGCGCGAGCGCACATTGGCGAGCATGATGTTCATGATGCCGACACCGCCGACGGCCAGGGTGACGGTGGCCACCAGTACGAGCACGGCGGTCAGAGCCAGGGCGCTCTGGTTTGCCATGTCGAGCAGCTCCTTGAGCGTTTGCGTCTTGTAGACCGAGTTGTCGCGGTGGCGCGACTTGATGATGCGTACAATTTCCTTTTGGGCATCTGGCACTTCATCCATGCTGCGCATGGAAAAGTAAATCTGATTTACGCGCTCGGTTCCTGTAAAGTAGCGGACCACGGAAAAGGGGATGAGGATGGTCTGGTCGGCGATCTCCGACTGCCCAAAGTCGTCGACGCTCATCTTGAAGACACCGATGACGGTGAAGGGGATTCCGCTGATCTCAAAGGTGCGGCCAATGGAGGCATCGTCATTGCCATACCGTTCCCTGGCGAAGAGTTCGCTGACCACGGCGCATTTCTGGTGGGTATCGTCGTCGGTATCGTCGAAGAAGCGCCCCGCGGTGACGATGAGATTGTGGATGAGCAGGTATTGGGGACTGACGCCGAGGACCAGCGTATCCTTGACCACGCCGCCGCCAAAGCTGATGCGGTCGTGCATGTCCATTACAGGCGAGGAGTACATGACGCCGGGCAACTGGGCGTCCACGGCCTTTTCGTCTTCGCGGGTGAGGAAGTCGGTGTAGCGCACGCGCTCGGCGTTGGTAGCGCCGCCGCCGGCGTACTCCACCTCGACCGAGTTGGTGCCGAATTTCTGAATCAACTGCAGAACGTATTGCCGGCCGGTCATGCCGATGGTGACGACCAGGATGACCGAGGCGGTTCCGATGACCATGCCGAGGGCAGTGAGCATAAAGCGAGTCTTGGAGGTGCGGAAGCTGTCCATGGCGAGCTTGAGAATTTCGCTCAGCAGCATGGTGCGGCGGGCGCTCAAGAGCGTCTGTTCGAAGGAAGTGTGGTGGCTATCGACGGTTGGATTCATTGCTTCCTTCTCAGTAGATGCGCAAGGGCACCCTGCGGCTTCCGGAATTGGCGGGTGTTAGCCCGGTCCGGCTGGGGACCTTACAGTGCCTCTCTAAACATAGCTTACGCCCGGCCCAGGCCGCCGAGCATGGCACGGCTGGCTGAAAGCTGGTGCATGGGAATTGAGCTTGCATTGGCCGCCCTCTTCGCGGCACTGGCGGGAAAGCGGCTAAGATAGGTCTTCCGGCTTAAACAAAGTGCACGCGGCTCGAACCAGTTGGGCGAGTGCCAATTGAACCAAAAGAGGAAGCGCCATGCGCGCCCTGGTCTATACGGCTCCGCGCCGCCTGATAGTTGAAGATTGTCCGCGCCCGCATCCGGCTGCCGGCGAGGTCGAGATCGCAGTTGCCGCCGCCGGGATTTGCGGTGCTGATATTTCAGGGTTCCTTGGGCGCAGCCGCCACCGCACTCCGCCGCTGATTCTGGGCCACGAAGTGGTGGGCCGCACGCCGCAAGGGCGGCGCGTGGTCGTCGATCCCGTTATTGGCTGCGGGGTGTGCGCGGCTTGCTCGCGTGGAGAAAAGAACCTGTGCTCCAGACTGCGGCTTCTGGGCATGGATCCGCTGGCCGGCTGCTTTACCGAGTTCGTCGCGGTGCCCCGATCGCAGGTGTACGAAATTCCAGACTCACTGACCGATGCGCAGGCCATCTTTGCCGAGCCGCTGGCCAACATTATTCACCTGTTTCGGCTGGCTGCGCCAAAGCCGCGTTTCCGCATGGGCATTGTGGGCGGGGGAACGATGGGTTCGCTGGCGCTGAAGGTAGCGCTCCGGCTTGGCGCGAGCGAGGTGCTGGTGGAGGACGTGGAAGAAGTGCGCCTGGGGGCGGCAAGACGGATGGGCGCAACACGGGCCGTGTATCCCGAGACTGAAAGCGGCGAGGGGCGCAGCTTTGAACAGGACGGTTTGGACCTGGTGCTGGATGCATGCGGCGAGGAGAAAGCGCGTGAGCGTGCCTTCAATCTTTGCCGGCCTGGAGGAACGGTAGTGCTGCTGGGCATGGCGAAGGGACACAGTGAACTTGACTTCAACGCCAGCATTCGCAAAGAGCATCGCGTTCAGATGTCATTCGGCTATACGGCAGAGGACTTCAGGCGCTCGCTCGATCTGCTTGTTGCCGGCGGGATGGATATGAAGGACTGGACCACCGAGATGCCGCTCGAAGACGGGCAAGCGGCCTTTGACCAAATAAGCGGCTCCCGTGGCGCCACGCTCAAGATGGTGCTGCGTGTGAGCTGAGGGAGACGGACTTCTCGAATGCGGGTACGAACGTGGCCGCCGTGGGCATGCTCGAACACCGGACGCACGATCTAATCTACGCTCTTGCCTTTATGCTTCGCGCATTGCAGAGACTCGTCGTTGCTCCAAGTCTGAATCTGCACGGGAGTTCCCTGCATGCAGGTATTCGCACCGCTGGAGGGGGCGCCGACAAAGTCGATTCCAGCTCCAATTGCAGGCTTTGCGCCCTTGATCAGGAGGTTGAAGAGTTTGCCGCTTTGCGCGTCCTTGACTACCAGGCAACCGGTCTCGACGCCGACCTGAACACAGCCTTTTCCCTTCAACTGATTTCCATTGGCCGGCGGAGGCGCGGCTGCTGCCGCTGCCGCTCCAGCAAGGACCAACAAGGCTGCTGCGAACGCGAGTGCTTTCATGCTCGAACTCCTTTTGTGCTTTGCGGATTACTATAATGCCTCGGCGCGTCGTGGGTGAAGTGGAGAATGATGCGCACCGGTTACCTGAGTCAGGTAGGCTTGGCCGAGGATTGAGTGCCAGCAGAGTTCAGATTTTTCCAAAGCGCGGCGAATGATTCGATGGACAGGGCCTCGGCGCGTGCCTGGGGATCGATGGCAGCTTGCGCCATTGCGGAAGCCGCAGCAACGGGCGCGAATCCGGCGGCGCGCAGGTTGTTGGCGAGCGTTTTCCGCTTTTGCGCAAAGGCACTGCGAACGAAGGGAAGAAAGCTGGATTCCTGGACGCCCAGCTCGGCAAAGCGCGGCGCAAACCGCCAGCGGAAGACCGTGGAGTGCACGTCGGGCGGCGGCGAAAAAGCGTCGGGCGGGAGAGTGAAGAGAGGCTCGGCCGGCCCATACATCTGGATGGAGACAGAAAGCAGCCCGTAGTCGCGCGAGCCGGGCTTGGCGGTGACGCGATCAGCCACTTCCCGCTGCACCATGAGAACGGCGACGTCGAGCGAGGCATGGCTGGCCGCGAGTTTGAGCAGGATGGGGGACGTGATGTAGTAGGGCAGGTTTCCAACGAGGCGAAGACGCTCCCCCGCCGTGGCCGCAACTTCGGCGAAATTGAAGTGGAGGACATCCTGCTCAACGACCGTCACTTTGTCCGCAGGAAACTGCACGCGAAGGCTTAGGGCGAGTTCGTGATCGATCTCAATGGCAACCACGTTTCCTGCTCTTGAAGCCAGCGCTCCCGTAATGGCGCCGCCACCAGGACCAATCTCGATGACCGTGCGGCCCGCCAGATCGCCGAGTGCGGCAACAATCCGCTCCACGGCTTGTGCGTCGTCGAGGAAGTTCTGTCCGAGTTTTGGCTTGATTGGCATGGACTGTCTAGATGGTAGATGAACGCGCAAGGCGGAATGCGCGACAGGTGAGAAGCTACGAATCCCGCGAGTACCGCCCGGTAGCTCGAAAAGGGCCAACTAGCTCGTTTGTGGGAGTTTAGCGTAACGGAAGTAACACCGGAACGGTGCCAAGCGATTTTGCGATGGATTGTATCGGCAGAGGGTTCTTGCTACTATAAGTGAACACATGGTCGGTAATTTTCAAAATATCGTTCCCCAAGATATAGCTTCCCAAGGCCGTTCTTGTTGTTGCCTGTCGAACATATTCGACGGGTGTCCCCGCTAGTCTCTGATCTCCAGCGCAATCGATTCAGACGACGCACCCGTAGCTGATATGCCGGGATCGTCCTTAGTTGAACCGGCCTTCAGCATCCACTTTGAAGCAAAAAGAGGTCATGCATGCCGGTAGCCGAAAGAGAAACCCGCACACAAAAGCAGCAAGTCACAGAGGGCGCGCCGCGCCTGAGTCACCTGCGCCTGCTTGAAGCAGAGAGCATCCACATTATGCGCGAGGTCGCCTCGGAGTTTGAGCGGCCGGTGATGCTCTACTCCGTCGGCAAGGACTCGTCCGTGATGCTGCGGCTGGCGCAGAAGGCATTCTATCCCGCGCCGATTCCCTTTCCCTTGCTTCATGTCGATACCGGGTTCAAGTTTGCGGAGATGCTGACCTTCCGCGATGAGATGGCCAAGTCGATCGGCGCGGAGTTGCTGGTGTGGCGCAATGAGCCGGCGATTGCCGCGGGAACGAATCCGATTGCGCTGGATACAAAGCGCTGCTGCGGACTGCTGAAGACGCAGGCGCTGCTGGATGGGCTGCGACACTACAACTTCGACGCGGCTTTTGGCGGCGCGCGGCGCGATGAAGAGAAGTCGCGCGCGAAGGAACGCATCTACTCGTTCCGCGACGGCGCGGGGCAGTGGGATCCGAAGAACCAGCGCCCGGAGTTGTGGAACCTGTACAACGCGCGCGTTCATCCGGGCGAAAGCATTCGCGTCTTTCCGCTTTCGAACTGGACGGAGATGGACGTCTGGCAGTACATCCACGAAGAAAACATTCCGGTGGTCGATCTCTATTTTGCAAAGGAGCGTCCGATGTATGTGCGCGGCGAGGCGCTGCTGCCCATCGAGCAATCGTTTGTGGCGCGCCTGGGCGAGAAGCCGCAGATGGTGAAGTCGCGGCTGCGTTCGCTGGGCTGCAGTCCCTGCACTGGCGCTATCCGTTCCGATGCGGAGACGATTCCGGCGATTATTTCGGAACTGATTTCATTCCGATCCTCTGAGCGCGCCAATCGCGTTATCGACCACGACCAGGAAGGCTCAATGGAGATCAAGAAGCGGGAGGGATACTTCTAAATGGCTACGCTTGCGACGCCCACATTCTCTATTGACGAATTTCTGCAGCAGGAGCGCAACAAGGATCTGCTTCGCTTTTCAACGGCCGGCAGTGTCGACGACGGAAAGTCCACGCTCATCGGGCGGCTGCTCTACGATACGCAATCGGTATACGAAGACCAGGTGCGCTCGATTGAAGGCAAGGGAACTACCGCGCCGGGCCAGATCGATTTTGCACTGCTGACCGACGGGCTTCGCGCCGAACGCGAACAGGGCATCACGATCGATGTAGCCTACCGCTATTTCTCGACTGCGCGCCGCAAGTTCATCATTGCGGATACGCCGGGGCACGAGCAGTACACGCGCAACATGGCTACCGGGGCTTCGACTGCGGATGCGGCCGTTGTGCTGATCGATGCGAGCAAGGGCGTGCTGATCCAGTCGCGTCGCCACGCTTACATCGCGTCTCTGCTCCGTGTGCGTCATGTTCTGGTCGCGGTCAACAAGATGGATTTGATCGGCTACGATGAGGCGGCTTTCCGCGCTATCGAGGCCGACTTCAGCGCCGTTCTCGATCAGATCGCGGCCGACACCGGCAACCCGGTGGAGCGAGTTTTTGTCCCTGTGAGCGCACTGAAGGGCGACAACATTGTTCGCAAGTCGGACGCGATGGATTGGTACCAGGGCCCGTCGTTGCTGGAACTGCTTGAGTCGCTGCCGTCTTCAGTGGATACGCGCACCGCGCCGTTTCGATTTCCGGTGCAACGCGTGTTGCGGCCCGATCACACGTTCCGCGGCTTTGCTGGGCAGATCGCCTCGGGGACGATTCGTCCCGGCGACGCGATTACGGCGCTGCCTTCTGGACGAACCGCAAAGGTAGAGCGCATCGTAACCTGGGATGGCGACTTGCCTGAGGCGATTGCGCCGCTCTCAGTGACGCTGGTGCTGGATCGCGAACTCGATATCAGCCGCGGCGATCTGATTGTTTCGTCCCAAACACCGGCCACCGTTTCAAAGAATGCGAAGGCCGCGTTGGTGTGGATGGATCAGCGCCCGCTTGAACTGCACCGGCGTTATCTGCTGAAGCACACCAGCCAGACCGTGCCTGTGTTCGTGACTTCCATCGGTCACCGGACCGACCTGGGCACGCTCAATCACGAACAGGCGCGGACGCTAAACATGAATGACATCGGCTCAGTGAACCTGAGCCTGCTTCGGCCGATCGCGGTCGATACCTATGGAGAGAACCGCGGGACGGGTGCCTTCATTCTGGTTGACGCGGAAACTAACGGTACGGTTGCGGCGGGCATGATTACCACGGCATACGGCCAGGCGGCGGCCGGTGCACCGTTAATTGTTGACACATGGGGAGCCTTGACGGCCGGGGAAAAAGAGGCGCGCTGGGGGCACCGCGGCGGCGTTCTGGAACTGAAGGGGCCGAAGGAATTGATCGACGCAATTGAACGCTCGTTGTTCACGGCGGGTGCAGTTTCAGTTCGCATTGATGCCGACGACGATGCATTCATTCGCCATCCAAGCCTGCTGGAGATCGTGACCACATTGCAGACTGAAGCAGGAATGCTGGCGCTGGTTGTGAGCCCGAACGGAGGTGGCACCCTTGTCGCCCGCGTCGAGGAAAAGCAGATCGTTTTCAATGCGGAAGACGCCGGCACTGCGGTTGATACAGATGAAGCGGACGGCGCAAGGCGCGCGAGCAAGGTGGTTGCGGCGGTTCATCAGTTATTGCATGATGCGGGAGTTTTTATCTCTCCGGAAATGGCGGGGTTGTGATGAGCACAGCTGAAATCAATTTGGAAGTGAACGCGAAGCTGGACCATGTGCGCGCCACGCTCGCAAAGGAGATTACGGGCAAGGGCGATGTGTGCCTTACCTGCAGCTTTCAGGCGGAGGATGTGCTGCTGACCAAGCTCGCGATTGCTCTCGATCCGAAGATTCCGATTTTGTTTCTCGATACCGGCTATCACTTCAAAGAGACCTACGAGTATCGGGATAGAATCGGGCGGGAGTGGGGGCTGAACCTGACGAACCTGCTGCCGGAGAAGACTGTGGCTGAGCAGGAAGCGGAGTTTGGGTTGCTCTACGAGACGGCGCCGGATCGTTGCTGCGGGCTGCGCAAGGTGGAACCGCTGTTCAAGGCAGTCGCGAATTATCGCGTATGGCTTACCGGGCTGCGGCGCGAGCAGGCCAGGAGCCGCACGGCACTTGAGGAGTCTGCGATGTTCGCACTGCCGGGAGGCAAGCAGGTGCTGAAGCTGGCGCCGCTGGCAGAGTGGACAATGCGCGATGTGTGGTATGCGTGCGAACAGCTTTCGATTCCCCTGCTGTCGCTTTACGAACGCGGATACACGTCGATTGGCTGCGAACCGTGTACATCGCTTCCGCTCGATCCGAACGATCCGCGCTCGGGGCGTTGGGCCGGGCGCAAGGTGGAATGCGGGATTCACATTCAAGCAGCGCCGGCACGGTAAGTGGTGGGAAGAAAGGCTCAGGCACAGGGATGCAGTACCTTATCGGGTTCATGATTGCATTGTTCATCGCGCTCACGGGAGTGGGCGCGGGCACCGTCACGGTGCCGGTCCTGGTGCTATTTCTTGGCGTTCCCGCGGCGGAGGCGGTTGGCATCGGGTTGATGTTTGCGACTGCGGTCAAGTTTATACTGGTTCCAACTCAGATCGCTCGCCGCAATGTGGCATGGCGCACCCTGGGCTTTATGCTTTTGGGCGGCGCACCGGGCGTCTTGCTGGGGTCGCTCTTCCTCAAGCACCTGGTCAATGCGGGCTCGCAGAATCTTCTGAACGCGATTCTTGGCGCAATTCTGGTAAGTACAGCAAGCTGGCAGCTTGTCTTTTCACTCCGTCCAAGGAAGGAAAACCGCGATGCGCGCGACCGTAGTCCGCTGCTTTCGTGGTTGATGTTTCCGGTTGGCGCTGAGGTTGGCTTTTCGTCCGCGGGAGCCGGCGCTCTGGGCAGCGCCGCACTTCTCAGTCTCACACCGTTGCCTCCGGCAGAGATTGTCGGTACTGACATCGCGTTCGGCTTTGTTGTCTCTCTAATCGGCAGCGGCGCTCACTGGTTTTCGCGCGGCGCCAATCCGCAGCTGCTGATAGCGCTGATCATTGGCGGCGTCTTCGGGGCCATCACCGGCACGGCATTGAGCACGCGCATTCCACGCAGGCCTCTACGGTTTGCACTTTGGGTCTGGCTGCTGATTCTTGGCGGGCAGTTTATCTTCAATAGTTATCACGTGTGGGCGGCGACACGGTAAGCTGCCAACTGTATTCATTCGGCACTGCCGACGAGCGGATTGCGCCTTGCGCGTGAATAATTCCATCCGAAGTTTCATGTACGATGCCCGGCCCGATATTATTGGATAAAGAGCACCCATCGCGCATCAGCCAGTCGATTTTCCCGCGAAATGAACTCGCTGCGTAGCCGCTTCGTCTCACCAGAGCGGAC
>Ga0302320_10025727_pt1 | contig 11427 bp, 13 predicted proteins | sample Bog_T0_3_FD_202130 | JGI IMG/M metagenome (GOLD analysis project Ga0302320, IMG submission 202130) | Peat permafrost microbial communities from Stordalen Mire near Abisko, Sweden - Bog_T0_3 | ecosystem: Environmental > Terrestrial > Soil > Wetlands > Peat | place: Sweden: Abisko, Stordalen Mire... | reverse complement strand
GCGAATGGCTGGAGGCCAAGGGTACTCGCATCCAATACCGGGCGTCGCTGGAGATGGACCTCGCGGCAATCGATGAGTTCAAGCCGGATCTCGCCATTGGCACCACGCCTGTCGTGCAGAAGGCAAAGCAGAAGGCGATCCCTTCGCTGTATTTCACCAATCTGATCTCGGCGCGCCCGCTATTCGGTGTCGCCGGCGCAGGTTCGCTGGCGCAGGTCGTCAATGCCGCGCTCAGTAACCAAAGCCGCTTCGATGAGATGAAGGAATTCTTTGGCGATGTCGGCGAAGGCCACGCCGCCGGCGTGTGGGAAGAAACGCCGAAAGACAATGTTGCATTCCGGGAGAAGTACAAGAAGCAGATCGAAGCCCAGGCCAAGAAGCGCAAAGCCGAGGAGATGATCTGATGCTCGTCCTCGATCATGATCGTGCTGGCGGCTACTGGGGCGCGGTGTATGCCTTCACCGCGGTGAAGGGCATGCAGGTCATAATCGACGGCCCCGTCGGTTGTGAAAATCTGCCGGTTACGTCGGTGCTGCACTATACCGATGCGCTGCCGCCGCATGAATTGCCGATCGTGGTGACGGGACTTGGCGAGGAAGAACTCGGCCAGACCGGAACCGAAGGCGCGATGAAGCGCGCGCATCGCGTGCTGGACCCGTTTCTCCCGGCGGTCGTGGTCACAGGCTCGATCGCGGAAATGATCGGCGGAGGGGTGACGCCGGAGGGGACCAATATCAAGCGGTTCCTGCCGCGCACCATCGATGAAGACCAGTGGCAGAGCGCCGACCGCGCGATCGTCTGGCTGTGGAAGGAATACGGCGTCAAGAAAATTCCGGAACGCAAGCCTCGCGCACCGGAAGTGAGACCGCGGGTCAATATCATCGGTCCGATCTACGGCACATTCAACATGCCGAGCGACTTGGCGGAAATACGCCGGCTGATCGAAGGCATTGGCGCCGATGTCAATATGGTGTTTCCGCTGGGCAGCCACCTTGCCGACATTCCAAAGCTGGTGAATGCCGACGTCAATGTCTGCATGTACCGCGAGTTCGGTCGCATGCTGTGCGAGGCGCTGGAGCGTCCATATCTGCAGGCGCCGATCGGCCTGCACAGCACGACGAAATTTCTACGCAAACTCGGCGAGCTGCTCGGCATCGACCCCGAACCGTTCATCGAGCGGGAGAAGCACACGACGATCAAGCCGCTGTGGGATCTCTGGCGATCGGTGACCCAGGACTTCTTCGGCACGGCCAGCTTTGCAATCGTTGCGAACGAAACCTACGCGCGTGGTGTCCGTAATTTTCTTGAAACGGAAATGGGGTTGCCGTGCACATTCTCATTTGCCCGCAAGGCCGGCGTGAAACCCGACAATGATGCAGTCCGCTCCGCGGTTCGCGAAAAGCCTCCGCTGATCATGTTCGGAAGCTACAATGAGCGCATGTATCTCGCCGAGGCCGGAGGCCGGGCAATCTACATACCGGCGTCGTTTCCGGGCGCGGTGATCCGGCGCCACCTCGGTACGCCGTTCATGGGTTATTCCGGTGCGACCTATCTGGTCCAGGAAGTCTGCAACGCGCTGTTCGATGCGCTTTTCAACATTCTTCCGCTCGCAGCTGATCTCGATCGGGTCGATCCGACGCCGGCACGGCTGCATCAGGAAATTCTATGGAGCGATGAGGCCAAGGCGCTGCTCGATGAAGTGCTCGAGGCGCATCCGGTGCTGGTGCGTATTTCCGCTGCGAAGCGTCTGCGTGACGCAGCCGAAAGTGGCGCGCGTCGCGCCGGAGAAGATCGCGTCACGACGGACTTTGTCACGAAGGCGCGGGCAGCCCTGATGGATGGGCAACCCGCATGAGAATGGTCGAAGCAAGCCTGTATCCGGCGATTCCGTATCTGCATGCGGAACGCCACAATCGGGAGGTGACGTCGATGTCCGAGTATGTCCATACGGGCCGTCGTTTGAAATTATTCGCGGAACGCAGAGCCATCGAATCCCGGTTGGTGTTCGGTGCCTGCTACGTACTGTTTCTTTTTCGCGCGGTCATTGCGAGGCTGATGCCTTGGCGCGAGCAAGCGGCTTTTCGTGAATCAAAAGCCCGCGAGTCCGTCTTCAGAGAAGCCAGCAGCGCGGCGAGTGTGATGGTGGCCTCGTCGTTCATGGGTTTGTAACCGGGATTTCGTCCGGCGGTGCCGGGCGGATAACTGCCGCTTCTAAGGAGATCCGGCATTCGCTGTCGCCCACGCTCGGGCGGCGAACGGCCGCAAGGCCATCACTAGGAGGAATACCAAATGAAGGACGGTTCCATCTCGGGGCTATCCGAAGCTGAGGCCAAGGAATTCCACACGATATTCATGACGAGCTTCTTTCTCTTCGTGGCTGTCGCGGTGGTTGCCCACATCCTTGCGTGGATGTGGCGTCCCTGGCTGCCGGGCCCCGGCGGCTACAAGACGGCGTTGGATAGCATCCAGCACCTTGCCAGCCTCTCCATCTCTTACTTGTCATAACGGGAGGCAAACATGTGGCGAATTTGGCTTCTATTCGATCCGCGGCGTGTGTTGGTCATGCTCTTCACGTTCCTTTTCGGACTGGCGATCGTGATCCACTTCATTCTGCTCTCTACCGACCGGTTCAACTGGTTGGACGGTCCCCGCAAGGGCCCGGCGAAAACGTCAGAGATTTCTCTGCCGTACACACCACCAAGCATGCCGTCCTGATGGCATGACGTACTGCCTACCGGAACGGACGAGGTCGGATAGAGCGACCGGGCTCGTCCGCTTCCGGTAGCTAATGATACGATATCGACGACAACGAGCGGTGATCTTTAGATTCGCACGCGGAGGAACGACCGATGGCAATGCTCAGCTTTGAAAGAAAATATCGCGTTCGCGGCGGAACGCTTATTGGAGGCGACCTGTTCGATTTCTGGGCTGGTCCGTTCTACGTCGGGTTTTTCGGCGTCACGACCGCGTTCTTTGCGCTGGTCGGAATCGCGATGATCCTGTGGAATACCGCGTTGGGACCGACCTGGAATCTCTGGCAGATCAGCGTCAATCCGCCCGATGCAAAATACGGCCTTTCCTTTGCCCCGCTGCAGGAAGGCGGCATCTGGCAAATCGTAACGATATGCGCGCTGGGCGCTTTCGTTTCCTGGGCGCTGCGTGAGGTCGAAATCTGCCGCAAGCTTGGCATCGGCTATCACGTTCCCTTCGCATTCAGCTTCGCGATCTTTGCCTATTTCACGCTCGTAGTGATCCGGCCGGTGTTGATGGGATCGTGGAGCTACGGCTTTCCCTACGGCATCATCACTCACCTCGATTGGGTGTCGAATACCGGCTATACCTACGGCAACTTTCACTACAATCCCGCCCATATGATCGCCATCACGTTCTTCTTCACGACGTGCCTGGCGCTGGCGCTGCACGGTGGTCTGATCCTGTCCTCGACAAATCCCGACCACGGCGAACCGGTTAAGTCGCCGGAGCATGAGAACACCATCTTCCGCGATTTGATCGGCTACTCCGTCGGCACCATCGGCATTCACCGCCTCGGTCTGTTCGTGGCGTTGTCAGCGGTGTTCTTCAGCGCGGTCTGCATCGTGATCAGCGGCCCGTTGTGGTCGGAGGGCAACGCCTGGTCCGAGTGGTGGAACTGGTGGCGCAATCTTCCGATCTGGTCTTCCAACTAATTCCGGTCATCAGAAAGAGTACTTGCCATGGCCCGCTATCAAAACTTCTTCACCCAGGTGCAGGTTCGCAGCGCCGTCTATCCGGGTATTCCCCTGCAACCCGGAACATGGGTTCGTTCCGGGGAAGGCCGGTTCAACTACTGGCTCGGCAAAATAGGTGACGCGCAGGTAGGACCGATCTATCTCGGCTTTACCGGCATCGCGTCGATCATGTGCGGCATCGTCGCGATCGAGATCATCGGTCTCAACATGCTGGCATCGGTAAACTGGAGCCCGATCGAATTTGTACGGCAGTTGCCCTGGCTGTCTCTCGATCCACCGAAGCCGGAATACGGCATCAGCTTTCCACCTCTGAAGGAGGGTGGATGGTGGCTGATGGCGGGGTTCTTCCTGACCACATCGATCCTGCTGTGGTGGACGCGAACCTATCGTCGTGCTCGCGCGCTTGGCATGGGCACGCATGTATCGTGGGCGTTTGCTTCGGCGATCTGGCTCTATCTGGTGCTGGGCTTTATTCGCCCGCTGCTGATGGGACATTTCAGCGAAGCGGTTCCATTCGGAATTTTTCCGCATCTCGACTGGACCAACAATTTCTCCATCACCCACGGCAACCTGTTCTACAACCCGTTCCACATGCTCTCGATCGCGTTCCTGTATGGTTCGGCCCTGCTGTTCGCCATGCACGGCGCGACCATCCTGGCGGTGAGCCGCTATGGCGGCGAGCGCGAAATCGAGCAGATCGTCGATCGCGGCACAGCGCTTGAGCGGGCCGCGTTGTTCTGGCGCTGGACCATGGGCTTCAACGCAACGGCGGAATCGATCCATCGCTGGGCATGGTGGTTCGCGGTGCTGTGTCCGCTGTGCGGCGGTATCGGAATTCTTTTGTCCGGTACCGTGGTCGATAACTGGTTCGACTGGGGCGTCAAGCACGGGCTAGCCCTGCCGCGGTAGCGAAAAACTTGCGACTTCAGAACGTGCGCGCCGGCCAAGGCGAAAAGCCTATCCGGCGCGCAACCTTCCCTCGTCTTGCCGGTCGAATAGGCCTGATTTTCCGGAGCGATGCAGCGGCAAGCGACAAGGTCGAATCTTGCGGGGTGCGTCCCCCAACGAACAAAAAGCCGAGACTGGAAGGACGCTGAGTGGAGGATCACTGGTTGGTGGAGGATATTTGCGCTGGTGCAAGTGTTCAAATCTCCGAAGGAGTCGCTGGGCGATCTCGGTGCACAGTCTGCTGCGAAATTGATTGCCGCCGCGACCGACGTCGCGTTGGTGGTCGATGGGCAGGGCTTTATCCGCGACGTCGCGTTCAACAAGGAAGAGCTTTCGCTGGAGCTGGACGCTCAAGGGCGTTGGCTTGGTTCGAAATTGCTGGAGGTCGTGACTCCGGATACCCAGGCGAAGGTCAAGGAATTGCTCGCGGATGCCGTGGCGCTGAAGTCGTCGAGCTGGCGTCAGGTCAACCATCCATCGCCCGGCGGCGAGGATATCCCCGTACTTTATTCGGCGATCGGTATTGGACGCAAGGATCGCTTCGTGGTGGTGGGCCGCGACCTGCGGCCGCTCGCCGCCATGCAGCAGCGGCTGATCAATGCGCAGCAATCGATGGAGCGCGATTACGTCCGGCTTCGTCACGCAGAGACGCGTTACCGGCTGCTATTCCAAGTCTCGTCGGAAGCGGTCATGATCATTGATTCCAGCAACAACTTGATCCTCGACGCCAATCCCGCGGCGCTTGCGTTGTTTGACGAGAGCGCACCGCAACTGCTGAAGTCAGGTCTTCCCGGCCATTTCGATGCGACAGGTTCTGTGGCGGTCCAGACACTTCTGGCAGATATTCGCGCGACCGGCCGCGACAACAGCGCGCTCGTGCATCTGTCGAAGGGACAGCGCGAGTGCCGCGTCTGGGCATCCTTGTTTCGTCAGGAGAACGCCTCGCTGTTCCTCGTTCGGCTGTCGTCTCAAATATCCGCACCGGAAGACAGCGCATTGAAAGCGACGTCGATGCTGCTGAAGTATTTCGATGCAGCGCCCGACGGACTGGTCATCACGCAATTCGACGGCCGCATCGTCAAGTCCAACCCGGCCTTTCTTGAGATGGCGCAGCTCAACAGCGCAGAACAGGCGCGCGGAGAGCTGCTGGATCGATGGCTCGGCCGGGCTGGCGTCGATTTCAGCGTAGCGCTGGCTAATCTTCGCCAGAACGATTCGATCAAGCTTTTTGCGACCGCGATGCGCGGCGAATATGGAGCTCTGGCAGAGGTCGAGGTGTCCGCGGTCTCGCTGACGGACGGCGACGACAAGCCCAGTTTCGGCTTCGCCATCCGAAATGTCGAGAAGCGGCTGTCGGCAACGACGTCATCGCAACGTGAGCTCCCGCGATCGGTCGCGCAATTGACCGAATTGATCGGGCGCGTTCCATTGCGCGATCTGGTCCGCGAGACCACCGACGTGATAGAAAAGCTTTCGATTGAGGCCGCGCTGGAATTGACCGGCGATAACCGTGCCTCGGCCGCCGAAATGCTCGGCCTCAGCCGCCAGAGCCTCTACGTCAAGCTTCGGCGGTTCGGGCTTGCGGAACACGCCGTCGATGATGAGGCCGAAGATGAATAGCGCGGTCGCTCATCGTCCCTCGCCTTTGGTCGTGCTGGAACTGCTCAAGCCGATCACCTGGTTTCCGCCGATGTGGGCACTGGGTTGCGGGATCGTGTCATCGGGCGTCTCCCCGGGACAGCGCTGGCCACTGATCGTCGCTGGCGTCCTGCTTGCGGGGCCGATGGTGTGCGGCACCAGCCAGGCCGTCAACGATTGGTACGACCGGCATGTGGACGCCATCAACGAACCGGATCGCCCGATTCCATCGGGTCGCATTCCCGGCCGCTGGGGTCTCTATATCGCGGTCGGCTGGACGTTACTGTCGCTGTCGCTCGCCACAGCGTTGGGTACCTGGGGCTTCGTCGCCGCCATCGTCGGCCTCCTGCTGGCATGGGCCTATAGCGCGCCGCCGATCCGATTGAAGCAGAACGGCTGGTGGGGAAACGCGGCCTGCGGCCTCTGCTATGAGGGCCTTCCATGGTTTACCGGCGCCGCCGTGATGACCGCGTCAGCTCCCGACTGGCGCATCGTGGTGATTGCGCTGCTCTATAGCATCGGCGCCCACGGCATCATGACCCTCAATGACTTCAAGTCCGTCGAAGGCGACAAGCGGATGGGCATCGATTCGCTCCCGGTGCTGCTTGGCGTCGGCAATGCGGCGCGGTTCGCTTGCCTGGTGATGGCGGTGCCGCAAGTGGTGGTGGTCGGATTGCTGCTGAACTGGCAGCGGCCGTTTTATGCGGTGGCGGTCGGTGCATTGCTTGTCGCCCAGTTCTTCCTGATGGTGCATTTTCTCAAGAGCCCGCGTGAGCGCGCGCCCTGGTACAATGGAACCGGAATCAGTTGCTACGTGGTCGGCATGCTCATCAGCGCCTTCGCGCTGGCTTCGATCAGGGCAGGGTGACCATGAACAATCCGGTGCTCTCATGGTTCGGCATATTTCGGCTCGGTCTGGTGCAAACCGGTCTTGGCGCGATCGTGGTGCTCACCACCTCGACGCTCAACCGCGTCATGGTGGTCGAGCTCGCGATGCCGGCGATCTTGCCGGGCGCGCTGGTGGGCATCCACTACGTACTTCAGGTTTTCAGGCCCGCCTGGGGACACGGTTCTGATCTCGGGGCGCGGCGCACGCCCTGGATTGTCGGCGGCATGGCGGTTCTCGCCACCGGTGGCCTGATGGCGTCGGTGGCGACCGCGTGGATGACGGCCGAGCCCCTGTTCGGTATCGTCCTGGCGGTCATTGCCTTCTGCCTGATCGGAATTGGCGTCGGTGCGGCCGGAACATCGCTGCTCGTGCTGCTCGCCAAACGCACCGATGACAGTCGCCGTGCGACGGCGGCCACGATCGTCTGGGTCATGATGATCGCCGGGTTCATCGTGACGACCGGCGTGGCAGGGCAGATGCTCGATCCGTTTTCGCCGCTCCGGCTGGTTGTTGTTTCCGGATCGGTCTCCGTTGCGGCCATGGTTCTGACGGTTGCGGGTGTTTGGGGCATCGAGGGCCGCGCCATTACGCGGGTCGATGAGCCCATGCCAAAGACGGCGCCCCGATCGTCATTTCGCGATGCTTTCATGGAAGTCTGGGCTGACCCCAGGGCTCGCCGGTTTGCAATCTTCGTCTTTGTTTCGATGCTGGCCTATAGTGCGCAGGACCTGATCCTTGAACCTTTTGCGGGTACCGTATTCGGTTTCACGCCCGGCGAGACGACCAAGCTCTCGGGCGTTCAACATGGCGGCACGTTGATCGGAATGGTGCTGGTGCCGTTGATCGGCGCACTTTATCCGAGATCGCGAGGCAACCTGCAGCTCTGGACCATCGGTGGATGCCTGACATCGGCCGTCGCCTTGTTGTGCCTGGCGGCAGCCGCGGTGGTCGGGCCTTGGTGGCCGTTGCGCGAGACGGTCTTCATGTTGGGCGTCACCAACGGCGCCTATGCGGTGGCGGCCATCGGCTCGATGATGGCGCTTGTCAGCGCTGGCGGCGAGAAACGCGAAGGCGTGCGGATGGGCCTGTGGGGGGCCGCACAGGCCTTTGCATTTGGCATCGGCGGATTTGTTGGAACCCTCGCCAGCGATGTAGCCCGATATCTGCTGTCGTCGCCGTCGCTGTCCTATTCGGTCGTCTTTGCCTCCGAAGCAGGCCTGTTTGTGGTTGCCGCCTTTATGGCGGTCTGGGTACACCGCGCCCCGGCAAAGGACGTCGTAAGACACGACGATCTGCGGGCCGTCGCAGTCGCAGGAGGATGACATGCTCGCGATCTCCGAGATGTTCGATGTGGTTGTCGTCGGCGGCGGGCCTTCGGGCGCCACCGCCGCGCACGAACTGGCTCACCTTGGGCGAAACGTTCTGCTGCTCGACCGCGCCGGGCGTATCAAGCCATGCGGCGGGGCCGTTCCACCGCGTTTGATCCGCGATTTCGACATTCCGGATCACCTGCTGGTCGCGAAGGTCAACTCAGCCCGCATGGTCTCGCCGTCGGACAAGCAGGTCGATATGCCGATCGATGGCGGCTTCGTCGGCATGGTCGATCGCGACGTTTTCGACGAATGGCTGAGGGAGCGCGCCGTGCAGGCGGGCGCGAAGCGGCGAACCGGACTGTTCAAGCGTTTCGAGCGCGATGATGCGGGACGGACTATCGTTCATTATGAGGACCGCGCTGCTGACGGCAACATAACGGAAAGAACGGTTCGCACCCGCGCGCTGATCGGTGCGGACGGAGCGTTGTCGGCCGTGGCGCGCCAATGTCTGCCCGGCGCCGACCGCTTGCCTTATGTGTTCGCCTACCACGAGATCGTTCGCGCCCCGCTGCCCGAAGCCAAATTCGATGGCACGCGTTGCGACGTCTATTACCGCGGGACGGTTTCTCCGGATTTCTATGGCTGGGTGTTTCCCCATGGCGATACCGTCAGTGTCGGCACCGGGTCCGCGCATAAAGGGTTTTCATTGCGCAATTCCGTCGGCGATCTGCGCGATGCGGCGGGATTGGGAGCAACTGAGACCATCCGCCGTGAAGGCGCACCGATCCCGCTGCACCCATTGCCGCGATGGGATGACGGCCATAGCGTTCTGTTGGCCGGCGATGCCGCGGGTGTCGTCGCACCGGCTTCAGGCGAGGGGATCTATTACGCGATGATCGGCGGGCGGTTGTCGGCGGAAGCCGTTGACCTGTTTCTTGAAACCGGCAACGCAAAGGCCCTGCGCACGGCGCGCAAGCGTTTCATGAGAATGCACGGCATCGTGTTCTGGATCCTTGGCGTCATGCAACGGTACTGGTACTCGAACGACCGCCGCCGCGAACGCTTCGTCAGCATTTGCCGGGATCGCGACGTCCAGAAGCTGACATGGGACGCCTATATGAACAAAGAACTGGTGCTCGCCAAGCCGATCGCCCATGTGCGAATCTTCTTCAAGAACCTTGCCCATATGGCTGGACTGGCGTCCGCGCAATGACCGCGCGACCAGGTTTTTGGAAGCCGGTCCTGATCGCAGCCGCGGTCGCGATCTTCATCGGTGTGCTCGGGGGGACGCTGACCGACACCGGGGCTTGGTACCAAAACCTGCAAAAGCCGTCGTGGCAGCCGCCGGACTGGTTGTTCGGTCCGGCGTGGACATTTATTTTCGCGCTGGCAACGGTGTCGGCGGTCTACGCCTGGCGCAACGCCTGGAACCGCGCGCAACGTGAATGGATCATCGGATTGTTCGCGCTTAATGGATTTCTCAATGTGCTCTGGAGTACGCTGTTCTTTGCCATTAGAAGACCTGACTGGGCTCTGATCGAAGTTGTGTTTCTCTGGTTCTCGATCCTGTTGCCGATGATCGTGTTCTGGCGCTTTGCGAAGCCCGCCAGTTTCTATTTGCTCCCCTACCTTTGTTGGGTGTCGTTCGCGGCTTTTCTCAACTTGACGGTAGTTCGCCTGAATGCGCCGTTCTCCTGAGCAAAGGATCATATTGCTTGCAGGGGTTCGCCATGTGATCGTCAGCCATGGCTGAACTGTTTGCAAACGGGCGCCTCATTGATCTCGTTCTTGTCGTCGCCTTCCTCGAAGCGGCAGCCCTGTTGTTGATGTGGCGCCGTACCAAGCGGGGCATCGCGCCCTTTGACCTGTTGCCCAATCTGTGCGCGGGCGCGTTTCTTCTGCTGGCTTTGCGCGCGACTCTCGCGGGCACGGGCTGGATGATGGCCTGCGGCTGTCTTGCAGCCGCAGGGATCGCGCATCTGGTCGATATCGTCAGCCGCTGGCGCAAATAGTATCGACCATCGATCTCAGGTCTATTTTGTCAGACTATTTCTTGTCAGCATTGTCCGAGAATTTGTTGATGTAAGCGATCACATCCTTGCGCTGCTGTTCGTCGCTTAAGTGAAACGTCATCTTGGTCGAGCCGGTCGCGAGGTCGGGCTTGCCCTTATCGGTCAGGAATTTCTTCAGGAAGGCATTGGGATCCGGCAGATACTGCATGATCAGATCGTCCGACCAGACCAGGCCATTCTCGCCCGCGGATTTGTTGAGCGTCGAATAGGCAAAGCCGGGCGCTGTGCCGGATTGACGGCCAATCACTCCGGTCAGGACGGGCCCGATGAGGTTCTTGGCGTCTGGGCCGATGCGATGGCAGGTCATGCATTGCTTGAAAACTTGCTCGCCCTTGGCGGCGTCCTGCGCAAAGGCCGCGCCGTTCGAAAAAGCCGCGGCGGCTGCCGCAAAAGCTAAAACCTTGAACTTGGTGACCACACTGCTCTCCCTGACTTCATTTTCGATATTCGAGCGATTCTTCTGTTAAGATAGATTGACATCTATAAATATCAAATACTCTTGTCGATTTTGATGCATTTTTGAGCGGAATTCTCATCGTCCAAGACGAAATACCCCCTTTAGGAGCGGAATTAACTGAAAATGGGTGCCTTGGTTCCGAGTCGTTGTAAAGTATATGTGACAACTAAAACCCTCTAAACAAAGGTGTTTCTTGACTTGGCCTGACGATTCTGCGCAATGCTATGGAGCCGAACGCTTGTTCCCGCGTTGAGTGTCAGGCGGCATTGGCACATTCCGTGCATTGTTTAGATTGTCGATGTTCGACGGTTTATCGGAACACCGCCTCGTGGAAATGATCGGCAGATAAAGAATGGCCGCGCTACCAACCGTACAGCCTGAC
>Ga0302320_10025725_pt1 | contig 11429 bp, 12 predicted proteins | sample Bog_T0_3_FD_202130 | JGI IMG/M metagenome (GOLD analysis project Ga0302320, IMG submission 202130) | Peat permafrost microbial communities from Stordalen Mire near Abisko, Sweden - Bog_T0_3 | ecosystem: Environmental > Terrestrial > Soil > Wetlands > Peat | place: Sweden: Abisko, Stordalen Mire... | reverse complement strand
ATCGTATTCATGCTGGTCTCCATCCATTCTTACTCGTTAGGTCATCGATGCATGCTTTTTCTATGCCACGCCATGCCGCCCTTAGATCAAAACGGCGGCCGCATCGCCCACGTTCCCGATTCCTTGTCCACGTAGAAGAACGCCATGGAAATGTATTTGTACATGGAGGCCCCGATGTTTGCCGAAGCCACTTGCGGGTCGGCGGTTATGAATCTAGACGAGTGCCGTCGCAAAGTGTCAGGGAGGAACTGTTGCACTGAATTGCCTGTTGCGAATCCGATGGGCAAGCTCGATGCCGGCCAATGTAATAGCCGCACTCGCGAACGTCTTGAAGCCACCCGTCGAGGCGCATCGGCATTTGACCGCGGCTGTTCCGCCGCTATACTGACTGGCGCCTGGGGGAGGCGGGCATCTAAGGAAGATTCATGAATAATTATCAAATGGGGCGCGTTGTCGCGCTCGGCCTATCGTTCCTGAGCGGGATGTTTGCGCAGGTGGGCATCGCCCAGCAGTCGCATTCCGACTCGTCGCAGCTCGAGGAAATCGTCGTCACGGCGGAGAAGCGCGAGAGTACTGTGCAGAAGACGCCGATCAGCCTGACGGCCATCTCCGGCCACGACATCCAGGATCGCGGACTGACCAACCTGGGAGATCTCGTGCAGTCGGTTCCCGGCGTGTCGATCCGCACCAGCGGTCCCGGCATGACCGAGTTTGAAATGCGCGGTGTTTCCTCGACGGGCGGCAACTCGCCGACGGTCGGCTTTTACTATGACGATGTGTCCCTCACGGCGCCTTCGGCCTCGAACGAGGGCAAGATCGTGATCTCTCCGGACCTCTATGACTTGAGCCGGGTCGAAGTGCTGCGCGGACCCCAGGGCACCTTGTACGGATCGGGCTCCATGGGCGGCACCATCAAGGTCGTGGGTCAGCGAGGCCCGCGCCTAATTGACCGTTGAAGTGAACTAGCGGCCGAGATGAGTGCGGATATATCGCTTGGGGATCAGCGGCCTCGAATAGCGGGCGGTCCGAGAAATTGTCGTGCTCTGCGCGCCCGAGGTTCACGTCATACCAGTCCGCATCGGTTCTCGCCGGCGTGTAGTAGAAGAAAGGGCGGACTTGGAACGAATCGATGCCTGGCGTACCCGGCACCTCGAGTTCAGCGGCACGCCGGACCTGCGATCAGTCCGCGTCAGCGGCGTGTTCAGGATCGGCGATGCAGATGGATTTTTGTATTTTCTGCGTGAAGTCTTGGGCGTCGAGGCGCATGAGTCCGCGAATGAGGTCGTATTGATCCGCACGGAACTCTGAACTGTCGGCAATCCGAGGCCGCGGTAGACATTCCCTCCGCTCCACGTTACCTCTACTAGAATCATTGAGATGCGCACTATGTCAAGTAAGTAGTCAGCGCCCGCGGAGCGGTGGTAAATTTTATCCAGTGCCACCCCGGGGGAGGTGGCGCCGTCTTAAGCTGACGTGCGAACAATAACAAAACAGCCGCCTGCCCCCGCTGCGGTCGATACCTGGAGGGCATACCGTGCTTAATTGTTTCCGCTCATTGATGCTATCGCTGGCCTTGTTGCCTGCGTTACCCGTGGTACACGCCGCATCCTCCGCCATCCCCTCGACATCGGCGTCGACCAGCGAGCCACCGGTCTCGGTCACGACTTATCACTACGACAACTGGCGCACAGGGTGGAACCGCAGCGAAACGGCGCTCAGTGCCTCGACTTTCCCGTCGACGTTCGGCGTACTACAAACCGTGGCCCTTGATGACCAAGTCGACGCACAGCCGCTGCTCGTGCCCGCGCAGCAGATTGCCGGCGGCATACATGATGTGCTCTACGTCGTCACCGCAAACAACTCGATTTATGCGCTCGACGCCAGTAGTGGCGCCATTCTGCTGCAACGCAATCTCGGCGCTCCCGTGCCCACACCGCTCGGCTGCGGAAATAACGGGCCGAACGTGGGAATTACGAGCACACCGGTCATCGATCTCGAGAATGGGGCGATCTATTTGATCGCCTACATCAACGGCACGAGTCCGAGCTACCAAATCCACGCACTCAATCTGACCACGCTCGCGGACAGCGTCGCGCCGGTGACCGTTGCCGCCACCCAGACCCTCACCGATGGAACGAAGTTCGCATTCAATGCCACCTACCAGCGCCAGCGCCCAGGTCTGCTCGAGATGAACGGGGTCATCTACGCCGGCTTCGGCAGCTTCTGTGATTTCCAGGCCAGCCATTCTCGAGGGTGGGTGCTGGGCTGGAACGCGGCCACGCTTGCTCCCCTCGTTCATGCCGAGCTGAACGATTCCCAAGCGACCGCACCGACAAACTTCTTCTTGAGCTCGGTCTGGATGTCTGGATACGGTGTCGCCGGTAGGGCCGGACGCGTCTTTTTCTCTACCGGCAACTCGGACTGCAACTTCTACGTCTCGCCGGAGGCCTGCCCCTCGGCATCGACGTACGATGGTGTGACCAACATCCAGGAAAGTGTCATTAGCGTGCAGCTGAATCTCGCGCGGCGATACGGCGTATTCACGCCGAGCAATGTCTTCCAGATGGACATTGACGATCAGGATCTGGGAGCCGCGGGCGTCATGCTGGTTCCGACTCAGCCTAATGCCGGAAATTTCGCGACGATCGTGTCCAAGGACGGCCGTCTGTTCCTGCTCGACCAGGACAACCTCCAGACCGCCCTCGACATGCAGCAGCTCGCCGATGGTTGCTGGTGCGGAACGTCTTATTTCCGCGGTTCGGACGGGATTGGCCGCGTCGTCAGCAGCGCCGGCGATGCGCTGCAAACTTGGCAGATACAGATCTCGCCCGAACCGCAGCTCGTTGCGGAGGCCACAGCCCACGTGCAACAGAGCGAGCAAGATCCTGGCTTTTTTACCGTTGTCTCCTCGAACGGTGCGCGTCTCCATAGCGTAATCATCTGGGCGGTAGCGAGACCCACGGCGACCGCACCCGTGACCCTATACGCGTTCGCGGCGCCGGCGAATGGCACCTTCAAGCAGCTTTACTCGGCACCTGCAGGTCAGTGGCCGAATCTAGGCGGCAACGCCAACATCGTGCCCGTCGTTGCGAATGGAAAGGTATACGTAGCAGCCTATAAAAGTCTGATGATTTTCGGACCTGGTGCTTCCGCTGCCGTCAGCAGCGCCAACTCAGTCGACTCGGCCACAGTCGCAGCCCCGCCGCCTCCCGGCGCCACGCAGCCTGCAGTCGCCACGCAGCGGGTAAGCGGCAGGTTACTCGCCATCGATGGCAAAAGACTGACGCTATTGACTCGCACCAACAGGACAGTAACTGTCGATGTCTCCGGTGCGCTCGAGGCCGAGCGGGTCGCCAATCTGATTGTCGGACAGTCCTACACCGCGCTCGCTGTAGAGTCCGCGACGGCGTCCACCGCAACTCTCCAAGCCGCGTCGGTCATGCGGGCCAAGCACGTCCCCAGCACCTGGCCCGAGGACCAATAGCGTCAGCGAGGCGGCGATTTGCGCAAATCTTCATCTGGTTCCGAATGAACTCACGTTCGTGGACTGTGGCCGAGTCGTTCGCGACTGGCTTGCATCGACGCAACCAATACCTGCTTGAGATTTCAATTTGCGCTCGCGTGCGGTGCGTTCCACTTATCCCGACCGCGAAATCTGTCTAGGAAAGCAAACGCTAATATTTCTTTTTCGTAGAGTGTCCGTGGCCGCCTTCTGGCGGCGCATATTTAGCTAATGAAGTCTGATTTCGACCTCAAGAACTGGCCGGAAATCGTCGAGCGCATACCCAAGACGACTGCGGGTCGAGCGCTGGACGCCAAGATAGTAACCGAGGCAGACCTTCTGCGTCTAAAAGCAATCGCCCGATTACACGCTCGGGGGCTACCCCCACCCGTGGATTGGTCCGATCTTCCGCAGGAGGCGTTCAAACGCGTGCTGGATGGATCACTGCGGCAACGGGCAGGCACACCAGGTGTTCCGCTATTGTTGCTTGATCACGCTCTCAGGGTAGAAAGTGGATGGAAATTTCTCAAATGCAGGTTTTGCGAAAAGATATCCCTGGAAGAGCCGAATTCCATGGTCCTCGAACCAGCGGAACTCCTGCAACGTCTCAACACCTTCGGCAATGACGTCGATGCCCAAATCCCCGCATACCTGCGTTATGCCGCGAACGATGGCTTGACGCGGTCCGTGCTTTTCGATGCCCCGCACAAGATTCATGTCAATCTTCACGTGATCAGGCTGGAACTCGGCAAGGAGATTTAAGCCTGAGTAGCCCGCGCCGAAATCATCGATCGCAAGCTTGATGCCCATTCCCCGATACTCGTTGAGCAGTGCCGCAAAATTCGTGTGGTCGTGGATGACCTCGCCTTCGGTCACTTCCAGGATGACTCGCTCGAGCGGCAGGAAATTGTCGGCGGCCGCCTTGCACGTGTTGCCGATGGCGTCCGCGCAGAGTTCGAGGCTCCTGGGCAGGAAATTCAGGTTGAGGTTGCACGTCAAACCAATCCGTGCGGCAAGAACGATTGCCTGGATCTGGCCGTCTTGGTCAAACTGATGTTTGAGATCATCCGGCACCTGTTCCAATACCCGGAATGCCGGTTCATTGGCGGGACCGCGGATAAGCGCTTCGTACGAGAACACTTCCCGCGCCACGGTATCGACAATGGGTTGGAACGCGTACGAAAAGGCGGGGGCCACGCTGAGTGATGCAGTTGGTTTCGTTTGGCCGGCGCCCCCAGAATGTCGCGGTTTTAGGCCACCGCTAACACCCCGCGCTGGTACCGGCACGGCATTGCTCATACGGTTACCGTCCCCGCTCCAGTCAGCGTCTTGCGCCATCGTCCTTCGCGAAAAGCGGAGAGCAATTTCTTGGCGCGCCCCGAATCCATACCTAGGAAACAGCTCGATCCACTGAAAAAATCGTTGGTACCGGAAATCAGCTCGAGTTCTTTACGGGAAACCTGTGAGAATCCCATCGTCCAGTCTGCAAAGGATCTGCTCGGAATGGCTTCGGCCAGGATTTTGGTCACTTGGTCGTGGCGCTTGTCCTGTTCTATCCTGGCATAGAGCGCGTTCACCGCATCGGGAACTCCTTCCAGCACCTGAAAAAAGCTGCCTTCAGTGTAAAGCAGTATCCCGGTTAACCCGGCGCCATCGTTGTGCTTGCGCGCAACCTGCAGCAAAGCCGTCAGTTCAGCCGTTTCGAAATGACGCGTTGCTGCGCTCGCGTAGATACAATGCATGAGATCGGGCACACGGGCTCCAGGACTGGAATATGACAGAGAGGACAGCCTTACCGGTACCACTCCTATCGGCTAGGCGCGCTAGTACTTAAAGTCGATGGGCATAGTTTTGGAGAAGCCGGTATTGGTGCGCTGCGGCTGCAACGCCGTGTCGCGGATTCCCGGGCCGACCCCACGATTCGAAACCGTTCCAATCGACATCAAAAGGCGTCGGCTGTCAAATATGCATCGTCTTGATAAATGCGCCCTAGAAGTTGATTGAAAGCGGACTGGCGTTCTGGCTCAGTCGGCGGGATTACGCCTTCCTCCTGCAGGATTGCAATGAGCTTGGTTGGAGCCGCGCGCTTATCGCCGACGATCTCAACGTGTCCGGCATGTACCTCCACCCGCCGTTCACGGCTGTCGGTCTCGACAGTCGAATTGCGTTGTTCGGCCAATGAAAAAATTTCGTCCTTCTCCACGCAACGACCTCCTTCTTCGCGCCGGCATGTCCCGCGCTCGTTAGTATCAATCTTCAAAAACCTGCTGACTTGCGGGATAAGCGCGCCAGGCTCGCGGATAAAGCGGGATGAATAGGTGATATCTGCCCATTTGGCGCCCGTACCTGCATAGCAGCCCAATGGCAATAGGCCTAGAGTGAGCGGGTAGAGCCACGTTTTACCGCAGGTCTGTGCCGCTGCGATGCCGCTAAAAGGGCCTGAAATAGTCACCAGACGCAAGTCAGCCCCGCGGCTCGCCGGCTGATGGGCTAAAGCGGTGAGCGACTTGTGGGCGATCAGCGCTCCTTGACTGTGACCGATGACGGTGACTTGCGGCGCACGAGCTTGTGCGACCAGCAAATCGATCCCGCGGCGCAGTTGCGTAGCACTGTGTGTAAGCCTGGCGCGGTCGTCATAGGCGAAGCAGACCGTCTGCTGGCCATGGAAGGCCAATACCTGGGCCAGGCCGCGAAATTGGCCTGATGAGCCAAAACAGCCATGCACCAGCACATCAACGGGCTGGCTTAACTTGAGATGAAGGCTATGATCCGGATTGTCGGTGCAAGGTGTCAGCCCGGGGATGTTGAGCGTAATGTTAGTTGCCGGCAGGCTGCCCGGCTCCATCTGGTAGAAGGCCGTATTCGCGCGTTCGCTGGTGGCGCACCCACCGAGCAGCAGCAGGGAGGAAATGGTAATCGCGATTCGCATGAGCGGGTCGAACATGAGAGACGTCAGTTTATCCGCTGCGAGAGTTGCAATTCATCAGGTTGAGCTGTAGAACCGCGACCGGTCCGGCTTATCCTAGAAGCTCGCATCATGGCCTCAACCGTGATCGGACGAGAGAGTCCAGTCATATTGGCTGTCCGCAGCAAAAACATACGCCCAAAAAGAATGCGGCCTCGAACCGCGTCAACCAAAGGCAACTGGAATTTGCTCAAGCATTCTTCTACTTCAGAGCAAGCCGTGCCGTCTGTGCTGCAACACACATAGGAGACAGTGCGAGATCGCCTCGAGGAGGCGTCCGTTCTTGGATCGATTGATACCAACCGGCCGTGACGATAATGCCTCGCATCCTTGCGCATATGCCGGCTCGATTTACTGAAGATGCCGCGCGACGGCTGTCTGACGCACTGGAGGCATTGAAGGGACCGGACGCCAAGTCACCGCTGCGGAGTTCTATCGAGTTGCCGCCGGGAGCAACAAGCCACGGCGCTTTTCGAAAAGATCAAAATCACCGAGGCATGTTTGTTTTATAGCAAAACTCAGGTCGAATACGACGAACTCGGAACACGGGCGGCGACATCGGTCTGAGCGACACCGTGGCCCGGTTACCCAGTCGCCCATAGGGGCTTTCTGCAGCACTGGGCTGGTCTGCCCAGGCCATCGATCGTGATGGTCTTTGCGTGCGCGTCGATGCTGTTCTCACTTCATGCCACACGTCGGCTCGCACTGGAATACGACGGACCAATCCACTGACATTGGCGGCTTCCTTGTCCTATCGCTGGCACTGATTGCACTGAAGCGCAGCATTGCCTATGCCAAGCTCATCGTCCCCATTTCTGCCAATGCGGGCTCAATCGAACAGGCTGAGGATGCGTTGATACTTTTCGATGTAGCCGCTATTTTCGCGGTTGTAAGGCGGAATGCTGACTGCTCGTACCACAGAGGCTTGCTCGCGCCAGACACAGGGGCAGGCGACTGCGGAGCCCGCGGTGAGCTGGCCCGCGCGGCGCAGCTCGCCGAGCGGGACGCCCATGCGGTCGAGCGCACGATAAAGCTTCGCGACGTTGCGCGGACCGCCGTTGTAGGCCGCGACTGCAAAGATGCCGAGCACTTCCGGATTCGTGCGATAGGCGGAGCGGATTTCACTGCTCATCTGCGATAGCTCGATGTCCAGCAGGCAGACGGCCGCCTTCATTACGTTCGGCAGGCGGGTCGCGCCGCGCTCGAAGTTTGAGTCCAGCTCCGCGCCGCGGCACCTACGCACGACGAGCGAATAAGTGCCATTGCCGTGCCGGTTGGTGAACTGCATAGGGCCCAGCGCTTTCGCACTCGAGACGCTGTAGCGAAACGCTTCCTCGCGCTTCAGTCCGTACTGGCTGAGTACCTCGTCGAATGCATCTGTGCCCTTGTCGAGGAAATCCTCGTCGTCGGTCTGTTCTATGACCGCCAGCGTCGCGATCACCTCAGCCGGTATCACGTCCGCGAGCAACTCGCCCGGAAAGGCCTCGCTCGGCACGTTCGCGTTACGAAGTTCGTCCATGGCGCGCCGTGCGGTGGTGAGCAGGAAATCCCTGCCGCCCGTGACGAAGCGCGGGTCAAGGGTATCCTGGGTATAGGGCAGGTAGACGATGGGTCGTGCCGTCGCCGCCGCCTCGCGCCAGCGCTTCTTCTTGATGAGCGTGTTGTCGAATACCGGGAACTTGCGGCCGTAGACCTTCAGCTCCTCGCCGCCGCGCGAGAATGCGAACATCAGCCGCTCGGCCCCGGTGCCCTTCACGTGCCGCGCTTCAATACCGGGCGTGAGTACGGCGAAGGGCAGTGGCCCATGGCCGGGCTTCCATTTCACCGGCGGGCGGGGGATCTCCAAGTGAGCAATGGTCCAATCCTTATGCGCCTCGCTCCACAACGCGAAGGCGACCGGCCGGCCGCGCAGCACCTCACGGCCGCCCTTACCAGTGAAGGCGTACTGCAGTTCTACGTCGCGCAGCTGCGCCTGGCCCTCGGCAACCAAGTCGCGGATGACCAAGTTGCGCTCGCGACCCTCTACGACTAGCTCCGGCAAGCCTTGGGTCCCGGGTGGCACCTCGCGCTGCTCCGACTCGGCGACGGCCGCCGGAACCTCGGCCTCACCCTCGTCTTTGGCTTCGCTCGCGGCCACCGGGAGGACCCGCACATCGGGCGCGGCGGCGGTTTCCGCGACCAGTGTTGGGTCGTCCGCTGCCTCGATACGGCCGCCCGAGGAGGCGCACGCGGAGCAGAGCAGGAAGGCCAGGAGCGGCAGCGCCATTGAGGCACCGCGGGAGGCGCGCACAGAGGAACTCAGAAATATAGAAGCGGACGGTAGCAATGACATCATAGTCCGATGATACCGGCGAACGGCGCGCCGCACGACCTCGAAGCTCGCGACGTGCATCGCAGTTTGCCGTTTGCGCAGCGCGGGGCGCGCGACAATTGTACAAATCAGATAGGAGACAGTCCTAACTGTCGACCGTCGACTACGTTCACCCGCTCCATTCAATGAGTGCGGCAACGTCGAAGCAAACCCGATCGAGCTCCTCGGGCCCAAGCTTTTTCTACCACAACGGCCTGCGCCTTCCGAATCTTGCTTGCGACGGTCTTGAGGATCGATTCGTCGAGCGGATCGCCGGCGCCGACGACTGCTTCGAAGGCGCTCAAATCCGGCAGTTTGCGTCGCTGAGATAGGGCTTCCCGAGCAACCTCGATGTGAATCGGCGAGCTGGTTGGACGCCGACAGGCGCCGCAACTTGTTGTTTCGGCATGCAGGATGCTCAAAATCCTTGATCTATATTCAACACTGGTTCACAGTTGAAGGGTTTCGGAGGACTCGAATTCTGGGTTTGAGAGGCGAAGCTTATTCGCTACGGACAGACAGACAAAGAACTTTGCCTGCTGGAACTCTGATGGCGCGAAAGCCATGACCATGGTGAGACTCCCTTCTCGCGTTGTACCTCTAGTCTATCAAAATTTACCCCGCATCCGCCATGCAGCGGCGGACGCGGATCGAGAGCCCCCACCAGATAGACCGGAGGATGATAGTGCGTGACGCCCGACGCGTTTGGCATGGGGAAGAGATAAGGAGCATGTACGAGCGACGATGGGAATTACACACCTTGGGCCGTGGAGTCGGGCACTGAGCGACGCCAACTTGGTTGACTTGTTTGACTGATATCCCTATCCGACTCACCGAACGCCATGAACTTTGCTGATGATATCCGGGCGAAGCCACTCGCCTCAGCTGTCTTTCGCATTAATAGGGCAAATTTTGCGAGATCAACGTTGCGTACGGTCCGTTTGGCATGTAGATACCTGCGGAATATGATCTCAGCAAGCCGGGACGTTTGCTGTCGAACCCTAGTGTGCATCGCCGCTCCGACGCGATTTGAGGAAAACGTACTCTTGATGCCACTCCAGGTAGCGCCGCTGACCTTCAGCAAATACCCCCACGTTAACTCGGTCGACGGTTCTTACGCCCATTTTCTCAAGGGAAACTGTGTGAGCTACTGGCGAAACTAGAAGCTGACCCCCGCCTTCAAAGCTGATGAAACCGCGGTCGAACAAGTGGTCTATGCTGGGGGTCAGCAGAAGACCATTCTCTCCGTCAAGTCGCTCTTCATTCGAACTATCGCGCCAAGGTTTGCAGTGACTGGCGCGCAAGTGTTCAGGATTGACCACGCCCGTGATCCGGCATCGCTTTTCGACTACCGCCACGCGTTGGCGGAATATACCCTGACCGCGGCGGGCTTGGATTACTGCTTGTCGTTCTGTTTCCGACAACGTGGAGTCGTGTTCGATCGAAACTCGGAGATGATCTTCCCAATTCGACACATCTCTCATTGACGTGCCGTCGGTCGAGTCCGCGTCAATCCAACTTTCGGCCACGCCGAGAGTGTGTCGCGCTTCGTATCCAATAAGGTCCCTAATGGCTTCGAAAAGCTGAATCGGTATCTCCGCGAGATAGACCGATTGGCTCCCTCTTCCGTCAGGGAGCAACGGCGAATACTTCTTTGGGAGTCTAGGACGTAGTGCATCGATGTGATCTGCCGGTCGGATGCGATTTGCCAGCTCAGTGAACCTTACCTCGACCTTCCACCCAACGTCGTTCCAGTTCATGCCCGCCGAACCAAACTCCCGCGGTTTGGGGCATTCGTAACAATGCGACCGTGTGATTCCGATCGCGGCAATTCGGGTATTGGCGAACGACAAGACGATATCGCCCGGCGTCACCTCTCGCATCGACTCATAAAATGGATTAACTGCGCCATTGGACTTTCTCTTTGGGGACCACAAATATCCGCCGGCCACTTCGTGTTGGTAGGTTTGATTCTGGTTGACCCACCAGTAGCGCATCAAGGTTCCCGTGAGCTCGGCTTTTCGCTATATGGCACTTCCGGCTCGGCTACCTTGGCGAGCGGCCCGGCATCCGGACTACGCGTCAATCGGCTACGAAAAAGTCGTTCCGCAGCCTTGTCCGTGAAATAGACGTAGCACCCTTTCATACCTCTGGTCATCAGCGTTCTATAGGTGTTCTTGATGATCAGATCCGCCTTTCGGTTTGCTTCTGCCGGATCCTCTTTCAACAGTCTCTTGTACCCCCTCAGGGATTTATCATGCTTCGACCGCATCAGCGGCCGTGTCTTAACGATGTCATTTACAACCGTTAGATCGGGACCCACGATCACGCCTATGTAGTCCACTTCCAGGCCTTGGCAGGTATGAATACAACCAATCTCGTTCACGGACTCCGGCGCGACCATCCACAGGCCCCCGTCCTTTGTCAGATTCCACGTCATGGCGAATCCGTGTTCTGGAATGAGCACATCCCGTGCATCCGGATTCTTTTTACTGTTCCAATCCCAGCAATAGCCGGCGACCATTCGCGCCTTGTTGTTTGCTCTATTTTTCTCGACGATCTCGCGACGCAAAGCTTCCGGCGATGCGAACACGCGAAAATCGAACTCATCG
>Ga0302320_10025723_pt1 | contig 11429 bp, 14 predicted proteins | sample Bog_T0_3_FD_202130 | JGI IMG/M metagenome (GOLD analysis project Ga0302320, IMG submission 202130) | Peat permafrost microbial communities from Stordalen Mire near Abisko, Sweden - Bog_T0_3 | ecosystem: Environmental > Terrestrial > Soil > Wetlands > Peat | place: Sweden: Abisko, Stordalen Mire... | reverse complement strand
GGGGATTTCCGCAGCGCTGATTGCATCGCGCTTTTGAAACAGTCCGACATCGTCATCACCAACCCGCCCTTCTCCCTATTCCGTGAGTATGTAGCCCAACTCGTGGCGCACGAGAAGAAGCTTCTGATCCTCGGCAACCAGAACGCGATCACATATAAGGAGATATTCCGCCTCATCAAGGAAAACAAGTTATGGCTCGGCGTTGACAATGGCGGAACGAAGTGGTTCCAAGTACAGGAGGACTACGACATCAAGACTGAGTCACGGAAGAAGATCGTGAACGGCATAAAGTATTTCAGCATGGGAAGCATCATGTGGTTCACAAACCTCGACCATGGTCGCCGCCATCAGGAACTGCCGCTTATGACTATGGCTGAGAACTTGAAGTTCAGCAAGAGCCTGAAGGGCAAGGCCGCGTATGACCGGTACGACAACTACGACGCCATCGAAGTATCTACCTACAAGGAGATCCCAAGCGACTACGACGGCATGATGGGCGTACCGATCACGTTCCTCGACAAATACAACCCCGACCAGTTCGAGATTCTTGGGTGGACAAGGGGCATCGATGAATTTGATGCGTATCCGACCAAGCGATATGAAAGCCCAAAACAGGTCAAGCCAGACGGGACCATGTCAAACGGGGGCAAGGTGAACACTGGTCCGAATTTGCTCCTAAAGAAAAGGCCCCTTAACACCTACTACACCGCAGACAACGCGGATGGATATTTAGAGCAACTTTACATGCGGATCATCATCCGCCACCGTCGCGCAAGAGGGACGAAAAAGTGAATACTACACTGAGAACCGACATCACCGTTGCCCACATCTGCGACGGGTTTGTGTACAACCAACTGGAGGGCAGAGGGCTGTTCGGGTTGAGCGGAAAGCTCACGATTCAGCCAGAGTACCAGCGCAACTTCCTGTATGCGGATAAAGGAGGCAACAAAGAGGCGGCGGTGATCGAATCGCTGATCAAGGGGTATCCGCTTGGACTGATCTATTTCAATAAAGTCGCTGACGACAAATTCGAAGTACTAGACGGACAGCAACGGATCACCAGCATTGGGAGGTTCGTTACAAACAAGTTCTCGATCACGGAAAGCGAAAATCCGAAGTATTTCGACAGCCTGCCTGCCGACCAACAAGCCAAGATTCGTGATTCGAAATTATTAATCTACGAGTGTGAGGGCGCGGAGAGCGAGATCAAGCAGTGGTTTGAGACTATTAATATCGCAGGCGTTCCTCTAAACTCCCAAGAACTCCTGAACGCCATCTACTCTGGACCGTTCGTGACGCTTGCGAAGGCTGAGTTCAGCAACAGCCAGAACGCGAACATCCAGAAATGGAGCGCGTACGTTAAGGGTAGTGCAAACCGACAGGAGTTCTTGGAACGTGCGCTGGACTGGGTGAGCAAGGGCGACATTAGCGGCTACATGAGCCAGCATCGCTACGATATAAACATCAATGGGCTGAAGACCTACTTCAACAGCGTGATCGACTGGGTTTCAACCGTCTTCAAAGATGTCAAGAAAGAGATGCAGGGTCTGGAATGGGGCAAGTTCTACGAGCAATATCACTCCCAGGCATACAACCCAGAAAAGGTGTCTGCCGACGTGAGGCAGCTATACGGCAATCCCTACATTCAGAAAAAGCGTGGGATATTCGAATTCATCCTCAGTGACCAGAAAGATTTGAGGCTGCTGGAGGTGCGCGTGTTCGACGATGCCACTAAGCACTCAGTCTACGAGAAGCAAACGAGCGCGGCGGAAGCGAAGGCCGAATCCAACTGCCCATTCTGCGCAATAGGGCACGACGCGAACAAGAACAGAATATATAAGCTCAACGAAATGGACGCCGACCACGTTTCCGCTTGGAGCAAGGGCGGCGGAAGTTCGGCTGAGAACTGCCAAATGCTTTGCATTACCCACAATCGGGCCAAAGGTAATAAATAATGAAAAAAGAACCTACATGGGCCGAAACGATTGCCGCCCTCGCACTCCGTTGCGAAGCCCCGAATCAGTTCGAGAACTTTGACATGGCCGTGCGTGCATCGCTCAGTGTGTCGAAGGAAGCCATTCTAAGAGAAGAATCTCGGATGAAAAAGCTACGGGGACGAAAACGGAGCAAGAAGGCAATCTGACGTTCGTCGCGCATCTCATTCGGAAATTTGGTATAATCCCGAGCGATTTGGTTTTACTTTAGCCAGCTATATAATTGCCCTAAATAGGCATATCCAGCACCATGCGGACCTGATCGCGAATTGGACCCTCAAGCCGCTTCCTGGCGACAAAAAGTAGAACCTCCCGACCGGAACGCGCTCTGTTCCGGTATTAACTCCTAATGGCCTCCACCACCCTCAGTGAATTGCAGGAGATCGGTGAAACAGGCAAAAACTTCCAGCATCACTCCACGATTTATTACCTGCAAGCCAAGACCACCTATCTGCATAACGTCATCGTTGGCAGCGAACCCGTGCAGATCCGCTTTATGGAGCAGCAGATGGGACTCACCGCGCAACGTGCGGAGCGCCTCAGTGATGATATGCTGCTGGGTAAGCCTAAGATGTTGTTCATCGTTTCGGCGTCCCACCAGATCGACCTATCACCGGAAGTAAAGAAAAAGGTTGGGATATGGTCGGCGGCGGAGATCAAGAAGGGATCTTCCGCCATATCCACCTTAGTGGAGGTCGCCAATACCCTGGCACCATCGCCCACCAAGGGTTTAAAGCTGAAACGTGAGGTCATCAACGCCATCGGTGACCAGCTAGTCAAGACGCCCGTGTGCGATATCCGGGTGGCGCTTTGGCGCGCTGTGACCATATTAGGGTATCCACAGGTGCCCTTCATACCCTGGCCGGAACCATGGGATGCACCCACGACTTGGCTACCGCCTGGTCTTGATCCAGGGTTGCGGCTGCACACCCTTTATAAGCAACTCGTCTCTTATGCGCTGGTGAGAACGAGAGGCACTGAAGCCGTTCGGGCATTCGGCATCACGCCAAGTAAGCAGAATTGGCTGCGCAGGCTGAGCCTTGATAATGTGAGGGTATACCGGTCCTTGTTCGTGCTGGCACGCTGGCGGAGGCACCAAACCCCTGCGTTTATTTGCGCCCTTAAAATTTCGGCGATCTGGTCTTAAAATAACGCTCCACTTTTCGGTATTGCGGGTATTTACAAAAGGGCGGCACGAAAATGCGGCCCACGTAAACCCTAAATGGAGACTACATATCAAATGAGCAGCGCAGCACTGGCTATCTCGGACGATGAATTGGCGACGGTTATCCACACCACCGCGAAACCCTACAACCCTGAACCGTCCACCAAGACGGTGGCGAAGACCTCTCACTCTGACTTTGATGTTGACTTCGATGATGAGGACGCTATCACCACCGTTGGGGGATTGGAGAAGATCGTACCCGCTGACAAGAACTCGGTAGTGCGCATCGCATTACTATCGGACGTTGTGTCAGCGATGCATTCCTGGAGCCACTTCCTGGTGGATTCGAGAACGGGCAAGAAGACGAATGTGCAATGTCTGACGGCCCGTGACAAGAAGAACCGGGTCATTGGTGAGCCCTTCGATTGTTGCAAGCGCACCAAGGATGACACTCAGCAGCGGGCACAGCATTCGTTTATTGTGCTGGCCCTGAAGTATACCAGCGCCGATAACAAAACCGGCAAGCTGTTAACCGACGCGAAGGGTGAACTGCTACCGATCACTTATCAGTTTGGCTTCGTGAAACTTGGCGCAGGCGAGAAAGGCAGCTTCCGGGCGGTGAGCAAGCTGATCGACGGCGATGAAGACGGCGCATCCAACGCAGGTGTCCATGAGATCGACATCCTGATGGAGCACAAGGGAGACGGGTTCGGTTACAGCTATACCCGCATCACCCGCAACGCCCGTTATCGCTCCAACCCCGCCTTGTTGGCGGCGGTGCAAGCTGACGCGGCACAGTACGCCGATGGCGTGGCGCTTATGCGCTGGCTTGGCCGGATTGTGACGCCGGTTGAGATGCGCCTTATTCTTGGCAGCGGTGTCCAAAAGACTCCCGCTGACATCAACGATCCGAACGATCTGTAGCAGCGTTTGGTAAACCATTAACCCCTAACCTTCGCCGGGACGCCTTCAACGGTTTCCCGGCGATTTTCTTTTCCGATCAAAGAAAACCAGGCCACCTAATACCGCCAGCCGGGTATTAACTTCATGTGCCAAGACTCCTTGATCTGTATTGTGGCGCTGGCGGTTGTTCCGCTGGCTACGCCGACGCCGGCTTTGAGCCGGGTGAGTATGTGCAAGTCGTCGGTCATTTCTCCGGAGTTCCACAGGCGCGTGAAGCGATGGAGATTGACTGGATGGGTCAGAAAGAGTTGGCACAAGCGATTCCTCCCGCCTACACACGCTACATCGGTCGCACGCTTCTCAAACATATTCAATATCCGGTGTTTGTCAAAGAAAGTTTGAGCGCCTAGCGCCAGGGGCGGGTATTAACACTCTGTAGCTCAATGCCAAAGACATCCTCAGTCGCACGAGTCAAGAAGCTGAAGCCAGCGATCCCGCTAACGCTTCCGGAAGTGTTGCCGGGAATTCATCAATGGTTGATCGTTGGCTTGGACCCTTCGCTGTCACGTACAGGCTATGCCTTGATGAGTGTCACCCAGAGTGTTCTTGACGCACCAATAAACCATTGGTTGGAGGTTGGCTCCCTCAAGCCGGAGAACGCCAGTGACCCGGTATGGGTGCGATCAAAAGCAATGGCAATCGTCTTACAACGCTTCATTCATTCGACCATAAACAGGTTGGATCGTAGTGAGCCGACAGGGTTGATTATCTCTATGGAAGCGCCGACGCCACGTAACGATTTCCTCACTTCCATCAGCCGGATCTTCCACCTTGTCTTGTTAGACGACGAACTGCCAAAGAACTTCGTTCACACCTTTGTACAGATGACCAACGCTTCCACACTGCGGTCGCTGATGGGGCTCACAAAGACGGGCGCTAAGAACAAGGTGGAGAACGTAGCCAAGGCTTATGAATTCCTAAAGGCGGGTGGATACCCAAATCTGGACACCGATGCCTGTGACGCGGTGCTGATGGCGATGATGGCGCGTTATAGCGCGGCGCTTCTCATGGGAAACCCCGCATTGGTGCCGGAACGCTTTCTTCAGCGGCTATGCGACGGCAGGCAGGAAACCACCGGCAAAGGATTACACAGACGCACCCGCGCGATGGGCATTCTTCACCGCCCTGAGTACTGGTGCCGGTATGAACGCCAGCAGTATGTGGTGTTGCTCCGTGACGCAAAGGTGAAGAAAGCCAGGTTAGAACGTTGGGAAGTTTCAATTTAGAAAAGGAAATAGAGTTACACAAAATGGCAATGCCTAAGAAGAAACCCACATCAGGAACTAAGTCATCCGCATTTGGCGTCGAGACCAGGGACATGACTTCCGCCCAGCGGCGTGAGTCATTTATCAAGATGAAAAAGGATTTGAGCGACGATTGGCGGGTTGTGAAACCCAATACCAAGGAGTCGCTGATACCCTTCAACAGTTTAACGTTAGATCATGTACTGCGGCTCTACGGACTGGCGCGCAATGGGACGGTATACCAGATCCACGGCGACGAGGGGGCCGGGAAGTCAACACTGGGTTACGCGATCCTTCGGGAATATCAGAAAGCCACCAAGGAGCCGGTCTGCATCATGGATTTTGAACGCACGTTCAAGAGTTGGTATGTACGTGTGATGGGCGTCGATGAGTCCCACCTGTTTGTCAAGCAGCCGGACTCGATTCAAGACGCCGTGAAGATAGCGGTTAACTTCATGGAAAAGGGCACTCGCGTGTTCATGTTCGACTCGATCCCACGGATGAAGTCGAAGGAGACGCTGGAGTCGATCAATAGCGGAGACGCCTTCAACGGGCAAATAGCCAACCACGCCCGCGCGATGTCACAGTTCTATGACATCATTCTGCCTCACATCGCCGGTCACGACGGCACGCTCATCATGATCAATCAAACCCGGTCGCGTATCGAAATGACTCATGAGGCGCAAGCCGCCGCCAAGGGTTATGCGACGGTGACCAATCTAAATTACAGTCTCCCTGGTGGCCGCGCCAACCGTTATGCCGTCTCCTGCATGATTGAGATGACCACGGCGAAGGCGTGGAAGCCGGGGAAGCACGAAGACCCCTTTATCTTAGAGGCGGAAGCGCGGCGGGGTGAAGAGTATCTTGCGAATGAAGTCCGTGTGCGGACGCTCAAGAACAAAATCACTGGCACCGGCTACCGGCAAGGATCGATCTGGATTCGTCCCGGCCTGGGTATCGACGAGAATATTTCCATCCGGCAGATAGGTCGCGAACTTGGCCTCATCGCGTTCGCGCCTGGGAAGAAATGGTACGTGGGCAGCGATTTTGACCACGCTATCAAGGTTTATGATTCCAAAGCCGACGCCATTGAGGATCTTGTGAATAACGAGAACCATGAGGTTCTGGGGAAGCTCAAGAAGCTCATCATTCAGCAGCTTTCGATGAATGCCACTATCGGCAAACTGGAAGTCAGCGACAAAGCGTCCCGGTACCTGGCTGGGGAGAATGACCCGGAAGCGGATGAGGACAACGATCAAGGCCCGGAAGGTGCTGATGCCATGCCGCTCACAGCTACCGCCGTGGTGGACGACGACGTCTAAAGCGCCTATAGGATTTCGCCTTACCCTCATCCGCAGGGTGGGGTGATTTCTTTTTGCTGAGATCTTTGTCATTCTGGGTGCACTGTTTAGTGATCACCAGATTAAATAGGGAGAGCATTATGGCAATCATACTTCGCGCGAAGAATTTTCAATCCTGGGAAGATGTGAGCCTTGAGATCAATGGTTTGACCGTGATTGTCGGCCCCGGCAACCTTGGTAAAAGCGCGTTATTCCGCGCTTTAAAGGGTCTTGTGCGCAACGAATTAAACGCTAATCAAGTCCGGCTGGGCGGCGATGTCATGGAGGTTCAGGCCGTGATCAACGGCCTGACCATATCCGCCAAACGAAAGCGGAAAGGTTCTACCACGTATGAGGTCGGTGGGGTAGACTACGCCAAACTAGGCGGCAACGTCCCTGATACCCTAAAAGATTTGAAGTTCGAAGAGATTTTAATTGGGGACGGGAAGTTAGACCCAATCTTCGCCAGTCAGTTCGGTGGCCAATTCCTCATCGAAGAGACACCCGCTGCGCTGAATGCAATCTTAGGTGCGTTTTCCTGCACGGAAAAGCTGGAAGCCGGGAAGCGGGAGGGCAATATCCGCATCGCGGAAAAGAATGCTCAAGCCAAAGCGCTGGCGATAGAGGCTAGGGAAGTGGAAGAGCGCCTTGCCCGTTTGGAAGTGTTGAGCGACCGCGCTGCCGGGATTCAAGCCGTGATGGATGAGGTTGAGCCGGTCGTGCGGGTCCAGGAAAAAACGGTTGAGGCTATCGCCGTTTTGATTGAACAGTTGAAACGCGTGGAGAAGATCGGGACCGCCCTTCGGCAAGTTAGAGTCCCCGATGTAGAGCGCGTGGCTGCTGGTATGAGCCTGCTCACTGCTTATAAGGTGGCAGCGGTTAACCTGGAGCGTTGCAACCGCACCAAGTCCACACTTACGCGCTTGGTGGTTCCCGATCCCACCGCCTCCGCGCTGCAAATCCAGCAGGCGACGGCATTTGCTAGCGCTGGTAAAGCGCTGGCGCGTAAGCAGGGATTGCAGGACGTTCTCCGGCGCTTCACGGTGCCCGACACCGGCACGGTGGAGTCACAGTTATTGCTTTCGCGCAACGCGGCTGCGTGTGCCGCTGCCACGGAAAACGTATTGCGCGTGAATCGCGCTTCTGCGGCCATCGAAGTGGTCATTACGAATTGGAAGAGGCTTGTGAAGATTCACAAGTTAGGTAAGAGTTACTCCGAAGCCGGGGATGCCATCGCCCTGGCCGCCGCGTCACCCGCTAAGGCGCGGCTGAGTGAGGTCACGATTCAAACAGAACGCATCACGAATCTGGTGAGCGCCATTGAGCAAAAGAAAAGCACGCTGAAGGCGCTGGAAGCGCTGACGGTTGCAACCAAAGAGCAAGCGGGAAGGGTATTAACACTTGTGGACGCCGATAAGGCTTATGGCGAAGCGCAAGAGCGGGTAGCGGAGATAGAAAAGGCTTGGCTTTACGAGACCGGCCTCAAGGTATGCCCCAATTGTGGGGAATCAATTCAGATAGGAGATATTCATAATGGCAACGGTACAAACAGCAGCGCCACGGGACATTCAGGCCGAACTCAAAGCCGCTCAGAACAGTGTCAAGTCGTTAGCAATTAAGCGGGAGCGCCTCATCGGGGACCTGCGCGTTGAAGAAGCCAAGGTCACGCAGACGGTTGCAACCTTAAAGGAGCTTGGTATTGAGAATGCCGACAAGCTTTCGGTGGCCGATCTGAAGAAGGCCAGTGAGAAGACGCATGCGGAGCTGATCGTCAACCTTGATACGCTCAAGGCGCAGATCGCACAGGCGGAGGCGGTCATGGTGGAGTATGAAGAGGTTATTCAGTAAAATAGGCATGAAGGCTATTCGTTTAAATCAACCCGAAGTCGTCCTTGCCTACACGACCGATTGGCATCTCTCTGATGTGCCGCCAGGTCGCCGCGCGGCGACCTATGCCTCGGAAGTGCTAGGCAAAATTCGCTTCGCCGGGGAGGTGGCCCATCGGTATGGCGGCGTCACTATATGCGGCGGGGACGTCTTTCACTCGAAGAATGCCCGCAGTTCCGGCAACACGTTCGCGCTGGCCAATCGCTTAATTGATGATCTGCGGAAGCATCCGTTAGGCCGGGTGTTCGGATGCCATGGGAATCACGATTTGTGGATGGATTCCACGGCATCCATACCAGCGCAACCGTTAGGCAATCTAATTGCCGCTGGTGTGTTTGAAGACTTGTCGGGTGGGTCCATTATCTTTGAGAACCAGGACGCTTCTGTCCGCGTGCAAGTGGACGCCTTTCCTTACGCTGATGACATGGTCACCCTGGAGCGGGTTCTCAACTCGCCGCCGCGTGAGGAAGGCGTGACCAGCCGGATCATCCTCATGCATCAATACGGCAACCCAGGGAGCCAGGGCAGTCTCTTCGGGCATCCAACCATCGGCTACGACCAGATGGCGGCTTGTGACTACGATCTGGCGCTGTGGGGCCATGACCACTCACGCGCTGAAATGGTCAAGGTCGGCAACTGTACCCACGTCCGCTATGGCTCCTTATCCCGCGCTTCCATTGCGCAAGATGAAGTAGACCGCCCCGTTGCGCTGGCGCTGGTGACGTTCACATCACAAGGCCGTTTTACCGTGGAGGAGATCAACGTGCCGGTGAGGCCACTTGAAATCGCCTTCACGCAAGCGAACCGGGAAGTGGAGCGCGTCCAGCAATCGGAAGAAGTGGAGCGGTTCTTCAAAGAGATGGATGTGGCTGTCGAAACGATTGAATCGACCGATCCGCGCGATACCTTGCGGCAGTTTTGCCCGGTGGGCGAACCCGCTGTCTATGATCTAGCTGTTGAATTGTGCGGCCTGTAGTTTTTCGTGAGAGAAGTTTTCCCGCCGTTCAACACCTTATATAAGCGAGGGTATAGAATGGAGAACGCTGCCGACGCCGAAACCACCTACCGCGATATCACGGCTAGTTTGAAGGAAGCGCTTCGGTATATTACAAAGGCCCAACAGCGCGCCAGCGATGGTTTTGGGCCAATCGACCCCCGGACACAGGAGATGGTCGATGCCTACGCAGCGGTGTATTGCGCACTGATTCGATTTCGCGCACCGCTGCCGCTGCCATACACAATGGCAAGTCAGAGCGAAGAAGGAGTACAGAATGGCTAAAAAGAAGAAGGTTGAGGAGCCGAAGCCTCGCATCTACGTAATTCTACCCGACACCGTTGATATCCCCCAAAAAGGTCATGGCAGCACGACATCGCCGCCCAAAATCATCCACGTTGAGTTAAAGGATAAGTTCACGTATTACGGCCATGCACTCGTATTAGTGCGGCTTAATGTCGAAGTGGAGGAAAAGTACGGTATTGATCCCATCCCCATTACCATCTTGAGCGTGAGGAATTCGAAGGAGTTGGCGAAGGTGTCCGAAGAATTGGAGGAGTCGGTATTCGTGGAGTCGTTTTATGACCACAACAAAGAACTCTATGGGACCGATGATGAAGTTCTAACGGCGGTCGCCACCCATCCCTGCCTGCCGCAGGACGTAGACTTGGCACTGAATCATTTGCCGCCGCTGGAGATGTATTGAGGTCTTCATGAGCAAGAAGGGGCCTTGGATCGCATGTCCTGAGGCCCCAGCGCTCACGCGCACGCTACAGCACGGGGATCGCCTGACTTGGGTATGCACCCTGTTCGGCCACTGGCTGCACTGGCGTAAGTCCAGTGAGGCGGGCATCCTACTTGGTTCGTGCTGGATTTGCCGCCACTCCCGGTATACCCAATACGTCGTTCCCCTAATCAAAACGCCAGGTATCGATTTCGACACCCTTGATTAGAGAGGGTGCGATGCCGATACCGAGCTACGAAGAGCTAGAGCGTGAACTGGATGTCACGCGCGACCGCCTGGATAAGGCCGTGAAGGCCCTCTCCGGTAGCCTGTCGGCGGAACAAGTAAAGCGCGCCTTTGACATCGGCTTTCAAACCGGCATAGATACGGCTTTCAGCGCCGGTGTCCACTTGGTGACCGACCCCGAACCCTAAAGAATTATCCGATTCGTTCAATTGTTGTCTAGCCGGGTATTGTTCATCGCAGCCGAAAAGATCCCGGCCTAACCTCCGCTCATTCGGGTATTAGCTGATATGAGCACTTTAATTCCGACAGTTAAGCCCAACCTCATGCGCCCGGTGGCGACGATGGATCTGGATCTTCCCACGCATGGCCCCAATGGAACCATCACAGACGGCATCAACAACTTTGTGGCTGCCTCGCACAAGGCTGCCATGGCCGGTGGCTGGTGGACCGGCAAGGGCGGCAAGAAGAAACGCCCCGACGTCCCCCGGCTACTGTGCCTGATCCACAGCGAAATCAGTGAGGCGCTGGAGGGCCATCGCAAGAACCTGATGGACGACAAGCTCCCCCACCGGCCCATGATGGAAGTCGAACTGGCCGACGCGATGATTCGTATCGCCGATCTCGCTGGCGCGAAAGGATTTGATCTGGGTGGTGCCGTGGTGGAGAAGATGGCTTACAACAAAACGCGCCCGGACCACCAACCCGCCGCCAGGAACGCCAAGAACGGCAAGAAGTTCTGAGATGAGCACATACGTCACGGCTGATCACCACTTCGGGCATGAGAATATCATCCATCTATGCCACCGGCCTTTTGCTTCCGTGGAAGAAATGAACCGCGTCCTCATTGAGCGCTGGAACGAAAAGGTACAGCC
>Ga0302320_10025719_pt1 | contig 11430 bp, 14 predicted proteins | sample Bog_T0_3_FD_202130 | JGI IMG/M metagenome (GOLD analysis project Ga0302320, IMG submission 202130) | Peat permafrost microbial communities from Stordalen Mire near Abisko, Sweden - Bog_T0_3 | ecosystem: Environmental > Terrestrial > Soil > Wetlands > Peat | place: Sweden: Abisko, Stordalen Mire... | reverse complement strand
TGGTTGAAAATGGCTGAGGAAACTCCGCTGGCGCGCTTCGCTGCTCATCTTCAACGGGATCAAGCTGCAGTCTTGGCTGCCATGCAATTACCGTGGAGCAACGGACACGTCGAAGGGCAGGTTCATCGGCTGAAACTCATCAAGCGGCAAATGTATGGACGCGCAAAGTTCGACCTGCTCCGTCAACGCGTCCTTTATGCCGCCTGATATAGCCGCGAAACAAGATAGTGCGTGAGCTCTCCGTCCCCATCACCAAAAGTACAGAAGAACCCAAACCAAGTTGCCAAAAGCAGTCTGGGGAAAATAGAGGGGGCCTATGCTTCGGAAGCGCTAGCGCGAAGCCCTAAACTAGCTATGCTGCTTCACATGTGGCGGAAATGGGGTAACCCTGAGGATGCTGTAAACAGCGCTGATGTAATCACGAGCAACCCAGAGGGCACCTTGCAGTTTCTGAGGTCGTTGGAGTTGCTCACGGTGGGGTATGGGTCGGGTGATTATATAGGCACAGAGCGGTGGTACATCCGGCGCGACGACGTCGAGCCTCTAATTTCAATGGACCTGCTAAGCACGAGGGTGCAGGCGCTTGTGGTGGCGGATTTGGACGAAAGTGGCCAGCGCGCTGTGAGGAGCTTTCAAAAAGCGATGGCGCGACGAAGCTCTGGAAAACCCGACGACGGACCGTTTGTTCAGGATTGACCCGGCGGACCAGCCGATGCACACATTGTAATGGTTCTCACAGCCGATAGGATCGGGAGGCTCTTCATCCGTCTGGCGTACTGATAAACGCCGATGGCGTCGCCATCCCCCAATCGTGAAATTCCAGTCGCAATGCCGATCTTAACATTACCTATTGGGCTTGGCTGCCGGCCGGATTCCTTTCGGCTCACACTGCTTGAGAGGGTCAGCCGCAAGTCCCACCTGACCAAAGCAAACACATCGAGAATGATCGTGGGGCTCGCCCTCGAAAAGAAGATCAAGCTGGCGGAGGTCACGAAGTTTTACCAAGAGGTCTGGAGCAATCTCTCCTTCGAGAGCGGACAGCGCTTCTCTCAGTTGCGCCTTGACTGGACTCCCGAGGAAAATGCTTTCGCTACTCATCTACGCAAAGAATGTCCTCAGTTCAAATAATCGAAGCGAGAAGGCATTTAACAAGCGGTTGAACAGCATCGTGCAGTACTATGGTTCACCTCGCGGAATCGGAAAAGTTACAGCGACACACCGCAAGCCTCGTCGTCGATCCGCATGAAGCCTAGCTCATCGCAGGCGCGACAGTGATGTTCATGCGAGAGCCCGGTTCAGTGGGAAGATGAACCCTGCTTGTCTCAGGGAAAAATTACTCAAGGGGCAGACGTTATGTGTGTCGGTAGTCGCACAGCGTTAGCACGACTGGAGGACTGGTTTTTCCACCTGCCGTCGCTGTGATTTGCGTGGTTCCCGCACCCATCCCGGTCGCCACTCCGTTACTGTCAATTGTTGCTACGCTTGGTGCGCTGCTGGACCACTGGAACTTCTCTCCGTTCGCATCTTTTGCTTCGGCCGTGAACTGCATTGTGGCATCCACCGCCATCGACGGTCTGAGCGGCAAAACAGTGATATCGGCTGGCTGGGTCGGCGTGCTTGCAGTTTTACTGGCGGCATCGTCGCCGCCAATGCCCCCGATGCTGTTGATTCCGCTCTGGCGGACTCCTAAGTCGGTAGTGCCGTTGCTATTGTTGCCGTAACTGCCGCTTCCACAAGCCGAAACCGTTAGAAGCAGTAAGAAAACAAAAAACAACAAAAAGATTTTTTTCTTCACTTCACATCTCCGGCGCAGCTCTGGCCGACTTCCAAGTCAGCTACGCGAATACAACACCCGTTCTAGCTTCCTCAGGAACAACATTGACAAAAGCGTCGTGCTGGTTGCTAGAACCGGCAGGACAACGGGAGTAAATCCTTCAATCGTGGGTTGCAGGTCGTCCTTTGCTATGCGGCTACGCTGCATGCGGCAGTTCAACAGGCGGTGCAGACGTGGCAGCATCGCTGCTCTCCTTTTCCCTGTTCGCGTGCTCCTGGCTCAGTTTCATGGTCAGCGCTGTAATTCCGGCAAGGTCACCCAACTGCATCGTGTCGAGGGCTGAGCTGGGAACGAGGACGATTGTGGAGTTTTGCTTCAAGCCTTCATAAAGCATGTTCATGGCTCTCAGGTGTAAAGCGACTGGGTTGTTGGCATAGGTCTTGGCCGCTTCGCCAAAGCTCTCCGCCACCTGGCGCTCCGAGTCTCCCAGAATGACGCGGGCCTGACGCTCCCGATCGGCCTGGGCTTGCATTGACATCGCATTTTCCAAACCCGAGGGAATCAACACATCCTTGACCTCCACAGAGATAACATTGATACCCCACGGTTCGGTGCGCTCGTCGATGATCTTACGTAGCGCATCACTGATCTTGTCCCTGCCTTCGAGCATGTCTGAAAGCATGGTTTTGCCGATGACATCGCGCAAAGCTGTTTGCGAAGCCCAATTGATGGCGCTTTGGTAGTCAGCTACTTCGAGGGCCGTCTTCTTTGGGTCAATAATCTTCCAGAACAACACCGCGTCCACGTCCACTGGCACCGTGTCTTTGGTCAGAGTCTTTTCTGCTTTGAAAGAACTCGTAAGAACGCGAGTGTCGAGCCAGTAGGGGATGTTTTCGATCATCGGAATGATCAGAAATACTCCAGGCCCCTCGAGCGAGCGAAACTTACCTAACCGCAGGACTACCGCCCTGCTCCACTGATCCGCAACCTGAACCGCGGAAGAAAAAGCGGAGGCAAGGACAAACGCGATGACGATAATCCATATGCCTGCGGAAATATTCGAGACGCCATTCATGGCGTACGCGACTGCTACGCCAATGCCTAGAATCACCACGAATATCAAAAGTGAAAATGAGCTACTCTTCCTCATTGCAATCCCCTCCGGTCGGTCTTATCGATATCGTTGTGGCAGAAATTTGCCCTTCATCTTTTCCCTCCAGGAACTCAAGCGGCTTTGAGCGCCTTGCTCTTGGACGCGATGCATTCCAGCAGATCGTTCCATGACTTGACGAACGATTCCGCACCTTCTACCTGAAGTTGCGCTCCCAAAGAGTCAACGTTAACGCCGGCCTTGGAGAAGTTGGTTAGCACCTCGTTGCAATCGTCGTCACTTGTGGTCAACAGTTCGCCCATCTCTCCATGGTCGGCAAACGCTTTCAAGGTCACCTCGGGCATCGTGTTTACGGTGAAGGGCGCTGCGAGAGCACGCACGTAAAGCGTGTCTGGGGCTTTCGGATCCTTGGTTCCAGTGCTCGCCCAGAGAAGGCGCTGCGAACGGCCACCCGCGTTGAGCATGCGCTGCCACCGAGGAGAATTGAGCTCCATGCGATAGCTCTCATAGACCTGTCCAGCGATGGCGATGCCGAGTTGATTGCGCAACGCTTCCGGTGCTTTTTCCTTTACCGAGACATCCCATCGGCTGACAAAGAGCGAAGCGACGGAGCCAACAGCCGGATTCAGACCCGCATCAATACGCCGCTCGATGCCCCGCAGGTATGCTTCAGCGGCTGCTACGTACTGGTCGCGCGAGAATAGCAGTGTTACGTTTACTGGCACGCCTGCGAAGATCGCCTCCTCGATGGCAGGGAGCCCCTCCTTGGTGCCCGGAATCTTGATGAAAAGATTTGGGCGTCCGGCGCGAGCGTGGAGCGACTTGGCCGCGACCAGGGTGGCTACAGTGTCGTGGGCCAGCAAGGGCGAGACCTCCAGGGAGACCCAACCATCCACGCCGTTCGTGAGGCTGTGGACAGGCCGAAACAGATCGGCGGCTTGCCCGAGGTCCTCCAGCGCGAGTTCGAAGAATAGCGCCTCGCCCGACGTCCCTTCTTTGATCTTTTGGCAAATTGCGGCGTCGTAGTCGTTACTATTCTTGATGGCGTGATCGAAGATCGTGGGATTCGAAGTGAGGCCCGTTACCGAGAGCGCCTGGATATAACGGGCAAGAGTCCCACTGGTGAGCAGACCCCGTGTGATGTTGTCGAGCCAGAGGCTCTGGCCTATGTTGTGAAGTCTTTCTGTTGCTCTCATCATTTCTCCCCTGCAGTGGCTTGCGCCGCATCTTCCTGCTTCTCCAACGCCTGCACTTCCGCAAGACGGCGTAGATGACGTGGAGCACCGCTGAAGTGAGCGGCTAGAAATGTTCGGATCAGCTCCCAGGCCAGCGCTGGGCCAATTACTTTTCCTCCCAGACAGAAGACATTCATGTCGTCATCTTCGACTCCCTGGTGGGCGGAGAAAACATCATGGATAAGCCCGGCACGCGCACCGGCAACTTTATTCGCAGCGATGGACGCGCCAACGCCGCTGCCACAGAGTGCGACTCCGCGATTAACTTTCCTGGCCGCCACCGCCCGGGCCAGAGGGATGATGAATTCAGGGTAGTCATCTGCGGGGTTTAATTGATGAGCACCGAAGTCCACAACCTCATACCCCGAGCTACGGAGCAACTCCGCAATCTGAGTTTTCAAGACGAAGCCTCCATGGTCTGCGGCGATTCCAACACACATCATGACTTCTTTTCCTTGGCCTGCCGCAACACGTAATGGACCTGCTTGCAGACATTCTCGACAGTAAAGCCATAGTGCTCCATCACCTCCGCTCCAGGAGCTGATGCTCCGAAGGTATCTACTCCGATGACGGCGATCTGTGGACCAACATACGATCTCCAACCGAGGGACGCGCCAGCCTCGATGACCAACACGGGCACCCCTGGGGGCACAACTGTGCCGCGATACTCATCGGACTGCATCGAGAAAATGTTTGTACTCGGCATACTCACCACTTTCGCGTTGACACCCTCACTCGCCAATTGCTTACGGCTTTTCAGTGCCAAATGCACCTCGGAGCCGGTTGCGATGAGAATGATGTCGGACCGAGCACCAGGCGAGTCCTCTAGAACATAACCGCCAAGTGGCACTCCCGCGGGTAACCCTGAGTAGTGCTTGAGATCGAGCACCGGAAGCCCCTGGCGCGTCAACACCAATGCGACCGGGCCTTTTCGCTCAATGGCGATCCGCCAAGCGGCGACGGTCTCATTGGCATCGGCCGGTCGAATTACAACCATGCCCGGAATCGATCGCAACCCCAATAACTGCTCAACAGGCTGGTGGGTCGGACCGTCCTCTCCCATGCCGATGCTGTCATGCGTGAAGACATAGATCACTGGGAGAGAATTCATTGCTGCCAACCGCATCGGTGGGCGCATGTAATCGCTGAAGACCAGGAAGGTTCCCCCATAGGGGATGAGCCCCCCGTGCAGTGCCATGCCGTTCAGAATGGCGCCCATGGCATTTTCCCGGATGCCGAAGTGCATGTTGCGCCCCGCCCGGTTCTCCGGCTCAAAATTCCCAGCGCCGTCTATGTTGGTATGAGTGCTGGGAGCGAGATCGGCCGAGCCTCCCATCAATTCGGGCAGCTGAGAGCCAAGAACCGCGATTGTCTTTCCTGAAGCGACGCGGGTTGCAAGCGGACCGTCTATCGAGGTGAATGTTGGCAGATTGCCGTCCCAACCCTTCGGGAGTTGCCTGTGTATGACTCGTTGAAACTCTGCGGCCAGATCGGGGTATTCTTTCGCAAAGCTCTCGAAACGTAACTCCCAGTCAGCCTGCGAATTGCTTCCTCTCGTAATCGCCTTCCGAAAATGCTCCAGGGCATCCTGTGGAATATGGAATGGCGGGGTCAGCGGCCAGCCCAGCGCTTTTTTAGTCAGGCGAACCTCTTCCAAACCGAGCGGCTCTCCATGGGCGGACGCCGTGTCTTGTTTGTGAGGGCTGCCAAAGCCGATGTGGGTGCGTACAAGAATCAAGGAGGGTCTGCCCGTCTCTTTCCTGGCCGCTTTCAGCGCGCGTTCAATTTCGTCGACGTCGTTTCCCTGTCCGATCCGCTGCACATGCCAGCCGAAAGCGGCGAAGCGGGCTGAACGATCCTCAGTAAAGGCCAGTTTCGTGCTGCCTTCAATGGTTATGTGGTTATTGGCATAGAGGACTATGAGTTTTCCCAGATGCAGATGACCAGCATCGGATCCGGCCTCGGACGAAATCCCTTCCTCCAAGTCGCCATCGCTGGCTAAGACGTAGGTGAAGTGATCAACAATCTGGTGGCCCGGTCGATTGAAGCGCGCTGCAAGGGCCACTTCGGTGATCGCCATGCCGACAGCGTTGGACAGCCCCTGCCCCAACGGACCGGTAGTAGCTTCGACACCTGGGGTCTTTCCGTATTCTGGATGTCCTGGAGTCCGGCTACCCCATTGGCGGAATCTCTCTAGTTCTTCCAGCGGTAGGTCAAAACCCGTGACATGCAGCAGAGCGTATAACAGCGCGCATCCATGTCCAGCGGAGAGAACAAAGCGGTCCCGGTCAGGCCATTCGGGATCCCGCGGGTTGAATTTGAGCAAGCGATCCCAGAGTGCATAAGCCATGGCCGCTGAGCCCAGGGGAAGCCCAGGATGGCCGGAGTTGGCCTTTTGCACCATGTCCACGGCCAGAAAGCGGAGTGTGTTGACACACAACTCATCCAACGCGGGCAGAGCGACCGTGGGACGTGTCATCGCGAGTGTCATGATTACCTTTCCCTCGATTCCTCTGGGATGAAAAATAGATATCCCTAGAGCGTGACGTACGCACTATCGAGATTTGTGAATGGGACTAAACGGTTTAGTGCTTGCCCATGCAGTCGGGGTGGGGGCATTGGCAAGCTAACTGTGGCCTGTCTTCTGCTATGCCACAGCCAAAATTCTTTACCATCCGCGGTTACACAGCTGCAATCGGGGTTGGCACATTTAGCCCTCGCATTCATAGAATCCCCTTTTTTAACCTACCCTTCATAAATCGGAGCAAATGCAATGTTGCAGCGCAGAGAACCTGCAGGTCGTGTCAGAATTCCGCACTGGGACGCATTTCTCTGAGAGCATGGCACCGGTTGTAAGGACAATCTGTTTCATTTTGCTCACTCTTAGCCGAGATGGGAGAGCTCAATTCAATAGCGTTGCTTCGAGGCTGCGCACCTGTATGGACCCGAATGAAGTTTGTGCGGTTCTCACAAGACGTCTTGCAGCATCACACTCCGTGAGTAAACGGAATTTGTGAGCAAGATTGAACAGTTTTCAAACCTCGCGGTCTAATACTTTACTTTCTGCAACGGACTTCCTCGTAACACTCAAACCGTTCGCAGACGGCTGCTCCGAATCCGGTTTGCGGCGGAAAGATTCTGGTAGTGACGGCGAGAACTCTAAGGGTCTGAGGACCTAATTGTGCCGATGACGGGAGGAGTAACCATGTTATTCGAACTCAAGGCATTAATCGGATCTCCCGTCACCGCGACCGATGGCGAGACGGGAAGTATTCGCACTTTTCTCTTCGATGATCAGTCCTGGAAGGTTTCCTGGCTGGTGGTAGACGTGGGAGGCTGGCTTAAACGGCGCGATGTGGTTCTTCCCGTTGCGGCGCTCGAACAGCCCAACTGGGCAAACAAAACCTGTTGCGCTCATCTGACCAGGAAGCAAATGCACGACAGTCCTGTCGTCGATACTGAGAAGCCAGTCTCACGTCAGCAGGAAATTGCCATGCGTGAATACTGGGGCCCGCTGGCATGTTGGGTGAACAGCGAGATCTTTCTTTCCTCCATTCCAACTGGAGCGAAGTACCCGGTACACACCGCCGAGGACTCCCACCTGCGCAGCACCGCCCATATGCTGGGTTACCAGATATGGGCCACGGATGGTGACTTTGGAATCCTTGAGGGCTTTGTCATGGATGAGGTCAGCTGGCACCTCGGCTACCTCGATGTGAAAAGTGGAGTTTGGCTCCAGAATCGATCGGTTCTGGTCCCCACTCGCTGGGTGCAATCCGTTTCGTGGGCCGACTTCCGTGTCAATCTGCATCACACGAAGGCAGGGATATAGAGAGTCACGTTCATTTTCGATCTCGAGTATCTGCCATCGTTACACCTTTGCTCCCACGGGGTCGGCGACTGCTTCCGCAGGCAAGAACTCCGGCACGTCAAGGCGTGCAACTCCAATTCGGTTGTCGGCCATTCCGTAATAGACATCGAAGCGATCTGGCAAGCCGAGATCTTCGCGCCGATCGATACCGGTGGGGAACACAACGTTGGCGACGGTCCCATGACGCTCTTGCGATAGCGACGGCGTCAACACAGGCTCCGTCGAACGATAGCGGATTACTTGCGGGTGCTCTTTCGAGAGCACCATCACCCCAGCCGAGTAGCACAATGGGTGTGCCTCGTTGCTCGGCCCTGCTATTTCGCTAACGCCGTGGTAAACAATCAACCAGCCATGTCGGGTCAGAACGGGAGGAGTTCCGCCGCCGATTTTGAGCCGCTCCCAGGGCTCCACTGGGGTTGCAAGCCGATGATGGGAATTAAACAGTCCGTAGTGATATAGTGCGGACCTCTCCAAGGCCATTGGGCAGTAGGAAATCCAGATGCTTTCGTGATCCAGATCCACCACCCGCGACGCGGATTGGCAGGCAGTCTCCTCCGGGCGTGTGCCAGGAAAGAGGGGGCGATGAAGCATGGCCAGCTGCATCTTTCCACAGTGATTGGGAACAGCCACGGGGAAGATGCTGGCATCCTTGTTATCCACATGAACGAAGTCGATACCGTCATACGGCGCGAAAGTCGCGAGACCCAGCCGCTCCCAATGAAGCAAATCCTCCGAGCTGGCCACTGCGATCCGCGGCCCGATTGACGAAAACGCCGCGTAGGTCATTATGTATCGCCGGAGCGGCTCCACAAACGTGATGCGCGGATCCTCGCAGCCGCCCCCTCCGTTGGGCCGCAGCTCGTAGTCGGCTTCCGGCTCCAGTGCGATCCCGAGACGCTCAACACCTGCCGGATCGCCCGCTTCATTGAATCGCACCCGCGCAATTCCGATGCGAGAATAGTTGCCCCGCGCGACGAGCCGCGGAAACAGGTAGAGCTGACCATCTGGGCCACGCGCCGCAGCCGGATTCAGGACACCCTCGATCTCATTCGGATTACCCGGCTCCGGCTCCATCAACATTCCCAGACGCTGCAACCTAAAACCACTCATCGATCTCCCTCAAAAAGTCACGCCGCCTGATGATTTACTTTCTGCAAGGGTGCCGTCCAGATCAAACACAATCAGCTTCTTCTACTACGTTTCCACATCTGAATTCCTGATTTCTCAATCCGGTAGCGCAATTTCCAGCAAGGTCACAGCACCGCTTGGTTGGAAAGCGCAAGCTCCGGTTACCGCTGGCAAGAGGAATACGTCACCTTTTCCGACGGCATACCTGGTGCCGTCGCACTCAATATGTCCTGCGCCATCGATGCACACAAGCACCCGCGCCACATCTGGTGCGCCGACGGCAAACTGAGAAACTCCGCGTAGGCGCCATAGCAGGAAGTGTTCACAATCAAAGAGTCTCTCGCGAACCACCGGCGTTATTGATTCCACGACCGGCACGGCGGGACCGACCTCACCCTGAGAGAAATTGATGCAGGCAATCGCTTTATCGACTTGGAGTTCACGCGGCTCTCCTGTCTTTGCATCGACGTGGTTCCAGTCGTACAAGCGAAAGGTGACATCGCTGTTTTGCTGGATCTCGAAGACCACGACATCGCCACCCAAAGAGTGAACCGTGCCTGCCTGCACGAACACTGCATCGCTAGGCTTTGGCGTAAAGTACGCAAGGTGGTCCGGCACAGTCCCGTTGACAATCGTCCGCCGCAGATTAACTGCAGTCGTACCTGGCATCAGGCCCGCATAGATGCGGCTTTCTTGCCCGGCTTCCAGTACAACCCATGCTTCGGTCTTTGCTGTCTCGCCCGCTGGCAGCAGGGTGGCGTTAGCGGCGGTGGGATGCACCTGCACCGACAACATTTCCCGTGCATCGAGGAATTTCAGAAGCAATGGAAATCGCTGGAAGCGTACAGCTAGTTTCCCCAGCAATTGATCCGGAAACCGCTCCATCAGTTGAGTGATTGTCTGCCCCTTCAACGGTCCATCGGCAACCTGGCTCGCATGGTCGTTGCGGTCGCTGAGTACCCGACCTGAAAATCCGGGTAATAAATGTTGTTGATCTCATGAAGCTGCAACCCAGCACGGAGCACCCACACGGGTTGACCGAGAAGGATTACGACTCGCTCTTCACGAAAGACAAACACATCATTTTTGGGTTTCACGGGTACCCCTGGCTGATCCACCGGCTGACCTACAGCCGGACCAACCGCAATCTGCATGTGCGGGGATATATAGAAGAGGGCACGATCACAACACCCTTTGACATTAGGGTGCAGAACGACCTGGATCGCTTCCACCTGGTGCAGGATGTCGTCGATCGACTGCCGCATTTAGGTTCCAAGGGCGCCTACCTGAAACAGAACATGCGGGACAAACTCATCGAGCACAAGCAGTACATCGACAAGCACGGCGAAGACATGCCGGAAATCCGGAACTGGAAGTGGAGTCAGGGCAGAACGCAAAAAGGACACTGAATCGAATCCAAGGAGTTCAAGATGCCCATTCAACTGAATGAAGAAAATGGCGGGAAGGTACTCATCCTTCACATCAGCGGAAAGCTGGTGAAGGCAGATTACGAGCACTTTGTGAATGAGTTCGAGCGACTCATCCGGCAACACGGAAAATTGCGCGTTCTGTTCGACATGGGCGGTCTCCACGGCTGGGACGCAGGGGCGGCGTGGGAGGACATCAAGTTTGACATAAAACACTTCGCCGATATCGAACGGCTCGCGATGGTTGGCGATAAAAAGTGGCAGCACAGCATGGCGATCTTCTTCAAGCCCTTCACGAAGGCGACGAGTCGATACTTCGATCATGCCGAGGCCGCCGAGGCGCGGAAGTGGTTGGGAGAAGCGTAGCGGCTTGCGGCCGCAACCGGCTCATCAAGCGCAAGCACTACATCGACTCACCCGCCTGAGCCTGAGCTGAAACATGCGACGTGATCGTAAGTGCCAAGTGCAACCCACGTAGCTCGTGATGCCGCAGGAGAAAAATGAAAATCGATTCAAAGGATTTCCGAGTGCCGCATAGAAACAAGTCCAAACTCAAAAAGCGACCGATGATTGTGGAGTCCACTTGCAAGCCGCAAGAGTGGTATCTAGCCACCATGGTGGTTGAAAGTTCCAACGATGTTCCGCAAGTCGATTACTTACAGGGCAATCCGGGCAACTGGTCGTAAAGGTGGCGGAACGGGATGCCGGGGCGACGGGAGCTGGCCGCCCTATCGATATTGAGACAATCACAATTACAAGGGGAGAATACCAGAGCCTGAGTGGATAATCCATCACGAAGCCCACATTCTGTGTGAGCTATCGAACCCATTTCGTTTCGATATTGCCCCCTCGCAGACCGGCCTGTTGAAGGCTGTTGGTCGCCC
>Ga0302320_10025718_pt1 | contig 11431 bp, 10 predicted proteins | sample Bog_T0_3_FD_202130 | JGI IMG/M metagenome (GOLD analysis project Ga0302320, IMG submission 202130) | Peat permafrost microbial communities from Stordalen Mire near Abisko, Sweden - Bog_T0_3 | ecosystem: Environmental > Terrestrial > Soil > Wetlands > Peat | place: Sweden: Abisko, Stordalen Mire... | reverse complement strand
CAGGGGCTCCGTATCCGCCAGGACACCGTCGTAGTCAAAGACAAGGACGCTGCGATCTCCGTTCGTTTTGTTCATTTTCTGGCTGTTCCATTTGACGAAAAATCTGCCCTTGCTCTTTGGTCCGCTGCTGCGAACCTCCGTGGCAATCCGCGTATTGCCACCGCGCGAGGATGACCGCTTTCATTCCCTAAGCTGTCGCCCGCGTAGCTCCCGTAGAGATGCCGCCATCGACAAGCAGGGTTTGTCCCGTGATGTAGGCGCTGGCATCCGAGGCCAGGAATACGACAGCTCCGTCCAGGTCGTTCGGCTGTCCCGGGCGCTTCAGCGGAATGCGGTCGGTGATGTACTCAACCCATCTTTCGTTTTCGTAAAGAACCGCGTTCTGCTTGGTGCGGAACCATCCCGGAGCCAGGCAGTTTACCGTGACGCCATGCGGCCCCCATTCATCCGCGAGGCTCATCGTCAGTTGCTTGATGCCCCCTCGGCTCGCGCAATAAGGAGCAATGCCGGCATAGCCGAAGACGCTCGTGACGGAGCCGATGTTGATAATCCTGCCGTACCTGCGCTCCACCATTCCACGCGCGAATGCCTGCGCGACAAAGAAAGAACCGCGCAGGTTTGTGTCGAGCACCAGGTTCCAATCGTCCCAGGTAACATCGAGTGCCGGCTTGCGCACATTGCAGCCCGCATTGTTGACAAGAATATCGACCTTGCCGAAGTGGCTCGCAGCCGCATCGGCGGCCGCGCGAATGCTGTCGGCATCGCGTAAATCCAGTTCCAGCGGCATCGCTTGACGACCCAGGCCTTCGATCTCCTCTTGAAACTGCTTCAGATCGGGCATCTTACGGCTCGTGATTACGAGGTCGGCGCCGGAGCGCGCGAGGGCACGCCCCAGATATTGGCCAAGTCCCCGGCTGGCGCCTGTCACGACGGCGACTTTTCCGGTCAGATCAAAAAGATTCTCGGTCATGGATTCCTTCAAGGTTGCAGGATCACCTTCATCAGGCCGGGCTCGCGCGCGTACAGGCGCTTGAACCATTCCGCGCCCTCGCTCAAGGGAGCGAGCGCGGATATTAGAGGATCGACATTGATCGCGCCGGTGTCCATGAGCTGAATGCATTCGCGATACTCCCCGGCCGAGGCGCAGGAGCCGAGCAGCCTTAACTGCTTTGTGACAACGGTCTGCAGGGGTATCTCCACTAGAGGTGCGAGGTTGCCGACGAGTGTTACCGTTCCACCGCGGCGCACGCCATCGATGGCGGTAAGAATGGATTTCTGAACTCCAACCACTTCCACGGCAATGTCGGGACCACGCCCTTCGGTAGCGGCCTTGAGCTTTGCCACAAGGTCCGGATCTGCGGCAAGAAAGGTTTCATCAGCCCCGAGAGACCGCGCAAGCGCGAGCTTGCTTTCTTCAAGATCGACGGCGACGATCATACTGCAGCCGTAGACTCTTAGGGCTTGAACGGCCAGCAGTCCGATCATGCCGGCTCCGATCACCGCGGCCGAGTCGCCGGGTTGTATGCCACTGATTTTCGCAGCATGCACTGCGATAGAGACCGCCTCGATGAGCGCAGCCTTCTCGAAGGGAAATGAGCCGGGCAGGAGGTAAACGACGCGTTCGGGAACGGCAACGTACTCGGCAAATGCTCCGTCGCGGCGGTAATCGCCGCAGGAGACGCCAAGCACCTGCCGGTTATCGCAGAGATTTACGGCGCCCTTGCTGCAGAAAAAGCATTTACCGCAGGAGATCGTGGAATCGAACGTGACGCGATCGCCGACGCGAAACGATTGAACCTCCGCCCCGATCTTAGCCACGACCCCCGCGGCCTCATGCCCCATAACAAGCGGCGGAATGCGGCGTCCGGTGGAGCCGTCATATCCGTGAACATCGCTCCCGCAGATTCCGCAGGCTTTGACCTTGATGAGCACATCCTGGGCGCCGACAAAGGGCTCAGAGACCTCTCGCATCTGAAGGTCGCGAGTGTTTTCTAGTACCAGAGCTTGCATGGTTAGAAATATAATCTATACTTTCCAGTGTGTCGAGGTATTGTGATGGAACCTTCTCCAAAACGTAAGGCCATTCGAAGAGGCCCTGACATCTCGCGCCAGGGACTTCTCCGCGATTGTGCCGCCTTGTTCGTGGGCCCCGGAATGCTGGACGTGTCGCCCATGCCCGCGCAGGTCAGAACATGAATCCTTTTTCCCTTGAAGGCAAGCTTGCACTCATCACCGGCGGCGCAGGTGGCATTGGAGGCGGCGCAGCACGGGCTCTGGCCGAGTCCGGAGCAGACCTAATCCTGGTGGGGCGTCACGAGGCTGCACTTGAGCGCACGGCGAGCGAGCTTCGGCGGATCGCAAAGCAGGTTCACGTGGCGCCCTATGACCTATCCCAGACCAACGGGATAGCGGAGTGGTTCGAGAGCGTGTGCGCCCAATGGAGGACGCCGGATATATTGGTCAATTCCGCGGGCATCAATCTGCGCGGCGCCGCGGTCGACCTTTCGCTCGACGACTGGAACGCCGTGATGACCCTCAATACGACGGCGATCTTCGAACTCAGTCGGACCCTTGCTAGATTTCTCATCCGAGAGGGCCGCGGCGGAAGGATCGTTAACATCGCTTCGCTCATGACTGCCGCGGCGCGACCAGGTACATCGCCTTACACTGCCTCCAAAGGTGCCGTCGGACAACTGACCAAGGCGCTCGCAGTGGAGTGGGCGCAGCACGGCATTCTTGTCAACGCCATTGCTCCGGGATACGTAGATACCGACTTGAACAAAGTCCTCGTTGCGGACCCGGCGTTCGATAGCTGGGTAAAAGGCCGATGTCCCCTCGGGCGCTGGGCGACTCCCGAGGACATCGCTTGGCCGATCGTCTTCCTCGCCAGTTCCGCAGCCAAGTTCATCACTGGACAGGTGATCTACGTTGACGGTGGCTGGCTGGCGACATTCTAGGCGCGAGGCTCAATGGACCGAAATCCTTGCCTGCACCTATTAGAAAACCCCAGTGCCCCGCCGTTCATTCCGGATTTAAATTCAAACTTGACCATTTAGTTATCTTTAATCTATAACGTTGATGGCAATTGGGTGTCCGCATCAACGTGCTCGAAATGTCGGGGCTCAAAGGATTGGCCACCTGTACGACAGGAGAACTATGAGTTCCATTACGGACGCCATCGGGCATCGTCAAGATGCCGCATTGAACTGGTTTTTGGTCGGGAGCACAGCCGTAGCCGGATTGGGCGGCCTCTTGTTTGGATTCGACACCGCGGTCATCGCGGGTGCAACCAAATCGCTGACAAATCTGTTCCACCTCACGCCTGCCTCGCTAGGATTGACGGTGGCTATCGCCCTCTGGGGGACGATTACGGGCGCGGTTCTAGCAGGCATTCCTGGCGATGCATATGGGCGTCGCGACAGCCTTCGCGGACTCGCCATCCTGTTTCTCTTGTCCGCGCTGGGATGCGCTTTTGCGTGGAGTTGGCTTTCTTTTGTGATGTTTCGCTTCGTCGCTGGACTTGCGATCGGGGGTTCCTCCGTACTCGGCCCAATGTATATTGCGGAGATTGCGCCCGCGAAGTGGCGCGGCAGACTGGTAGGCTTCTTTCAGTTCAGCATCGTGCTTGGCATTCTCGTAGCCTATTTTTCCAATTTTGTCATTGGAACCATGGCGTTGGGGGCATCTGAATGGCGCTGGAAACTCGGCATCTCCGCCGCCCCGGCAGCGGTGTTCTTCTTCCTTCTCTTCTATATACCTCGCAGTCCACGATGGCTCGTAAAGAAGGGGCGCATCGACGAGGCGCGAAATGTGCTGGATTTGATTGGCGAGGAGAATGCGAAGGAGGAACTTAGGCAGATCGTCGCGTCGATCGACATTGAGCATGCAGGCAAGAAACAGCGCCTCTTCTCATGGAAGTATCGCTTTCCCGTCTTCCTGGCCATTACCGTCGCCATGTTCAATCAACTTGCCGGCATCAACTCCATCCTCTACTACCTGAATGACATCTTCGAGCGCGCAGGGTTTACCAAGGTCTCCGGGGACCTGCAGGCAGTGGTCATCGGCGCAACCAATCTTTGCTTCACGATGGTGGCCATGTTGGTCATCGATAAGCTCGGCCGCAAAATTATGCTGTTGATCGGTTCCGTCGGCACCTGCCTTTGCCTTGCGGCGGTTTCGTTTCTCTTCTCTACCCACACGCACGAGCATCTGCTCATCTTCCCGCTGATCGCCTATATCGCGTTTTTTGCTTTCTCTCAGGGAGCGGTCATCTGGGTCTACATCAGCGAGGTTTTCCCGAATGCGGTGAGGGCCAAGGGACAAAGCCTCGGAAGCTTCACACATTGGCTCATGACTGCCATCCTGTCGTGGATCTTTCCGCTGCTGAGCGCTCATTCGGCCTCAGTGCCTTTTACGTTTTTCTCCGTCATGATGGCTGTCCAGTTCTTTGTGGTGTTGTTCTTTTTCCCTGAAACAAAGGGCATCACATTGGAGGACATGCAGAAGAAGTTGGGCATTGACTGAAGCGTGTTTCCCCAGTTTTTCGCAAAGCTATGGGAACCACGGAAGTTTGCCGAGATCTATTCGGCAGCATGAGCATGCTCTGGCTAAATGTTGCGCATTGATGATGTTCTTGAACCTCGTTTCATGGAGAGCCCTTTATGCGGACGTTCGCACATCGCTATCGTTTTCTCTCACATATTTCAGTCGCGCTTGCTTTCGCCGTCTGCTGCCATGTTTCGTCGCCTCGGCATGGTTTGACTGCGGCCGTCCTCCTGGTTGGCTCCCAGGCAAAGCTTCCCTCCAGCGGCGATGAATCGGGATCCAATGACGATGTGAAGATCGGCGGTCAGCCGGTGGTTCAACTGAAACGCAGGAGCAGCGCAAGCGCATCTCAGCCGGAGTTCACTTCTCTAACCATCCTCCCAGGAAGGGGCATGAATCTCTTCCAGATCACCGCCAATCTACCCGGCAAAGGTGCGATCCATGTCCTTGCTTCCCCTTCGCTTGAAGAGGCTGCTCGGCAATTGAACGGCGCGGACGACCTTCATGGTGTGAAGAGCTTCGCATTTGGAGGCTCCTTCCTCGTGCCTTACCCCAACCGCATCCGCGGGAAGCTTTCGTCGGATGGCAAGACCCTCACGACTAAATGGAAAGACAAGACGCTCACTCTGCCCGCCGTCTGGAAGGGAAAGGCAGACCCACATGCGGAACTGCACGCGATCCACGGGCTGATCCTCGATCGCAAGACCGACTCGCTGAAACTCGAGACAACGCCGGATGGGCAGACTGCCACTGGCGTGATTCATGCGGGAGATTTCGGCGGGTACTGGCCTTCGAAGACCGATCTGACAATCACCATCTCCCTAACGGGAACGGCAGTCGAATCGACCATCGTCGCAAAGAACGTCGGCGATGAAGATGAGCCTGTCTCGATAGGGTGGCATCCTTACTTTGCCATCCCGAGCGGCGATCGTACCCAGGCAAGGCTGCACATTCCCGCGTCGAAGCTCGCCGAAGTAAATAACTACGACGATGTGTTCCCCACTGGAACGTTACTCCCAGTGTCCGGCACGAAATACGATTTCAATGAGCAAGCAGGTAAGCCGCTCGGCAGTATTTTCCTCGATGACAACTTCGCCGATCTCGGCCGCACCTCCGGAGAGGTCGTCGTCGATTTGACTGATCCGGCTTCGGGCTACGGTATCCATATCGAAGGGCTCTCGCCGGAGATTCGAACCGTGCAGGTGTATGCGCCGCCGGACAAGGCCTTTGCGGCAATCGAAGAGCAATTCAATTTCGCAGATCCGTTCAACGTTCTCTGGAAGGGAATGGATACCGGAATGGTCACGCTCAAGCCCAATGAAGCTGTAACTTGGAAGGTTCGCCTGGAATTGTTTAGCCCCGGGCAACAGACCTCGCACGGAACGGGCCCGCGTCCTTAAGGTAGACTCCAAGCGGAAGCAAATGCCAAATCGGTTGGCTTCCATCAGAAATCTGGATGCAAAGATTGCTTATGCCACGTTATGACTTTGCTCGCAATGACCCGTACGATCGGGAAGCGCGAATCGAGCTCGTCCTTCCGCCGCTGATGCCAAGCCGGGAGTATATGCTGTCGATTCGCGCTTTCCCAGTTCCGGTCGATGCTCTCGCGATTTGGTTCATGGGACAGAATGGGTTCATTCTGAAAGCGAGCATCGGGCCACTTATCGGAATCGATCTTTATCTGACCGATAGCTGTGCCGAGCTCTTTGCTCATCTACCGTTCCGTGTCGATCGCCAGCTCCCGGTCTTTGTCGAGCCTGAAGACCTGGACATCGACGTCTTCTTCACGACACACTCTCACGACGATCATTTGGATGCGGAGACGATCCGCCGTTTCAGCGGCAGCAGGCAGGCTCAGTTCATTGGACCGTGGGAATCGGTCGAAAAATACAAGCGCTGCGGCGTACCCGAGTCCTGCTGCCGGACTCTTCACCCGAATCAGACCATACAACTCGACGGACCTACCGAGCTTACCGGAACATTCGCGCTTCCAACAGACAATACGGACCTGAACCACTCGGGAGTCTTGATTCGCTTCGCAAACGGCATCACGTTCTACAACACCGGCGACACCGGCTACTGCGAACTTCTGAGTTCATTGCTCCCGAAGGGTGTGGATCTTTGCGCAATCTGCATCAATGGCGGATTTCATAATCTTGATCCCCTGCAAGCGGCGCGCATTGTCAAGGCGATCGATCCGGCAGTCGCTATTCCATGTCACTATGACATGATGATCAACAATATCGGCAATCCAGATATGCTTCGCGCGGCGCTCAATCTCGTTGGCAGCAAGGCGCGGGTGCAGGTCCTCGACTATTACCGACCTTGGGTGTTTCGGAAGGACCCACGACAATAGAAAGCTTTCCGATTTGGGTGCTTGTTTACCGGATGGTAAACTTCGTCGATCTTCTATAGAATAAAATTTGAATTATTCCGAACGGAGCGTTTTCGCCATGGGAATCTACACGCGTAAGCCGAGTCCTGGGCAACTCACGATTCAGTCCGCACCTCAAGCTGCCGCACAAGCGATCCGTGAGGCCATTATTTCTGGAGAGTTGCGCGGCGGGGACCGGATTATTGAGCTCAAGTGGGCTACACGGCTTGGGATCGGTCAGCCCACACTGCGTGAGGCTCTTCATGAGCTGGAGCACCAGGGACTTCTGTCCAAACTCCAGCAGCGCGGCACCTACGTGACGAAACTGAGTCCTGAGGACTACCGGCTCATCCAGGAGGTTCATATTCCCCTGGAGGCGATCGCCATTGGGAAGGCGGCCGAGAACATGACGGACGAGGCGGATAAGGAACTCACTACGCTTGTGAATTCCATGGCCGGCAAAGGAATGGACGACGCGGATGTGAAGAATTTCCACGACTGTGACGTCGCATTCCATCGCAAAATCTGGGAGCTTGCGGGAAACGAGTATCTGCGCAATACGCTTGAGGCCGTCACTTTTCGGCTCTTCGTGTTCTCCGTAGTTGGGCGGTGGCCGGGCAATCCAAATGCGCTGAGCGAACGCCTTGCCGCTGTTCAAGAACACCTTGGAATCCTGGAAGGGTTGCGAACTCGCGATAAGAACCTCGCTCGCCAAGTGTTTGTGAAGCAAACAGTGCAGTACTGGAACAAACAATATGGGCTGAACCTCGACGAGCAGGAGATGTCTTTTCCAGCGCTTCACCAGTAGTCCAATTTCGTGGAACGGCTCGAATTTGTTCATTGGAGTATTGGAATGCGATTTATAGTTTATAATTGATAATCGGGAAGGACTCTATCCGCTCTCCTTCACGGTATATCTCCATAGTGCCAGGTGCTCGCTTGGAAATCACACTTTCCGGAAAAGTCGCTGTAGTGACGGGTGCGTCCTCAGGGATTGGGGCCGCGATCACCCAGAGGTTTTTGGAGTGCGATGCGGCGGGCGTAATCGCCGTGTTCCGCCGCGAAGACATCCCCCCAGAGATGTCGGATTGCAAGGCGCGGTACGGAGATAAACTCCAAATCGTTCACGGCGATGTTGGCACCGAAGACACCGCCATCCGATTCACTGCCGCTGCAATCGACGCATTTGGTCATCTGGACGTTCTGGTGTGCAATGCGGGCGTAAGCGTCGTGAAGCCAATCCATGAGCATACCCCTGAAGAGTGGGACGACGTCTTCAATTCCAACGTCAAGGCTGTCTATTGGGCAAGCCGTCACGTCGTCCCCGTGATGATCCGTCAGAACCAAGGCCTTATCCTGATGAGCGGCTCCATCTCCGGCGAGGTTGGAATTCCCACGCAGGGAGCCTACGCGCCTTCGAAGGGTGCGTTGCACCAGATGACTAGGCAGATGGCGATTGAGTACGCCAAAAATCATATTCGCGTGAATACAATTGCCTGCGGAACGGTTGATACTCCGATCGTGCATCGATCCGCCGAGGCATCGGGAAATCCTGAAGCCTACTGGGACATGCTCAGACGCAACCACCCTATCGGTCGCATCGCCGACGTTGACGAAGTTGCCACGTTCTACGCCTACATGGCAAGCGATCACGCCAGCTTTTTCACGGGATCCATTCTCATGATGGATGGCGGGTACACAGCAAAATAGGTGGCCGGAGGAGTGAGGCCGGATTATTTCGAGATATCCCCAACTATCCTTGCCCCTACTCCAGCCGCTTCGAAAACTCCAACATTCACGTGTTGCACAAGTGTTTCATCGTATGTCGGGCAGAACTTCTTTCCAAGCGCCGAGTACTTTCCACCAGCCGCGCGGTTGTAGGGCAATAGATCCACGCGGATCAGGCCGTTGAGCCCTTTCGCTGTTCTGGCAATTGCTTCGAGATTCTCGTCTGTGTCGGTGACGCCTGGGATGAGAGGAACCCGAATCACAAACGGGACATTTATCTTGGCCAGCAGTTGCAGATTGCTCAAGATCCGTTCGTTGTCGACTCCGGTGTGGTGTAGGTGCGCGGCGTGATCGATAAGTTTCAGATCGAAGTAAACGAGATCGGATTTTTCTACAACACGGCGAAAGTCGTTTTCCGATGCGTACCCTGAAGTATCCAGCAGCACATGCAAATCGTTGAGATGGTCGATGACAGCGTTGAGAAACCTCGCCTGCATGAGCGGCTCACCTCCGGAAAACGTGACTCCACCGCCATTTGCACTGAGGATCGAGGCCTGGCGATTGAGGATCGACGACAGCTCCTCCACCGTATAGAGCCTGCCCACAACTCGCTTCCCCGCAGGGTTCTCAATGGTCTCGCGGAGGGACGACATACCCTCGGGATTATGGCACCAGGAACAGCGGAGCGGGCACCCTTTGAGGAAGACGGTGGTCCGAATACCCGGGCCATCGTGTACCGTAAACTCGCGGATATCGAAGATCATGCCAGACTGCATAGTTATCCTTACTCAGTCCCCATAAAGGTGCCGCCTGATGATGTGCTCCTGATACTCCGGCGCCAACTCGCAAAAGTAACCGCTCCATCCCCAGACGCGAACAATCAGATTGCGATGCCGCTCGGGGTGTTCCCTGGCGTCAAGAAGTGTGGTTAGATTCACCGTATTAAGTTGCAACTGCTGGCATCCAAGCCTGGCGAAGGTTTGGACCAGCATCGCGCACTTCGTCATACCCTCTGGATCGGCAAATACAGAGTCAGACAGCTCCATCGTGATAGGGCCGCCGTTGCAGATGCGGCTGTAATCCAGATGGCTGAATGCTTGCAGCACACTGATCGGTCCTCGCACCTGGGCTTGAGGAGACGGGGCCAGATTCGCGCTGAAAAATTCACCTTTCCTTCGGCCATCCGCCGTGGCGCCAATAGGAGCGTCGTTGCAGTCTCCTGGCTTTCCGCGGGTTAGCCAGAGATAGTACATGGCCGATCCCGTCCCTGGGCGAATGCGCCCGCCGCGTCCGTTGTCCTTGATGGCTTCACATGATTCGGCAAGGGCCTCGAACAAGGTAACCAGGATCGAGTCGGCTTCCGGGTCGTTTCCTGTCTTGGGAGCTTCGTGCAGCAATCTGTCTTGCAGAGCCTCGCAGCCCTCGAAGTTAGCATTCATTGCTGCGATGAGGTCTTCCGGCTGCACGCACTTGTCAAGGAACACCAGTTTCTGCACTGCGGCCAACGCATCCGCTGCGCTCGATGAGGCCGCACCGTGGATTCCAAAGTTGTTGTATTTGAGACCGCACGAAAGATCGCGCCCCGTCTCCAGGCAGCCGTCCATCAATACGGAGTAGTAGGGGGCCGGTGGCAGGAGCAGAGTGGAGTAGCCCTTCACAAGGTCGCGGACCTGCTCCTCGATGTGCAGCGCAGTTCGCTTCAAGATGCCGTCAAACGATTCGTGCGCCAAGAGTCCCGCGCGAATTGCCTGGTCGGCCGCGAGCGGCATGGAGACCGCGCCAATATTGACGACTTCCATGCCTTTGCCCGGAATGATGAACTCCCAACAGGCCGCGACAGTGTAGTTCCAGGCATCCGCAGGATCGTAGCCGTTTGCAACAAGTGCTGGAATCACAACCGCATCATTGGAATACTGTGGGAAACCGAGCCCTCTCCGTGTGAGTTCCGTAGCCAATGTCAAGAGAGAAAGGTCCGTGTTCCCCGTGATCCGCAAATTCACCTTGGGGTCGATCATGTTGGTGTAGAGAGCCACTCGAATCGCCATATGCGTCAACTCATTGACGCCATCCTTGCCCTCGCGGGTCTGCCCGCCCAGCATGATGGTCTGTCCATTGTCGCCTTGCTGAACGCCGGGATAAAGATCGCTGTCCTTGTTCAGAGAGATGAAGAATTCGGCGAGAAGCTCTTCCGCGCTTGCGATATCGAGGAGATCCGCATCGAGGTCATGTTTCAGATAGGGCCAGAGGTATTGATCGATCCTCCCAAGGCCCACATGGTAGTGGCCGCCCATCCACACCACCGCATGCAGCAATCGAAGAGACTGCAATGCTTCGTGGAAGTTTCTCGGCGGCAGAGCAGGAACGCGCTCCAGAATCGCCGCGACAGAATTCTTTCCCATCCGGCGGGCCTCATTCGCGTAACGTGCCGCGAGATCCAGGACCGCATCGATGGTTTCAATCGCGCTGTCAAGAAACTCGAGGGCTTCCGGTTCATCCATCAGCCGCCGACGCGTTTCAAGAGCCACACGCTTTCGTTCCAGCAGTCCGTGCGACAAGACGTTGCCCCAATCCGCACAAATGTTGCTGATGGAACCAAGTTCGTGGAGCGTACGCCCGGCGGTTTTTGCACTCCATTGTTCCGGGGTATAGATAGGTGGAATGGAAGCCGTGGTGCGCGTAAAAACGATTCGCTCATCGTCGTGGATAGAGGGCCGCTCACTCTCGCACATTCGGCGCACCAGGCGCGAAGCTCTCCGCGGCCATGACAGGCCTTCATATTCGAAC
>Ga0302320_10025717_pt1 | contig 11431 bp, 7 predicted proteins | sample Bog_T0_3_FD_202130 | JGI IMG/M metagenome (GOLD analysis project Ga0302320, IMG submission 202130) | Peat permafrost microbial communities from Stordalen Mire near Abisko, Sweden - Bog_T0_3 | ecosystem: Environmental > Terrestrial > Soil > Wetlands > Peat | place: Sweden: Abisko, Stordalen Mire... | reverse complement strand
TCGCGTTCGGAAACGCATCCAGAAATCGGGCAAGCTCATCCACGCTCCATTCGAGACTGGCCAGATGCGCGCCGACGAAAATGAGCGTTGGATGCCGTGCCACGAATCGATCGCGCGCCGCCATCAGCTCTTCGTAGCGCGGTTGCTCCGGATGCAGGTACATGTAGTACTCCGGATGCTCGCGAAAATAGCTCCGGTCGTTGTCCGTGGTCATCTCATCGAGCGGCAGCCAGCAGTTCTTCGGCTCCGCCTGATGCGCGATCAAGGGCACGCCCCGCTGCTCGAGGTGCTGCATCACGCCGTCGAAGCCCGGATCGTCCAGCATGATGAGCCGGCCCTGCGCGCTCTTCTCGACCATGCCGATGTTCTTCCACACCTTCACGGCGAGCGCGCCGCGCGCAATCTCGGCATCGATGTGCCGGATGGTGTCCGCGCTCCAGTCTTTGCCGCCGAAGCCTGCCATGGAAAAAGTCGTGGCGAAATGAAAACGGCGGGGATCGACGCCCCGCAGTTGATGCGCGATTTGTGCCTGCCGATCCAAGGGAGGAAAATCCGGGTAGTCGACATTGATCGATAACAGTTCGAAGCCGTCCCTGGCGGCGACTTTGAGGAACACCCCAGCGGCGGTGTTCGCGTGCACATGCGCATCGAATTTTGGCTGCCCGACGAAGTCGGCGGACGTATACGGCGACTCGGCCCGCGCGCCACGTGAGCCGAGCAGCATGAGGCACACGACGAGCGCGGCGCTCGCGCCTCTCATGAAGTCGACTCCTCGAGAGTCGCGCCGTGGCTGCGCTTGAGTTCGCCAATGGCCTCAACCGTCAACGGCGTGCCGGCGAGCTTCGCGGCATACAACACCGCGCCGGCGCAGGGCGAGAGCTGCGGTGCGATGAATTCGTAGCATCGGCCGCTGCCCTGAAGGGCCGTTTCGAGCAAGGGGGTGAGCAGGCTCGGCGCTTTGAACATGCCGCCGGAATAGGACACCGGCAGCGATTCCTCGGGCGAGGCGGTGAGCTGGTCGCGCACGGCGTGCACCAGCATCGCGAGTTCCTGCGCAGCGGCCGCGAACAGGCGCTCAGCGCCAAGGTCCCCGGCGCGCGCCGCACGTGCCGCGACCGGTGCCAGCGCGGCGAGTTGACTTCGAGTCAGCGGCGGCGGTCCGTACACCGCGGCACACACATCGAGATCCGCGCCCAAGCCGAAGTGCGCGCGCAGCAGGTCGTACAAGGGACCCTTGGTCGTGCGGCCGTCGCTCATGCGCGAAAAAAGCGTGAGCGCCTCGCGCGCGATCCAGTAAGCGGAGCCCTCGTCGCTGAACAACTCGCCCCAGCCGCCCGCGCGCGCGCTCAAGCCCGCCACTTCGCCGTAGGCAATGGATCCCGTGCCGGCAACGAGGTTTATTCCGTCGGCCCCGCCCAAGGCTCCCGCCCAGCCGCATACCGTGTCGTTGACGCTCCGATGGCGCTCGTTCGGCAAGACCGCGCCGGCGATCGCATCCAAGCGCTCAAGCAGAGCACTGTCCTCGCCGTGCGCCGGCAGTCCGATGCAAGCAAACGCGATCTCGGCCGGCGACAACGAGGCCTGTGCGAGCGTGGCGCGCAGGCCTTCGACGATCAAGGCCTCGAGCGCCGGCACGCCGATTTCGGGGTAGTAGGAGGGTCCCGCCCGATGCGCCGCGAGGACGCGGCCCGACTCATCGACGATCAAGAACTCGGTCTTGGTGCCGCCCCCGTCGACGCCGATGAATCGCCTCACCCCGGCGCCCAAGGATAGATGTTGAAACCTGACACCACGCGGTTCACGACGCCCTGTGCATTGGGCCGGTCGGGTGTGAGTTTAAGCGCCAGCGACTGCTCGAAGGCGAGCGTCTGAGCAAACACCGCGTACGGCAAACAGAGACTTAAGTCCGACGCCGACGCGGCGCCCGACACGCTGATCTGATCCTGATCCGAGGCCGCAGCATCCGCGCCGCTCAACGCCACCACCCGCGCCGCCACGCCGTCGGCGCGCAGCTCCTCGAGCACGTCCTTCTCGTAACGCCGGGTGTACGCATCGTTGCACAGGAACATGACCACCAGCGTCTTGCGATTGACGAATGTCTTCGGTCCGTGGCGAAAGCCCAACGGCGTATCCGACAGCGTGGCAATCCTGCCGTCGCTCAGCTCCAGCAATTTGAGCGCCGCCTCGCGGGCGAGACCCTTGCACTCATTGCTGCCGAGGTAGACCACCCGTTCGAAGCCCGCGCCCGCCAACCCCGCAGCCACCGGGTTCGCGGCGTCAAGCACCTGCTGCCCCCACGCCGCGAGAGCGGCCGCGCTCGAGGCCGGCAACAGTTGGAATCCCAACGCGGCAGCGAGCAGCATGCCGGAGAAGCTCGACGTCATGGCAAATCCGCGGTCGTTGGTTTCCTGCGGCAACAGCACCGCGTAAGCGTTCTTCGCCGCCTGCGCGTGCCGATACAGGGCGCCGTCGCGATTGCACGTGACGATGAGATGATGACAGTCGAGCGCGGCCCGCTCCGAGAACTCAAGTGCCGCGACGCTCTCCGGACTGTTGCCCGAGCGCGCAAAGGAGACCAGCAGGATGGGGACGCCGGCCGCAAGCCAGCGCGTGGGCGAGCCGACGAGGTCGGTGGTCGCGATCGCATTGACCCGATGGCCTGCCCGCGTCAGGGCGGGTGCCAGACATTCGCCGACAAACCCCGACGTGCCGGCGCCCGTCAACACGATGCGGAGCTCGGGCCGTCGCAGCAGCGGATCGAGATAGGCGGAGAGCGCACCCGCGCGCTCCGTCATGAGCCGCGCCACGTCGGCCCAGACGGCGGGCTGCTGGCAGATTTCGCGCGCCGTCCAGTATCCGCCGGCGCGCTCGAGCTCAGCCTGTGTCTTTCCAAGATAATCCATGCCGCTCCTCAAGCGCCGATCGCGCAAACACCCGGGCGCACCGGATTGCAGGCGCCCGCATAGTGGCGCAGTACATTGGCGACGCCCTCGAGCACGAGCTCGCGCGGATTGCTTTGCAACCGGCCGTCGCGGATCGCCGCGTATTGCAGCGGTAGGTATTGGCTGATCAAGCTCAAGGGAATTCTCACGGCCGCGAGGTCCTTCAGCAGGCGCGTGCACGCCTGCATCACCTCCGGCATGCTCCAATAGTAGCGGACCCGGTCGCTCAAACTGAATTGCAGATCGAATTGCCGGCGCTCGGCGTCAGTATAATAAGACTTCCAGTACTTCGGCTCGCGAGTCATCGCGTCGAGCACCACGTCCTTGAGTGAGATCTGCGGCGCGATATCGAGTTCGGTCGCGATATCCGACAGTCCCCAGAGCGCCTCGCGCAGTGCAAAGGTCAACCCCGGGCCCACTTTAAGGATGGCGAAATGATCCTGCACCAGCGCCGCGAGGGCCGCAGGAGTCTGGTAATCACTGGAGTGCGCTTCGAACACCATCCCCTGCACGGCCACGATGCTCTCGCTCAACGCGGCCGCCTTGGCCCGGTTGTAGTCGATCACCTGGTCGTGGTCGAACTCGACTCCGGGCTGCACCACCAAACCAATGACGCGGGCCCAAGCCGCCTCGAGCCCGTGACGCGCGAACGCCTGGCGATGCGCATCGATGGTCTCCTGCGCCGCCGCCGGCGTGGTCACGGCGAGTGCGCCCAAGGGTTCATGCGCGCCACCGGGTACCGGCACTTCGGAGCCGATGATGTACACCGGCGGCTCGCCGCCCGCGTCCCGCCAGGCGGCCTCGGTGAGGGCGCACAGCGCCGCCGTCCGCTCGGCGATCAACTCATCGCCCAAACTGCGCGGATCGTCGGCGCAGGCCATGGAACAATCCAAGTGGATTTTGCGAAATCCCGCGCTCACATACTCGGCGACCATGGCGGCGGCCTTGGCCAACGCCGCCGCCGAACTCAAGTGTTGCCAGGCATTCGGACCGAGATGATCGCCGCCGAGCACGATGCGCTCGCGAGCCAAACCGATGGCATCCGCCTGCGCGAGCACCCGCTCGCGAAATGCGGCCGGACGCAGACCCGTGTACCCGCCCTCCTGATTCACCTGATTGGAAGTCGCCTCGATGAGCGCCAGCGCACCGCTGCGCGCCGCGAGCTTAAGCGTCGCCTCCAACACCAGCGGATGCGCCGAGCACACGGAGTACATGCCGACAGCGGCGCCCGACTTGTGACGGCGGATCAGATCCAGCAGCGTTTTCATGCCGGCACTGCGACGGGGGTTTCTTCCGGCTCGATGGCGAGCAGCGCCGCGGCGATGAAGGCCATCACGATGCCGACGATGGTGACGCCGTTGGGCATGACGCCAAGCACGGCCAGCGAGACGACGGCCGTGATCAACGGCGCCCCGGCATTCGCGAGCGGCGCCACCACCAGGGCTCGGCCGTAGCGAAACGCGTACACCAAGGTCAAGGCGCCCACGGCATTTAAAATTTGCGTGATCGCGGCAAGTCCGGGTCCTTCCCAGCCCTCGTTGATGGGCACCGAAAAGTCGGTCATCGAGAGCGCAATCGGAATCAACAGCAGGCCCGTGAGCGTCATGTAGAGGAAAATGTTCTCGGCATTCATGGTGCCGTTGGCGAGCTTCATGAAATACGCCTGCACGCCCCAGGCGAGAAGAATGATCAGCGCGTAAAAGAACCAGGCCACGCCGTGGGTGCCGGGCGCGGCGGACTCTCCACCGGGTGTGTAGTTGAACAGCGGCAGCGCGATCAGCGCGAGTACCACGCCGATCGCGCCCATGCGGCTCACGCGTTCTTTCAGAAAAATCAACGAGAGCGCGATGGTGATGACCGGCGACAACGCAATGATGGGGAAAATCAAATAGGTCGGCCCGGTGTGAACCGCATGAAACAGCAGCATCTGGCCGCCCGCGCCGGTCAGCCCGATCAGCGAACCCAGGAAGACGGATCGGGCATCGCGCGCGACGATCCACCCGACACGCCACAGCGCGAACAGCGCCGGCGGAATCATGGTGAGCGCCCAAACCACGTACACCAGGGTCTCGGGAAATCCGTGCCGTGTCGGGAATTCCGCGAACGCCCCCCACACGCCCCAAAACCCGGTGGTGACCAGCGCATACAGCAACCAGGGCTTCTTGCTCACGGTTCAGAACCGGTACGAGGCGCCGAACACGAAACTACGGCCATACGCGCTGTACCCGGCACCCACGCCGCTCGCGCTCTGCCCCGTCAAGAAGCCACCGCCCCAGGGCAGCAACGGATTGCCATTGAGATACGTGCGGGCGATGGCGTTGGTGAGATTCTTCGCTTCCGCGTAAACCTCCAAGCCTTTGAATATCCGGTAATGCGCGCTCGCCGTCACCCAGGAGAAAGGATCGGCGATCGCCGGCCAGCCGGGAACTTCCGTGCACTGCGAGCACTCGTAGACGTACTTCGAGGTGTAGTCCCAATTGACGTCCGCATTGAACGGCCCTTTGTCGTAGATCAGGCTGATCGACACCGTGGTGGGCGGCGCCGCGTTGACCGCGCCGGTGGGGTTGCCGAACTGATCGTAGCCCTTGCTCCAGGTGTGGGTGAATTGCGTGTGCGTGCCGAAGCCGTTCGCCAGGAAATGTTGCCAGCTCAATTCGATGCCCGTGTAGGTCGACTTGGCGCCATTCGCCGGAGCGGAGATGGTCCACAGGAACGGGATGCCGGGCACCGTCCCCGGCGGTCCGCCATTGTATTCCTTGGTGCCGAGATCGACGCTGGGGAGCGACGCGGTGTAAATATCGTCGATGACCTTTTTGCCGAACAGTGCCGCATTCAGCGCCGAGTGCGGCTGGTAATACCATTCGAGCGAGAAGTCCGCGGACCAGGCCTTGATGGGCTTCAAGCCCGCGGTGCCCGTGTAGATGAGCACCGGCGTGCCGTTGATGGCTTGGTTGGTGGCATTCGGCGCCAGCTGGTTCAAGTCCGGGCGGGACACGTTTTCGCTCACCGCCGCGCGTGCCTGCAGTTGCTCAGGCACCACCCAATAGCTCAAGTTGAGCGACGGCAGCGCCAGCGTATAGCTCGCCTGCTGCGAGAACTGCGACGCGCTGCTGTACTGCACGTTGTAGCTCTCCGCGGAATTCGAGGCGTTGTACGTCCACAGCGACACCGGCACGTTTTCGGCGGTGGTCGCGAACGTCGTCGTGTGGACCAGGCGCACTCCTAAGTTTCCCGACCAATTCGCTCCGCGGAACACCGCCTCCGTATAGAACGAGAAAGTTTTCTCGGTCACATCGTAGGAGTTGAAAGGGTTGGCGACCGGCAAGGTGGTTGCGAGGTTGAACGGCGTGGTGCAGGGAAGTCCCGTGCAGAAGGAGGGATTCGGCTTGCCGTTCAAGCTCGCGAGAAACGCGAGCAGCTGGGCGGTGTTCAACTGCGGCAGCACCGACGGATAGGAGCCACCCGCACCCTTCAAGAAATTCGGCGGACTCGTGAATGAGATGACGTCAAAGCCCTGCGAGGCGAAGGTGTAGGGATTGCACTGCAGGGGACAGCCCGCGGTGGTGTAGAGCGTGCCGTACTGACCCGAGCCATTGTTCCAGTCGTTGCTGACGTCGGCGCGGCTCTTCTCGCGATGGTTGTAGCCTGCGCCAACCAGCAATTTGTCGAAAAATCCGAGCTCCGCCTGCCATGCGCCGTCGAGAGTGAACCCCGTGATCTGGTCGTGCACGGAGTAACCGCTCAATCCGTCGTAGTGCGTCGACCAGTACTTGTTGTTGTTCAAAAATCCGGAGTTCATCAGCGTGGTGTACGAACAGTATCCGGGATTGGTGGCGCTCGCGGACCCCGTCGGGCAGGCGGTCAGGCCGAGTTGGCTCGGCGGAATGGCGACATTCAAGTTCGGAAGGCTGTGCGGCAGATCGGTGACAGTCAGCAGATCCGGCGAATACGGCGTCGCCGACACCAGGCCCGCCGTGACGAAGCTATCGTCGCCGCCTTCGGGGCGGCTGGCCGTCGAGCGATAGGCGTCGAAGTCCAGCTTGAATTTCTCGATTGGCTGCCAGCTCGCCTTGAAGCCGAACAGCGAGGTGACGACGTTGCGATCTAAGGTGTTGTTGACGATCTCGGGAGTGAAATTGTTCGAGGTCACCTTGGTGACGAGACCGTTCTGAACGGTTGCGTTCGACCAAATGGGGTTGCCGTTCTGATCGGTCCCGTAGGGAAAGTAGTACGACTGATTGTAGCCGACCTGAGGATCTTCGAGCTTGGTCCACAGACCGTCCACTGCCAGCTTCAAGGTATCGGTCGGGCGCCATTCGAGGGTTCCGGATAAGGCCTCGCGCTTCTTCTCATCGAAGATCGATCCGAACGTGATACAGCAGGGCGTGACGGCGACCGGCACGGACGGGGAACTGCCGTCGAAGGGATATGAGGTCGGACCATAAATGTTTTGGGTGTAGGCGTTCAACGAATCGGTGCGGGTCTTGTTGTCGGAATACACGCCAGCGATCAGGAAACCGAGCGTATCGTCGAGTAACGTATCCTCCGCAAAGGCTGAAAATTTATGGCCGTAGAGCTCCGACATTTGATTGTAGTTGCCCTCGGCATGCACGCCCGCATGCTGTCCCGGGCTTTCAAAGGGACTCGCCGTGCGGAGGTTGACCGTGCCGCCGATGCTGCCCTCGAGCGCGGAGGCTTCCGAGGATTTCAACACGTCGGCACCCGAGATCACCTCGGAGGGCAGCACGTCGAACGCCAGGTCTCGGCCGTCGTCATCCGTGGCGAGGATGCGGTTGTTGAGCGTGACGATGTTGTATTGCGGCCCGAAGCCGCGCACGCTGACTTTTTGTCCCTCGCCCCCCGTGGTGCGCGCGATGGTGATGCCCGGCAGATGTTCCAGCGAGTCGGCGACGTCGGCGTCCGGAAACCGACCCAGTTCCTCGGCGTTGATGGAGTCGAGCACCACGGTCGCGTTCTTTTTGACGTCGAGCGACTTCTCCAAGCTCGCGCGCAATCCCGTGACCACGATTTCTTGCAATTCGGGGTCGGCCGCTGGCTGTCCGGTCGCGGTCGCGGGTCCCGCCGCGGCATCGGTGGCAGACTCGGCCGCGGCAATGGCGCTGGGCCCCAGTGCCAACGCCAGACAGGTCGCGATCAAAGGCTTGAGGCTCGGCACGCTTCGTCTCCCATTTTTTTTGAGGCATCGACTTTCGAAGTTGCAAGTTTCTTGGTCATAATCCCTTAAAACGAAACTTTGCCATCCCATTTATCTTTCGATTTCTTACGTTTTATATTATTATCTATTTCGATGTCAAGACGCATAACGAAACCCAAGCGAGACCCGGTGCGATGACTCCCCCTAAAACTTCCCGCCGGCGTTTCGTGCAACTCGCCGGCAGCGCGGCGCTGGCGCTGCGCCACGGGTGGCTCCGGGCAGAGACCGAAGCGCCGAGCGGTCCGGCGGTGGCGGCCTTCGCCGATTCATCGATGTGCATCGAATGGGACGCGAACTTGCACACACGGGTGTCGCGCGTGGCCGGCGCGCACCGCACGCCGCTGACCTCATGGGGAGCGAGCGACTATCTGCTGCGAGCCGACGGGCACCATGTGGCGCGTTTCGCTGTCCTGCACCACTCCGCTCCCGAAGCCATCGACGACGTGCATGGCCGCGGCACGCGGATGGTGTTGTCCGGGACTGCCGCCGAGGGAATTGAAAAGACCGTGTCGGTGTCGCTGTACCAGCGCTATCCGGGTTTTGCCGTGGTCCGTGTGTCGTACCGAAACCGCACCGCCCTGCCGATCGCGCTTCGCGGCTGGACCTCGCAAGATTCGCGGGTGCTCGAATCCGGCGGCGCGGCGCCCGCGTTCTGGTGCTATTCCGGCGCCTCGTACGAAGATCGACGCGACTGGGTGCAGCCGCTGACGCCGAAGTTCGAGCAGGACAATTTCCTCGGCATGGAGGCCTCCGATTATGGCGGCGGCACTCCCATCGTCGACGTGTGGCGGCGCGACGGCGGACTTGCCGTCGGCCATGTGGAAACTTCACCGAAGCTCGTGTCGTTGCCCGTGCAAGCGCAGCCGGGCCACGCCCGTGTCGCAATCTGTTCGCGCGACAAGCGCGAACTCGGCGCGGGCGAATCATTCCAGACGATCGACACGTTCGTCTCGGTCCACGACCGGGATCATTTCGCCACGCTCAACACCTATCGACAGGTCATGGCCGATCGAGGCATCAAGCCCGCACAACCAGTCGCCGCGTGTTACGAGCCGATCTGGTGTGCGTGGGGCTACGAACGCGAATGCACGACTGCGTTGATCGAGGGCACGCTGCCGAAGGTGAAAGATCTCGGCTTGAAGTGGGCCGTCATCGACGACGGCTGGCAGGCGGCCATCGGCGATTGGCAGCCCCATCCGGTGAAATATCCGAACGGCGCGGACGATCTGCGCGCGCTGGTATCGAGCATTCGCGCGAACGGCCTGCGGCCGCGGCTCTGGTACTCGCCGCTGTCGGTGGCCCCGGGGGCGGACCTCTTGCACGATCACGCAGACATGCTGCTGCTCGACAAGGACGGAGCGGTGCAGAAGATCTCCTGGTGGAACAGCTTTTACTTGTGCCCGGGCTACGATAAAACCGTGCGCTACACCGAAGCGCTGGTGCAACGATTTCTCGGGGATTGGGGCTTCGCCGGACTCAAGATCGATGGCCAGCATTTGAACGGCGTTCCGCCCTGCTTCAATCCTCTGCATCACCACGCCCGGCCGGAGGAATCCGTGGAAGGTCTGCAGAATTTCTTTGCCGCGATATTTCGGGCGGCAATTCAAATCAATCCCGATGCCGTGATGGAACTCTGTCCCTGCGGCACCGCGTATTCGGTGTTCAATTTCCCGTCGATGAATCAAGCGCCGGCCTCGGACCCTGAGAACTCCTGGCAAGTGCGTCTCAAGGGCAAATCGCTGAAGGGGCTGATGGGCCCGAGCGCTGCGTTCGCCGGAGACCACGTCGAGTTGAGCGACCACCAGGACGATTTCGCATCCACGGTGGGTGTCGGTGGCATCATCTCGACCAAGTTCACCTGGCCGCGGGACCCCAAACCCAAGGATTCGTTTTTGCTCACGCCGGACAAGGAACGGCTGTGGCGGCGATGGATTGCTCTGTACCAGGAAACGATGTTGCCGCTTGGCACCTACCGCGGCGAACTCTACGATATCGGCTTTGACGAGCCGGAGACTCACGCCATCGAGAAATCTGGGCGCCTGTACTATGCATTGTTCGCGAAGCGCTGGAGCGGTGCGGTGACGCTGCGCGGCTTGCAGCCCGGAGCGTATCGGATTCGCGACTACTTCAACGACCGCGAACTCGGCACCGTCTCCACCCCGCATCGCTTGCCCGTCGCGTTCGACGGCTTTTTATTGCTGGAGGCGACACGGGCATGAGCGAGCTGCCGGTGAACGCATCCGCCTCGGACCCTACCGCACCGCCCATGCCTGACATCAACGCCGGTGCGGACGCGGCCGGCCGGCCGGCCGGCCCCGGTCTTCTGGTCGGGGAGCGCCGCCACCTGATCTTGGATTTGCTGCGCGAGCGCGGCCGGGTCACGGTGGAAGCCCTGGCGAGCCGCTTCGAGACCTCCGCGGTCACCATCCGCAGCGATTTGGCGGCGCTCGAAGCCCAAGGCGCGCTGGAGCGCACCCATGGCGGCGCGCTGCTCAGCCGTGATGACGACGATCGGCCCCTGACGCTGAAACGCACGCTGCACCACGCCGAGAAGGTGAGAATCGCCAAAGTGGCGGTGGCGCTGATTCGCGATGGCGAAACCGTGATCTTAGATTCCGGCACGACCACGGCCGAGATCGCCAAGCAGATCCGCAAGCTCGAGGGCCACTCGATCAACGTGATCACCAATGCGCTCAACATCGCGACGCTGCTGGCCGATGTGCCCTTCGTGCGGCTCATCATGCCCGGCGGCATTCTGCGTCCCGAATCGAACTCCCTGTCGGGTCATATGGCCGAAGCGGCGCTCGCCAATCTGCAGGCGGATCGCTTGTTTCTCGGCGCCGACGGTCTGGATCCTGAGCGCGGCGTCATGACACCGCATCTTCCGGAAGCCCAGCTCAACGCAAAAATGATTGCCATCACGCGTCAGGTCATCGCGGTGGCCGACTCATCCAAACTGATGCGCCGGAACATCTCGCTGATCGCCCGGGTGGACCAGCTCCACATGCTGATCACCGACACCGGCGCCAATCCGACGGTGGTCGCCGAACTCGAGCGGCGCGGTGTGGAGGTCCGACTCGCGTAAAGCGCAGCGGTGAGCATCAGCGTCGCAGAATTCATCCCCCGCGTAGAGATCTAAAAACTACCTCCGTCGAAATGACGACCTATCATGTCGGACTTAGGAAACACCTCACCGCGTTCATAAAGGTCAAAGATGAATTCATCGGATCGCCTTACCCCGCCTGGACTGCTATCGGCGGGAGCGAACTGATCA
>Ga0302320_10025716_pt1 | contig 11431 bp, 4 predicted proteins | sample Bog_T0_3_FD_202130 | JGI IMG/M metagenome (GOLD analysis project Ga0302320, IMG submission 202130) | Peat permafrost microbial communities from Stordalen Mire near Abisko, Sweden - Bog_T0_3 | ecosystem: Environmental > Terrestrial > Soil > Wetlands > Peat | place: Sweden: Abisko, Stordalen Mire... | reverse complement strand
GCCACGGTAACCCGACTTTTGGCACAACGTATCTTTTATCCGCTTCGGCAACCCTCTCCCGGGTAACAATACTTTTGGCGCAATTCGACCAATGGACAAACGTTGTGGGAGCATTGCCAAGGGGATTGATTCTAACGACCAATGGTGGTATCTCCGGAACGCCGGCAACCAATGGGACCTTCAACTTCACCGTGCAGGTGACGGACGCCCTGTCCGAGACGGCCACACAGGCGCTTTCGTTGACCATCGTTTTAGTGGATACGAATCCGCCCGGGCTGACGATCACTTCGCCAACCCCAGGCCAGCGCTGGAGCAATGCGGTTTTCACCGTGACCGGGATGGCAACGGACAGCGTCGCTGTGGTCTCGGTGCTCTATTCCTTGAATGCTGGCGGCTGGACACCGGCAATGAGCACAAACAGTTGGCGCACTTGGACGGCCAGCGTTGCGCTCGTGCCGGGGACGAACACGATTTCCGCTTATGCCATTGACACCAGCGGAAATGTTTCAAAAACAAACACGATAAAACTGGACTGCATCTTGAGCGCGACCCTGACCGTCCGCACTAATGGCGGCGGCGGCATCACTCCCGCCTACAACGGCAAGTTATTACAGATCGGCGCCACGTATTCGATGACGGCGAAAACCAACATCGGCTTCGGCTTTGTCAACTGGACGGATGGGCTGGGCGACGTGCTCACCAACAAGGCCACCATGGTATTCACGATGGCGTCAAACCTTATCTTCATCGCGAACTTCGTGGATACCGCCAAGCCGACATTGAGCATCACCAGTCCGAAGCCCGGGGAGAAGTGGAGCAATGCGGTGTTCACGGTGACCGGCACGGCCAAAGATAACGTCGCTGTCTCCAATGTGGTTTACTCCGTGAATAATGCGGGTTGGAGCAACGCGGTGACCGGGAACAGTTGGAGCAACTGGAGGGCCAGCATCACACTCTCGCCGGGAACAAACATAATTGCCGCCGGCGCGGTGGACACCAGCGGCAATGTTTCGGCCACGGCCGCCGCGCATCTGGTTTATGTGGTGGACTCGGTGCTGACCGTGGCCATCGTCGGGGAAGGAACCTTGACGCCAAATGACAGTGGCAAGCGGTTGCAGATCGGCAACAATTACGCCATGAAAGCCGCTGGCACCAACGGTTTTGCTTTTTACTTCTGGGGCGGAGGCGTGCCGATGACCGCCAATTCGACGCTCAACTTCACCATGGCCTCGAATCTTTCGATCACCGCCAATTTCAAAGATGTGACGAGACCGGTGGCGACGATCACCTTCCCGGCGGCGGACCAGAAGTGGAGCAATTACGTCCTCACCGTGAGCGGCAAGGCCAGCGACAATGTCGGGGTGGCTGGAGTCTGGTATCAAATCAACCAGGGCGGGTGGACGGAAGCGGGGACGGATAATGGCTTTACCAACTGGAGCGCCGCGGAACTGGCAGTCGTGGCCGGCACCAATTTGGTGCAGGCCTTCGCCCAGGATGTGGCCGGCAATCTTTCGCTGACCAACGAGGTCAGGTTCGTCGGGGACTTGCCGCCAGCGGGCATGGTGCTCATTCCGGCAGGATCGTTCACGATGGGGGACACGTTGGACGGCGAGACCGATGCCCGTCCCACAAATGTGAGCGTATCGGCATTTTACATGGACACGAATTTGGTGAGCTACAGCCAGTGGCAGGCCGTATATGACTGGGCCACGAACGCGGGATACGGTTTTGCCAATGCGGGCGCGGGCAACGCGACGGATAATCCGGTGCAGACGGTGGACTGGTATGACTGTATGAAGTGGTGCAACGCCCGCTCGCACGAGGCTGGGTTGACGCCGGTGTACTATACAGACACGGGTATGACGGAGGTTTACACGAACGGGGAGAACGCGAATGTCTTTGCACATTGGACCGCCAATGGCTACCGGTTGCCGACGGAGGCGGAGTGGGAGAAGGCGGCGCGAGGTGGTTTGAGCGGGCAGCGGTTTCCCTGGGGCGACACGATTTCCGAAAGCCAGGCCAATTATTTCAGCACCAACAGCTTTGCCTACGATCTTGGACCGGAAGGCTACAATACGAACTTTGACACCGGGAGTTTTCCCTACACGAGTCCGGTGGCGTATTTTGCGCCGAACGATTATGGCCTGCACGACATGGCCGGAAATGTTTTTGAGTGGTGTTGGGATTGGTATGGGACGCCCTACGGACAACCGGCCAAAACCAATCCAACAGGAACCGGCTCCGGGATTTATCGTGTTTTCCGCGGCGGGGCCTGGAACTTTCTGCCCGTCAGCCTGCGCACCGCCTATCGCGGCTGGAACGTCCCCCAGTTTGCGTATTACGTCGTCGGGTTCCGATGCGTGCGGGGGCACTAAACCCAAAATCCTAAATCCCGCCCCCGAAATTACTCCTGAGCTTTGGTTTCGGAATTCGGATTTCGGGCTTCTTTCGGATTTCGGGGACTCGGATTTCGGATTTTGGCAGGCAAATGAGCCGCCCCCGGCTTGCGCTTGGCTGGGATATTTCGGACAATGTCGCGATGAATCAAGCTCCCGTCTGGACCGTCCCCAAGTGGCCTTTTTTATCGGCCAATGCCTGTCTGATCGCCATTGCCTTCGCAGTGATTTACGAGGCTGCGCATCCCATTTCGCACACGATGATTTGTGCGGCCGTCGGTTGCGTCGCGCTGGGGGCGTTGCTCGGCTGCCTGCCGTACCTCCTGGAGTATCGCGCCACGGGCAAATTGATTGAGGTCAACGCCGTCGGGACGGTCGCGGAACAGCTGGGCGATCTCAAAAGATACTCGGCGCAAATTGCCGCCGCCACGGACCAGTGGGCGCGGGTGCAGGAAACCACCAAGGGCAATACCGACCAGACGGTGGCCGCCGCCAAGGAACTCGCCGGGCGCATGGCCGAGGAAATCCGCGAGTTCAACGAATTTCAATTGAAGCTCAACGACACCGAGAAAGGCGCGCTGCGGCTCGAGATTGATAAATTTCGCCGCAGCGAAGGCGAATGGATGCAGGTCGTCGCCCGTATTCTCGACCATATATTCGCGCTGCACAACGCCGCCTCGCGCTCAGGCAATGCCGACCTGGCCGAGCAGGTTGGCAATTTCCAAAATGCCTGCCGCGATGCCGCCCGCCGCGTGGGACTCGCGCCCTTCAGCGCCGCGCCGGACGAAAAATTCGACGCGCAGAAGCATCGCGCCCACGCCGTGGAAAACCCGCCGGCCGACGCCTTGGTTGCCGAAACTCTCGCGCCGGGCATAACCTTTCAAGGGCGACTCGTGCGTCCCGCCCTGGTGCAATTGAAGGCTCCGGCGCCGGCAGCGGCGGCCTCAACCGGCGCCGGTGAATTGCCGATGGAAACGCTGGAAGCACAATGATTGAAAGATGAATTTGCCGACCACACCGGCGGGGAAGTTGCGCCGGCTGACGGTTCTGCTCGGGGGTTTTTCCTTCGCTGTCATCCTCGCCGCGCACCATATTGCGGACGGCGATCTTTGGGGCAAGCTCGCCATTGGCGCATACGTGTGGCACTTCGGCACGGTGCCGGTCCACGACATGTTTGCCTTCACGCCGGTGCTGGCCCATTACATTGAACACGAGTGGGGCGCCGGGACGATTTTTTTCGGCCTGCTGAAATACTGTGGGCCGGCCAGCCTGATGTGGCTCAAAATGGTCCTCGCTTTTGGCGCGATTCTGGCGGCGCTGGCCGTTGGAAGAAAGAACAAATGTGACTGGGACACCCTGTTCGCGCTGGCGATTCCCGCGGCCGCTTGCGTGCTCCTCGGCTACATTCCAGTCCTCCGCAGCCACGCGTTTACCTATTGCTTTTTCGCGGTCACCCTGCTCGGCCTGGAGGAAATTCGCGACGGGAAAAAATGGCCCGCGTTGGTCCTGCCACCACTATTTCTCGTCTGGTCCAATGTGCATGGCGGGTTCGTTGCCGGCTTGGGTGCCATCGGCGTTTACAGTGCGTTCGCCTGGTTCGACCGCCGCCATTTCAAGCTGTTCCTGTTCACGGCGCTCTGGTGCGGCGCCGCGACGCTCGTCAACATTTACGGCTTGAAATATTGGGCCTACTTGATTCCCGCGCTGCTTAATCCGCGGCCGCGGATCGCCGAATGGGCGCCCTTGCCGGTATTTGCGAGCGATGTGTTCAACAGCTTTCGCGTTCTATTTGTCCTGGTGCTCCTGGTGCTGCTGGCGGGCTGGCGGCGCGTGGCCGGGAAAAACTGGCCTGGGCTCGTGCTGCTGGCCATCACCGCCGCCCTGGCCTGGCGCAGCCGCCGCCACGCGCCTTTTTTTGGCGTGGCCGCGCTCGCGTTTGTGGGACCCTATCTCCAGGCGCTCGGTTGGGCGGCGTTCACCCGCCTGCCGCCGCGCCTCAAACGACTTGCGCAGCCGGCACTGGGAGTGACCCTGGTTTACGGCCTGCTCGCAGTTTTCGTCGCCGCGGTTTTCCTGCCCGGGGCCTCGCTGGAGGTGCTGGCTCCGGTGGGCCACGATGCCGTGCGGGAAGTGGACATTTTATCGCGCGCCCACGCCACGGGAAACCTGGCCACGCCATTCGGCTGGGGCTGTTACTGCGCCTGGCGCCTCGCGCCAGACATTAAAATCTCCATGGATGGACGCTACGAGACCACCTACCCTGAATCCACTTTCGAATTAAACAACCGCTTTTACGAAAAGCGCGGCGCCGACTGGGATCGGCTGATCCGCGATTACCCGGTGGATTATGTCATCCTGGAATACACCGAGGAACCATTGCGCCCGGCGGACCTGGTCGCGTGCGGCTATGTGTTGATCTGGGAAACTCCTGGCCATTCCGCGCTGCTCTGCTTGCCGCAACATGCCGGGAAACTCCGCCGAACGGCGAGCGAACTGCCGCCGTCCACGATCAATCCGCTGGACGCCAGAATTCCAGACGCCTGGTGGCCAAAGTAGAAATTGGAACGCCCGCCTCCCGGCGCGGCTGGTTGGAACGGGCTTAAACTTCCACCGTTTTTCCCGCGGCCAGAAAATGCAATGCCCGCAGCGTGACTTGGCGCGCGAAAATTCTTTCCAGGGCCGCGGCATAGAGCCGCACCTGGGGTGTGTAAATTTTGATTTTCTCCGGCAGCTCGCGAGCCGAAACCTCATCCGTCTTGAAATCGACCAGCCAGATTTCGCCCGGTCGCAGCACCACTAGATCCGCCACGCCTTGCACTATGACATATTCCTGTTCCAGTCCTGCCTCGGGCGCCACACCGGTGAACTCCGCCAATTCCCGCGGACTGAACCGCGCCGTGAACGGAATTTCCCGCCGCACTTCTTCCGGATGCGATCGGATTTTGCGGCCCGGCACGGAATTCCAAAATGCCGCCAGCGCCGCCAGATTCAAAGCCGCCCGCTCGTCGGCGCCAAAGTGGTTCTCCCGCACCAGCCGCTCCGCTTCCGCCGCCAGGTCGTCCGCTGCATCCAGGTTAAAATGCTGCAAAAATTTATGGTGTGCCACGCCGATTTCGGCCGCGCTTAACTTCGAGTTGCGCGCCAGCCGTCGCCGCCGCCGGGGATGAATTTCAACGGTGGGATGAATCTTTTCCGCTTCGTCATCCGATTCCTCCGCCTCGCGCCGCAGCGCCGTCACGGATGACTTGGCCGTGCGCCGAGTCGCGGCTTGGAACGGATAATTCCATTCCAGCCGGGCGCGCAATTCCTCGACCGCTTTGTAGCAGCCGGCGTGAGGCGGCTCCGACTTGCTGCCGATTGCCAATTGGCGATTGCCGAATTCAGTCAGAGCCTCGTCACCCCGGTTGTTGCTGGAACTGGCGTCTTCCAGTCCTTCATCCGCCACCACCTGCCAGCGCAGAGTTTCCAATTCGCCTGCGGAGCTGCTTGAGGTGTTGGATTGCGGGGCTGGCCCCTGATTCGAAAACCACAAGGCCAGCCAGTCCGCAAAGCACTTTGCCGCGGTGATGTTCCGCGCGGTCACCGGCTGCAGTTGCGTCCATTTTTCTTCCCAGCTTTTCTCGGTGATGCTGGCGGTCAGGATGAGATGATCGCGCGCCCGAGTCAGGGCGACATACAGCAGCCGCAGTTCTTCGCCCCGCAATTCGCGCTTCTGCCGGCGCTGGGCCAGCCAGTGCGGCAGGCTGGGATAGCGCCGGCCCAGTTGCGGGGGCTTCACCTTGGGACACAGGCCGAGCTGCTCGTCGAACATGATTTCGCCGCGCAGGTCCCGCTCATTGAACTTCTTCGCCAGGTCCGCCAGCACCACGACCGGAAATTCCAAACCTTTGCTCTGGTGAATGCTCATCAGGCGCACGGCGTCTTCCACGGCCGCGGCCGGCACTTCCGGTTCCGCTTCCGCCTCCTGCTGCGCCTCAAGGAATTTCAGAAACCGGAACAATCCTTGCCGCTGAAACTGGTCAAACTGTTGCGCCAAACGCAGGAAGCCGGCGACATTTGCCGCCCGCTGCGCGCCGCGCGGCTGCGCGCGCAGCCAGTCCGCATACAGCGTCTCCGCCAGCACAGTCTCGAGGCATTGCGACAGCGAAACCAGTTTGGCCAGCTTGCGCCACCGCGAAAAGCGGTCGAGAAATACGCCGATTTTATCTTGAGCGCGGCTTCTGTCTTCTTGCCCGGAGCGCGGATTGTCCCCCTCCGCGTCGTTGGAGTCAGGCACGCGCGCCGCGAGTTGAGACAACTCGCTCTCCGGCATCTCCGCCCTCCGCCCTCCGCCCTCCGTCCACCGGCTTCGGACCAGCGCCGTCCAGAAATGTTTTTCCCTGGCCGCGAGCCGGATTTCCGCCAATTCGTCCAGTGACAGTCCCACCAGCGGCGAGCGCAGCACCGCCAGGCACGGCACGTCCTGCAACGGATTGTCCAGCAGTTGCAACAGGCTCAGGAGGTCGAGGATTTCCGCGCTTTCATAAAACCCGCCGCGCGCCACCGCCAGGGGAATGCCGGCGCGCTCGAATTCCTGCGCGAAAATCTCCGAGCGGCCGCGCGGCGACCGCAATAGAATGGCAATGTCGCGCCACTTTACGGGCCGGAAAACCTTCTGCCCGCCATCAAATACTTCGTGCCCGCCGGCCACGAGTTCGCGTATCCGCCGCGCCACCAGCCGCGCCTCGCGTTGCGTCTCGTCGAGTCCCGCGGCCGCGTCCCCGTCGTCCTCGCGGGATTCTTGCCGGCCCTGCTTGAAGCGCAGCAGCAATTCGGCGCACGGCGCGGCGGCCTTCGCCGCGCTCAAATCGCCGCGCGTTTCCGGCGAACCGAATTTCAATTCCGCTTCCGTGTCATAGGCCACGCCGCCGGTTTCCTCGCGCATGAGGAGGCGGAAAAGGGAGTTCGCCAGGTTAAGCAATCCTTCCCGGCTGCGGAAATTCTCGCGGAGCGGAATCGTTTTGCCGCCGTCCCCGCGCCAGGTCCGGGCGTAGTTGCGGAAAATCTTCGGGTCGGCCAGCCGGAAACGGTAAATGCTCTGTTTCACGTCGCCTACCAGGAAGCGGTTGGCCCGGGCGCCCTCGCGGCTCAAGCCCTGGATGATCCGGTCCTGCGCGGCATTGATGTCCTGGTATTCATCCACGAAAACGAACTTGAGTTTTGCCCGCCAGGCTGCCGCCACGGCCGTGGGCTGGCCCGCCGAAAAATCCCAGAGCAGCTCCAGCGCGAACTGTTCGAGATCGTGAAAATCCAAGACGCCGTTTGCGCGTTTGCGTTCGGCCAGTTGGGAGGCGAATTCCTCCGCCAGCCGCAGCAGCGTTGCCATCTGGCCGCGAATCCAGGACCAGTCTTCCACCAGCGGGTCGTTCCCATTCTTCACCACCGCCAGCGACTGGAGAAACCGCGCCTCCTCGAACAAGTCTTCAAGCGGCTTGCGGAGAACCGTTTTGCGTTTGGACGGCCAGACGTCATCGGCGGCGACAATTTGCCCCAGTGTCTCCGCCGCTCGCTGGCGCCAGGCCTGGCCCGGGACTGCACCCGGCAGCCGCGACAATATACCCGCCAATTCAACGGCCTTTTCGTTTGCGGCGGGAGCGCCGGCCTCCGGGCACGGCGCGTCGGTGATGACTTCTTGCAACGATCCGTGCCGGGAAACCGGCGCTCCCAAACTGTGCAATACCTGAAGCCATTCGATGCGCCAGTTTTCAATCGCTTCGGGCAGCCAACGCTGCCACTCGGCGGGTGCGGCAGAAGCAAGTTTTTCCCCCTGTCCGGCCAGCCAGCCGTCGGCGTCCGGACGGGTCTGCGAATAATGGTGCAGTTGCAAAACCAATTGGCGGATGGATTCATCCCGTCCGCCGCCGTGGATTTCGATCAGGTCTTGCACTGCCAGCGAAAATTCATCTTCGCCGGCGTAATGCGCGGCGAATTGTTCGTCCAGCGTCTCTTTGGCGAGCTGGCGCGCCTGGCCCTCATCCAGCAGCGTCAGGCGCGGGTCCAGGTCGAGTTCGTAAAAATGCTCGCGGACCAGCTTGAGGCAGAAGCTGTGCAGCGTGCCGATGTGCGCGAGGTCGAAGCGGGCGAGTTGTTCGCTCCAGAAATTGGTGGCTGGGTGAACCCCCGCGCCCTCCGCGCGAGAATCTTCCAAAGCGCCCAAGCGGTTTCTCCCTCTCCCCGGGGGAGGGGTGCCAAGCCGAGGTTCGGTCCGGGATGAGGGCGGGTTTTCTTCATGCTCACTTCGTAATTTGGCTTCACTGCCAGGGTTGGAGGTTTGAGCCTGCGCCACCTTGTCCCCCATTGCGCGGCGGAGCCGGTCGCGCATTTCGGCGGCGGCGGCCTCCGTGAAGGTGACGATGAGCAGTTCGTCCATCGCGGCGCCGTCGCGCTCCAGACAATCGAGGCAGCGCTCGACGAGCGTTTTGGTCTTGCCCGTGCCCGCGCCAGCCATGACGAGGACATTGCCGCGCTCCTCCACTGCGCGCCGTTGCGTCGGCGTGAGTGAATCAGTCTGGGTGCGGGCGGCGGCCATGGAGCCAGAGGGTAGCCGGGGACGGGGCTGCATTGCACGTTGAAACAAAAACCCCGGAGTTGAACGGACGCTCCAACCGCCCCACCATCCTCAGCCTGGCTCAGGCCTCGAAATCTTTCAGTTGGGTCATGGCCAATTTCATCGGCAGCCAGCCGATGCCCAGCGACAACAAGGCAAAACCGCCAATACAGACCGTCACCCAGAGGGCGTTGCTGTGAAAGCCGCCGCCGCCGACGACCAGCAGCGCCAGGGCGGCGATAATGTAAACGGAACTCAGCACGAAACAAAGCGTGCCGCCAAAACCGCTGACGATTTTGTTGGGATTGGTTTCCTGGATGTTCGGGAACAACACGCCCAGGCCGGTGGCCAGGCCGTTGAGCGCAAAGGTCATCACCGTGATGACCGCGCCAAAGAAGGCGACATCATCCCACGGCATGCGCAGCAGGTAGCAGGACAGCGTGACCAGGCCCAGGGTGACAATCAGCGAGGTGGTGCTGGCCAGCCAGTATTTGGTCTTGACCACGCGCGGCAGGCCGATGGGCGCCAGGCCGATGATCCAGAGACGCCGGCCTTCCAGGGAAAATTGCGGAAACACGAAACGGGTGGTGACGGACGCCAGGTTGAACGCGCAGGCGCCCAGGTTCAGGAACGCCACGGCGTGGATCCAAAACGGGCTGGCGAGCTGGTGCGTGAAGTTGCGCAAATTGATGATGTAGGCCCCGAGCAGGCCGAAAAACACCACCGATTGGCCCCATTGCGTGGTGTCGCGCCAGAACATGCGCATGTCTTTTACCGCCAGCGCGCGCAGGTCCGGCGCCAAACCCGGGATCCTGGCGCATAGCCGCTCCAAGAAGCCCGGCGACCGCGAATTGATCTCCGTGTCGGAAAAATCCAGCTTGAAGCCGCCGCCCGCGCGGCTTTGCACGGCCGACGCCGTGTCATAGAAGATCTTCCCGAACCGGGTGAAGGCGATGCTGCCGAAAAACAGCGTGTGGCTCAACAGCACGCCGGCAAAAAACATCGCGCCGCTGGTGATGCCTTCGGCCCATTGCAACACCGCCGACGAAAGCCAGTAGCTCGGCAAAAACGGAAACATGGTGAACCGCGTCTTGGCCAGCAGCCGGTCGAGCGCTTCCAGCGTGCGCTTGTCGAGCAGGTCGTCGTCCACCGGATTGGCTTTCCACCAGAAGGCCACGAAGGCCAGCAGCACCAGCGCCACCAGCAGCAGCATCATTTGAAAACTTTTCCGGTCCAGATGCCGGCCAATGGCGATGGCCAGGGCCGAACCCAGCACACCCGGAAGAATGATGAACAGTCCGATGAGCAACGCGGTCAGCGGATAAAAGTGCCAGGCCACGTCCCGCACCAGCCCGAAGGCCACCAGAAGCGGCGCAATCAAAAATAGGAACGCCCAGGAGGCCAGAATGATGGTCTCGATGAATTTCCAGTTGAATATGGTCTGCGCGGACACCGGCAGCGTCAGCAGAAACGCCGTCTCCCGGTTGCGGAACAGGTTGGTGTAGGCAATCACCAAGTTGCTCAGCAGCAGCAGCGCAAACAAAAAGGCGAACAAGGTGAACAGCAGGCGTTCCGTCAGCACCGCGCCCAAGCCCGGAAACTTGGCGATAAACTTCAGGCCGTGGAAAAACAGCTCGAACGCCAGCACCAAATAGCCGAGGACGAAAAAGGTGATGATGCCCGTCAGCAGCCACGACTGGCTGCGGACAGACAGCAGCCGTCGCCAGCTGTGCAAGGCGTTCGTACGCAACAGCAGCCACAGCGGCTGGGCTTTCAGGTCGCGCACAAAATTTGACATTTCCGCAAATTAGCCGCCCGCGCCGCTTCTGGCAAATTTTCCTTGCCGCCAATTGGAGCGACGTCCTATGGCCCGCAGCCGGCTCGCCAGTCAGAACGCGGTTGGAACGTATGAGCGCGCCTTGGAATTCGGATCTGGCTGCGGCTCACCCAGCCGCGCTCCGCAAATTTTTGGCGGCCCCGAACGCGCGGCAATAAACGCGGCAGCAACCGGCAGCAACCGGTTGACAAACCGGTTCGGAACTGGCTGACTCTGCCTCCCTTGCATCGGTCGGTAGGTTACCCATGTGGCCAACGGGGGCAGACTGTAAATCACATCACAGGAACCTCGACAAACGTTGACAAAATTCCCCAATGATTTTCAAGGGTTTCCAATCATCCCACGGCGACGTTGCCAAATTTCACCTTTTTTTGCCGGATTTTTAAGCGTGCGGGATACAACAGGGATACAATTTCAGTGCTGCGGGCGCAACGGACTTTTTCAAAAATGCGCCAGCTTTTCCTACGAAACGCATCATTCAAGACGCCCAAGGAAAAACACACAAGTCCCGATCTCCCTGATTGCTTTCACCCATCAAAGTCCCTACATTTCGCCGACACATGGCAGCAGCAAACATTTCTGAAATCAAAAATTCATTGCGTGAACTTTATT
>Ga0302320_10025715_pt1 | contig 11431 bp, 7 predicted proteins | sample Bog_T0_3_FD_202130 | JGI IMG/M metagenome (GOLD analysis project Ga0302320, IMG submission 202130) | Peat permafrost microbial communities from Stordalen Mire near Abisko, Sweden - Bog_T0_3 | ecosystem: Environmental > Terrestrial > Soil > Wetlands > Peat | place: Sweden: Abisko, Stordalen Mire... | reverse complement strand
CCCACACCTCAAGCTGTTCGATGGCCGCGGCTCTGAATGTATCCGCCGCGCAAAGCAGCACAGAGCGCCCTTGCGCGCGGCTCCATGCCGCCAGCTTGCCGCTGGTGGTGGTCTTGCCCGTGCCGTTTACGCCTACCAGAAAGGTAACCTTGGGCGGGGTTGCGGGCATCGGTATGTCATGCTGTGGCGCTTCAAGTATGGCGCGGAGCTGCGCCTTGAGCAGATTGCGAAGCTCTTCGCCGCTCCCAATCGCCTTGCGCCGCGCGTGATCGCGCAGAGCTTCGATGACTGTTGCAGCCGTTTGCACGCCAAGATCGCTGGTGATGAGTGCGGTTTCAAGTTCGTCGAGCGTTGACGCGTCTACCGTGCGTGTGAGCGCGGCAATGCCTTCGATCTTCGACGAGAGCGTCTCGCGCGTGCGCGAGACGGCTTGCTTCATGCGGGCGAAAATACTCTGGCTCTCAGAGGGCTCCTGAGGCGCGGACGGATTCTGCTTGCGGCCGAACAGATTCATCATGGTTGGTCCAAACTCCAGTCTAGAGCATCCATATTGGCGGGCAGTCTGCTCCGGTGAGCCGGCGATGGTGACGTTCCAGTGGCGCTGCGACGCCATTCGGCGGGAAAGGGTCTCAAAAGCGCGCGCACTTCGATATTCTTGATAACAGGTCGTTTTCCCTTTTACCAACGGGACCAAACCCAGAAACTCCAGGACAAGATGATCGAAGAGAGCATACATCCGCTGAAGAAGATTCTCGAAAGCCGCATCGCCATTATCGATGGCGCGATGGGCACTACGATTCGCACCTACGGCATGACGGAAGCGGACATGCGCGGCGAGCGCTTCAAGGATGCTTCAAAGGGACTGCTGAACAACGGCGACCTGTTCACGCTCACGCAGCCGAAGATGATCTGCGATATTCACCGCCGGTTTCTTGAAGCCGGCGCGGACATCATCGAGACCAACACCTTTGGCGCAACTTCAATTGCGCAGAGCGAGTTTTTTATCGACGATCCGCGCGAGCGCGGCGGCCGCAAGGATCCTGAGTTTTACCAGAAGATTGTCGACGACAGTTCGCTGAAGGGGCTGGCTTGGGAGATCAACGAGCAGTCGGCGCGGCAGTGCCGCGAGTGGGCAGATCGCGTGGCGAACCAGACTGGCCGGCAGCGGTTTGTTGCCGGAGCCCTGGGGCCGCTCACCGTTTCGCTCTCGAACTCGCCGGACGCAAACGATCCGGGGTTCAGGGTAGTGACCTTCGATCAGGTCAAGGCTGTGTACAAGGAGCAGGCGCGCGCGCTCATCGCCGGCGGCGCGGATCTGCTGCTGGTGGAAACCATCTTCGACGCGCTCAATGCGAAAGCTGCGCTGGTGGCCATTCGCGAGGTCTTCAACGAAGACGGCCTCGCGGCAAGTCAGCGGGAGCTGCCGGTAATGATTTCTGCAGCGGTGGGCCGCGGCGGCGAGACCATGATCTCGGCGCAGACAGTAGAAGCGTTCTGGAATGCGGTGGAACATGCAAATCCGTTTTCGGTTGGCCTGAACTGTTCGCTTGGACCGGACCTGATGTATCCGTTTCTTGAGGAGCTTTCGCATAAAGCGACGACAGCCATTTCATGCTATCCAAACGCGGGGCTGCCAAATCCACTTTCACCGACGGGCTTCGATCTGGGCCCTGAAGATATGGCGCGGTATCTGGGCGATTTTGCACGCGGAGGGCTCATCAACATCGCGGGCGGTTGCTGCGGAAACACACCGGAGCATATCGCGGCGATCGCCAAGGCGCTCGAAGGCAAGCATCCGCGTGAGCTTGCGGAAGCACGGAACGCTGGCTCGAATCGCACCGTTTCGTTCTTGGCGAACGAGAGCGGGGATGGAGTTTCCGCTGCGAGTGACGATGCCTTGCCGGCGAAAGAGGTGCGGCCGTTGCGGCTTTCGGGATCGCAGCCTTTTACGCAGCAGCCGGGCGTGTTCATCATGATCGGCGAGCGAACCAATGTTGCCGGTTCGCCCAAGTTTGCGAGGTTGATCAAAGAAGGCAAATACGAAGAGGCTGTTGCTGTCGCCAGCCAGCAGGTTGAGAACGGAGCGAACATCATCGACATCTGCATGGACGAGGGGATGATCGACGGCGTGGCCGCGATGACGCGCTTTCTCCAACTGCTCGGCAGCGAACCCGATGTTGCCAAGGTTCCTTTCATGATCGACTCGTCGAAATGGGAAGTGATTGAGGCGGGATTGAAGTGCCTGCAGGGCAAGGGCATCGTGAACTCCATTTCGCTCAAGGAAGGCGAGGAGAAGTTTCGCGAGCGTGCGGCCGCGGTGTTGAAGTATGGCGCGGCCGTGGTGGTGATGGCCTTTGACGAACAGGGCCAGGCTGCGACGTTCGAAGACAGGATCAGGATTTGCGAGCGAGCCTACAGAATCCTTGTGGATGAAGTCGGTTTTCCGGCAGAGGACATCGTATTCGATCCGAATGTCCTTACCGTGGCCACAGGCATGGAGGAGCACGCGAACTACGCGGTCGACTTCATCAAGGCAACGCGCTGGATCAAAGAGAATCTGCCGCACGCAAAGGTGAGCGGCGGCGTTTCCAACATCTCTTTCAGCTTTCGCGGTAACAACAAGGTGCGCGAGGCAATGCATTCGGCGTTCTTGTATCATGCCATTGCCGCCGGCATGGATATGGGCATTGTGAATGCCGGAATGCTTGAGGTCTACGAGCAGATTGAGCCGGAGTTGAAAGAGCTGGTTGAAGACGTGCTGTTGAATCGCCGCGCGGATGCGACCGAGCGCCTTGTGGATTTCGGGGAGCGGCTGAAGGCTGCGGGCGCTGGTGAAACGAGGGATGAAACCAAAGTCGAGGAGTGGCGCAACGGAACGGTGGAAGAGCGCATCTCGCACGCGCTGGTGAAAGGAATCGACGCCTACATTGAGGCGGACGCTGAAGAGGCGCGCGTAAAGCTGGGGCGGCCGCTGGCGGTGATTGAAGGGCCGCTGATGGCGGGCATGGGCGTGGTAGGCGATCTGTTTGGCGCGGGCAAGATGTTTCTTCCGCAAGTGGTCAAGTCCGCGCGCGTCATGAAGAAGGCCGTTGCGCATCTCACGCCTTACATGGAAGCGGAGAAAGCCGCGATGGTTGCGGCCGGCCAGCAAGTGCGCGCGCAGGGCAAGATTGTGCTGGCCACTGTAAAGGGCGATGTGCACGACATAGGCAAGAACATTGTGGGCGTGGTGCTGGCTTGCAATAACTATGAAGTTATCGACATGGGCGTGATGGTGCCGTGCGAAAAAATCCTTGAGCGCGCCAAGGCCGTGAATGCCGACCTGATTGGATTGAGCGGGCTTATTACTCCATCGCTCGACGAGATGGTGCACGTGGCGCGCGAGATGGAACGGCTGCATTTCAAACTGCCGCTGCTGATTGGCGGCGCGACCACCAGCCGCGCGCACACAGCGGTAAAGATTGCGCCGCAGTACTCCGAACCCGTGGTGCATGTGCTCGATGCGAGCCGCGCCGTGCCGGTTACGACGAGCCTGTTGAGCGAAGAAGGCAAAGCCGCGTTTGTTGCCGAGCACCGCGCGGACTACGAGGCGCTGCGCCGCATCCACTCCGCGCCGAAGCAAAAACTGGTTTCGCTTGAGGCTGCGCGTGCGCGCCGGACGCCTATTCTGTGGCGTGCGGAAGATGTGTCTGCGCCGGAGTTCACCGGCAGGCGGATGCTTGAAGACTTTCCGCTTGAAATCCTGCGCGAGTTCATTGACTGGACGCCGTTCTTTCACGCGTGGGAGCTGAAGGGCGTTTATCCGCGCATCCTCGATCACCCGGAGCAAGGCATTCAGGCGCGTCTGCTCTTTACTGAAGCCAATGCGCTGCTTGATCGCATGATTGCCGAGAAATTGATTACTGCGCGCGGAGTGTATGGCTTGTTCCCGGCAAACGCTGTGGGCGACGATGTGGAGTTATATACGGACGAGACGCGCGCATCCGTGCGCGAGCGGTTTCACTTTCTGCGTCAACAGTCGAACCGCGAGGACAGCGAGCCTTGCCGGTCGCTCGCCGACTTTATTGCACCCAAAGAAACGGGACTGCCCGATCACATCGGCGCATTCGCGGTGAGCACCGGGTTTGGGTTGAAGCAGTTGTGCGACGGCTTCCGCGCGGCGAACGACGACTACAGCGCAATCATGGCAGAGGCGCTGGCCGATCGTCTGGCGGAAGCGTTTGCCGAGTGCCTGCACAAGCGTGTGCGCGAGGAGTGGCGCTACGGCCGCCAGGAGCACTTGAGCACCGACGAGATGATTCACGAGAAATACCGCGGCATCCGGCCGGCGGCCGGCTATCCGGCGTGCCCCGATCACACCGAGAAGGCCATGCTGTGGCGGCTGCTCGATGTGAAGGCGCGGATCGGCATCGAGCTTACCGAGTCGTTCGCCATGTGGCCTGGATCGAGCGTGAGCGGACTCTACTTTGCGCATCCCGAGTCGCGCTACTTCTCGCTCGGCAAGATCGATCGCGATCAGGTGAGCGACTACCACGTGCGCAAGGCGATGAGCGTGGCAGAGGTTGAGCGCTGGTTGGGACCGAATCTGAATTACGATCCAGCGCGATAGCGTTCCTCCGCGCTAATGAGGACAAACGCAGCAGCGACGCATGCGGCGGATTCCCCTGTTTATGGAATTCCGCCGCGTTCCGCTTGTGTGCCTTGGTTCCATTTGCGAACGGTGACTGGTCGCCACTGGAAAGTTTTCTGCCGATCATTTCCATCTCCTGTGCAACAGTTGCAATTAGACGGAAAGAGAAAATGAGTGGCCTCCTCGAACGGCCGGGGCGTTTTCACGTAAACTGAGTTACACGCTCCCGGCCGTTCGTCTTTTTACGGCTGTGCCTCAGGAATATTCCATCCATAGTGAGTATCCTGCCGGGTCCGCTTCTTCCGGCTTGTGCGCACGCAATCCAGTACCCCCCGTTTGTCACAAGTTATTTCAAATAAATTCATAAGTCTGTTACTTGAGAAGCGATAAAGCTGAACGTTTTCACTTAGAAACCGCATTAATGCTATGTAAAAGCTGCAATAGATTTTTCGCATTCTATTTGCACAAAGTTGACTCTCCATTCATAAATTCAGGCACATAATGCTTGCGTGACCCTCCAAGTAGTTGGGAAGACATCGCTAGACCTGGAGCTTGTTTCCGCTCCCAGGGCAGAAGTTCCGTGCCCGATACCCCCTGAAGCAATGCCCGCTGCGGGGATCGGCGCGCGCGTCCATGCGGAAGTTGGGCACTATCGTCTGCGCATGGCCCAAAGTGTTGAAGACCGCGACGCCGCCTGCCGGTTGCGCTTCAAAGTGTTCAACATCGAACTTCGGGAGGGGCTTGAGATCTCCTATCGAACCGGCCTTGACCGCGACGAGTTCGACTTATTCTGCGAACATATTCTGGTTGAAGACAAGCAGTCCGGGCGCATTGTGGGCACTTACCGCATGCAGTCGGGCGAGTCCGCAAAGCGGAACCTTGGCTACTACTCCGAGCGGGAATTCAATTTTGCTTCATACGAACCGCTGCGCGGCGGAGTGCTGGAGCTGGGCCGCGCATCCATCGATCGCGAGCACCGTACGCCCGAGGTGCTGACCTTGTTGTGGCGCGGGATTGCACAGTATGCTACCGACATGGGATTGCGCTATCTCATAGGCTGCTCTTCGCTCAACTCGAAAGATCCGGCGGAGGGTTGGCAGATGTATCGCCAGCTTGAGCACTACCGGGTTGCTCCCGAGTTTGAAACAGTGCCGACTGCGAGTTTCGCATGTCCCACCGAGCCTGAGGGTCAGCAGCCACAGATTGCGGCCCAGAAAGAATGCGATTCCTTGCGAGCTCCTGAAACGGCGAAGGTTCCCAAGCTGCTCAAGACCTACTTGGCGATTGGCGCGCGCATTGCCGCGTCGCCTGCTTGGGACAAGGAGTTTGGCACCATCGATTTCCTCACCTTGCTCGATCTCAAGACCATCTCCTCGGCAGCCCGCAATCGCTTTCTGGCTCCTCTCACGCAATGAACCTGCGCCAGATCCGGCGCGCTGTGGCGTTAGGATTCGAAATCTTCCTGTCGATCGTTCGATTATGGCTTTTGCGCCTCAATGGTCCTCGCACACTTGAGACGCGTGCGCGCTGGATGGGCTCTTCGTCGCGCCGCGTGCTTGAGCGCCTGGGCATACGTTGCACGGTACAAGGCCTTCCGCCGGAACACGGAATGGTTGTCTCCAATCACCTGAGCTATCTGGATATTCTGGTGCTGTCGTCGGTGATGCCATGTTTTTTTGTTTCCAAGGCCGAGATAAGCCGATGGCCGCTCTTCGGCTGGTTAGGGGGCAGCGGTGGAACCATCTTTCTGGATCGCGGCAGCCTAGCCAGCGCACAGTCAGTGGCCAGCCAGATCACCGAGAGGCTCAAACTGCCCGTTGCCATTCCGGTGTTGCTGTTTCCGGAGGGAACAAGCAGCGACGGCAGCCAGGTATTGCTGTTTCACTCGCGGCTCATTGACCCGGCAGCGTCGGCCGGTGCACCGATTACCGCGGCATCGATCCGCTATGTTCTGCACGATGGCACACCGGAGCGGGAGTTGTGCTGGTTCGGCGATCAGACCTTCGTCAGTCACTTGTGGAAGGTGTTGAGCGTGGGCGGATTCGAGGCTGAGGTGCAGTTCGGAGAGCCGCACATCTACGCCAGCCGCCGCGCGGCCGCTCAAGCCACGCGTGAGGAGATTATTGCGATGCGGGAAGCGGACGACCGGAGTGCGGCACTCAGCCTTTAGCTCTCACCTTTATCCCACAGGAAGCGAGCGCCGGAAGTTGCGCTTACGCTCGCGGAGCTGCGGTGGAACCGCGGACGACGAGGCTGGTGGAGACCATGAACTCGCGCTTGAGGTCTGGAACGCCGGGGTTTTCAGCCTGTAGGCGCAACGCCTCAAACGCGGCCCGCGCTAGATCGGCGCGAGGCAGGCTGATGGTGGTGAGAGGCGGCAGCGTAAACTCGGCAAAGTCAATGTTGTCCAGGCCGATGACGGACAAATCCTCGGGTACGCGAAGGCCCGCCATATATGCGGCGCGCAGCACGCCGATTGCGGTCATATCGTTCGAGCAGACGATCGCGGTAGGGCGTTTTGCGAGCGATTGCAGCTGAGCGAATCCCGCAACGCCTCCCTTAAGAGTGTGGTCGCACTCGACGACCCAGTCTTTCACGACGGTCAGCTTTGCCGCTTTCATCGCGGTGCGAAAATCGTTTTCGCGCGTGATCGCGGAGTGCAGTTTGTGCGGACCGGCAAGGAAAGCGATTTTGCCGTGACCGAGCTTGGCTAGATGATTGACAGCGGCCTGAATTCCAGTGGAGTAGTCGAGCAGAATTGTGCTGGCCTTGGGGTCGTCGAGCTTGAACTCGGCAAGCACGATGGGAACGTTGCGGTGAACCAACTGGTCCAGAACAGGCTCTTCTTCGCCGAAGGTCATTACCGCGACGCCGTCAACTTTGCGCTCAAGCATGCGGCGAACGCAGGAGGTGAGCGTTTTGGGATCGCTGTTTGAGGAGCTAACCAGAATCTCGTAGCCGTGGGCAACGGCGATCTCTTCAAAGTTTTGAATCAGCTCTGGGAAGAACGGATTGGTGATGTTCTCGACGATGATGCCGAGCAGGCGGCTGCGGCCTGAGACCAGGGTGCGCGCATGGGTGTTGGGAAAGTAGTTCAACTGCCGAATGGCCTGCCAAACGCGCTTGGAGAGACGCTCACTCACGAGCGGAGAACCATTCACGGTTCTCGACACGGTGGCGATGGAGACTTTGGCGACGGCGGCGACCGTACGGATGTCGGGAGTTTTGGCGGCGGACTTACGAGAAGCTTTTCGAGGCACGTACTTGTCCTGGATGCAGCGATTCAAATGTGAATGCAATGGTATTGCATTCACATGCCGAATGTAGAGCAGAAATAATTTTTTAGTCGCGTTCCGCGATCAGCATGCGCAGGTCGCGGAGATTATGGCCGGTAGGGCCGGTCACTACGGAGTCGCCTAGCGCCGTAAACATGGGACAAGCGTCAAAGTTGGCCAGCGACGATTTGAGGTGGAACCCGAAGGCGTGCGCGCGCGCCACGGTGGAGGGGTCGGCGATTGCGCCGGCAGCCTTGGTATTGCCGTCAATGCCGTCGGAGCCGGCGCTGAGCACGGCCAGGCGTTGGCCCGTATACTGCTCCAACTCGAGCGCGCAGGCCATCACAAACTGCTGATTCCGCCCGCCGGCCCCCGGAGTGCGATCCATGGTGACGGTTACTTCGCCCACTGAGATCAGGCAAAGGCGCGGGTGAAGCTCACGGAGGGAGTGGAACCGCTTGAGCAGATAGCCGGCGGCGTCGGCGTAGTCCCAATCGTCGCAGCTGTTGTCGACCACTGTGAAATATCCGGCCTGCTGCGCCAGCGCACGGGCGCCTTCCACAAGATCGTGGCTTGAAAGCAGAATTTCGAAGACCGAATCGCGAAACGCCACATCTTCGTCAGTCAGTGAAGCCGCTGAGGTGATGCGGCGCATTGCGGCGGCATCTGCCTTTTTGGGTAAGAACGGAGGACGCCAGCCCTTGTTGCCCGGCGACTCGGGCAGATCCTTCCGTTCGAAGAAGGCGCGGACCGAGGGCGGAAACTTGGCCGGAAGATCGTACTTGGCGAGAAGTTCCCGCACCTCTTCGACGGTGGAGTGATCGGGAGACGTGGGCCCGGAAGAAAGCGAGTCGAGTGAGCGGAGCGGAACGTCGGGCAGCAGCAGGCTCACTTTGGCGGCATCGGGCGCGGCCATCGCCAGGCGTCCACCTTTCACCGCGGAGAAGTGCTTGCGCAGGGTGTTGATCTCATTGATAGGCGCGCCACAAGCTACCAGTGTCTGATGGAAGGCCTGCGTTTCTTCAAGCGTAATGTGTGAATCGAGTGGCAAGTCAAACATGGCCGAGCCGCCGCCGGAGATGAGAAAGAAGATGAGCGTATCCTTCTTTGCCTTCCGCAGCAGCGCCAGTGTTGCACGGGCCGCGGCAAACGTGTCTTCGTTGGGCAGCGGATGGCCGCCCTCAAAGTACCGGAAGCGCCAATTGCGTTTCCGCGGGATTTGGCCGGTACAGCAGATGCCGCGCAGACCCTTGCGGCGCTTCATGCGCTCAAGCAGCGTGTCGAGCATGGGGATGGCCGCCTTGCCGATGGCGATGACGAAGACGCGCTTGTAGGCATTCAAATCGATGGTGGCTGGTCCGCTGCCGTCGGGCATCAGCCGCTGAAGCCTGTTGCCTTCAAAACGCAGGCGGCGATCGAAGGCCGTGGCAATGTTGCAGGCTGTCAGGGCTCCGGTAAAAATCCCGGTCGCCGTGGCGTGGATCGTATCGAGCGAAACATCGTTGGGTGGTGTCATTGCAATTGCTCTTTCATCCACCCGGCCAGCGACGATTGCATCGCAGGCAAGTGGCCCGTGAAGAAATGATCGGCGCCGGCAATGAACGCCATTTGTTTTGGATTTGGAGAGGATGCAGCCAGTTGTTCCAACTCCTGAGCAGGTGCGAACTGATCGCGGCTTCCGCTGAGGAAGAGCTTGGGCAAAACGCAGGCGTCAAGGCAGGGATAGCGGTAAAGTTGTGTCCCGTGTCGCAGGGGCAGGCCGAGTGCGGCAAACATGCGGACGCCCGACGGCGCGGGAGCCGAGCCTGAGCAACAGGCAGCCAGAGCCATGGCTGCGCCAAAACTGAATCCGGCGGCGATAATGGGGCGCTGATATTCGTTTTCAAGCCAGGCGAGCGCTGCCAGCACGTCGCCGGTTTCTGCTATGCCGCTATGCACACCCTGGCTGCGGCCGACACCGCGAAAGTTGAACCGCAGCACCGGGAAGCCAAATCCCCAACGCGGATCGTTGAAGACCTTCATGGCGTGAAAAACCACTTTTTTATGAAGATTGCCGCCGCCCTTCGGGTGGGGATGGCAGACCAGAGCGGTAAAAGGCGCTCCGGGAATGCCGTCATTCAACACCGCCTCAAGGCGGCCTTCGGGGCCGATCAAATCCACGCTGCGGATCGTAGCGATTCCCTGGGCGGGTGCTGTGGCTGTGTTCATTCCACAGATCATTTTACGCGTAATTTTGCAGGGATTATCGGCATAAACAGCGGCGAACGTCATTTTCCGTTCTATCGAGCGAAGGTAATTTCACAGGGTGAAATGTCGTACTGAGCAATGGGCAGGAATCCACTAAGGTATTCTGGCAACATCATGAAAGAAGATCTTGCAGTTCAGCCAATTGACCCAATCGCATTGACGCGGGCCTTGTGTGAAATCGAGTCGACGACATACCAGGAGGGATCTGTAGGCGATTTTCTGGCCGATTTTCTGGCCAGCCGCGGATGGAATGTGGAAAAGACGCCCGTTCCCCAGCCGGCCGAGAACGCCGACGGTGGCCCCAGGTGGAACGTGTACGCAGGCATAGCCGGTCAGACTCCCGACCTGGTGCTCTCTACCCATATGGATACGGTTCCGCCGTACATTCCTTTCAGCGAGGACGATGAGTTTGTCTACGGTCGTGGCGTTTCAGACGCGAAGGGGATTATCGCGGCAGAAGTAGCCGCGGGCGAAGCTCTGCGCAACGCGGGCTATCGCGTGGGACTCCTGTTCGTCTCCGGCGAAGAGCGTGACTCGGCCGGTGCGAAGATGGCCAACCAGAATCCGAAAGGGAACAAATTCCTCATCAACGGCGAGCCGACTGACAACCGGCTGGCTCTGGCGTCAAAGGGCGCGCTGCGGGTTTCGCTCAAGACTACTGGAAAGATGGCTCACTCGGCCTATCCCGAGCTTGGCGACAGCGCTGTGCACAAGATGATCGCGCTGCTGGACAAACTGCTGAAGATGGATTGGCCGGTTGACGAGTACGCGGGCGATACGACGCTGAACGTGGGGCAGATCCAGGGCGGCCATGCGCCAAACGTGATTGCGGACCATGCCGAAGCGCAGGTGCTCATCCGGCTGGTGACTGACTCCGCGCCGGTGCGGGAGAAGATTCTGGAGGCAGCCAAAGGCGTGGCCGAAGTGGCCTTTACGCTGGACTTGGCATTTGTGCGCCTGAAGGCTTTTGAAGGGATGCCGACAATGATCGCCAAGTTTGCCACCGACATTCCCCAGTTGACCAACTGGGGCCAGCCGCTGCTGCTGGGGCCAGGGTCGATTCACGTGGCGCACACTCCGCATGAAAAGCTGGCCAAGAAGGAGCTGCTTGAGGCGGTGGAGTTGTACGTTAAGGTAGGCAAGCAACTGCTGAAGCAGCCTGCAGCGAACTAAGTCCTGCGAACAGGCCCTAAGAAGCCATAAGGAGACAAACGAAGATGAGCGCAGTTTACGACATTCCGGTAAAGAAGATCACAGGCGAAGACGCGAGCCTGGGCGA
>Ga0302320_10025714_pt1 | contig 11431 bp, 6 predicted proteins | sample Bog_T0_3_FD_202130 | JGI IMG/M metagenome (GOLD analysis project Ga0302320, IMG submission 202130) | Peat permafrost microbial communities from Stordalen Mire near Abisko, Sweden - Bog_T0_3 | ecosystem: Environmental > Terrestrial > Soil > Wetlands > Peat | place: Sweden: Abisko, Stordalen Mire... | reverse complement strand
CGGTCAGATGGTGCAGGCCCGGCCAACCCACCGGACCGGCCGTGAAGACCCGCTCGCTGTAGGAGGAGTGCGGCCGGATGATGCAGTTGGAGGTCATGACGATCGGGCCGGGAAACTGCGCAAATTCCACGCGCTGGTCCTGCCAGGCGCCGCCGTAATTGCCCACCAGGTGCGGATAGGCCTTGAGCGTCGGATAGGCATGCGCGGGCAGCAGCTCGCCGTGGGTATAGACGTTGATCCCCTGGCCGGCGGTGGCCTTCAGCAGCGCATGCAGATCCTTCAGGTCGTGGCCGGACGCCAGGATCGCCTTGCCACGCACCGGCGTCATACGAACCACCGTGGGCTCGGGGATGCCGAACGTGCCGATGTTGGCGGCGTCCAGGGTCTCCATCACCGTCAGATTGAGCCGGCCGAGTTGCAACGACTGCTCCAGCAGCGCCTCGACGTCGGTCGGGCCGCCGGCAAGAAAAACCAAGGCCTGTTCCACGCCGGCATAGATGTCGTCACGTTCATAGCCGAGCACCTGGGCGTGGTAGGCATATGCGCAGACGCCCTTGAGCCCGAACAGAACAAGTGCGCGCAGGCCGATAATGTCGGCCCCGACCACGTCCTGGCCGGCGAGGACTCCGACGCCGGCAGCCTGCGCCAGCATACCGTCCTGGTCCGCCGCCGGTTCGAAGTTGGCCGCGCCAGTCAGCGTCTCCGGCGTTCTGCCGAGATTGCGCGCGGCCGCCGCCGCGGCGTCCCGAAGCCGGTTGCGGACCGTTGCCGCCTGCTCGATCAAGGGCACGATGCGCGCGGGATCGAAATTGACGTTGGTCAGCGTGGAGAACACGGCGTACAGGATGAAACGGCTCGCATCCTGGTCCACGACGCCAAGCTGCCGGGCGGCCCAGGCGTGTTGCGCGACGCCCTCGACCGCATGGAGCAGCAAATCCTGCAGATCGGCAGTCACGGCGTCCTTGCCGCACGCGCCTTTTGTCGAGGCGCAGCCGTCGCCTGCGTCGGAGCGTTCGGTTTGTTCGCACTGGTTGCAGAACATGGGTTGATTTCCTTAACCGTCGTGAAGGTGTTTCGGTAATACCAGCAGCCTGGTCCGATGTTCGCATTGGCCGGGGAACGGGGTAGGGTGGATAAGCGACAGCGCCATCCACCGTTACCGCCCGCGGCACCGCAATGGCGGATGGCGCTATGCTTATCCGCCCTACGTCAACCGGTCTGTACAATCACACTCTGGCCGCTACAGTATTTGATCGATATTATTGCGCCTGAGCGTCAGCGCGGCGTTTGGTCGTTCCACACGAGCACCTGCTTGTCAGATTGAACTGGTGTTTCCGATACCAGTTCTCTTGCCATCACATTGTGGTGCTGTCAATGCCAGTTTCTTTAGCGCGCTATGCAAATCGGTCACCGCGCTGCGGAATCTAGTAGCCAACAGCCATAGGCCCTGACTCCCCTGCAAGCGCCCGACGGCCTGGACGGCCGTCAACAGGCCGCTCGTATCAGGCTTGTCCTGACCAGCGGCGGCGGCTGTCGGCCTGTTTATCGACCGGAAGGTTCGCGAGCTTTTGCGTGGGCTTGATGGCTGGTCGTCGAAGCAAATGGGGTAGGACTCCCTCTGCGCAGTCCGCCTTACCGCCCCGCGGCTTTGAGGCCGGCTTCGACACGGGTGACCAACGTCCGGCCGGAGATGGGCTTGCGGACCAGGGTGAACGCATCCCCCGCCGAGACCGCGGCGCGTTCGCCGACGTAGCCGGTCAGCAGGAAGCATGGCAGCCCGGGGCGCAGCGCGCGTGCCTTCTGGATGGTGGTAACGCCGTTCATCTCGGGCATCGAGAGATCGCTGACCAGCGCGTCCACCGTCTCGCCGGCTTCCATCAACGCCAGCGCTTCGGACCCGCTCGCGGCCACCAGCGCGCCTAAGCCCATGTCCTCGATCTGGGCCGCGAGGGTCTCGCGCACCAGGTCATCGTCGTCCACCAGAAGGATGCGGGCCGGGGTCGATCGGATCGGCCGGACACCGTTCTCGTCGGTCTGGCTGGACACGGCGTCGGTCTGCGACTGTGGCAGCCAAAGGCTGACCGTGGTGCCCGCGCCGGGGGCGCTGGTGATCGTCATTGCGCCGCGGGCCTGCTCGGCAAAACCTCTCACCATGGCGAGCCCCAGCCCAGTGCCGTGGCCGGGCGCCTTGGTGGTGAAGAACGGCTCGGCCGAGCGTGCCAAGGTGGCAGCGTCCATGCCCGAGCCGGAGTCGGCGACACTGATCCGCACATAGGCCCCGGGCGCAAGTCCGGCCGGCCATGGGATGCCGTCCGCAAGATCCACCGCCTCTGCGGACAACGTCAGGGGGCCGCCGTCGGGCATGGCGTCACGCGCATTGGTGCCGAGATTGACCAGCGCCGTCTCCAACTGTCCCCGATCGGTCAGCAGCGGCGGAAGTCCGCCGGGCAGATCGGTACGGACCGTGATATCCGTGCCGAGGGTATGGCTGAGGACCTCGCGCACGCCGTTCAGCAATTCGGCCGTCGCGACCACCTCTGTACGCAGCTCGCCGCGGCGCGCAAAAGCCAGCAGACGCTTCGTGATCGAGGCGCCCCGCTCGGCGGCTGCGATGGAGGCGCGGGCGAGGCGGCGGGTTCGCTCGTGATCCTCGGGCCGGCGCTCGATCAGCATCGCGGCGCCCGAGACGCTCTGCAGAATGTTGTTGAAGTCATGCGCGATCCCGCCAGCGAGCTGACCGAGGGCATGTACCTTCTGTGACTGTCCGAGCTGATCGGCGAGTTCGCGGCGCTCGGTCACGTCACGGCCTTCGGCGACGATCGCGTTCGGCCGCAAGGTGAGCGGGTCCTGAACAGGCTTCAGCGAGAAGTCGATCCAGATGCCCCGCCCTCCGGCGCCCTGTACCTTGACCTCGCGCCGGACCAGCGCACCTCCGGCAGCCTTGACGATCTCCGCGCGCAGTTGCTCCCGCTCGGCAGGTGGCCACCAACCGGTTTCCCAGAACGGGCGGCCGATGACGTCGGCGCACGCGAGCCCGCCGGCCACCAGCGCCGTGCGGTTCACCAGGAGCATCGTGCCGTCCAGCGCGAGAAGGCCGGTGAATTGGAATTGCGAGTCGAAGACAGTCCGGAACTGCGCTTCCGCCTCCGTGAGAGCGGCGGTGCGTTCGAAAACCAACCGCTCCAGTTCGTCGCCCCGCGCAGCGAGCGCCTCCCGGGCAGCGACGGCATCCGTGATGTCCCGGTGTGCGCTGATCAACCGCAGGGTGCCACCGCTCTCACGCAACGTCTCGCCCCGCATGGCGATCCAGCGCTCCGCCCCATCCCGGCGGCGGATACGGAACTGTGTCGCGACCGCGCTTTCCCGCTCCGTAAGGACCTGCGCCTGGCAGGCGACCCGCCCGCGGTCATCCGGATGCACCAGGTCGAGCCACTCGGCATGCGAGATCCGCGTCTGATCGGCCGGCAGGCCATACAGGTTGGCGAACTCATCGGATATCTCCGCCGTAGGCTCGGAGAGCGCCCGGTCTGAAGAACCGATCCCGCCGACCTGCTGCACCAGCCGCAGGCGGGCCTGGCTGTCGCGCAGCGCCGCCTCGGCCCGGCGCAGCGCGGTGGCCTCGGTCACGGTCTCCATGACGGAGAGACCGCTTCCGTCGGCAGCGCGATGCAGGACCTTGCGGGCGGCAACGATCACTTCCGCGCCGTCCTGGGCAACGTGGCGCAGTTCGCCGATCCATTCGCCGTCGCGCAGCAGCGCGGCTTCGATCTCGCTGCGCGGCGTCGGGAAGACCGTCTGCAGCAGTTCGTGCGACGACTGTCCGACAGCCTGTTCGGCTGTCATTCCATACAGGAGGCGGCATCCCTCCGACCAGAACCGGATGGTGCCGTCGAAGTCGCGCACCATGATGGGGGCAAGGTCGAGGAGTCGCTGATGCTCCGCGGCTACGGCGGCGGCGGCGCGTTTCGCGGCGGCGGAACCGGTCAGAGACCGTGCCAGGGCGGCGCCGCTCAGCAGGCTGCCGCACGTTGCAGCGACAGCCAGTCCGGTCAGGGCATAGGCCCACCAGAATTCGACCTCTTGTTTGTCGGCGTTTTGCTTCTGAATGAGCACCCGTTCTTCGGCGGCCATGTCCTCGGTCGCCGCACGGATGGCGTCCGTCAGACGTTTGCCTTCCCCCCCGCGCACGACGTCGGCCGCGCCCCTGACATCGCCGCTGCGGGCGAGTTCGGTGATCCGGTCGGCCACAGCCAGCCTGTCGCGAAGCAGCACTGCCAAGCGTTGCGCATCGCCCTGCAGGTGTGGGGTGTCGGCGGTAAGCCTCCGGACCTCGGAAAGACTGCGCCAAGCCGCCACGGAGGCATGGCCCAACGGCTCGATATACGTGGGGTCCCCGGTCAGCACGAAACCGCTCGCATCCGACTCTGCGTGCTCGACACCGGCCATGACCTGCTCAATGGCTGCGATGACCTCCTGGGTATGTTCGACCCGGGCAACCGCAGCTCTTGTGGCCCGTTCCCGGGCCGCGATGGCACCGAGTCCAACAGGGGCTGCGACGGCGACCAAGGCCAGCAACGCGCAAACCGCCCCGAGCATCCGGGCTCCCCGCTTGTCACAGGCCCGGCGTCGAAGCGCAGGGGTGCCCTTTGGTGGTAAAACCGGTTCCTCCGGAGACCGCTTGTGGCTGATCATGCCCCTTGATTACCTAATTACGCCTGGCATCACGAAGTCGTTATCCACCTTATCAGTAGAGTAATTCACCCGGCCTGGCAAAAACAATCCGCATGGCCGACGCTCCGTTACAAACGAGTCTGACTTTATTCGTTTCTTCGTTAAACTATTCGTAAAAACATGGACCTATGGATTGTCTTCCTATGGGGAGGCATTGTTGGTGCTATGTAGTCAATCTTTCGGTTGCGACCGGCGACGACCTGTCTGGCCGCGACGGCGCCCGCCGGGAATCGCCGCGTTCGATCAGTTGCCCGGCCTTGTGGCTCAGGGCAAATCGCGTCTACGCACGCTGCGTGACCCTGGATACATCAGCGTGATGTCCCACCTCGTGCTGCCCGATTCGCCATCGGTCGTCGCGGCGCACGGGCGCGCGGCCATCATCACGCCGGACGGCGAGGTCCTGCTGCTGTCCTCGGAGCGAGCCGCCGCGGCGCTCCGCGAGATGGCGCCGCCGATCCTGGTGCACGCGCCCGCCACGTTGCAGCGCCTCGGCCTGCGCGGACGCCCGTGCTTCGACCTGCTGGAGCTGTTCGCATTTGTACTGCCCGCCCGTGCCGCCGCGCCAACCCCGCGCGGTCTCGCGCTGGCGCTGGACTTCGATCCGCCTGCCGGGCTCGATGCCGAGGCCGCGCTGCTGCCAGATCTTGCGGCCGCGCTGCTCAGCCGCCTGGCGGCCGGACGGGCGACCGTGCTCAACCGCGATGCCGCGGCGCTGGCGGCGCGCATGGGGCAAGGCGGCTGGGGCTGGGGGCCGGTGGCTGCCGCCGCGCTCGGGCAGCCCAACGCCACACCGTCAGCGGAGCCCCTGAAGGTCTGGAAGCGCCTGCCGGAATGGGAGGATGCCGCGCCGCCCCCGCCGCCCTCCGCGTATGCAGTCACCGAGGCCGAGGCCCGGACCCGCCTCGCCGCCATGCTCGGCGCCGATGCCGAGCAGCGCCCCGGCCAGTCCGACTACGCCGGCGCCGCGGCCGCCGCTTTCGCTCCGCGCGAGACCCGGGGCGACCCGCATCTGGTGCTCGCCGAGGCCGGCACCGGCACCGGGAAGACTCTGGGCTACCTGGCCCCCGCGTCGGTCTGGGCGGAGAAGAACCAGGGGACCGTCTGGATCAGCACCTTCACCCGTCACCTGCAGCGCCAGATCGACGGCGAGCTGGCCCGCCTGTTCCCCGACCAGGCGGAGCGCCGCCGCCGCGTGGTCGTGCGCAAAGGGCGGGAGAACTATCTGTGCCTGCTGAACCTGGAGGACGCGGTCACGCAAGCGACCACCGGGTTCATAGGCGCCCCGGTGGTGCCGCTCGGCCTGATCGCGCGCTGGGCGCTGGTCACGCAGGACGGCGACATCCAGGGCGGCGACCTGCCCGGCTGGCTTACGGAGCTGTTCGGCGCCGCCGTCACCGCCGGGCTTGCGGACCGCCGCGGCGAGTGCATCCACGCCGCCTGCCCGCACTGGCGCCGCTGCTACGTCGAGCACACGATCCGCCGCGCCCGCAGCGCCGCGCTGGTGGTCGCCAACCACGCCCTGGTCATGAGCCAGGCCGCCATGGGGTTCCAGTATGGCGGCGGGCTCGACGACAACGCGGTGCCCAGCCGCTACGTGTTCGACGAGGGCCACCACGTCTTTGACGCCGCCGACAGCGCATTCGCGGCCGAGCTGTCCGGGTTGGAGACCGCCGAGTTGCGGCGCTGGCTGCTCGGCGCCGAGGGCGGCCGGTCCCGCGCCCGCGGTCTGCGGCGCCGGATGGACGACCTGGTGGCCGGGCTGACCGACCTGGAAACCCCGCTTGACGCCGCGCTGCAGGCCGCCCGTGCGCTGCCCGCCCCCGGCTGGTCGCTGCGCCTGACGCAAGATGGCCCGGAACTGGATGGGATCGATGCCGGCCGTCCCAATCCGACCGAGGCGTTCTTGCGGCTGGTGCGCCGCCAGGTGCTTGCCCGTGTGACCGGCGCCTATCCGGAGCCGGTGCGCAGCGCCATGGAGTGCGATGTCTTCCCGGTCGATGCGGACCTCGCCGAGGCAGCCCACCGCCTGGCCCGCTCGCTCGGCCGCATCGCCGAGCCGCTCGCCACGCTGCGCCAGCGCCTGCTCGCCCGGCTCGACGACGAGGCCGAGGACATGGACCCCGCGACCCGCAACCGCATCGAGGCCGCTGGCCGCTCGCTGGCTCGCCGCGCGCTGAACCCGCTCGGCGCCTGGCAGGCGATGCTCAACGGCCTGGCCGAGCCGCCGTCCGAGCCCGGCCAGCGCCCGGATTTCGTGCTGTTCTTCCGCCTCGCCCGGCGCGACGGGCTGCGCGACGGCGATGTCGGGCTGCACCGGCATTGGCTGGACCCGACGATTCCGTTCGCCACCACGCTGGCGGCGCCGGCGCAGGGGTTGCTGGTGACCTCGGCCACGCTGCGCGATTCGGGCGATGCCGACCCGGAGACCGCCTGGGCCGCCGCCGAGTCGCGCGTCGGCTCGGCGCATCTACCGTCGCCCGCCATCCGCGCCGCCGTGGCGAGCCCGTTCGATTACGCGGCGCAGACCCGTGCGTTTGTCGTGACCGATGTCGCGGGGGGCGATCTCGCCCAGCTTGCCGCGGCTTACCGGGCGCTGTTCATGGCGTCCGGCGGGGGCGCGCTGGGGCTGTTCACCGCGATCCGGCGGCTGCAAGCGGTGCATGCGCGCATCGCCCCAGCGCTGGAGGATGCCGGCATACCTTTATACGCGCAGCACGTGGACGCGATGGGCAATGCGACGCTGGTGGATATTTTCCGCACCGAGGAGGAAAGCTGCCTGCTAGGCACCGACGCCATGCGCGACGGTGTGGACGTGCCAGGCCGGGCGCTGCGTCTGGTGGTGTTCGAGAAAGTGCCATGGGCGCGGCCGGACATCCTGCACCGCGAGCGCCGGGTTCATCTGTCCGGTGGCGATCCGAAGTCGTATGACGACCGTATTGCGCGGCTGCGGCTGCGGCAGGCGTTCGGCCGGTTGATCCGGTCGGCCGGTGACCGCGGGGTGTTTGTCCTGCTCGACCGGCAGGCGCCGACGCGGCTGCTCTCAGCGTTCCCGGCGGGCGTGGTGATCCGGCGGGTGGGGCTTGCGCAAGCGGTGAAAGAGACGCGAGACTTTCTCGCCGAGCCGCTGACCGCTTGAACTGCAGGGCCAGTTCCATCACCTTCCGCCGCGAATTGACGGAGTAGCCGATGTCCGCTCGTCCACCGTTGTCCGCGCCGGAGGCACTCGTCTGCACGATGGTTTTGGTGGCTGCCGCTGATGGCGGCATGTCCGATCGCGAGATCGGGGTGATGGCCGGCGTGGTGCAGACCTTGCCCGTATTCCGCGACTTCACCGCGGATCAATTGGACACGGCGACCGACCAGGCGGTGCGGCTGCTGCGGGAGGAGGATGGGCTGCAGCACGCCGGGCAGTTGATCCGCGCGGCACTTAGTCCGCGCCTGCGTGAAACGGCCTATGCGCTGGCATGCGAGGTGGTGGCCGCAGACCTGGTGCAGCATGGGCCAACGCTGGACATGCTGGAATTTGTGCGCGCGGAGCTGAGCCTGGACCCGCTGATCTCGGCGGCGATCGAACGTGGGGCGCGGGCGCGGCATACACGTCCCGAACAGGGAAAGTAGGACCCCTGCCCCCCGCGCCTCAAACGGATCGGGTTCCAAGGGCCGCCGGCCCTTGGCGGGGGTCCAGGGGGCAGCGCCCCCTGGCCTGTTCTCGGTAGCGCCATGCGTCTGCTAGCCACCCTGGCATCAATGGCAGGCGTGCCCGTTGTCTCGCTGATTGTGATGGTTTTGGCGGGCTGGGCGTCGCCGCTTCCCGCTCTGGTAGCGATTGCCGTGACCCTGCTGGCGGCTTTGCTGCTCACGCTGACCTTGCGGCGGGACGCGGACGTTCTGTCCGAGGCGCTGCGCGGTGTCGGGGCCGAGCGACCGACCTTGCCGCCAGGGACGCTGGTCCTGCCGAGCGCGAAGCGACTTGGCCGAGAGATCGGCTGGCTGGCACGGCAGGTGATGGCACGGGCGGAGATGGCGGAGCGGCTGCGCCGCGCCGACCAGACGGTGGTGGACCGCCTGCCCGACCCGCTGATCGTCCTGGCGGCCGACCGCAGCGTAAGGCGGGCCAATGCGGCGGCCCGAGCGGCGTTCGGCGCCGACCTGCCGGCGGTGTTGCGGCATCCTGGGCTCAGGGGTGCGATCGACCGGGCCTTCGCACAGAGTGCCGCGCAGACCGCCGAGCTGACATTCCGCGTGCCCGTGCAGCGCGACGTGCAGGCGACGGTGGTGCCGATGGAGCCGTTGCCCGCGGACGGCGCCCAGGTGGTGGTTGTGCTCTCCGACCGCTCGCGCGAGCGGGCGGTGGAGCGCATGCGCGCGGACTTCGTAGCCAATGCGAGCCACGAGCTGCGCACGCCGCTGGCCTCGCTGATGGGGTTTATCGAGACGCTGCGCGGCCCGGCGGCGGATGATCCGCCGGCGCAGCAGCGCTTCCTGGGCATCATGGCCGAGCAGGCGGCGCGGATGAACCGGCTGATCGACGACCTGCTAAGCCTGTCGCGCATCGAGCTGGTGGAGCACCAGCCGCCGGCCGACCGCGTGGATCTGGAATCGTTGCTGGAACAGCTCGCCGACGGGTTCGAGCCGCGGCTGGCGGAACGCTCGGCGCGGATCGAGACATCGGTGGCGGATGAGCTGCCGCCGGTACTTGGTGACGCGGACCAGCTCGCGCAGGTGGTGCAGAACCTGCTGGACAACGCTGTGAAGTATGGGCGGGAAGGCGGCACGGTCCGGTTGCGCGCCGAACCGGCACAAGCTGGGTTGCGCTGGCCGGCGAGGCCTGGGGCGGTGTTGAGCGTTACGGATGAGGGACCCGGCATTCCGCGTGAGCATCTGCCCCGGCTGACCGAGCGATTCTATCGGGTCGACAAGGGCCGCTCGCGCGCGGTCGGCGGCACCGGGCTCGGGCTCGCGATCGTCAAGCATATCGTCAACCGCCATCGCGGGCTGATGGCGATCGAAAGCGAGGAGGGCGTCGGATCGACGGTCAGCGTATGGCTGCCGTTTGCCCCGGCCCGGCCGGCTACGGCGACCGAGCCGGCGGCGTCTCGAACGGTCTGACCCGTGGATGGGAGCGGGTCCAGAACCAGGAGCCGCGCGTCGCCGTCCTAACGCCGAAGGGCGCGCGGCAGCAGATCAGGCATGAAGCCGCCCGACTCGGATCGGAAGCATGATTCCCTACATTGGCACGGTAGCGGATGGCAGGGGGCCGGCGTGGAGTATCACCTTGAGGATCTGCCGGTGGGAACCAAGCTGCGCTCGGCGCGGCGGGTCACCGTGACCCGCGACCGGCTGCTGGCTTTCGCCGAGGAGTTCGATCCTCAGCCGGCGCATCTGGGTGACGAGCAGGCTGCCGCCAGCCATTTCGGCGTGCTGTGCGCCAGCGGCTGGCACACCGCGGCGATTTCCATGCGCCTGATGGTTGAGACGATGCCGGTGCCGGGCGGCGGGATCGGCGCCGGCATCGAGGCGCTGAACTGGTTGCGCCCGGTGCTGCCCGGCGATTCGCTCGGCATCGAGGTCGAGGTTCTGGATTCGCGCGCCTCCCGCTCACGTCCCGACAAGGGCATCGTGCGGTTCCGCATGACGACGCTCAACCAGGATGAGCAACCCGTGCAGGTGCTGACCGCCCACGTTCTGGTGCCGCGACGGCAGGGGGACGCCTGACCGCGGGCCGCGAAGGACAAGAGGCATATTCCAACACGCAACGCGCACAACACCGATCTCGGCTACATGCTGTATCAATCTGGCCGAATTGCCGCGACACGGGAGCCTTGAGCTGAGTCGATCCCCTGCCTTTTTCCGCCGACCGGGCTGCCTGCTGGCACTCGGGGGGCTCGCAGCCTTCGTACTTGCCCTGTCGATGCTTGGGATGCGGTGCGGCCGCGCTGCACAAATGCTGTTCTTGATCGCCTACCATCTCCGGATGGTGCGTGGATCGCAGTCATTGACGAGGATACTTGCGACGTCGGTTTGTTGGCGATGACCGACATCACTGCTGGGGTTAATCTTGTTTCGACAAAACCTCCGCTTCGGGACATCGCCGTACTCGGGGTCGACACTGGCGGGCATGACGATGACCGTCCTCGCGTCGCGTGGTCGGCTCCGGACGTGCTGTGGGTTACCGTGCCCCTGCGTTCGATTTTGAAAGTACTGACCAGGCATGTCGAGGGTGTCCGAGTAAACGTGCAGTTCGATCCGGATGATGCTGAAGCGAGGGCAGCCTGGCTCAAGGAGACCGGCCTGCCAGATGACGAAGTTGATAATGGCGGGACGCAGTGACTCGGTCGAACACGAGCGCGATCCTACCGCTGCAACGCCATGGTCTTCTCGGGCTGGATTGCCGCGACATCCAGGCCCCTATGAAATGACACGGTTCCCCGCGTTTCTCGCCAGGGTGGGCGGCTGCCTCCTGGCACTCGGCATGCTCGCAGCTTTCGTGTTCGGCCTGTCGACGCTATGGCATGCGGTAATCCCACCCGGGAAATGCACAAATGTTGTTCTCGATCGCCTGCCATCTCCGGGTGGTTCGTGGGTCGCGGTCACTGACGAGGACATTTGTGATGTCGGCTCATTCTCAACCGACATCACCGCTGGGGTTAATCTTGTTTCGACAATACCTCCGCTTCGGGACATCGTCGTGCTCGGGGTG
>Ga0302320_10025713_pt1 | contig 11431 bp, 4 predicted proteins | sample Bog_T0_3_FD_202130 | JGI IMG/M metagenome (GOLD analysis project Ga0302320, IMG submission 202130) | Peat permafrost microbial communities from Stordalen Mire near Abisko, Sweden - Bog_T0_3 | ecosystem: Environmental > Terrestrial > Soil > Wetlands > Peat | place: Sweden: Abisko, Stordalen Mire... | reverse complement strand
CCAGCATCAACTGCCGAAGATGGGTCACGGTAAACCTCCTGTGACCCGAGGCTTACACAGCCAATAATGCCCGGGGACAACCCATGCAGCAGCGTCCGTCGCGCCAGCGACTTAGTTCAAACGCCGAAGGGTTCTTGAATTCTTCGAACGCATCTATCTGTGGTATCTCCGTTGTCAGCCGTGAAGCCTAGCCGACCTTCAGGAGATCGATGCCGATAGAGATCATGACCGATTGTTTTCAATAGAGTTGCTGCGATTTTAGAGCGCCTGCAGTTATCCTTCAAAGCTTTCAGCTCGTGCGCCTATTCTCATCAACTAAGTTCAATCTCCGTATTACCCACGCCTACAATTGCCAGGTTAATGTGATCAATCGAAACTCAGCTCTATATGCCTTTTCACGACGCACAAAAGAGTTCGTGCCAGGAATGTTTGCTCGGCTATTTCTCATGGGTTTAGGCTCAAATAACGTCGACAGCAAGAAACAGAAATAGTGAGCTGGCAGGTTAGTCTCAACCGCGAGACATGAGACGCCTGGCACCCACTCTTGTGCGGAAGCCCCAAGAGGCGGGGGACGATCGCTAGCCGGGCACACAAACATCGAGCCGGCCTCGGGAGAGGCCGGCTCGATTGGTGGAGGGATCGGATTGCTGCTTTGCCAATCTGCTTACTTCACGGTGATGGTAAATGTCTCCGTGCTCTTGCATCCGCTAGCGTTGGTGTAAGTGGCCAGATACGAGTCTGCGCCGACTGTCAACGGAATGCTGTTGATTTGACGCGAAGTGGAAGTGTATCCGCTGGGACCGGTCCAGCTCCACGATCCGCCGCTGGCTGGCTGCGGGCCGAGATCCACCGCCGTGGATGTCGAAGTTACCGTTGCGGTGGATTCCTCGGTCCAGGTTGAGCCGCCGTTGATGGAAATGTAGGGAACGATGGTGGTTGGCGTGCAGCTTATGGTCAAGGCAATGGAGGTGCTGGCGGTCAGGATGCCGGACGTTCCTTTGATGGTCACCGTGGCGGAGCCAACGGCGGCCGTGCTGCTGGCCGTCAGCATGAGCACGCTGGTTCCAGTGGTGGGGTTAGTTGCAAACGCTGTGGTTACACCGCTGGGCAGGTCGGTTGCGGCAAGCGTTACGCTGCCAGCGAATCCGTTCTGGCCTGTCACGGTAATGGTGGATTTCCCGGAAGCGCTCTGGGCTACGGTCAGTGAAGCAGGCGAAGCGCCCAGTGTGAAGCTCGGCGCGGGATTGACCTTCAGCAACACGCTGTCTGTTACGGTCGAGTAATCGGTCGTGTCGGTCGGTGTGAAGGTAACTGTCAACGTATCCGTGCCGACCGCTGGTACGGTTCCCGCCGCTGGGCTATAAACAAGCGCGCCAGGCACGCTCGCCTTCGCATTCAGCTGTGTTCCGCTCAGCGCCGTCCCGAAAGTGATAGCCGCTGGCGTGGCCCACGTGATAGCTGGCGTGACCTTGTTCACTGTCAGCGTGACAGTTGCAGTCGCTGTGGTGTAGTCCGTGGGATTGGTAGGCGTAAAGGTTGCTGTCAACGTCTTCTGTCCGGCGGTCAACACCGTTCCAGATACAGGCGAATAAGTAACGCTTCCAGCCACCGTAGAGCTGGCATTCAGTTGAGTTCCGCTCAGCGCTGTGCCGTAGGTGATTGCCGCGGGCGTGGCCCACATGATTGCCGGCGTGGCCTTGTTTACCGTCAGCGTGACGCTGGCCTTGGCTGTCGATGATGTGTAGTTTCCAGCGTTGGTCGGAGTAAGAGTTACAGTCAGCGTTTGACTCCCAACCGCCAGCACCGTTCCGGTCGCCGGTGAATAGACGTAGCTTCCAGATGCCGTCGAGGTAGCATCCAACTGTGTCCCGCTCAAGGGCGTTCCGTAAGTGATAGGCGCAGGCGTGGCCCAGCTGATGGTTAGCGCAGCTTTGTTCACCGTCAGCGGGACGCTTGCTGTGGCTATGGTGTAGTCGATGGTGTCGGTCGGGGCGAATGTTACTGACAGAGTCTGCGTACCCGCATTCAGTACCGTCCCGGCCGCAGGTGAATAGGTGAAGGTTCCGGCCACGGGCGTACTGGCGTTCAACTGTGTTCCGCTCAGCGGCGCGCCGTAGGTGATGGCGGCGGGCGTTGCCCAGGTGATCGTCGGAACGGCCCGGTTTACCGTGAGCGTCACCGTCGCACTGGCTGTCGTGTAGTCGGTAGTATCGGTGGGTGTGAAAGTTACCGTCAGCGTCTGCTGTCCGGCGGTGAGCACCGTCCCAGCCGCAGGTGAATAGGTGAAGGTTCCGGCCACCGGCGAACTGGCGTTCAACTGGGCTGCACTCAGAGGCGTCCCGTAGATGATTGCCGCTGGTGTGACCCAGGTGATTGGCGGAGTAGCTTGGTTCACCGTGAGCGTCGCTGTCGCACTGGCTGCTGTGTAGTCGGTGGTATCGGTCGGGGCGAAGGTAACCGACAAAGTATGCGAACCCGCCGTTAGCACCGTCCCTGCTGCCGGAGAATACGTGAAGGTTCCAGCTACGGGTGAACTGGCATTCAACTGCGTAGCGCTCAGCAGCGTCCCGTAAGTGATTGCAGCGGGCGTTGCCCACGTGATTGTCGGTGTAGCCTGATTCACTGTCAGCGTCACTGTAGCTGTGGCTGTTGTGTAGTCGGTAGTGTCAGTTGGTGTGAAAGTTGCAGTCAGCGTCTGCTGGCCGGCGGTCAGTACCGTCCCCGCCGCCGGCGAATAGGCGAAGGTTCCGGCTACCGATGCATTGGCGTTCAATTGAACTGAGCTCAGCGGCGAGCCATAGGTAATGGCAGCGGGCGTGGCCCAGGTGATGGTTGGTGTGGCCTGCGTGGCTGTCCCGCTAAGTGAGATGCTTTGCAGGGCGTAGCCCGGCGCGGTTGCATTCAGGTTGTTATCCGTCAGCAACAGTGAGCCGCTGAGAGCGCCCGCCACGGTGGGTGAAAAGCTGATGGGCAAAGTGCACGATGCGCCTGCCGCCAGCGTGTCCGCCGTTGAGGAGCCGCTGCTGAGCAGAGGGCAAGCCGAAGCCCCGCTGTTGTTGAGGGAGAAGTTAGCTGCGATGCTTGGATTGTTACCTGTCGACAGAATTGGGAAGGTCAAAGGAGCATTGCCGACATTCTCAACAGTGACTGTTTGGGGGCTGTCGGAGCTGGTTGAGCCGACAGCTGTGCTTGCGAAGATCAGGCTCGGCGCATCTCCAAAGTCCAGCTTGACTAGGCGATCATTGCCTGAATCGGCGACAAAGACATTCCCTGATGCATCCACCACTACGCCGCCAGGATTGCTGAAGCCCCTGCCCAATGTCACGATGACAGGAGATGCCGGAATGCTGCCGCTAACCGCAAGAATCTTTTTCACCGCATTGTTGTACGTATCGGCGACATAGACGTTCCCGTTGCTGTCGACCGCAACGCTAGTGGGCTCACTGAAGCTGCTGCTCAGCACGGCAATAGTTGGGGAAGCGGGGATGCTTCCACCAACTGCGAGAATCTCTTTTACCGCATTGCTGGTCTCTTCGGTAACGTAGACGTTCCCACTGCTGTCCACCGCCACGCCTGCCGGATAGCTAAAGCCGCTGCCCAAAGTAACGATGGTAGGTGAGGCCGGGATGCTGCCATTGACCGCCAGAATCTCTTTCACCGCGTTGTTGCCGAAGTCGGTGACATAGACATTTCCACCACCGTCCACTGCTACGCTCAACGGATAGCTGAAACCGCTGCCCAGGGTCTCGATGACAGGAGAGGCCGGGATACTGCCGTTAACCGCCAAAATCTCTTGAACCTCATTGAGATTGGTATCAGCTACGTAGAGGTTTCCACTACTGTCAACCGCCACGCCCGCGGGATAACTGAAGAAGCCGCTAGCTATGTTCCTAACGACGGGCGACGGCGGGATGCTGCCGTTGACCGCCAGAATTTCTTTGATAGCATTGTTGCCGGTATCAGCTATGTAGACGTTTCCGTTCCCGTCTACTGCAACCCTTTGCGGATCGTAGTAGCCGCTATTGAGCGTGGTTTGCGCTACAGGCAAAAAGTTGATTTGCGGCCCTTGGCCCGTACCCTGGAGGTGGGCAGTGGCAATCGCATTTCCGTTCTTGTCATAGAGCACTACCGCGCCATAGCGCGTTCCGGCGAACTTAGGCGTGAAGGTCACATTGACGGTGCAGGTTTGGCCGGCGGTATAAGCGGTATTTGGCGTGCAGGTGCCCGAACCGGCATCGGCAAAGTCCACCATGGTTGCGCCTTGTGTCAACACCGAGGTTGAGCCCAGTGTGACGGCTGAACCGAAGGTGTAGGTTAACATTTGCGTAGGACTGGTGGTTCCAATGTTCACCGCGCCGAAGTTCAGAATTGACGGCGTGAAAATTGGCGCGGGAAGGATGGTCAGAGTGAGCGGAGTTGTTGCAGTCAGAGAGCCAGAGGTGCCGGTAATGGTCACATTGTAGGTGCCGAAGGGGGTTGCGCTGCTAGCGGCCAGCGTGAGAACACTTGCGGCTGTTCCTCCCGATGTTGGATTCGGAGTGAACGACGCAGTCACACCACTGGGCAAGCCGGACGCGATCAGATTTACACTGCCCGCAAATCCGTTCTGGCCAAGTACTTGAACGGTGGTGGTACCGGAGGCTCCTTGGGGAAAACTCAGAGAGGGGGGTTGGGTAAAGAGCGTGAAGCTGGGATTGGGAGTGATGATAGTCAGAAAGGCAGCGGTTGTTCCAATCAGTGTGCCGGAGGTGCCGGTGATGGGCAACTCGTAGGCCCCCGTCGCGGCGGAACTGCTCACTGTCAACGTGAGTATACTAGTTCCTCCCGGCGTTGGATTCGGAGTGAACGACGCGGTCACCCCGCTGGGCAGGCCAGATATGGCTAGATTTACATTTCCGTTAAAGCCGTTTTCTCCGATCGTGATAGTCCATGTACCTGAGGTTCCCTGAATAACGGTCGGATTAAAGGAATAAGCATAAAGGGAAATGCTCGGCGGGGTTGAGACCACATTGAGGAGAACGGTAGTGGTGGCGGACACTGCACCAGAGGTCCCGGTAATGACCACCGTGGCAGAACCTGTTGTGGCAGTACTGCTCGCAGACAGCGTGAGCAAGCTGGTTCCCGATGTGGGATTCGGAGTGAACGACGCAGTCACTCCACTGGGCAAGCTGGATGCGACTAAACTAACATTGCCCGTAAATCCGTTTACGCTCGTTACAACAACACTGGTGGTATTGGAGAAGCCTTGGGCCAGGTTCAAAGACGATGGTGCCGCACTAAGGGTGAAGCTCGGCGGACCGACCATCAAGGACAGAGCGGTTGTCACCGTCAGTGGTCCCGAGGTTCCTGTAATAGTAACGTTGTAGGTTCCAGTAGGCGCGTAGCTGTTGGCGGTCAATGTCAGCACACTGGTACTGGTGGTTGAGTTCGGAGCGAATGATGCGGTTACACCACTGGGCAGGCCGGATGCGGCTAGGTTTACGCTGCCTGCGGGTCCGTTCACGCCGGTCACAGAAATACTCGTTGTGACGGACCCACCTTGGAGAACACTGAGAACTACAGGCGAGGCTTCCAAGGTGAAGTTGTTTACTCCATTACCGCTTAGCAGAATGCTCTGCGCGGCGTAACCAGGCGCGGCAGCATTCAGGTTGCTATCCGTCAGCGCCAGCGAACCGGTGAGAGCGCCCACTGTTGCCGGTGCAAAGCTGATAGGCAATTGGCAGGACGCGCCTGACGCCAGCGTCCCCGGCGTCGAGGAACTGGCGCTCACTAGCGGGCAAGCCGAGGCGCCGCTGCTATTCAGCGTGAAGTTCGCCGCGATGGTCGGGTTGCTGCCGGATGACAGAATGGGAATGTTCAGGGCTGCATTGCCGACGTTTTCTACTGTCACCGTCTGCGGACTGTTAGTGCTGGTTGAGCCTACAACTGTGCTCGCGAAGCTCAGGCTCGGCGCGTCCGTGAAGTCTAGCTTCACCACTTCACTGTTTCCCCAGTTTGGGACGTAAATGTTGCCGCTGCTGTCCACCGCCACGCCATAGGGGCCGTTGAGGCCGGTGGCAATGGTCAGCACGCTGGGTGAGGACGGGATACTGCCGTTGACCGCCGGTATTTCAAACACTTCATTCTTGTACCAATCGGTCACATAGAGATTTCCGCGGCCATCCACTGCAACACCTGAAAGATCCTGCCCAAATCCACTCGCCAAAGTTACGATTGTCGGCGAAGCCGGGATGCTGCCATCGGCAGCAAGAATCTCTTGTACGGAAGAAAGAGTCTCGCAGGCATACACATTTCCGCTGCCGTCCACGGCCACGCTACGGGGCTGGATGAAGCCGTTGCCCACGATGTTGATGGTAGGCGAAACGGAGATGCTGCCATTGACCGCAAGAATCTCTTTAATTGCATCGTTGCCCGTATCGGCGACGTAAACATTGCCGTTGGCGCCCACAGCCACTCCCTCGGGATAAGAGAAGCCGCTGCCTAACGTTATGATCGTGGGCGAAGCCGGGATACTGCCATTGACCGCCACGATCTCCTTGACAGCGCTGTTGTCAGTGTCGGCAACGTAAACATTACCGATGCCGTCAACAGCTATACCGAAGGGACTGTTGAAGCCGCTACCCAAAGTTCTGATCGTGGGCGAAGCCGGGATGCTGCCATTGACCGCCACGATCTCCTTTACAGCGCTGTGGAAGGTGTCGGCAACGTAGATATCCCCACTTCCGTCAACCGCGACGCCAATGGGGCTGTCGAATCCGCTTCCCAGAACACTCTGGGCACCGGGTAGGAAGTTGATCTGCGGCCCCACTCCCGCCCCTTGCAAATCGCCAATTGCAAGCGTGTTTCCGGAATTATCTTCGAGCACTACCGCACCATAGCGGGTTCCGGCGAACTTGGGCGTGAAGGCCACGTTCGCGGTGCAGGTTTGGCCGGCTGTGTAGGAGGTATTGGGCGTGCAGGTGTCCGAGCCGGCGTCCGCGAAGTCTAGGTTGGCCCCGCCTTGCGTCAGTACTGCGACGCCGCCCAGTGTTCGGGCCGTATCGAAAGTAAAGACCACGGGAATCGTCTGGCTTGTGATTCCAATGTTTACCTGCCCAAAGTTCGTCAGCGGTGGCGGGGTGATCTGCACAGGACTAACTACTGTCAGCACAAGCGTGGTGGTTGCGGTCAGCGTGCCGGAGGTTCCAGTCACGGTGATGTTGAACACTCCGGTAGCGGCGGCGCTGCTCGCGGTCAGTGTAAGCACACTGGTTCCGGTAGCGGGGTTTGGAGTGAATGATGCAGTCACACCGCTCGGAAGGCCGGACGTACCGAGACTGACGTTGCCGGAGAATCCGTCCACGTCCTGCACCGTGCTGGTGGCTGTGCCAGACGCACCTTGGACGACAGTCAGGCTGGCTGGCAAAACCGAGAGTGTGAAACCTGGAGCCGGTGCCCCCCCCAGATCATTGATGAGATTCTGCCCATTGGGACTGCCCCATCCGGTCACCAGATCGTAACCGGTCACGGCCGAGTAGCTGCCGGAAACGCCACTGGTGATGTCGTGGAAGTCCGTGTTATAGGCGGAGGTCACATTTTGTGCGTAGATGGTCGGATTAAGGAAGCCGATGGTGGGCTCGCCGTTGGCCGCCAACTGCTGGTTGACCAGGGAGATGTAGCCAGCCCACATGGGAGCGGCAAAGCTGGTGCCGCCATACTCGTTGGCCAGGCAGGTTGTTTGGTCTGCGCAGGTGTAAAAAGACCAATTCGCATTTGCGGACACATCAGGACCGTTGCGAAGGGTTGTCGAACCTCGGTTAGTGGAATTGATTACGCCCGAGAGCTGTTGCCACGCAGGGATCGCGATTCCGTTTGGGGAGATCCCGCCTCCGCTGGCGGACCAGGCGGTTTCCGACTGCCAGGGGCCAGCCGCGCTGGCAGTCACCAGATCTGTGCCGCCAACGGATACGACATTCGCGTCGTCCGCTGGCCAAGCAGATGTATAAGATGACGCAAACGACCATGTGGAGTGGTCGCCAGAAGCAGCAAAGAAGTTCTGGCCTTGAGCCGCCATCCTCTGGAAGTAGGGGTCAAGCGTGCTTGGGTCAGCCGGCGTCCAGCCCCACGAACAGCCAATGGTGGTTGGAAGCGGGCTGTGAGAGACCATGGCGCCGATGATTGCCGTATCGGATGACCCGATGTACACGACCAAGCTGGACAATCCCGGCGCCATGCCAATCGCCTGCGTCATATCGAGCGTCTGTTCGGTGTCGTCGCAACCGCTGGAATACACGCAGCTCGTACTGGTTCCATCCGTGGACAGCAGGCTGACTGGCACATTGTTCGTCTGACCTACGTTCGTGAAATAAGTGGTCAGGTCGGACAAGTCGGTGCCTAAATACTCGAACAGCCCCAGGTTTTGGCCAGCGCCGGTCAGAGCCGTTCCGCCATAGTAAGCTGCGCGCATATCGCTGCCCAGGAAGGAAGCCGATGGACCGGAGCCGGTGGAGGCCTGGGTCACGACGGCTTCGGGCGCGATCCCATGGGCCTGCGCGTAGTCGCTCTTGCTGATGAGCATGGTATGCGGGATGGAGTAGTTGTCCAAACCGGAGATGTGCCAGAGCTGGAACGGCAGGCTTGAGGTAGGCTCACGGTCTGGCGAGTAAAATGTGCGATTCTCGGTGGGGTGCTGGTAGGTCCGCATGTTGACATGAAAAGCAGTCTCGACAGTCGACACTTGGCCCTTGACCTGCACTTCCATGCCATCGCGCGTTCCGCCAACGACCGTAAGACCATTCGCCTTGGCAAAAGCAACCACGGCGTCATAGTTCGCCTGGCTGGGACCAAACCGAGCGGTGAACTCCTGCACTGTCAGGAAGTGCCGGTATGAGGGACTGGCCGGATCGTAGAGTTCGCTCAGGAACGAGTCCAGCCCAGCCTGATCGCTCAGCGGCAGAACGAGGTCCAGCTGCATGATCTGGGTTGCGGGAAGATCTCCAATCAGCTTCGCATGTCCATTGAGAACCGCTTCGCGGACATGGTGCGTCAGCAACGACTGCTGCGCCCGACCTGGAGTCGCGAACAACAAAAAGATTACACAGGAGAGCGCAGCCCATAAAGAGCTTGAACGACCAGTCTTGCCCTGATTCCGCAAACGGCTGGAAACGCGAGGAGAGGCATCGGCGGGAATCGCCGGGAAGGCCGGGAGAGGGATCGAGATCATGGCTGTTGGCTCCTGAGGGACGGTGAACCGGTTCGCCGCTGTTGATTATCTGGTTAATAAACAACAGCTCACAACAAAAAACGGCCGTGCTGCGAGAATCGCAGGGCCCGGAGATTATCTGAAAGGAAAGACATCCGAAGTCTACCACAACTCCACCGGCGGAGGCGTCGTCCGCACGATTAATTTGCAAACACGCTGTTCAGAACATATTTAATGGAGTTAGCGTTTAATGGAGTTAGCGCAAGCTATCTATCTTTCGACAGAGAGAGGCCGGGCTGCAGTTGCGACGGTACCTTGTACTGTTGGCCAAAATTTATGCTGCAGTAGCCTGACTGCAATGTTGGCTCGGCGCAATCCGGTTGTTCCTAACAAATAGCTGGCGATTGTTGTCTGCCACGATCTGAATCCGATCCCTGTGCAATTCCAGCCACGCGTTTTATCCGCCCTCATTGATGAACACGGTGGCGAAGCGTCATTTGAACGGATACTGAATGTCGCAGAGCATTTCCAGCTAACCGATGTTCAAGCGCGGCACACGGTCTGCAAGGTAACCGTGGAAGTCTTACGCTGGAACCACGTACCACAAGTGAAATCCCGGCAGTACGTGGTCAATGTTGACACTGTGACCGTATTCTTGAAGGCGCAGCCCTCTCTTGCGATTGGGGTATAGCCGGATCGGTAGCGGTGAGGGCCGCAGGGTGTTTGAATTCTTCGAACGCGATCTTTCACTGGTCTCTCCGGGGTCAGCCGTCTGTTTATCCATACCTTATGACACGGCCGGATCGGGGAGATCCGGCCGTTGATTTGATTGGGTTTACTGGGCAGATTTTTTGACCCCTTTTGTCACGGCGGAGATTCGCTTGTGAGCGTCGCAGAGAACGCGGCGCTGGTTGTCGAGTGAGCGGTCGATCTTCTCTGTATTGGCGATGACCTGCTGCAGGGTATGGCGGATTTCGTGGACGGCGGTAAGGGCGGAGATCTGGCCGCGGCTGGCGACATATAGAAGGACGGTCAGCACCACGATGACGGCGAGGCAGACAAGCAGGACAAGAAGGTGTTCGGTCATGCGACGTTCTCCTGGGTGGTTGCAGCGTGCTCGCGGAGCACGCGCTGTATGGTTGCTGTCGAGACGCGGTGGCCTTTGGCGATCTGACGCAGGCTTTGTCCCTGGCAGCGGTCGCGCTGGATTCTGGCATGATCCAGTTCAAGGGGATTGCGGCCGATATGACGGCCTTCGAGTCGCGCGCGCCGCATGCCTGCGCGCACCCTCTCGACGATCAAGCTGCGCTCGAGTTCAGCGATGGCGCCGATGATCACGACGATGGCGCGGCCCAGCGGTCCGGCAGTGTCGATGCTTTCCCTGAAACTGATGAACTCGACCTGCAGTCTGCTGAGTTCGTCAAGCACCGCGAGGAGGTGACGGGTCGAACGCGCGATGCGATCGCACGCCCACACCAGCACGACATCGAGGCGGCCACGGCGGGCGTCGGCCATCATGGCATCGAGTCCGGGCCGTTTGGCTTTCGTGCCAGAGATCCGGTCTGTGTACTCTGCTATAACTTCGTAGCTGCGCTGAGCGGCCATTTGGCGCAGGTCATGCAGTTGCGTCTCGGGATGCTGGTCGGGGGTACTAACCCTCATATAAAGGGCAGCGCGCTTCATGCGCGCCTTCCCTTCTGCTTCGGCGCCACAACGCCGTGCTTCTGGACATAACTTTCGATGAACTGCAGCAGAACCACAGTCATTTCCAGGCCTTTGGACGCGGTCGATGATTTGAACTGGCTGTGAAGCGCTGTTGGGATATTGACATTCACTCTCTTTGTCTCCGGTTCCTTTTGTTTCGCGATTGTTCTCACCTCCTCCCTGGAGGTGAGCTTATACGGCTTTGAGTACCGCCGCCAGTGCCCCGGATGGTCCGAGGACTGGAAGAGCAGGCTTACTGCTCCCAGGCGCCTTGGCAGAGGCAGGCCAGCATCATAATCTTGTCGCGGCGGACCCCAAACGCATTAAACATCGGCTGCAACTGGCTCGGATCTGGGACGAAGCCTGCCTCGATGGCGGCCCACTCCGATACTTCCATGCCGCTTAAGCGGGCGGCTTCCTCTAAGGAACCTCTGAACAATGCCGAGTTACAAGTGGCCTACCTCCGGTTTTGATCGGCATGGCTCGCCGCGCTCGAAATACACGCAGACATGACCTGTTTCGTTGCCGTTTCGCCCGCCGGAGACC
>Ga0302320_10025712_pt1 | contig 11432 bp, 5 predicted proteins | sample Bog_T0_3_FD_202130 | JGI IMG/M metagenome (GOLD analysis project Ga0302320, IMG submission 202130) | Peat permafrost microbial communities from Stordalen Mire near Abisko, Sweden - Bog_T0_3 | ecosystem: Environmental > Terrestrial > Soil > Wetlands > Peat | place: Sweden: Abisko, Stordalen Mire... | reverse complement strand
TGGGCTGGGTGCGCCGAATCGAATTACATGGCCGCGATGTAACTGACAGGGTACTTGCTGACGACCAGATACTGAACCAGCTTTATTCGTTTCCGATGTTCGATCACGAACTCATCCGCAGCCTTCGTCTCATTCCAACGGAATACTTGCTATTTTATTACTCGCGCGGCCGCGTTCTTAAGAACCAGTTGGCGCAGAACACAACACGCGGAGAGGAGATCGGGCGTCTGAATCATGAACTGTTTGGTCAACTAGGGGCATTACTCACATCCGGTAACAGAAATGGCGCGCTTGCAGCATACATTCAGTACCTGAATGAGCGCTCAGGCTCGTATATGAAATTGGAGTCATCCAGAGAGATTTTGCACAGTCCCAGCACAGTGCCGGAAGAAGATCCATTCCGCGCCGCAACGGGATACCACAGGGTTGCCCTGGATGTGATGAAGGCGTTGCGCGGCAATGAATCGAAGCGGATGATTGTGAATGTCCGAAACCAGGGAGCTATCGAGGGGATGGGTGCCGATGACGTGGTCGAGGTTCCGTGCGGGATTGCAAACAACTCAATGACTCCAGAGCAATGCGGCCCGCTTCCCGCGCCGGTCCGCGGGCTTGTTTTAGCGGTTAAAGAATATGAACGAGCAACGATTGAAGCTGCCATATCGAAGTCAACAACAACAGCGCGAAAAGCAATGTTGCTTCACCCGGCAATCGGCGAATGGGAGCCTTCCGAAAGCCTTCTCTGCGATTTGTGCGCCATCTAACTCGTTCTTGTTAAGACTTCAGGATTTATCGATTCGTTCGGGGTCATCACTTCATACCGAGGTGCCATAGATGAAAGAAAGTACCAGTTTTAAACGCTTTTCTGCGAATGTCTGGATTCTGTCGCTCTGTATGGTTTTTGCGCTTCGTTTGACATGCGCACAAACCGCAGCCAGCGCCAACATCGCGAGCAAACCTACGCAGTTGATCGACGTGACTGTAAGCGAAGGTGCTTCAATGTCGGTTGCCGTGTTTCCAGACGGCAAGACTCTGGCCATCGATATGCAAGGAAGCATATGAACGCTGCCCTCATCCGGCGGGACCGCGAAACGCATCACAACTATTTTTAATGACGCGCGCCAGCCCGTTTGGTCTCTCGACGGCAAGTGAATAACGTTCTTTGGGTATCTGGATGGCGGCTACGATATTTGGACTATCTTACGCGATGGCTCTGACCAGCACAAACTGACCTGGGGTCCCTACGACGATCGCGACCCGGCGTACTCACACGATGAAAACTATCTTGCATTTTCTTCCGATCGAGACAATCCGCTCGGCAGCAGTTACAACATCTGGATTCTTGATATGCGCACTGGCGCATTGAAGCGCGTGACCAATGATCCATCTGAGAATCACATGCCATCGTGGTCGCCCGATGACAAGGAGATTGCATTTTCGTCGGCACGCGACGGCGGCAAATCGGTATGGACAGTGAATGTGTCGGACGCTAAGGATCGGAGTCTGTCCACGGCCGATGGCGTAGCTACCGCCCCATCGTGGGGAGGCGGCGGTAAGCTTGTCTATCACGTATTGAAGCCCCGAGTGAGCCAGCTCGTGTTGGATGGCAATTCGCTTACAGGCAGCGAAAATGCGTTTCCCTTTCGTGTGTCATGGGCCTCTCCCGACACTTTCTATTCTGTCTAGGATGGAAAGATTCGCAAGCGCTCAGTCACTGGCGGCGAGGCGCAGACGATCCCCTTTCAAGCCACTATGCAGGTGACTCGCGCTACGGGTTCGTATGTTCGCCGTAAGCGGGATTTCGATTCCACTGTGCCTAGAAAAGCTCTGGGAATCGTGCGTCCGGTTATCTCCATGGATGGCAAGCAGGTGGTCTTCGCCGCCATGCTTCCTTGAGGGCGATAACAGTGCCGGACCGGTCCTGGAATTTTGTGTCTTTTCAAGGTGGCGCTATGCCAGTGTATTGCCGCCGTTTACTGAGATCTTCTGACCAGTGATGAAAGAAGCATCCTCTCCCGCCAAAAATGCAACAGCGTTTGCCACGTCCTTCGGTGTACCCATGTGCTTCATTGGAAGCGTCTCCAAATATAGACGAATGTCGTCCTGCGATGAATCAAGATGACGCTCTGTAGGAATCCAACCCGGAGCGACTAAGTTGACGGTTATACCGGTATCCGCCAGCTCTCTCGCCCAGGAGCGAGTAAGTCCTAACTGAGCGGCTTTCGCAGCAACGTAATGGGCAAATCTTGGATTTCCCAACTCCACGACTTCGCTACCTATCTGTATGATGCGCCCGAACCGCCTCGCCTTCATGCCTGGGATAAGCAGTTTAGTTAGCACCAGCGGCGATTTCACGAAATACTCCAACTGTCGAAGATGCGCCTCCCACGTCTGCTCATCGATGGACAAGGTCGGCTGTGGGCCGGTAGCGTTGAAAACCGCAATATCGATGGGGCCCGACCACTGCTGAATTTTTTCGACCATCCGCGCTGTTTCCGTCTCGTATCGGATGTCAGCCTGAAATATCTCTGCCCGCCCGCCTTGTTCGCGAATCAACTGGCTTACCTGGCTTGCTTTCGCCTTTTGCTCAAAGTAATTGAGCGCGACGGATATTCCTCGTGTCGCCAACTCGATGGCGATCGATGCGCCCAACCCGCGCGAAGCCCCAGTTACGAGCGCCGTGCGATGAGTGCCGCGCATTTCAGTCGAATGCGCTTTTCCAGGATCTATATTCATCGGTTCTCAGACTGATTATATCTTGCACGAATTTTATAAAGTTCAATAGTCGAATTTCACGCCGTATAAATTGTCATTGTGTATGAGGCCGCTAATGCGCAATGGAAGCATCCTGGAATAGCCAGCCCGATGGCAGTCCAATGCCGCCTTCTTGACTTGGGACTTAAGTCGCCACATGATGTCAGCGCGCCGCCTTCCAGACCGGAATGTACTGCTTCTCCAAATCCAAAAAGCCGTTCACGATGCTCTGCTCGGCGCATCCTGGCCTGATGTGATTGTTGACCGCCATTTGCGAGGGCAGCAAGTAGGACTTCTCGGACGGTATGTAACCTATGCTGCCAGGGCTCAGGGTGACCATGGCCGTGCGGTCGAACAGCGACTGCTGCTTGAGCTTCTGGGAAATTTCGTTGAATACCTCGCCGCCTACATTCGCCAGCGCAATATCGTTGATCATCACCAGCTCAAGCGGAATGGTTACCGGATCGCCATCCACCATCTTTACCCGTCGATCCTGGCCGGCTGTAGGTGATGCGACAGCTCCGTTGGGTGCGGCTGGTGCGGCCGCTGCGGTAGGCGGCGCAGATGGGTCGGGCTTGCGCCCCGGACACACGATCGTGCTGTTCGCGCCCCACAGAACCACGCGATCAGCGGTGTTCTGGATACTGTTGGACACGCGCACAACTTCTTCGCCAAGGCGGCGTCCCTGCACATCGAGAATGGCCCAGCCGGCCTCGCCCTCGTCATGCACATCGGGCGCGTCCTGGTTGTAGGTCGACATGAAGAGCGGATTCTGATCGCCCGCTGCTCCCGGAGTCCAAAGCGCAATTGCGCCTTTCATCCGGTCTTCTACGTAGGTCGCCGTCGCGCCTCCAATGTCTCCGCTGATCTCAGGGTGTCCATCCTTAGTGCGGGACAGAAACATGACCACGCCATGAACTGCGTAATTGGACCACACTGCGATGGGATCGCCCGAGGCCGTGGTCACTTTGATCACAGCCACCGTTTTATCCGTCGGGCCCTCCGGCGAATAGCCCATGTGATAGACCTCGCCAATCTTCTCATCGCGATTGGTATTGATGTACGCTTTCCCAGTTCCAAAGCCGATACGCGCCGGCTGAAGCTTCGCGTTGGCTTGGCGCGCAGCCTCCAGAATGCCCTTCCGCATCATGGCGTTGTAGGGTGCCAGGTCATATCCTCTGCCTCCTCCAGGACTGTTCGGCGTGCTATGGTCATGGGTGGCGGACATGCTTACATGGCTCGCCGGTATCCCCAGCTCCTCCGCAACAGCTTTGGCAACTTCGTCCCCGTTGGGTACGCCACCGGCATCAACGCTCATTAGAACTACCTTCGACAAGCCGTTGTCCAAGACCAGTGCGCGCGCGTACAAGGGATCGTGTACATCGATGAAAGCCCCGATGGGAAACATCTGCTTGGGCGGGGATATGTCGACTCTGGCTGCGCCCGCGCGCAAGGGACCCATCTGGTCCGCTCCGAACGCTAGCGTAGCAAGTGAAGTGAATGTCAGAAGGGCAAAGCCCAGAAGAACCAAGCTATTGCGGAGAACCGATTTTTGCATTTGGTTTACCTCACACTTGCCCGTTCCATCCTGCTTGTAGTAACCGTGGTCCATTTCAAAGCGCAATCTTGCCCCGACTCGCGCTTGCGGGAAATCTCGCCAACGAGATTGCAATGCGCAAAATCTATTTCTTCGCCGCAGCCGCACCAGAACTCTGCGGCAGCGCGAATACATAGAAGCCCTGCGAATCACGCTCCGGCACAACCTGAGCCAGGGTGTCGGGATTCGTGGGAAGGTTATCGGACACCAGGTTTCCGCGAACGCAGAAGACGACATATTCTCTTCCATTGGCTTCATAGACCGCCGGAATTCCATCCGGTGCGCCTTTCAGTTCGTACTCACATAGCACCTTACCGGTATCGGAATCGTAGGCGCGTACGGTGCGATCTCCGCCGGATCCGCCGAAGACGATTCCGCCCGCTGTCGCCACGGGTCCGCCTCGCGGCCAATAACTGCCGGTGTTCTTGATGCCCTTGTCGGCCAGAGATGTTGTTTCTCCAAACGGCACCTGCCAGAGGATGGTGCCTTTGTTCATGTCGTAGGCCGTAAGCGTTGACCACGGCGGACCGATCGCGGGCATGCCGTTGGCCGCATCCATGGTGCCATAACCGGTCCAAAACTTTGTGCCGGGCGTCACAGGCGGAGGAACATCCGCGCGTCCGCGCCCAGCGCCTTGCGGGGGATGATCGCCGGCATCGGGGTTCTTGAGATAGGCGATGATGGCGTCCACCTGATCTTTGGGCAGATTCGGCTGAGGCGGCATGGTGGCTCTGCCGTCGTGGATGAGCTTCGCTATGCCATCGGCGCCCAGAGTGCTCACCGAATCGACCAGGGGAGGCGAGTATCCGGCGTGGCCCATGCGGTCAATGCCGTGACAGGTCTGGCAACTATCCTCATATGCCTGGCGCCCGCGCACTTCAATGGTGGCGTTGCCGCCGCCGCGCGGAGGCTGACCCATGAGCTTGATCATGGTCGGCGCGTCTTTGGACAGAATGAAAATCCGCCCGGTCGCCGGATCGGTGGCCGCAGCGCCCCAGTTCGCGCCGCCGTTGTTTCCGGCAGGTTCCAGCACGTCAGTCAACGCGGGCGGATCGAATAGCCCGGTGTGGCGGGAGTTGGCAATCAACTGCTTCACGCGTTCGCGATCGGCGGGGTCGGTGATGTAGGGATTTACATCCTCCACGCCGAGCTTCTGCCGCGCAAAGGGAGGAAGGTGCGTAGGAACCGGCTGCGTGGGCCAGGACTGCTCGCCCGGAACATCCGTCTGTGGCACCGCGCGTTCCTCGATGGGCCACAGCGGCTTGCCAGTTACGCGGTCAAAGGCGAAGAGGAACCCCTGCTTGGTGGCCTGCGCAACAATGTCCAGCTTCTTGCCATCGTGATCTACGGTCAGTAGCTTGGGCGATGTGGTCGGATCGTAGTCCCACAGGTCGTGGTGTACAAACTGGAAATACCACTTCAGTTTTCCGGTGCGCGCGTCGAGCGCCAGCAGGCAGTCGGAGTAAAGATCCGCGCCCTTGCGATCCGCTCCATAAAAATCGTAGGTCGTCGAGCCGATCGGGGTGTAGACGATGCCACGCTTTTCGTCCACGGTCATGCCGCCCCAGTCGTTGGTGCCGCCTGCATATTTCCATGCATCGGGCGGAAAGGTTTCATAGCCGGGTTCACCGGGATGAGGAACCGTATGAAATGTCCACACAAGGTTCCCGGTGAGAACGTTATAAGCGCGGATATCTCCGGGGGGTGAGCCGTAATCTTCTCCCGTAGCCGAGCCCAGAATGACGAGATCTTCAAATACGCGGCCCGGTGTTCCGGACTGAATGCTGAGAATCGACCTGGGGTCGCGCCCCAGCCCAACGCGAAGGTCAACCATGCCGTTATCGCCAAAGGATGCGATCTGCTTCCCCGTCTTGGCATTTAGCTCTTGCAGAAAGCTGTTGGAAGAGTAGATCAACCTACGGTCGGAGCGGTCCTTGCTTTCCCAGTAATTGAGGCCGCGGGAAGTCATCCCCTTGGGATTGGGATGTTCCCAGAACTTTTTGCCCGTAGCGGCGTCGAGAGCGACGAGAGTGTAGTCAGCCCCCAGCGCGTACATTACGCCGTCAACAATTACGGGATTGAAGCCGAAGCGTCCGAAGCGTCCGGCGGTAGGCGCCGAGGAAGACCACGCAAGGGTCAGGCCCTTTACGTTGCTCTTGTTGATCTGATTTAAGGCCGAGTATTGAGGGCTGGCTTCGCCGCCTTCATTGTCCGGCCAATTAGTTTTCGCTGTGGAACTCGCCTCATTGGCCAACGCCGCCGGGACTGCGGCTCTGGTATAGAAAAAAACACCGCCTCCGAGTACCGCCCCTAGCAACACCGTATATGCACAGATTTTCGATGATGTTTTGACGTCAGCCATATTCAGCAGTTCTCCCATGCGCGATTCGATGATTGAAACAACGAGAAATGATTTCGAGAGTGGGCTCAAAATTCCACTATGCCCCGGCCAGACCCGTATTCTCATTTGCCTGGGCGGTTGAAAATATTGAACCGACCGGCCAGCCGAGACGGTTCCCTCGGATTGATCCTCTGAAGGCAGACCGGTGCAGTCACAGCGTCATTCCGGCCAGTAGCAATTGTCAAGAGGTTCATGCCTATAAGTTCCCTTATGAATTTCGCATATTCGGACATTTCCCTACCCTGAGGGAAAATGGCCGAGACAATGCGCTTCCATCCGGCTTCGCGGGAAGAGGCCGTGCCTGTTCAACAGGTATTCATAATAGGATTTCGCTGTCGATTTCCGTAATCAGTCAAGAATTTGGCGCATCCCGCAAATGATAGCAACCTCCGTTGCCAATTCCCTGTCGCAAGAAATGGCTCGAATTTCGACTTCTCTCGCGGATGCCGAAGCAACTGACCGTTCGAACAGGTAATGTGTCGCAATATTCGCGGCTTTTTTCGTCAGAAATAGAAGACGGCAGAACTATGGCCTGCAATAGTTCATAAGGGGAAAGATTTTGATTCTTTCCCTTGACAATGCATCTCTGCGCAATTTAGTTGTAGATCGCTTAGGATGTGCGAGCCGCAAGTGTTCTGGAACGGCATGCCTGCATTCCGGCTACTCGATTCATCGCCAGGCTAGAAAAATTGAATAGGCCATAAACCATACTCAGGAGGTCACATAGTCATGCTCAAGTCCAAACTGATCACAAAAATACTGCTGGGGCTTATGTTCACAACCTTGCTATGCAGCAAGGGCTGGACGCAGGCCACCGGCTCCATAGTGGGCACCGTGATGGATACTTCGAACGCAGTCATCCCCGGCGCCAAAGTCACAATCACCAACATCGGCACCAATCAGGCACAGGTAGCGGAGTCCAATGCCGCGGGCAACTTCCAGTTTGTGAACCTGCTTCCCAGCACCTACAAAGTAGTGGTTGCAAAGGCAGGATTCGAGACTTTTGTGGTCTCCACCCAGGAGGTTTCGGTCGGCATTGCCGCCCGCATCGATGCCAAAATGCAAGTCGGCGCGACCTCGCAGACGGTAGAAGTCACCACGCAGACCGCGCTGCTGCAGACGCAGTCCTCCTCGGTCAGTTATGGCGTCGAGCAGACGCAGTTCGAACAGTTGCCCCTGAACGGGCGCAACCCGCTGAACCTGATGGAGCTTGTTCCCGGCGTTATTCCCCAGGGCAACACCTCCGGCAGCGTGGCGCTGGGCAACAATACCGGCTGGGGCAACTACCAGATCGGCGGCGGCACCGCCAACCAGGGCGCGGAATACCTCGACGGCGCGCCGGTCAACGTCAGCTATGTAAACTCCATGGCGCTCGATCCGACCCAGGATACGATCAACGAGGTTCAAGTTCAGTCGAACAACGTCTCGCCGGAGTACGGCCGGTTTGCGGGCGGCGTTTTGCTCATGTCCACCAAGTCGGGCACCAACCAGTTCCACGGTACGCTTTATGAATACGTGCGCAACGCGGCCCTGAACGCGAACACCTGGATTAACAAGCACGCAAATCCGATTGTTGCTCGGCCGATTTGGAATCAGAACCAGTATGGGGCAACGCTGGGCGGCCCAATACTCAGGGACAAGGCCTTCTTCTTCGCGAGCTGGGAGCAGTTTGATCTCCGTCAGGGAGTCACCACCACCACTACCATGCCCACAGCGGCCAACTTGACCGGCGTCTTTAGCACCACCCCGCTCTACAACCCGAAGAACGCCACCTGCGACGCAAGCGGGTCAACCGCAACGAATCTCGGCGACCCCTGCCTGATGCCGACAAACGCCTCCGGCAACTACTACATCCCAACGCAGTATTTGAGCACTACGGCCACCATTTTGAATCCGTACCTCTTTCTGACACCTACTTCCGGTGCGGCCACGAATAACTTCGTGCATCAGGCCCTCTCGCCGGTGGACTACAACAACTACAACGCCCGCGGCGATGAGACGCTGGGAGCCAAACAGAGATTGTTTGAGCGCTACACGGAATACCACAGGAACCACGAAGGCTACGCCACCACCGGCAACCAGTTCTTCTACCCCACGTTCAACACCTCCATCCAGGCTGTCATCGGCGACACCATCACCATCACTCCGAACATGGTGGCCGATGTGCGCGCCTCTTACCTGCGCTACATATTTAACTCTTCGCAGTTGCTCTGCTGCAACTTCAATGTCGGCCAATTTTCAGCAGCATGGAACACCCTTGCTCCCGGAGTCGTATTCAAGCAACTGCCTCACCTGGCGTTTACAAATGGCTATTACTCCCCCGGCGGCCCCAACATTCTCGACACCGACAACTCCTACGTGCTCTCAGGCAACCTCACCTGGATCCATGGCCGGCACACGGCCACCTTCGGCGCAGAAGCCCGCAAGATCGAGTGGGACTACATCCAGACCAACACGCCCAGCGGTCAGTTCAGCTTTAACCCAACTGCGACTGCGTCCTTGACTGGAAGCGGCGGCAATGCATTTGCCTCCTACATGCTCGGTGTTCCGTATCAGGGCTCGTTTCAGGAGCCGGCCATCAGCAAAGGCGTCATTTGGTATGGCGGACTCTATGCCGCCGACTCATTCCGCTTGACACCCAAGCTGACCCTCAACGCCGGCGTTCGCTGGGAGCAGCCGGGTTCGTTCAAGGAGACGCATGGCAGCCTGGAAACGTTGATCGTGAACCTGCCGACGACGGGCCTTCCCATGGTCAATGGGAAGGCGCTGACGGGCGGCTTGGCGCTGACCAACTCGTCACAGTACGGCTCCAAGGATTGGCAGGCGCTGCACTGGGATCTGTTCTCGCCGCGCGCAGGATTTGCCTACAGCCCCAGTGACAAGTGGGCTCTGAGCGGCGGCTTTGGAATCTCCGATCTGCCGCCGACGGTGGCCTTCAGCACCGGCCCTTACAACGTTCCGTCAAACCTGGCAACCTCGAACATGGTCGCATATACGAACATCAGCACTCCGTTCAATACCATGGACAATCCGTTCGCGGGGGGCACGCTTACGGCGCCTTTCGGACACAGTCAGGCGGGCGTCAACAGCCTGCTTGGTAACGGAATCCAAGCCATGGTGCCGAACCAGCCCTACCCCTACTACATGCAGTGGAACTTTGGCTTGCAGCGCCAGTTCGGCAACTCCTCTTCCGTCCAGGTGTCTTACGTGGGCTCCAAAGGCAACCATCTCCCGCTCTACTCCGTCAATGAAGACCAGTTGCCCGATCAGTACGATGTCTGCGGCATCGACAAAACGCAGCCGCAGTGCCTTTACTCAGGGGATGGCCTGCAGCACCTTCTCACGGACCAGGTAACCAATCCCATGGCCACGGCGAACGGCGGTTTCATCCCCGCATCCGCTGGGGTGCTCGGTGGGGCCAAGGTCCCATTCGGCTATCTCTTGAAGCCGCATCCGCAGTACCTGTACATGTCCGCGCTTGGACCGACCATCGGCGGCACCAACTATGCTGCCCTGCAGGTTTTGGCCAAAAAGCGCTTTACTTCGGGAGGCGTTCTTATGGCCGCCTACACCTGGGCCAACCTGAAGGGAACCGCGGACGTGCTCAGCCCCTGGCTCGAAGCCAACAACCACAACGTGGGCGGCGGGCAAGGCATACAGGACAACACCAACATCAATGGGAATGCATCCAATCCCGGCGAGGTCTCACAATCCAGCTTCAACGCCCCGCAGCGGCTGGTGATTGACTACGTTTATCCTCTGCCATTCGGCCATGGGAAACGCTTCCTCGCCACTGCAAAGGGCCCGGTCAACGTCCTGGTCAGTGACTGGACCGTGAACGGCATCTCCACCTTCCAAAGCGGCTTCCCGCTGGCATTTGTTGACACAGGCACCAATAGCCTTGAGAACCTATACGCTGTGGGTCAGGCCGGACCGGGAACAGGCGCAGGCGCAAACCGCCCGAACTATGTTTCGGGGTGCAACAGAGTTGTCGCCGGCAAGCCTTCGCAAAGGATAGGCGGTTGGTTTAACACGGCTTGCTTCGTGGCCCCCACCGTCACAACCCAAACTCCCGGAACGGCCAACAGCACTTGGTCCTTCGGCAATGAATCGCGCGTCGATCCAACGCTTCGCGCACAAGGCCTGGATACCTCGGACTTCTCGGTCGCCAAAGGCATTGCCATTCACGAACGCTATCACGTGGATATCAAGACGGAGTTCTACAACGTCTTCAACTGGACGCAATTCTCCCCACCTAGCACCACAGCCGACGGCGGCGCAACTTTTGGCACTGTGACGGCGCAGTACAACAATCCGCGCCTAATTCAGTTCAGCGGACGCTTCACGTTCTGACCGACCGTGGGAATTGCACTGACTCTAGCCCATCGGCCGAACCACCGATGGGCTAGAGTTTCATTACCGAGAGATTTCGTTGGGAATCGAACTATTTTGCAGATATGTATACCGGCTTAGTGCGCAGCACTTTACAAAATAGAAACCATCAGGAGCGAATACGATGAGTGGGATCTTCTACATCTTTGGCCTGTTTCTGGGCGTTGTGCTGGCGCTTCACCTGGCGATGAACGGAGAAGTGGGCGCGGCCATCGGGAATCCGCGCGTGGCCAACGCCTTCTTCTGGTCTGTGGGCGCATTGGCCGCCATTATCATCGGCGCAACCGGTTG
>Ga0302320_10025711_pt1 | contig 11433 bp, 8 predicted proteins | sample Bog_T0_3_FD_202130 | JGI IMG/M metagenome (GOLD analysis project Ga0302320, IMG submission 202130) | Peat permafrost microbial communities from Stordalen Mire near Abisko, Sweden - Bog_T0_3 | ecosystem: Environmental > Terrestrial > Soil > Wetlands > Peat | place: Sweden: Abisko, Stordalen Mire... | reverse complement strand
AGAGAGAGAAAAAACCAAAGAATTGAAAGAAAAGTTTTAAAAAAAAAATTTCATTTTTTTCACCAAAAAAAAAAAAAAAAACGAAAAAAGAAGACATTTTACAACCCTGATTAAAAAAAAAAAACCTTCGTTCCACCCCACCCAAACCAACCCAACCCAAAAAAATAACACAAACCAACCAAAACCAACCCAACCCAAGCCAACCAACCCAAATCAAACCAACCCAAACAAACCCAAAATTGTTGATGTATTTCTCACATTTCAAATTATTTTTTCTAACTATTTTAATAAAGCTTTTTTACAAAAACTTTTTTTTTGGTAAATTCGAAAAAAAATGTTTTTTATTATTAGAAAAATGAATTCTTTTGCAACATTTTTCTTAGTTTTTTATAAAATAATTTTCTAATAAATTGAATTGAATGACATAATTATTGTGGATAAAATTAATAATAAAGGTTTTTGTCAGGTAAGAAATCAACACAATCAAAATCGGTAACATAAAATTATGCCTCTCTAAAATTCCTTCAAAATTTTATTTACATTCAATGAAAATCTATTTTAATTTTACCTCTAACTGAGGCTATAATAGTAATTCTAAGAAATATGGATCCCAAGGTGATGAAATGTTTCGAATACCCCCAAACAATATAAAGAACGTGAATAGATTTTCCGAAATGACCAACCAAAAGTGCAAAATATAGCAAAGAAGTCGAAATTTTCTTTTTTTTCATGATGTTGCTATAAAACTAAGCAAAAAATTTTTTTCAAAAATAAAAATAAAAATTGGTTTTTAAACCAGGCTCAGAAAAAAATGCAGAATTGAAATTTCGAAAATATATCCCCCAAATTTTGATAGCCATAACATCGTGAAATAGAAACATGAGTTCGAATAGATGAAACATTTCCTATATTTAAATTTGATTTCGAGGATTTCCGAAACATAATCCTGATAATTGCAGGAATTCTCATTAAGGATTGGATCATTGTCATATTCAGAATATCTTTTAACGTAAACTTCGAAAATTGTGAAAGTTAAGGAAAATAAAAAAAAGGGAGAGATTTTAAAAAAATATATAGAACAAAAGGATATTTATATCAAGAAATATATAAGCTGTCAAAAGCACAAGGATGGCTCTCTATATAATTTTTAAAAGAATAATTAATATAATAATAAATACTGGACGATGGGTTGCAAATCTGTTGAAAATCAAATGGCGATAAGCTTGGTTTTTACATAATATCAGATCTATGAAAATCACTCCCTTTTCCATTTTATAATAGGAATCGACCACATTATGACAGTTTTTCTAAAGAATTTGGCTGTTAGAAATTAAAAGAAAGGGCAAACACAAATTAAGTCGTAGGATTTTTCATCGTTTTCGTTGCATTCGATACATCTATAGGATGATAAGCCTTCCTTATCGTTTTTATTCGATATTTTATTCATTTTTTTATATTAAAAAATTAAAAATAATTAAAAAGCGCATTTTCTTCGTTTTTAATTTGCTAATCATTTTAAAAAAAAACTTTTATGAGAAATTATTTAAATTTTAAAGAAAAATCAAAAATTATGAAGGCCCAACATCTCTTCTCACATTGCTTTTATCTATAAATTACCGTAAATAAAATTTTTAGCATTTTATTCAGAAAATATAAATTTATAAAATAAACCTTGCCAATCGTTAACTTCCATTGAATGTTTTACAATATAATCAACGCAAAAAAGAACATTTTTCTTATTTTTATCTGGAACATAGCAAGTCAAAACCATGGTTTCTCCTTCTTTGAATTCAAACTTATTGGTTCCTATGAATTTTCTTTAAAAATTGAATTCTTTTTGAAAAACTTGCCTTTATAAAAGACCTCGATCTCATTTTTAAAATCAGTTATCAAAAATTTAGTTTGCAAAGTTCCCCTTTTCAGTTCAATCGAACCTGGTTTTAAAACTCCGAACTGAAAATAGAAAAAAAAATTAATCTCTCAAAATTCCATATTTCTTACAATTTGAAACATTTGTTCTTCATTTATAGTCAAATTATTCAAGTAATCAGTTATCGACATCATGATTTTTCGATCAATAAATAAAGAACCTGACATAGTCACAATGACATGTATCAAACAAGCTTTAAACAAAATTTAAAATCTCCTTTTTTCATAAATCTTACCAACCAATAACAATCTGTAAATTCCAGCTCTGCTCCCTACAATTTTTGACAATTTGGCAATTAAAAACCCCCTTTTAAACACCATATATTCATTTTAGGAAAAAACGATGGACCTATTAATGATTGAAAGACTGCCAAAATTGCAAGAACTCATTTTATTAAGATTTTGAACACGCATTTTGGTTGGAAACCCAACCATGAATTGCCTATAAATCTTCATTCCAAATAGATGATTTTTGTTCAGAAGAAAGAGTTTATTGGGGTTCCTCCAAGATGAATTCATGTGAAAGATTTCTGAGTTTTTAATAATTTATTTAAGGTGATAACTCAGACAACGCAATGCCTAATTAATTATCTAAATTAAATAAAAAAGGTTCCCCTAAAACAAAACATTTGCTAAATTCCGAATTTCTAATTTTTCAAAGAAAAATGAATAAAATTGTCCAACAAGCCCTGAAACTCACTGCCCAATCAGAAATCCAACTTTGGACCGAACTTGAGCCCCAATTGGTAGCCTCAGCTTCCAAATTGAAAAAGGATGAATTTATTAATGTTTGTCTTCATTATGGAGATAATGAAAAAGGCACTTCTGAGTTCTGGAATGGAATGTCCAAAGTGGTCATGAAAAACATGTCAACCTATAATGCTGGAGAAATCATGAATATTTTCGAAGCTTTCGCTCATGCAGGAACTCAATATAAGTTTCCAAAGGAATTCTGCAAGAATATGGTGGATGGAGTGAATTTCGCCGCCAATAAACTTGGAGAAGCACTTGATAAGCAAGAGCCCACATTCAGACCATTTGTGAAGGATAGTCTTACAGCAGATTTTGAGGAATTCAAGAAAAAGCAAGATCCATTTTTGGAATTTACCGATGATTTGAACATCGAAAGCAAGACAGGACAGGAGAAGGAAAAGGCAAAGAAAGTGCAGGAAATAGTCAAGGATTGGCAAAAGGAATTTTTGAAATTTAAATAAATTTCAATGAAAAATAAATGAAAAAGGACGAAAATTAGACAAAATAGTCGAAAAAAAATGGAAAAAAAAATAAAAAATAGCCAAAAATAGAAAAAAATAGAAAAAACAGAAACAATTTTCAAGGAAAGAAAATGCGAACTTTTTCTAAAATTTAATTTAAAAAAAAAAATTTTTTTGGGATTTGTGTAAAGAAAAAAAATATGTTTTTATCTATAATAGATAATTGATATATATATTTCTTCTTTACAGCAATATTTATTATCTGATATTAGTTACCATGAGAGAATCAACCCTCATTTCATTGAGATTGTGGGTGATTTAATGCTTTCGGAAATTTCGTTTAATTTATTCAGAACTTTATTTATTTCCACTTCCAAACTTTTTAAATTCTTCTGGTTTTCATGTCCGTTTTTCCCGAAAAAGTTATTGGTATATGATATCTGGTTATCCAAAAATTCATTACGGCTATTTTTATTTTCTCCCACGATGTTTTTTTCCGCAGAATTCACAAAAGCATGATTTTTCTCCATTTTCTTGCTTTTGGCCCATTTTGATGTATACCCATTTTCTTTTTTAACGGAAATCGTGATATTGTTACGAAAAAGCGGAGAGTTTGTAATTAAATTCATTTGAGGACAATTTTCATCATTTTCCTTATATTTTGGAGGTGAAATATAAGGCAAATTCAGCTTATTATTTGCGATCTATATAGTTTTTTTTATTTTTTCATAGTGATTTTATGATTTCTTACTTCATTTTTATTAAGAGCTGGTAAAAAAGGCAAAGCCATGCCTCCCTTATTCTCATAAAATAAAGGGGATTGACTAGTCACAGGAGAATCATTAGCAGATCTAATATTTTTTATATTTGTTTTCATGTAATTATCCCTCATTTTCAGCTGTTCACTCGATCTTTCCTTGAAAAGTTGGGCCTTCTCCAAATTAGTGAGATTTTTATATGATGTGGGAGTTGATTGGATAGTGGGTGTAGGGGAAAAGTCGAGCTTGATTTCTAAAGTTGAAAAATATTAAGTTTTGGAAGGGAAGTTACTTTCAACATCAGGGTTTTTTTTGGTGAAAATCATATAATGGTGATTAGTATTAGTGACTTTGAATTTGGTGACAGGTTGGGAGTTTTGTGCAATGACTCCTACGATGCCCTCCTTTGTCATATGCGAAATTTTGGCCTTGAAACGGCTTTTGAAATCCATTTAATATTTGAACTGAATAAAATGAAATTCGTTCTCTTTTATAAAAATATTTTTATAAAGTAAACTCTTTCTTTCTTTGAAAAAGAAAAATAAAGGTTTACAACATATTTAAAAAATTTTTAAACGTAAGCCCCAATGTATTAAAAAAATCTGAATTTAATAACATCTTTTAAATTCCCCCCAAATCCCTTTTTAAACATAACAAATGCTTTATATTAAAAAATTATAACAAAAAAGCCAAATTTCCAAATCAGCATAAATTTCATAAAAAATGACTGATGTCTCTAAAAAGAAATTAGAACAAAGTCCAAAACACAATGGTCATAAAGCTTACCATAAAAATGCCACTGACCTATTTAAAGAAAATATGCAGATCTCCCAATTAGTTCCCAGGCAGAATTTCGAACCAAACTACATCAATAAGCCTTCTGGTTCTCCTGATAAAAACTCTCCAGATGGCCATTCTCCTAATGGTCTTTCTCCAGAACTAGTGGGCAATGTTCTAAATCTCAGTGGTGATATGTTAAACACTGTATATCTTAACAAAAAATACCCAGTTTGCAGAGAAGTCGTTTGTTTGAAAGAAGGTGCTTTGCCAGGAGAAAATGTGCCGAAAACAGCATATGAGAAATTAATGGTTCCAGGCATTTTTATTAAACAGAAAGTGGAGATTTTCGAGGTCTTGGCTGGTTGCGAAATGGAAAACAAATATAAGCTATATACTTGCGATTATGAGGGGAATCAAGTCGGGGCCTCGTTGTTTGAAGCTCGGGAAAAGTCGAATGTTTGCGCTAGATGGTGTTTATCGTACGTAATTCTTGGATTTTTAAACTAAAAAAGATTTCATGAATTAGAGGAGATTGCAGGCCATTTGTGCTATATATTTTGCATAATTCGGATGGTGTTCTTTCGAATGATGGACAATTGTTCATGAAAATCGAAAGATCTTGCAAAGCCACTTGTTTATGGTTTCAAAGGTGATTTTATTAGAGATTTTAATTGAACTGATCTGAAATTTAAAAAGGCCAGAAATCATGATTTATACACAGGAGATCGACAACGATTTGAAAAGTTTTTACTTAGAAATTTGAAGAGTTTTTAGTTCATTTTTTAGCCAGTTGGAAATTGATTGGCAAAGTACGACATAAATTCAGCGTTTTTAATATAATCATGGAGATATATACCGAAAACAATGATTTGATTTATTCGTTGGAAGGACCAATATTTCAAATGGGCGTTTGGACTACAAGGTTCTGTACTTGCAACATTTGTCAAAAGGCCTTTTTCTTTATAAAAGATAAAAGAAACAACAATAAAATTGTGGGTCTGGTTGAAAAAGTAATCTTTTTAATGAACATTATTTCAATATGTTTTTAATAAAAAAAAGAGGCCACGAGGCATTGTTTCCGTGATAAGTGATGCGGATAATTTCTCATTGAATTTCCCTTTAAATGCAACTTTAAAAGAAAGAGCTTTATTGTTAGCTTCGACCTTTTTCTTTGATTATCGATATTTCGAACATAACCCCCAAGACACTTATAGTGGAAATGAAAATGGAGGTGGGGGTATTTTTTCTGGATTTAATATTTAAATTAATATATCTTAGTTTCAATTCTTTATATAAAGTCAATTCGTTATTTATTTGTATTGTTTTTTTCATTTAATTTTTGGGTTCATGATTCACAGGAAACACTGTATCCGCGTTATATAATCTTCTCTCTTCACTACTATGATCTTCCATTGGAAGTTCGAACGAATCATTGTCAAAATTTATATAGAACCCCATATATTTCAAAGCCGGAACGAAATACCCCTTATTGCTCGTCCAAAATGGATATATCAGGAAAACCGTATATATAACTACTATCTCACTCACGAACATTATAATGACTGTATATAACCAATAGATATAATCATCATATCTGTTTATAACGCAAAAAAAATAAAAAAACATCATTTTTGAAAATGTTTACTTGACTTTGCCCATTTCGAAAATAGTGAGAATCCCAAATAATATCATAAAACTCCAACAGAATAAATGATACACGAGATTATTTCTCGGATGTTTATTATAACAGAATTGCATGAAAATCCCCCGGTATAACCATTCGATAAAATAATGGAAGACATATCCCACAAGAAAACCCAATAGAATCGAACCCACAACTCGATTGATGGTTTGGATTTCCTAAATTATGAAAAATTTGATGAAATTAAGAAAAAATTGAAAAAATACAGAATTTGCATTGACTAATTCACAGAAAATCAAAGCACTGCCGAATAAATTCGAGAAATAAGTCAAAAACAATTTTGATAATCGCATTTGTTGAGTATGCGATATGTGCGAATGGGCTTTGATCGAAAGAGAAACAAAAGGATGATAAGTCTATTTTAAAATCATAATAAAAGAAATGAAAAAAATGGTTCAAACCAAAATCAAAATTGGTTTGTTTTCACTGATAATTTGATCGAACTTGTTTTTGCTCCAATTCTTCATATTCAATAGACAAGAAATGAAATACACGAAACATAATGGAACCACTGCCCACATGCCTGGATTATTCCAATTGATATAATTATTAATATTTGGCTATAAATTCTTTAAAAATTCTCGTTTTTTTGCTCTAAATCTTACTATAATCAATGGAATATATCGACTGGCGATGAGATTTGTTGCGAAATCCACTGACAACAAGCTTGAAATTGAAATATCTTCATTATTAAGGTTATTTTCATCAATTAAACTCAATAAACTCGGTGGGTTACTGATGTTTGTTGGTATAATTTGTGCGGAAAATGTTGAGAAATGTGTGCAATTACATAAAATAAAGCTATTAGTCTCATTCATGAATTGACATCCCTGGCTATTAAATGTCATTAATGTTTCATCGAATGACCCGCAAATATAAGGCGTTTCTGGGATTGTCTGATCTTGATTTAATGGGACATAATTAGCGATTTTCGCCATATAAATCAATACTGGATTCGTCAAGTTCTGGATTTGCATTTGTTGCCCTGCGATCTTCAATTCGATTTGGCCTTTAGAGGAAATATCAGTATCAGTAGTTTCTATATCTTCGAAATCTGCTTTCCATTGTATTATTCTAACAATCACAATATCCTCTATAGAAAAAGCTTCTATTGGAATATAGACTTGGATCTTTGATAATGGGATGATTAAATACCCATTAAGTCCAGAAAGAAGAGAGAATCTCGGCTTTTTACTCAGATAGACATCGAGATATTTGGAACTTATGAAGGAATCTTGGCCTAGAACCTGAAGATTTTCAGTTTGATTTAGACAGGAATCCAATAAAGTGCTGATAAGTTTCGAATATTTAGATTGTTCATCAAGTCGAAACGTCGTTCTTTCATATAATTGATAATTCACAAGACCCAAGTTCTCGATCATAAGAGTGAGACTTTCTATACTCAAGTTTGGAAGTTGCAATAAGTCTTGAAGACTTAAGATCGCAAGAATTACCCCATTTTTCAAGAATAAATCCTGAAGATCGAGTAAAGTTCGAATGCATTTCAAATAAATCAAAGGATTCGTTGAAGGTGAAGTAATATTGAGTGCATTCAAATTCAACATCAAAGTTAATGTATAATTCGACATCAATTGATAGATTCTCAAATCATAAGCACATGTATCACCCGCATATCCTGAAAAACAATTGCATGAAAAACTCTTGGAATTCAAAGGATTCGTCTGACAAACTCCATTTCCATGACAATTTATTAAATCATCGCAATAATAGTTCGGATTCTGATTAAGTAATCTAGCTGCTTTATATACAGCTATTGCAGTATCTCTAATATATATTTGACTATAAGGAATTCCATAAACTAAATATATATTCGAGATTTCCTGATATATATCTTGAAGGTCTATTATAGTGGTATAATTCACTCTCCAAAGGTCATTTTGTATTTCACTGATATTCCCATCATAAGGCAAGAGGCTTAAAGTAAGATTCGTCCTTACTTCATAATCGAAGTTCGAAACTGCTAATTCTATTGTGAGATTCGTGTTTTCTAAGACCGGCTCAGCCACAAATGAGAAATTCCCATTAGTTGTCAAATTAGAAAAAACCACATCAGGACTATATGTTCCAAATATCGTCTCATTTTGACTCAAAGTCACCACGATTTGATTATAACTATAGACATTAAAAGTGAGGTTTTGTGATGTATTCCATAATAATAAGCTCAAAGTGAAGTTCGTAACTCCTGAAACTCCAGAACTTGGTGTAATGTTAAAAACTCCATTCTCAATATCGGGATAAGTCTGGATCAAGATATAATCTTCTCCTTTAACTCCTTGGGAATAAACTGCTACTGAAACGTTATAAAGGACATTCCCACGGAGATTTGTTCTGGGGATGGTTAAAGTCTGCAAAGAATTATAAGTATTAGAGAAAAACTCAGTTAAATAAACAGAAGAAAAGCCTGATAAACTCCATATTATAGAATCAATGCTTCCTGATAAATAAATATAATCAATCATTAATATGAGATCTATGTTGCGGACTATATTCAAAACATTAGAATTTAGACCTGTTTTATTAAGGATTGTCACTATAGGAGCAGTATTTATCAAGCAACTCGAATTCACTATCGTGGTTCCAATTGGGCAATTCAAAAGACAAGTTCCATTATATAAATAGAAACCATTGGGACACACAGTGCAATTATTTCTACAAATACGACAAATTGCAGCAATTTGCACGAAACCAGGAAAACAATTAACATTGCAACTTCCGTTATTCTCATGATAAAGAAAACCACTCATACAACTGAGACAGCTGGATTCTGAACATGTTAAACAAGGACTTTGACAAATGGAACATTGGAAATTCGTCTGATCGCTTTGCAAAACACCTGAAGCCGTTGTTATTGTGGAATTATAATAAGTTGCAGGACAATTTTGATAACAAGCGGAAACCCCATTATTCACAAATTTCACTGAGCCCGTTGTACAATAGCTTGAACACATCCTATTGGCGAAATTCTGATAAGTATTACCAGAACAAGTTGAAGCACAAGTCATAGACGCGATGTTTCCGAAGAAATTATAAGGACAATACATGCTTTCAACACATTGATATCCATTCACGATAAAATATGAGGGGTTCACGCAAGATTGACATAAGGCCATATTGGAAGTGGAATCATAAGCACATGTTTGGCAGCTGGGATCACAACTACAAGTAAAATTAATTGAAGCACTCGTTCCCAAAGGACATGAACTGAAGCATCTTGAATTAAAGAAATAAGGATAAGGCGTAATACATGATAAACAAGCAGAATCTTGAGGTCCAGTACATTCATTGCAAAGATTACTACAAAATCTGCATGTCATGGTATTGATATCTCGATATGTTCCTGAGGGACAACTCAACACACAAGTCCCATTATAAGCATAAGCAAGAGTTGAACAATAAAGACAAAATGGTTGTTGAATTCCGATACTTAATTGACAATATGAGAGTGCTGATGGTTGAATTAGAACTCTAGCCCCACAACCCGTGTATAAATCAATGATATTGCCAGTAAAGGAAGAATCGATTGAAATCATTCCGAAATAGAAGTTTTTGGTTAGAGTGAGATCTGGAGGTGTCACTAGGATGAAATTGGTGGAGAATTGAGAGTATTGATCTATACCATTCAGGAAGAAACTAAAGTAAATATAAGAGAAAACTGCATGTTTTGAAAAAATTATGAGGATATGATTCCAAACTATAAATTTATTAGAAAAATATATTGAGAAAATTATTAGAAAAAAAAAAATTACTATTGATGGCCATGCTAACACCATTAACTGTGCTGGTTGTGATACATTTGGTTTTGAAGAGATTAGTGCCTCCATTATAAAGAAATTCAAAGACGACATCATTATTCTTATATAAAATTAATGAAACATAGAGAAAAATTTAATACTGTGTTGAGAATTGAAAATATTGAGAGATCAGCTGAACTGCTCGTGCCAAGATAAAGCCAGAAGGAAAAATAGTCGTAATCTGAAAACGAGTATTGGTTGGTTATTGTCATATAGGTATTGGCTGTGGTTGAAAATTGAAGACCTGTCGTTCCCTTTAAAATTGAATATAAGAAAAAGTTAATGAAAGTTAAAGAAATACTGTGAAAATTGGGTCTTGATTTATCGTGCCAGCTTCAAAATTTTATAATTTTATATTAATCTCATTATTATTATTTAGAAAAAGAAACCGAAGGAAATCTGCGAATATGATGTCCAGCTATCAGGAATTGGAGTTCCTGATGCTATATTTAAGTTGAAATAGTAATTTTGTGCTAAAATTTAGAGAAAATTATCCTTCAAAACCAAAAAACTATAATAAAAATTACTCGCTTCCCCAAAAATCAGATACTCTGGATTCGAACTCGTATAATAATTCACATAAAATAAAGGTGAAGTTATATATCCATTAAAGAGGACATTCAAGCCATATGGAACTCCCATCGAGCCTGCAATATAAATCACTAACCTGTTATCTAATTGTTCATTTCCATCTGTAAGAAGTCCAGTGGCTGGGTTCGTAGTTTGGAAATTCTTCGATCCCGCTGTAAAATATCCAAAAGTATATTGTTTATTGATTTGATCCGATCCAACATATATGAAATACCAAGTGTTGAGCGAAATTGCCTAAGAAAATTAAGTAATTTCATAGAAAACTATTAAGGAAATCAGACAGTTTGGGAGAACAATGGGACATTCAAACTACCGAAATAACTGAGAAAACATCTTAAAGTATAAATCCCTGCGGAATTATAAAGATCCACAAGAATCATTTTGCTGAGATGTTGATATGATGTCGGGATATTGGCAAAATCTGAAGGATATAAGGAGTTGCTTCCATTTCATAAGTAAATTAAAGCTTTTATAACAGAAAAAAATATTAAATTACTTTAAAAGAGTCAAATGGAAAAGAATAGCATTATAGGTATTAGCAGGAAAACTTTGGAATTTCACCCAAAAGGAAACCGAATATTGATTGGTTCCAAAAGCTACGATTTTATGAGATATGAAGGTTTAAAAGGTGGTGAAAATGAAAAATA
>Ga0302320_10025708_pt1 | contig 11434 bp, 12 predicted proteins | sample Bog_T0_3_FD_202130 | JGI IMG/M metagenome (GOLD analysis project Ga0302320, IMG submission 202130) | Peat permafrost microbial communities from Stordalen Mire near Abisko, Sweden - Bog_T0_3 | ecosystem: Environmental > Terrestrial > Soil > Wetlands > Peat | place: Sweden: Abisko, Stordalen Mire... | reverse complement strand
CGCCCGCTCGTACTCGTCCATCATGGCGCCAAGCGCGCCGACCCGGTGGGTAATGGGTATCACGGGACCTCCCAAGGATATGTTTGGGCCAATCATACAAACGCTTCCTGGCCATCGCCAGGGTCACCTGCCCAGGATGATTCTAGGCTGCCCCGGACTCTTCTATAGAAACTGGGGAACTGACCCGATCACGCGAATGGCCCGGATTTAACCGGTGGCTACCCACTCGAAATAGCGAGGAACCAAAAAATTTGATAAAGGCCAAGCCAGCACCTGGTACTTCCGCCAGACCCCCATCCTCGCGGCAGCTAGAAAACCAAACCAGCGTATCAATCCGAAGGACACCAACCCCGGTGGATCAGACCAAGTCGGCCCCGCCACCTGCTGGTTGGCCATGTGGGCCTGGTCCCATCAGCGCCGCTGATCTCCTTGCGGCCTATGGTCCGGAGCACCTTGCGGATGCGGAACTGCTCGAGGTGCTGCTGGAGGAGCCTTCGCTCGTACGGGCTGCCGGGCTCCTGGAGGCCTGCGGCGGGCTGGGCAACCTCCTCGGGATGGGGCCCGCCGACTTGGTGTCCCTGGGGCTGACCAGCGCCGAAGCTGCCCGCGTTGGGGTCATGATCGAAGTCCAGCGCCGGCGCACTCGGGTTCACCGGGCTCGAGTCTGTGCTCCCGGAATGGCGTGGGCCTATCTGCTGCCGAGGACCGCAGGGCTCACCGAGGAGCGGTTCGGGATCCTGTGCCTGAACGCCAGGGGCGAGGTGATAGCGGACCGGATCCTGGGCATGGGCACGCCCCTGGGGTTGGTGGTCACGCCGCGTGAGGTGATGCGGGAGGCCTTGCGGTACGGGGCCACGACGGTCCTGGCCTGGCACAATCATCCAGCTGGAGGCGCAGAACCCATCCGGGAGGACATCATCCCCACGAAGGCTCGGGCTTCGAGCCTCCCATGGAACCGCGGATCGAAGAGCTCCGCGGCCTCCTGGCCGCCCGGTAACTCACCGTGAGCGACCGCCGCAGCCGGGGCCTGCGGCCAGTTGGTTCGGGGCAAGAGCCCCACAATCAGAATTCGACGGCTTCGGGAGCCAGGGCCAAAGCGATCCCTGGCTCTGAAATCGTGTCAGACACAAAAAAAAAAATGTCAGACAAAATTCTTGACATCCGTCCGTGCGAGGTGCATGGTTGTGCCACTCCCAAAACTCCGCGCGGCTTCAAACCTGGATTCTCCGCTACACCACAGCCGACTCGCCTCTCTCCCCCGAAGGGCCAGGCAGGGATCTGACTGCGCCTATGCCTGATAACCGTAAGACCATCATATGGAGATAAACGTATGGGCAAATTAACACGAATTATCGCCGGTCTCGGAATGCTGGCGTCCCTCTGCCTAGTCCCAGCCTCGGCCCAGACCACCGAGTTCAAGCTGGGCATCCTGTCCCCGTACACTGGCCCGGCCGCCCAGACCGGCACCGAAATCAAGAACGGTGCCACCCTGGCCTTCGAACAGATCCACTGGCAGATTGGCAAATACAAGATCGTGCCGGTGTACATCGACTCCCAGTCCGACCCGGCCAAGGCCACCAACGCCTATGAGCAGGCCATTGTCCAGGACCACATCCAATGTGGCCTGCAGAACTGGCACAGCTCGGTGGGTGTAGCGATTATGGAAGTGTGCGCCAAGTACAAGATCCCCCACCTGCTGGGCACCGCCTCCACTGGGCTAATCAACGAGAAGTTCCGGTCCAACCCGGACAAATATGGCTACTGGATGCTCAAGTCCTGGCCGATTCCGTCCAAGCTGAGCATCGCCTACGTCCAGGCCTTGGAGGACGCCATCAAGCGGGGCGCCTACAAGCCCAAGAACAAGACCGTGGTCCTCTACGCCGAGGACACCGACTACGGGCGCGCGATGGTCAAGGGCTTCACCGATGGCTTCACCGCCGCCGGCTGGAAGATCCTGGACACGGAATATTTCCCCCTGGGCCAGACCGACTTCTACCCTGTGCTGAACAAGCTCAAGGGTCTGAAGCCGGCCGTGGTGGCCGGCGGCAGCACCTCTTCCCCGTCCCTCACCTCCTTCATCAAACAAGCTGACGAGATCGGGATCCCGGGTGTGCTCATCGCCGATGGCCTTGGCTGGTTCGGCGACTGGTACAAGCTGACCGGCAACGCCTCCGACATGGTGCTGGACGAGATCCCCACCTGGAGCACCGCCGCCGGCAAGAAGTTCGCCGCTGACTACAAGACCAGGTACGGCTGGTCCCCCAGCCCCGCCACTGCCGGCATCAGCTATGACAGCGCCATGTTTTTCATCAAGATGGCCAAGGATATCATCGCCAAGGGCGGCCCCCTCACCAGCGACTCCATCTACCAGTTCGTGAAGAAGAACATCTGGACCGGCAAGTGGACCTTCAAGGATGGGATCGTCATGAAGGAATACAAGTTCACCCCTGAGACCATTCCTGATCCGGTGGTGGGCCCCAACGAGTATACCTTCCCGGTGCTCCAGTACCACGGCGGTGTGGGCAAGGTCGTGTTCCCGCCCGCGTGGGCCGAGTCCAAGCTGGAGATCAAGCCGTAGAAGGCCTTTACACAGACTGACTGAGGGGTGGCGGCACGGCACGAACCCGGCGCCGCCACCCTTATCCATGGGGTTGCAGATGCTGCTTGAAGCTCGGGACATCATCAAAACCTTCGGCGGGCTCACCGCGGTGAACCGGATCTCGGCCCAGGTGGAACCCGGCGAGATCCTAGGCCTGATCGGGCCGAACGGGGCGGGGAAGACCACCTTCCTGAACTGCCTTGCCGGCACCTACCATCCCAACGGCGGGACGGTCAAATTCCTGGACCACACCACCACCGGCCTGACCTCCCACGAGATGTGCCGGCGGGGCATGGCCCGGACCTTCCAGATCCCCAGACCCTTCCCCAAGCTCACGGCGCTCGAAAATGTCATGGTGGGCGCGGTGTTTGGCGGCCATTCGGACCACGTCTCCACGGCCCGGGCCCGATCCCTGGAGATGCTGGAGTTCGTGAAGTTCAGCCATGACCCTGAGGTGCCGGCGCAAAGCCTGAATGCGGTCCAGCTCAAGCGCCTGGACCTGGCCAGGGCCCTGGCCTGCGGACCGAAGATGTTGCTCCTGGATGAACTGGCCTCGGGCCTGACCGAAGGGGAGCTCGACGGCATGATCGAACTCATTCGCACCATCCGCGACACCATGCACCTGGGGATCATCGTGGTTGAGCACATCATGAAGTTCATCAACGGGATCTGCGACCGGATCATCGTCATCCAGCACGGAGCCTTGATCGCCGAGGGCGCGCCTGGCGAGGTGATGAGGAATCCCAAGATCATCGAGGCCTACCTGGGCACCATGCCGGTCGTGACGGAGGGGCACTAGCATGCTGAAACTGGAGAACGTCGAATCCGGCTACGACTTTTTGCAGGTCCTCTGGGATGTATCCTTCCACGTAGACGAAGGGGAATTTGTAGCCCTGATCGGACCCAATGGCGCCGGCAAGACCACCACCTTGCGAACCATCGCGGGGATGCTGAAACCCCGGGCCGGGTCCGTCATCTTCAAGGGCCGGGACATGGCCGGGGTGCCGGCCTACAAAATCAGCCGCTGCGGCATCAGCTATGTGTCCGAGGGACTGAACTTGTTCACCAACATGACCGTGCGCGAGAACCTGCTGATGGGCGCCTACCACGTGCCGGACAAGCGCAAGCAGCACGAGACCCTGGACTTCACCTACCGGATCTTCCCCCGCCTCAAGGAACGGGAAGGCCAATTAGCCGGGACCATGAGCGGCGGCGAGCGGAAAATGCTGGCGATCGCCCGGGGAGTAATGGCCAATCCGGAGCTCCTGCTGGTGGATGAACCGTCCCTGGGGCTGGCCCCCAACACCACCATGGGCGTGTTCGAGGCCCTGCTGGAACTTCGCAAGACAGGGGTGACCATCCTGCTGGTGGAGCAGAACGTCCACCTCACCCTGGATGTGACCGACCGGGCCTACGTGATCGAGAACGGCAGGATCGTCATGAACGGCGCCAGCAATGAAATGAAACAGAATCCCCATGTCCAGAGCGCCTACCTGGGCATCTGACTGTCTCAAGCGGAAAGGACTGGCACGATGGCATCTTCAGTGAAAAGAAACAACACCTGGGCGCTCCTGGGCGCCTCGCCAGCGGGCAAGGGGGTGGTGCTGTTCTCCCTCCTATTGGCGGTGATGATCGGATTCACCAACGGCGCCGGCAGCCTGTTCAACGTGGTGGTGACGGGGGGCATGTGGGCGCTGCTGGCGGTCGGGCTGGCGCTGGTGTTCGGGGTGATGAACATCCCCACCTTCGCCCACGGCGAATCGTTCATGGTCGGGGCCTACGTAGGGTTCTACCTGTTCAACCCTATGCGGAACCACCTGCTGGAGCACCCCAACCCCACCCTGATGGTCCTGGCGCCGCTCCTCGCCTGCCTCGGGGCCACATTGGCCGGCGCGGTCCTGGGGGTCATCACGGAGCGTCTGGCGGTGGCGCCCCTGCGCCGGCGCACCAAGGAGGGCTGGGTCATGAACACCTTCCTGCTGACAGCCGGCATTTCCTTCATCATGGTGAACGGCGCCACCATGGTCATGGGCGCCAATTTCATGGGGATTCCCCGTTACTATGACGTGCACCCGATCCAACTCCTCGGCATCCGCATGTCGGTGGACCGGCTGGCGGCCCTGGGCATCGCCGTCCTGATCATCGCCTCCCTGGTTTGGTTCATGAAGTGGACGCGCACGGGCCGGGCGATCCGGGCGGTATCCCAAGACGAGACTGGGGCTCAGATGGTGGGCATTAACCTGAACTTCATCCACACCCTCACCTACGCCCTGGCCACGGCCATGGCGGCGGCGGCCGGAGCGGCCCTGCTGTTCATGTTCCAGGCCTACCCGACCGTGGGCCACGACCCCAACTACTACGCCTGGTTCGTGATCATGCTGGTGGGGTTCGGCAACATCTATGGGGCAGTTGTCGGCGGCTTCATCGTCGCCCTGCTGCAGGCGGCCACCCAGACATACATTGGCATCCAGTGGGCCGACGTTGTCCCCACCGCGGTGATGATCCTGATCCTGATCCTCGTTCCCTCCGGGATCTTCGGGAGCGTCGTGAAGGGCATCCACGAACAGTCCTAACCCAGGAAGGAAAGGGAATCGTATGAGCAATGAAGACAAGGGCCAGAGCGTGATCCTGCGGGGCCTAGGCCTGATCGGTTTCAGCCCCCTGGGCATGGCGCTGTTCCTGCTGCTGCTTGTGGCGCCGCTTGTTCCACCCTTCAACCAGGAATATATCGTCCGCTGGATCATCTTCGGCGCCTTCCTGGCCGCCCAGGCAGTGGCGTTCGATTTCACGGCCGGCTTCATCAACGTAGTGCCGTTCGGGTTCGCCGCCATCGTGGGGACCGGCGCCTACACGTCGGCGATCTTCGCGAACCAGTCCCTGGGGCTTGCCTTTCACCCTGGCTGGTCCCCGTGGGTGGGCATCTGGATCGGAGCGCTGGTGGCCGGGCTGGTCGGCCTGGGCCTGGGGGTGCTGACCCTTCGCCTGCGCGGCATCTTCGCCGCGGTGATGTCGTGGTTCGTGGGTATCGCCCTCATGGGCCTGGCCCGCAACCTCACCTGGCTGACCCGGGGCCCCAGCGGCATGGCCCCCGTCGCCTTTTTCAAATCCACCTCCAACGTACCCTACCTGTACGTGATCCTGGCTATGCTGCTGGTGATCTACGTCAGCCTAAACCTGATGGTCAAGTCCCACATCGGTTTGGCCTTCCGGGCCATGGGGCAGAACTATGAAGCGGCCTGCGCATCGGGGATCAACCCTACCCGCTACCGGGTGCTGAACTTCACCGTGTCGTCCATGTTCGCGGGCTGGCTGGGAGGCTTCTACGCCCACTACCTGGGCTCGTTGACCCCGGACTCCATCATGGACACCTCCAAGACCATCGAGATCCTGGCCATTGCCTACATCGGCGGCCGGGGCAGCCTTTGGGGTGGCATCGTGGTGGCCTTCCCCATGGTCTTCCTGATGGAACTGATCCGCTCCCACTCCGGGCTGCCCGGGCTGCAGTTCATCATCTACGGCGTGCTTCTGATCCTGGTGATGATCTACTACCCCCTGGGCATTGCCGGCATCTTCCAGTGGATGAAGAAGCGCATCGTACCCTCGTTCGCCCGGTAAAACCACCTATCCACGGGAGCCGGCAACATGCGATTCAATCGTTTAATTTCGGCCATTGACAGCCATACCGAGGGGGAGCCAACCCGGGTGGTGATCGGGGGGATCCCGGTCATCCCGGGCGCCACCTTCCTGGACAAGTGGGCCTGGGCCAAGGCCAACCTGGATGACCTGCGCAAGCTGCTCATGTTCGAGCCTCGAGGCAATTCGGTCATGTCCGGCAGCATCGTCACGGCGCCCTGCACCCCGGGGGCGGACGTGGGGGTGATCTACATCGAGGTGAGCGGCTTCCTGCCCATGTGCGGGCATGGCACCATCGGTACCTGCACGGTCCTGGTGGAGGCCGGCCTGGTGCCTGTCACCGAGCCGGTCACGGCCATCGTGCTGGACACCCCGGCCGGGCTGGTGCGGGCCAAGGTGGCTGTGGCCGACGGGGTGGCCACCTCGGTCACCATCCAGAATGTGCCGTCGTTCCTCTACATGGCCGACCTGAAGGTGCTGGTTCCGGAACTGGGCGAGATAGTCCTGGACATCGCCTATGGCGGGAATTTCTACGCCATCGTCCCGGCTGAGAGCGCCGGGCTGGAACTGACGCCCAGCTGGGCCAAGGAGATCGTCCGCAAAGGCTCGCTGATCCGTGAAGCTATTTCCCGGCAGGTGGAAGTCCAACATCCGACCATCTCGGCCATCAACCGCTGTTCCCATGTCCGTTTCGTGGGGAAGTCGCCCAACCCCAAGGTCACTACCCGCAACGCGGTGCTTTATTCGGCCGAGGCCATCGACCGCTCCCCATGCGGCACCGGAACTTCGGCCGAAATGGCGGCCCGGTTCGCCAAGGGCCAGCTGAAGCTGGGCGAGGAAATGGTAAGTGAAAGCATCATCGGCAGCTTATTCTATGGGTCTCTGATTGAGACCACCCAGGTGGGCCCATACTCCGCAGTAGTTCCGACTATTCGGGGCAGCGCCTACATTTCCAGCTTCCAGCAGATTGTGCTGGATCCCCGGGATCCTTTCCCCAAGGGGTTCTACCTGGGCGAGAGCAGCAGATGGGGAGCCGAGTTCTAGTATTAGACGCGGACGGGATGGATTTGATGTTGGCTGGATTCAAGAAAGTACCGAAGGAGCTCACCACGGTTGACCGGGTGGTGCTGGCGCTGCGCCAGGCGGTTATCGACGGCAACCTCAACCCCGGCACCCAGCTGCGGGAAGAGATGCTGTCCAAGCAGTTCGCAGTTTCCCGCAGCACCGTCCGGGAGGCGCTGAGGGTGCTGACCATGGACGGCCTCATGAAAAGGCAGCCCAACCGCAGCGTGGTGGTGCACCACTTGACCTTGGCGGAGGTGGAGGACATTTACCGTGCCCGCCTGGTCCTGGAGGGCGCCAGCGTGCGGGCTGCGGCCACCTGTTCCGACAAGACCCTCCAGGCCTTGGCCTGCTTGCTCGAGAGCTACGTGGCGGAAATGACCACCGGCAATCCCTCTCTGGCCGCCGGGGCCCACGTGGAATTCCACGCCAATATGGTGCAGATCCTCTCCAACAGCAAGTGGCTAGCCGAAACCGAACGAGTCATGATGCGCCACCTTCTGCTCATCCTCGCCACGGTCCACAAGAGCGGGGAGGATCTCCGCCATGAAATCCAGCTGCACCGGGACCTATTCGAGCTGTGCATCGCTCGGCGGGTCGACGAGGCCCTCGCTTGCCTCAAGGAAGGCCTGGATGATTCCAAGGCCTTTGCCATCAGACTGACCTACGAGGCCATAAGCAACGCCAACCAGCAATGATAGCCTCCCGGCTCCCGCCGTAACGCCAATGGATGACCATTGGATTGGGTACCTCTGTAACGAACACGCAAGTTGAACATCCAGGAGATTTTCACATGCGGTTTATCCGAAGTATTCACGCGGTCGATTCCCATACCATGGGAGAACCCACTCGGATCGTCATCGGCGGCATCCCCAAAATCCCCGGTGAGACGATGGTGGCCAAGAAGGAATATCTAGAGAAGAACCTGGATCACCTCAGGACCGCCCTCATGCTGGAGCCCCGGGGCCACAGCGACATGTTCGGCTCCATCATCACCGAGCCCTGCTTGAAAGAGGCAGACTTCGGCATCATCTTCATGGATTGCGGCGGCTATCTCAACATGTGCGGACACGGCTCCATTGGGGCCATGACCGTGGCGGTGGAGACCGGCATGGTGGAACCGGTGGAGCCAATCACCCACATCAGGATGGACACCCCTGCCGGGCTGATCCGGGGCGAAGTCAAGGTGGAGCATGGCCGGGCCCGGGAGGTTTCTATCGTCAACGTGCCCTCCTTCATGTACCGGGCCGGGGTGCCCATCGATGTGCCCAAGATCGGCAGCATCCCGGTGGACATCGCATTCGGCGGCAGTTTCTTCATCCTGGTGGCGGCCGAGCGCCTGGGGCTGGAAGTCACCCCGGCACACCTCCCGGAACTGAGGGCACTGGGCATGTTGATCCGCGACATCGTCAACCGCACGGTCCCGCTCCAGCACCCGACCCTGGACCACATCCGCTCCGCCGACCTGGTGGAGATCTACGGCAAGCCCACTAACCCCGCGGCGCGCTATAAGAACGTGGTTATCTTCGGCCATGGCAACGTCGACCGCTCCCCCTGCGGCACCGGCACCAGCGCCAAGATGGCCGCGCTGCATAGCGCCGGGCATCTGAGGGTGGGCGAGGAGTTCGTTTACGAGAGCATCCTGGGGACCCTCTTCAGGGGCCGGATCCTGGAGGAGCTCAAAGTGGGGGGTCTGGACGCTATCTCGCCCCAGATCACTGGCTCGGCCTTCATCACCGGGTTCAACCACTTCGTCATCGACGAGGAAGACCCATTGAGGTATGGTTTCTCGCTCTAGGCAGAGTAATGGTTAGGAAACCCTAATGTTGTCAAAACAGACTCGGAGGATTTGTGGGTAATAAGTGTGAAACCTGCGCCACTGGGTTTACCCTAATTTCTTGGCGTCATACATGTGAACTTTGCAACAAAAGAGTATGTGGAAAACACTATAAGGATTCTCTCTGTTCTGAATGTCACCAAAAGGTTTTGGATATCATTCCATATATAGGAATGACCCCAACTAACGAAAAATATTTAAACGCGGCTTTTCTTGGATTGATAATGGGAAATGATGCCATTGATGAAAAAAGTGCGCTTTGGAATTTAAAAAAAGCCGCATTCGAACGAGGAGCCGATGCCATAATAAATTGCCATCTACTCACAAAAAGTGGACCGGCCAGAATTCCTGTATTGGCTGTTGGTCCTATCATTATAAATGTCAATAATTATCGGTTTCAAGGAGAGGCGATTAAATTCATGAATTAACAAAATGAAACTTGCAATTTTTTAATTCGAAATATATTATCATAATGCTTGTAACTTATGGAAGTTATTCCAGAATATCTATTTTTAAGAATGATTGCATCGGGCCAAGAAAGCCTGGGTCCGTGAAAGTTTGAGAGAACTTGGCTGCAGGGCTCAATTTTACCCAACCACCCCGCAGCCAGGACCATTCACTGGGTGGTTTTTCGACTCGGAACCTTCCCGGTAATGCCCAGAAGGCCGCCATGGGCCTTGCCGAGGCCTTCCCGCCTGAAACTCCGGCCAGCCGTGGCGAATGCAGGCTACTTCCAGGAAGGGATGGCGGTCAGGCCGGGCTTGGAAAGGGGGCTGCCGGGTTCCCGAAAAGGGCCAGGAAGGCTACCCGGCCAGGTAGGGCGCAACCGACATCCAACTTGTGCTGGCCTAAGCCTGTCAGAATCCTGGCAGGAATCTAATCTTGATCAGTTTCTGGATGATCGTCTTCATGCGAAGCCGTTTTGCGGAATAACGGTGGCGGATGACGCCATTGCCGAGGATCCCCTGCAGGCGAAGCACGTTGTAGGTCAGCATCCCAGGGTCGTGCACCACACGGTCAGGTGGCCTACGCGTTCGGGAGGAACTGCCTGGCCTGGCCTTCGAAAGGCTGGTCATGCTCCGGGCTCGATTCTCCGGGGTGGCCCACTGGGCCATGTCCCTGAAGGGGAGGGCCATCCGCCCACGGGGCTTGGTGCTATCCTCCTCGGCAAGGAGGATCCTCATGAGCGACAAAGTCTACAAGAAGGTCCGGGTTGTCGGCTGTTCAGGGGAAGGTTTCGAGAAGGCCGTGACCATAGCCATCGCCAAGGCCAGCGAGACGCTCCATGGCATCTCCTGGTTCGAGGTGGTGGAGTTCCGGGGCGCGGTCAAGGACGGGAAACCCTTCGAGTGGCAGGTCACGGTTGACCTAGGATTCAAATTGGATTGACCGCCCGGGGACCGGGGTCGAACGCGGTGTTGGCGGACGGCAATTATTTAGCTATCGGGGTTCGAGGCGCGTCTTGTTCGCTGCAAGAATGCGCCCTTGGAAGCAAGGAATGCCAAGTTGATCAGCCCCCCTTCCGACATGGCCGCGATGAGGATTGCGTTCCTCTCGGGCCCACACGCTGCTCGCCTTGGCATGGCGGCGAGTCTGAGCACAACCTCCTCGGTGAGCCCTGCACTGCGGGCGCACTCCGGGCGGCGGATCCAGTCCGCATGGTCATCGATCCAGTGCCAGTTGCCAGTCTCAGCTTCGATCCATGCACCTTCTTTCATGGCGTCCTCCCACGGGACCGATTGTCCAGACCATCAAGGGGCCCCTGACAAGGCGGCCCGCCTGGTCGGGGCGATTGGGACCTTTGGTTCAGGAATTTGTCCATCAGGTCCATGGCGTCCTTCAGGTCCATCTGGAAAGGCCCGATGTCATCCGGAGGCGGCGAGGTCAAACGCCCGATCGGACCCAGAGCTTCCCGGTAGCCTGGAATGGCGGCCCAGCCTTGAGCCCGCCACTGCCCGGCCATGATCCGGGAGCCTCGCAGGTAATAGGTGTACAGCTCCTCCAGGATGTCGGCCACGAAGTTGAACTCCCGGTGGATCTGGAAGGCCAGTTCTTCCAGGTTGGAGCGGTCCGGCGCCAGGGTGAGGTAGATCGCATGCATGCTCTGGACCAGACCTTGGCAGCTGCCCGGATCCCAGGGTGCGATCAGCTGCAGGCTGTCACCGTCCCCCGGCTCGGACAGATACCTGCCGCCCAGCGAGGTCAGCCCACCCGGATCATGCTCGCTGAAGGCGGTCTTCAGCAGGATTTCGGCCTCTTCCCAGCTGCGCACTGCCAGCACCGTCTGGGGTCCGGTGCGCTTC
>Ga0302320_10025707_pt1 | contig 11435 bp, 11 predicted proteins | sample Bog_T0_3_FD_202130 | JGI IMG/M metagenome (GOLD analysis project Ga0302320, IMG submission 202130) | Peat permafrost microbial communities from Stordalen Mire near Abisko, Sweden - Bog_T0_3 | ecosystem: Environmental > Terrestrial > Soil > Wetlands > Peat | place: Sweden: Abisko, Stordalen Mire... | reverse complement strand
GGCCACCATGTTCGCGAGGAAGGGAGTCACCATCACGGCCCCGCTCTGCGCGCCGAGCGGCGATACCAAAAGCAGCAGAAGCACCGCCGCCGCCACATGCCTGCCAGCCGGAACTCCGCCAAAAGAGTTTTTCACGGTTTCTCCCGTCGCAACGCATTGTCGCAGCTTCGCCTCGTTCCACCAATAGACTTCCCCGTTACCGGCCGCGGAGATGACTCGCGCCATCCGAATCAGCCACCTACCCAGTTCCTCTCCAGATTCTTCACGCGATATTGATCCCATCTTTACGTGATATTCAATCTCCCGGCCTACACTCGATTCCAAGGAAAGGCAGGCTGACGATGCCGACGCAAACGATTTCCCGCCCCTACTGCGAGCCGAGCGTCCCCACCCTCGCACGCCAACCCAACCCGGAACTGTACGTCTCCGAGTTCACCACGCCGCAGCGCCTGCGCCCCGTCCGCGGACTCCTTTTGGCCTGTGCCCTGGTAACGCCCTTCTGGGTCGCAGTCTATTTCGCGCTCTCCCAGTTCGCGCGCTAGTAGCTTTCCCGGGCCGCACAATCCCCGCCCTCGTGCTCCGGTGTCTGTATCTGAACCCTTGAGCTCTCCTTCCTGCACTTGCGCTTGCTCGTAAGAACCACACTCTGCCCTTTCACCATTGCCTCCGCCTTTGCCTGTATTTACTAAATCGACATCATTCCATCACCAATCATTACCATCGAATCAATCGTTAACAACCTCACAAAACCATTGCCAGATAAGTAATTCTCGCCTTTCATACAATTCACTACTTTGCCAATGGTCTTGCTCAATATGCACCATTTCTAGTGCACTTTTTCGCTCCTTCATCCGTTTCGCATCGTCCCCGGCATGCCCCCAACGCGCCCCAAACGGACCCCGTAACGCTCCTTTTGCGCCCCCGGATGCCCCATTTCGTACTTTGTCAAGCAAAAAATCCTGACAATTCCTCGCAAAGTTATGATTACAAACAAGATATAGTTGGTGCACAAATGAGGTTTTGGCCCCGCGGATTTGCTATCCTGAAGTTAGGGGAGATCCGGAAGCTGGCGGCGTCGGACCCAGGTCATCGAACCTGCAGACCTTGATGCATCCTTCCTGTAACCCACCTGTTTTCAAATTTTTAGAGGGAAATATAGGGGGGGGGAGGGGGTAGCGGAAAAAGATGGACTCCAGCAGTTCACTGCGCAGCCGGCGGCGTGCTGCTGACGGCAATCGTATTGTCGCGCCGTTCGGCCTCGGGAACGCTTCCGTCGTTCACCTCGGCTTCGTTGGGAGCCCCTTCAAAGGTCACGCGGACGGTTGCCTTGCTCTTCGCGGGCACCACGAGGCGAACCAGGCTCTCGCCGCTCGCCGAGCGCACCGCAACCGGAACCTCGCACCAGGCTTCACCAAGGTTTTCAACCGTCACCGCGGTCACCGTCTGCTCCCCGAGTGTCTTGCGCACGTAGGCGGATTCCGCGTGCAGCCGCGGTAATCCGCGGTCGCGGTAAACCCAGTCGTCGAAGAACGCTTCCAGGTCGCGCTTCGGCGAGAGTTGCTCTTGCATCAGCCGCTGCACATATCCGCTGTCCCGATCGTCCGCCGCGCGATAGTGCGCCAGCGCCGCCTGCAGCGCATGGTCGCCCAACATGTCGCGCAGCATCCACCAGACAAATGCGCCCTTCGTGCGCAGGAATATCTCGTCCGCCGTCGTGATCAGCGGCTGCGGTCCGATGCCGTTCGGCTCGGCGGAAACCGCATCTCCCGCCGTCACCGGGCTGTGCGACTCAGCCTCTGCCACGGCCAGCGCCGAGTTGAACTGGCCCAGATATTCAAGGGCGGCGCGGCGTCCACCCTGCCGCTCCCGAATCAAGGCTTGCGCGAAGCTCGTCAGCCCCTCCCGAATCCACGGGCGCGGCGAATCCAGCATGGCCTGAACCACCGGACGTGCCAGCGCCACTTCGGCCGCGGCGTGCGGCACGCTCAGCATGGGCACAAAGTAATAGGCTCCCGCGTCATACGGCAGCGCGTCCGGATCGTTCAGCTCCACCAGAACCACCTTGCTCCGCGGAACGCCGAACCACTCCTCCAGCGGCGGAATCACCGCTTCGGCCGCCGTCATGTAGTCGCGCGCATAACCGGTGTGCGCCGCCGTGAAGTAGGCGGCCACTCGCGGCCGGTCCGTGGACGCGGCGGGATCGTCCAGCAGCACGATCACCGGATCGACGCCGCGAAACTCGGCCGTAATCGAGGCTCCCGCCGTGGCGCCCGAACCGTTGGCCACAAAGGTGTAGGTTGACTGGTCGGCCTCTGGCTCCGCCACCCGCGAAAGCTGCACGCGCAACAGCGCCGAAGCCTCGCGCTCGCGCCAGCCGCGCAGCATCTCGAACAGCTCATTGCCCCGCCCCAGGTTGGCCGCATCCATCGACACCGGATACCAGACCACAAACCCGGCTCCGCGCAGCGCCGTGAAACCGTCGCTGATCTCGTCCCAATCGCTGCGCCGCGCAATCCCGGGTGGGGTCCCAATCCGCTCCAGCCGCGTCGAATCCTTCCGCACCGTACCCGAGTAGCGAACCCTCAACCGCATACTCTCGCCCGGAGCCACGGGCTTATCGAGTTTGACGATGACCTCATTCAGCATTCCCGTGTGGTCGATATCGCTGGTGTAACTCTGCTCCAGCCACTCCACCGGTTCTCCATCCGAGTTCAAGATTGACAGCCAGTGCAGCGAGCTTGAAATCTGCAAGACGGCTTCGCGCTGCGGGCTCTGCGAGGTGTTGCGCAACTCCACCGCACCTTCAACTGCCAGCCCATGCTGATGGGGATCGAGCGTGGCCTGCAAGTCATAGCGGGTGAAGCTGAACGCGTTGCGGTCCAGCGCCGACGCGGGCAGCGCCAGGAACGCATAGAGGAGAACCGAAAGCGCGAGACGGCGCAAGGCTACTCCCGGGTCCGCTTCTTCGCGGATTTGGCTGCTGCGGCCTTGTGCGCCTGGCGGCGCTGCCGCTGAACCTCGTACATCACAATGCCGCCGGCCACGGAGACGTTCAACGATGACACCGCGCCCATCATCGGGATGGAGACCAGCATGTCGCACTTGCGGCGCACCAGGTCGTGCAAGCCCTTGCCTTCGGCGCCCATCACGATGGCGCAATTCATGTTGTAGTCGATTTCGTCGTAGGTTTTTTCGCCGCGCTCGTCGAGCCCGACCACCCAGACATTCTCTGCCTTCAGTTCATCGAGGGTGCGCGCGATGTTGACCACGCGAGCTACGCTGAGATTTTCGCTGGCGCCTGCCGATGCCTTGACCACCGTGCCCGTTATGCCCGCCGCACGACGCTCCGGAATGACCACGCCGTCCACGCCCGCTCCGTCGGCCGAGCGGATCAGCGCGCCCAGGTTGTGCGGATCCTCCACCCCATCCAGCACCAGCAGGAAGTTGTAGTCTCCGTGTTTATTCTCCAGCAACTCCTCCACGCCGGTGTACTCCTTGCGAGAGGTGACGGCCATGACTCCCTGGTGCGTATTGGTCCGCGTTTCGCGGTCGATATCTTCGCGCGGCACAAAGCGCACGCTGATGCCCTGGGCACGGCAGTCATCGAGGATGTTCTGCAAACGGTTGTCGGTTCGGTCGCGCGAGACCGCAACATAATCGAAGCGGCGGCCTCCGCGCTTCAGTGCTTCGCCAATGGCATGGATGCCGTAGATCACTTCACTCATAACCTGTCTAGTGTACGGCACCGGCGCTTAGCCCCCGTTGCAAAAATGACTCGCCGCGTTTTGTCAGCACCCTTTGCCGTTCTATACTTGTCTGTATTGATGAGGAGTTCTGAATGTCTCTATCGGTCATCATCGTGGACGATGAACAGCTTGCGCGCGATGAACTCTCCTACCTGCTGCGTGATATCGCCGACCTCGAGGTCATTGGCCAAGGCAAGAATGGAGTGGAAGCCGTCAACCTGATCAAGGAATCTTCTCCGGACCTGGTCTTTCTCGATGTGCAGATGCCCGGCCTGGACGGTTTTGGCGTAATCAAGAAACTGCTTGAGAAAAAGATTCCGCTGCCCAATATCATCTTCTCCACCGCATTTGACCAGTACGCGGTCAAGGCCTTTGAGGTCAGCGCGCTCGACTACATCCTGAAGCCGTTCGACAAGAAGCGCGTCCTCCAGGCCGTCGAAAAGGCTCGCAAGACGCAGGAGTCCGACGCAGCGCCCAGCGAGAAACTGGACACCCTCGTCAAGTTGCTGGAGCAGCAGCAACCGCAGACCAGCAAGGTTCTTCTCAAGGCCAACAACCGTCTCTTCCTCGTCGACCAGAAGGAGATCTGCTTCGCCTCCATTGAGGACGGCGTGATTACCGTGGTGGCCCAGAACATGGAGGGCCAGTCCAACTGCCGCACTCTTGAGGAGCTCCTGAGCTCGCTGGACGGAAAGCTGTTCTGGCGCGCACACCGCTCCTATCTCGTCAATATCAACCGGATCAAGGAAGTGGTCCCATGGTTCAAGAGCAGTTACCAAATCCGCATGGACGATAAGAAGCAGACTGAAATTCCCGTGAGCCGCGCCCAGACCCGGCGGCTGCGCGATCTGTTCGGACTGTGATGGCTCCGGCGGCCGAAAACCCTTTTTTCGCGGGCAAAGGCCGTCCGGCCGCGCTGTATAATTGAGGAATTCATGAAAGCTTACGTTTACGTCTCGATGAAGAAAAGTGTCCTCGATCCGCAGGGTAAAACCATCCAAGGCGCGTTAACCAAGATGGGATACAAAGGAGTCGCCGATGTCCGCCAGGGCAAGTACTTTGAGCTTGCGCTGGACGGCAGCCTCGACCGCGATGCGGCGCGCGCCGAGGTGGAGCGCATGGCCATCGAAGTCCTCACCAATCCGGTGATCGAAGAGTTTCATTACTCCATCGAAGATTAACGCGGGATCCAATTTTGCAATGCCTGCCGCCAGGGCGGGTTTCATTCATTGACGTTCGCTTTCCTCCAGGAGGCAGTTTATGTGCGGAATTGTTGGCTATATCGGGAAGAAGCAAGTCGTTCCGGTGATCATCGATGGCTTGCGTCGTCTTGAGTATCGCGGCTACGACTCGGCGGGAATCGCCGTTGCGGGCGGAGAGGGCGGTCTGCAGATTCGTCGCGCCGAAGGCAAGCTGCGCAACCTCGAAGAGGTAATCCGCCACAATCCGATCGATGGCACCTATGGCATCGGCCACACCCGCTGGGCCACGCACGGCCGTCCCAGCGAGGAGAACGCGCACCCGCATCGCGATTGCAGCGGAACCATCGTCGTGGTCCATAACGGAATCGTCGAGAACTATCTTGCGATCAAGAAGCAGTTGCGCGCGGAGGGCCACACCTACAAGACCGAAACCGATACCGAGGCCATCGCCCACCTCATCGAAAAGTATTTCATCCTGGAGAATCCGGACAAGAAGATTTCCCTCGAAGAAGCCGTGCGCATGACGGTTAAACAGATGACCGGCGTCTTCGCGCTCGCCGTCATCTGCAGCACGGAACCCAACAAGATCATTGCCGCGCGCAACGGGCCTCCTGCCGTGATCGGCCTGGGCAAGGACGAGTATTTTGTCGCCAGCGATGTGCCCGCCATTCTCTACCACACCCGCGATCTCTTCTTCCTCGGCGATGGCGACCTAGCTGTGCTTACCCCGGAGGGTGTGACCCTTACCGACTTCGACGGCAAGCCGGTTCAGCGCGAGGTGCAGCACATCACGTGGGATCCCATCATGGCGGAAAAAGGCGGGTTCAAGCACTTCATGCTCAAGGAAATTTATGAGCAGCCGCGCGCTGTCCGCGACACCGCATTGGGCCGTGTTTCCTTCGATACGGGCAAGGTTTTCCTGGAGCAGATGAATATCTCCGACGAGGAGTTTCGTAATCTGCGCAAACTGAACATTGCTGCTTGCGGCACCAGTTGGCACGCCGGACTTGCCGGCAAGTACATGATCGAGCGCCTGGCCCGCGTTCCCGTGGAAGTGGACTACGCCAGCGAATTCCGCTATCGCAATCCGCTCATCGAAAAAAATGAAATGACGATGGTGATCACCCAGTCCGGGGAGACCGCCGACACCATCGCCGCGCAACGGGAGTCGAAGAGTCGCGGCGCCAAGACGCTGGCTATCTGCAACGTGGTCGGGGCCATGATCGCGCGCGATGCCGACGGCACCATTTATACCCACGCCGGTCCGGAGATCGGCGTCGCCTCCACCAAGGCATTCACCGCACAACTTGTCGCGTTATTTCTTTTTGCGCTGCGCCTTGCACAGGTGCGGGGAGTTATCAGCGACGAGGAGTCCATCCAACTGACGCAGGAACTGTCGCGCGTACCCGGTCACCTGGAAACGGTGCTCTCCCGCGAGGAGGAACTCGAGGATCTCGCACGCACCTATCAGCGGGTGCAGGACTTTCTCTTCCTTGGGCGCGGCATCCACTTTCCGATTGCGCTCGAGGGTGCGCTCAAACTGAAGGAAATCTCCTACATTCACGCCGAGGGTTATGCCGCCGGCGAAATGAAGCACGGGCCCAATGCGCTGATCGACGAAGATCTTCCCGTCGTCATTATTGCCACGCGGGACAACAACGACCCCGGCTCGATGCTGCGTTATGAGAAGACGATTTCCAATCTGAAGGAAGTGAAGGCCCGGTCCGGTCGGGTGATCGCTGTGGCCACGGAAGGCGATGAGGATATCCGAGAGGCCGCCGATCATGTGATTTTCATCCCTCACGCGCCAGAACTGCTGCTGCCGATCCTGGAGATTGTGCCGCTGCAGTTGCTTGCCTATCACATCGCCGTGCGCCGCGGTTGCGACGTCGATCAACCGCGCAACCTCGCCAAGTCCGTCACGGTCGAGTAACCGTTTGCTTTCAGCGACTCGACTTGTTCGCGGACAACAATTCCGGGGGCTCTTAAGAGCGGGGAACCATATCCCGCTCTTCGCTGCTTACTTCGAATAGACGTTATCCAGTCGAGAAATGCTTCGCACTTTGCTATGGGAATTGACGACCTTGCCAAGTCCGACTCCGACTCCGGATGAAATGGTCTGTATTCAGTATCATTGACCGGAACTTCTCCAGGCACAAACTCGCGATTCACCAAATTGTCTGACCCGATCCCGCTCATTCTGTAAAGAGTTCTGGTACGCTTCTACGCGTGAAGTGTCCGTCGTAGTGTGCAATAAAGCACAGCTTCCCCGGGAACCAACTGTCACAGTTGCGTGTGAGATTTTAGCTTGATGGCTGGAAGAACAAGGCAAGTCCCCGAGGAGAAGTGGCGATCTCGCTGGAAGTTGCGATAATCCTATAGCAACGATGACATTTCGATTCGGAAGGGGATGAATATGGACTCAGGTGTCGCACCACTCATGGATCGATCGGCTTGGAAGGCCCTCCACGCCCATTACTTAAATGTGCGTGAGATGTCTCTTCGCAAGCTCTTTGCCGATGACCCAGAGCGCGCCCGGCGCATGACTACTGCAGCGGTCGGAATCTACTTCGACTACTCGAAGAACCTTATCACCGATGAGACCGTTTCACTCCTGCTGCAATTGGCGGAGGAGTCTGGCCTGAGGGCGCACATCGATGCCATGTTCCGGGGCGACAAGATCAACGTCACGGAGAAACGGGCTGTGCTGCATGTGGCCCTGCGTGCTCCGAGAGGCCAATCCATCAGCGTTGACGGCAAAGACGTAGTGCCGGAGGTTCACGCCGTACTGGATAAAATGGCCGAATTCTCTACTCGGGTACGCAGTGGGGAGTGGAAGGGCCACACCGGTAAGACGATCCGCAACGTCATCAACATAGGAATCGGCGGGTCCGACCTGGGACCGGTGATGGCGTACGAAGCGCTGCGGCAATACAGCCAACGCAACCTGACCTTCCGCTTCGTCTCCAACGTTGACGGCACGGATTTCTACGAAGCCACGCAGGATCTCGATGCCGAGGAGACGCTGTTCATCATTTCGTCGAAGACATTTACAACACTGGAAACGATGACCAACGCGCACACAGCCCGCGATTGGGTTCTCGCCAGTCTGAAGGATCCTGATGCTGTTGCCAGGCATTTCGTCGCGGTATCGACCAATTCCGCGGAAGTGGCCAAGTTCGGTATCGACACCGCGAATATGTTTGAGTTCTGGGATTGGGTCGGGGGGCGCTACTCAATGGACTCGGCCATCGGACTCTCGACGATGGTTGCCATCGGCCCGGAACATTTCCGCGCCATGCTCGGCGGATTTCACCGGATGGACGAACATTTCCGGACCGCTCCTTTTGCGTCCAATCTGCCGGTGCTCATGGGGCTCCTGGGACTCTGGTACAACGATTTCTTCGGTGCAGAAACCGTGGCTGTTTTGCCGTACGAGCAATACCTGAAGCGCTTCCCCGCCTATCTGCAGCAGTTGACCATGGAAAGCAACGGCAAGCATGTCACGCTCGAAGGAAAACAGGTTCGTTATCAGACAGGGCCAATCTACTGGGGGGAGCCCGGGACCAATGGTCAGCATTCTTTCTACCAGCTGATCCATCAGGGAACAAAGCTCGTCCCGTGTGATTTCATCGCATTTGACCGTCCGCTTCATCCTCTTGGACGCCACCACGACTTGCTGTTGGCGAACGTTTGTGCCCAGGCAGAGGCGCTGGCCTTTGGCAAGACGCCGCAGGAGGTTGAAGCCGAGAACACGCCGGCGTGGCTGGTGCCGCACCGAACTTTCGAGGGCAACCGCCCGTCCAACATGATCCTCATGGAAGAGCTGACACCAGAGGCACTCGGGAAACTCGTTGCTCTCTACGAACATTGTGTTTTCACTCAAGGCGCGATCTGGCAGATTGACTCGTTTGACCAGTGGGGGGTTGAACTGGGCAAGGTGCTTGCCGGACGCATCATCCCTGAACTCGAGGCAAAGACCGAGCCCCAACTCACGCATGATAGCTCAACCAATTCCATGATTCGGCGCTTTCGGAATTCCAGGAACCCGTCCCATGGCTGAGGCGAGTCACTTGAAGCGGGCAGCGTTGAAGACGGCCCAATGCAAGTTGCAGGATTACATCTCGGAAATCTCCGGGCACGCTGACGTCCGGGCGGAATCTCCTTCGCCATCCGCCTCAAGTCGGGCGTGGACCAAGCGCTAGCTCATCGAGCGCAGTAGAACCGGGCTGCATGCCGAGGCAAGTATGATGCCGCACTCGATGTGGATGGTCGGGAACCCACGCAGTTGGTAACATTAAGGGAACGAGATGAAAATCGATCCAGAGAATTTCCGTGTACCGCCCGGAAAGAAAGTCAAACTCAGCGACTGGCCGACAGCCGTAAAGCCCTTTTGCAAGTCGAAGGCGCAGTATCAAGAGCTCTTGAAACGTCACGTTGAGGAGTTGAGCTCGCTGCAGCAACTTCACTACGCAACTCACCGATATGCGCTGCTGCTGATCTTTCAGGGGATGGATTCTGCCGGCAAGGATGGCGCCATCCGGCACGTTATGTCCGGAGTAAATCCGGAGGGCTGCGAGGTCTTCAGCTTCAAACAACCGAGCGCTGAAGAGTTGGATCATGATTTTCTCTGGCGTACCACGTGCCGCCTTCCTGAACGCGGACGGATCGGGATCTTCAATCGCTCCTATTATGAAGAAGTGCTCGTGGTTCGCGTCCATCCGGAGATTCTCCGCAGCGAAGGGCTTTCCGAGGAATTGCGCGACGAGAACACCATCTGGGGGGAACGGTATCGTTCCATCGTGGACATGGAGAAACACCTTTTCTGCAACGGAACGCGAATTGTCAAAGTGTTTCTCCATCTTTCGAAGGACGAACAAAAAAGGCGCTTCCTTGCGCGGATTGATGAGCCGGAGAAGAACTGGAAATTCAGCCTCTCGGATATCCATGAGCGGAAATATTGGAAGCAATACATGGATGTCTATGGGGATTGCCTGAGCGCGACAAGCACCCATCAGGCGCCATGGTACGTCGTCCCCGCCGACGACAAGGAGAATGCCCGTTTGATCGTTTCCAAAATTGTTCTTGATGCGCTCCATGATCTCAAGATGGCATATCCCAAGACCACGCAGAAGCGGCGCCTGGAGCTGAAAGCGATCGGCAAACAGCTCGCGAAAGAAAAGTAGCCCGTACAATTGTGGTCTATGACCTTGGCGAGTATCGCCCAAGTTATTCGAAGGCCGACACTACTTCACTCATAGCTCAGCGACGCTCAACCACGAGGACCAGCTCTCTGGACTTCGTGTATCCAAAGTATGGCGCATGGTCGGACCGTTCATAGAGCAGGTCTTCGTAGCCACGAGTGATAAACGCTATAGCGACGACGTTCTCTTCCACATCCATGCAGCGCCCTATTCGATGCCCGTCAAAACACCAACTATTTTGTCCCGCGCCACGAAGTGAATCCTCCTGTGGTGAAACCGCTCATGCAGCGGAAATTCGGCCGGAGCGATCCTTCGACACAGGTGCCCGCTGGAATGAAGCAGCAGACTCAACACCCATCCGGAACTCCGTTTCGAGGGCGCGATACGCAGTGCTCGCAATACGGTCAGAACGGGCGCGCATGAAAGTGCTCATGTAAGACTCCGCGGCCCTGTTCCAGACCATCTCGCGGGCATATAGAAAGGCACGTTGTCTCATCGCGTTGCGGGCTGCCTCATTGTCGAGGAGTTCGATCGCCGCAGTTGCGATCGCATCCGAATTCTCGAACGGGACAAGAACACCGCGTCCATCGGCCAGCAATTCAGCGGCGTGCCAGTAAGGGGTCGAAATGATAGCCTTGCCCGCACCCAGTGCATATGCCAGCGTGCCCGACACAGCCTGCGCCTCGTAGGGATAAGGGGTGATGTAAATGTCTGCAGCTCCGACAAATTGGGCCATCTCTTGCGGGCTTACAAACCGGTTGTGGAAGATCACATTGGATTCCACTCCGCGTTCTCTCGCCAATGTCTGCAATTGAATTCGATATTGGTCGCCTTCGCGCTGCCGGATATGCGGATGGGTCGCTCCCACGATAAGGTAGACAACTTCCGGATGATCAGCTACGATGCGCGGAAGGGCCTCAATTACGCGCTCTATTCCCTTATTCGGCGACAGCAGGCCCAACGTGAGTAGCACCGTCTTGCCTTCCGTTCCCGTGGACTCCTTGTACAGGCCGGGATCTCCAAATGGCAGCGCCGGAACGCCATGAGGAATCAAATCGATCTTTTCCTCTGGTGCATGGAACACCTCTTGCAAGCTCTGTAACGAGTGCGTACTCATAACAACGAGGCGGTCAGACAACGCGACAAGTTCTTCCATGACAATACGTTGGTTGGCGTTTGGTTCGCGAAGAACCGTGTGCAGAGTCGTCACCACTGGAATCTTAAGGCGCCGCATTAGCCGCAATATGAAGCTGCCGGCGTGACCTCCATAGATGCCGAACTCA
>Ga0302320_10025706_pt1 | contig 11435 bp, 10 predicted proteins | sample Bog_T0_3_FD_202130 | JGI IMG/M metagenome (GOLD analysis project Ga0302320, IMG submission 202130) | Peat permafrost microbial communities from Stordalen Mire near Abisko, Sweden - Bog_T0_3 | ecosystem: Environmental > Terrestrial > Soil > Wetlands > Peat | place: Sweden: Abisko, Stordalen Mire... | reverse complement strand
GACCACGACTTCGTGACCTTCGCGGCGCGCCGTTTCGAGCGCGAGCAGGGGAAAGCGGCCGTTTCCTGCGATCATGCCATAGCGTGAACTCACAGGACCTACTTTACGAATCCGCGTTCGGAAGAGCGAATGAAATCGAGGAGTTCTTTCACTTCGGCCGTCGGGGGGATTTCCTGCTCGATGCGCGTCAATGCCTGTGAGGTATTCAAGCCGGAGTGGGAGAGCAGGCGAAAGGCATTTTGCAGAGGTTCTATGGCATCCGGTGAGAAACCACTGCGCTGCAGGCCAACGCGATTGGCGCCGTAGACTTTGGCGTCGTGATCGCTGGCGGTTTGCGAGAAGGGCAACACGCTTTGCTTGACGACGCTACGGCTGCCTACGATGGAATGTTTGCCGATGCGGCAGAATTGGTGGATGGCGCTGAGGCCGCCGATATTGGCGTGGTCTTCTACCGTGACATGGCCGGCGAAGGTGACGCCGTTTGCCACGATGGTGTGGTTGTGAATGATCACGTCGTGCGCTACGTGGACATAAGCCATGAGCAGGTTTTGATCTCCAATCACCGTGCGCATGCCGCCGCCTTCGGTGCCGCGATGAATGGTGACGAATTCGCGAATGTTGTTGCCGTTGCCGATGATTGTTTCCGACGCTTCGCCGTGATATTTTTTGTCTTGCGGCTCAACACCACAGGAACAAAAAGGAAAGAAAACATTGTCCGTGCCGATGCTGAGTTTGCCTTCCATAACCACGTGTGACATGAGACGCGTGCGTGCGCCAATGGTGACATCGGGTCCGATCACGCAATAAGGGCCGATCTCAGCGTCTGGAGCGATCATAGTTTTTGGATGTATGATCGCGGTGGGGTGAATTGACATGAACTACGGCGTCGGGGCCGCTTCCAGGGGCTTGTCTATCATCTTGCACATGAGCATGGCTTCCGCCGCCACATTGCCATCGACAGTGGCGGTTCCTTGCATCTTGGCCACGCTGTACTTGAGCTTCAACAATTTCATTTCGATACGAAGCTGATCGCCCGGGACCACCGGACGGCGAAATTTGGCTTCATCTACAGACGCGAGGAACATGGCCTTGCCGCGCGTGTGCGGAGCGAGTTTGCCTACCAGGATTCCCGCCACTTGCGCCATAGCCTCAATAATCAGAACGCCCGGCATGACAGGGAGGCTGGGAAAGTGACCCGTAAAATGAGGCTCGTTGAAGGTGACGTTTTTGATTCCGACGATGGAATCTTCGGTGATTTCGACAACTCGATCCACCATCAGCATGGGATACCGGTGAGGCAGAAGTGTAAGAATTTCTTGAATATCCAGCGATGGCATGGGAATCGGTATTATAACAACCAGTGACCTCTTTTCTGCGTTACGCCCAAGACAAACACGCGGAGATCATCGCGTTAACAAGTGAACTGGCGGCGTGCGAATCGCCCAGTGATTCGCCTGCGGCGGTGAACCGGATGGTTGATTTATTGATCGAGAAAACGGCGGATGTGGCGTCGGCCAAGACGTTTGAATCGGCCAAATTTGGGAAGACGCTGCGCTTAGAGTTTCAGTTGCCGGGGGAAAGCAAACACGGGCAAGTGCTGGCGTTGGGGCATTCCGATACAGTGTGGCCGCTGGGTACGCTCAAGAACATGCCAGTGAACGTGGCCGACGGACGATTATGGGGGCCAGGCGTATTGGATATGAAAGCGGGCCTGGCGTTTTTCGTGTTCGCCATGCGGGCACTGCGCGATTTGAATGTGAGCGTGGCGCACAATGTGGCGCTCTTGATTGTGCCTGATGAAGAAGTAGGCAGCACTAGCTCGCGCGCGATTACAGAGGAAGAGGCCCAACGCAGTAAATGCGTCCTGGTGCTGGAGCCGGGTACCGGTTTCGCCGGCAAGTTGAAGACCGCGCGCAAAGGCGTGGGCGATTACCAGGTCTTTATCAAAGGCAAAGCGGCGCATGCGGGCGTTGACTTTGCCGATGGCGCGAGCGCCATTCTCGAAGCCGCACGGCAGATTTCCGAGATTGCGAAGTTCACAAATTTAGAACGCGGCATTACCGTGAATCCGGGCGTGATTAGCGGCGGAACTCGTTCGAACGTTATTGCCGATAAGGCCCAGTTGCATGTGGATGTGCGGGTGAATCGTTTATCGGACGCGGCCGAATTGGATGCGAAGTTTCGGGCACTCAAGGCGGTGGACGATCGGTGCACGGTGAGTGTGCAAGGTGGGTTGAATCGGCCTCCCATGGAGCGCACGGACGCGATTGCAGATTTGTTTCACAAGGCGCGGACACTGGCGGCGGCGATGGGTATGCATATCGAAGAATCATCAACGGGCGGAGGCTCCGATGGTAACTTTACGGCTGCTTTGGGCGTTCCTACGCTGGACGGTTTAGGCGGCGTGGGCGAAGGTGCGCATGCGCCGAACGAGAGTATTTTGTTGGATCGCGTGGCCGACCGCGTGGCGTTGTTAGCCGGGCTGGTGGCGGAAATCTAGTGGTTGATTGCGTAAATTGGAAATTTCGTTGCCGCTCCATGGCTGTCGCGGCTCGGTAAGGTTGGTGCTAGCTCTTCTCGCGCTTCGGCACCAGAAAGAGCCCGCGATGTTTAATAGACCGCGGGTTCGACTTCAATAGATTGTTCAGCTCTTTTGTATCTTCTTTCAGGCGCTTTTCGAGGAACTTCACTTGTTTGGCGAAATAGCGAAACTGCTTTTGGTACGTCGTCGCCGATTTCGCGTCAATCCGTTCGGTACACCCCCGGAGATCCTCATCGGAGGTGTAGGCAGAGCCGAGCCGCATTTTTCCTATCAAGCAAAGGCCCTTTTCGAATCTCAGCATCATGCGGAGCCGCCACTGGTGGCTGACAATCCACTGAGCCAGCAGCTTTTCCGTCAGGGTCTCCGGACGGAATTCCTGCATGACTGACTCGACCAGCGCCTCGTATTCAGGCACATCCTCATTGCGGAGCAGGATGGTGCTGCCCAAAGGCCCGGTCTTGACAGCGGTGTGCGAAGAACTATCGCCGGTTAAATTGCTGCTATCCACTTTATCTATTGCAGCACGGCTTATCCGAGCGGCGCGGCAAAAACGACTTTGGTCGGTTTCAAAGCCGGCACATTGTCCGGTTCGAGGCTCACCGCGATCGCTTTGGTTTGGTCAACCGGGAGTGTATTCCGAAGTAAGCTGATGCCGCGTCCGCCGGGCGCGCGAAACGCCTCAACAGGTATGGGAGCGCCGCCGTCTTTGGGCAACACCCAGCTCTCATAAGTCCAACCCGCGGGCGCCGCGGGCAGGCTTTCGGCAATGAGAATCATGCCCAACTTGGCGTGAACAAAAATACTGCCGTGCGGCTCCGCCGGTTGCGGTCCGAACGTGACCTGCTTGGTGCCGGGGGCTTGCAGAATTTGCTGTATTTCGCGCAACCGCGCCAGCTCAACGGCCGCCGTTAAGCGAGCCGTGCGTTCTGAATTCCAAGCGACGAAACCCAAAATCAGGCTGGCGGCAAAAGCCAAAGCGACCGCCCAGTTGAGTGCGCGGCGTGGGCTCTTTGCCGGCTGGCCAAACCCGGCCAAAATACGGCGGCGTACTTGTGGGCTGGGCTCGATTCGTGGCGTGGCGCTAAATATCATTTCGTTCAACTCAATAGCTTTTCGCATGCCTTCTTGGCAATCCGCACAACCGGCCAAGTGGCGTTCAAATTCCAACCGCTCGTCGCCATCCAGGACGCCCAACGCGTAGAGCTCGCAGAGATCGGTGAATTGATCAGGCATCATTGAGCTACTCCGTCGGCTCGCAAAACTTTCAAAGCACTGCGCACCAGGCTCTTTACGGTGCCTAGGGGCTTGTGCAATTTCTCGGCAATCTCAGTCTGTGTCAGACCTTGGAAGTGTGTCAACTCCAACACCTCGCGCTGATCCTCACTCAACCTGTCGAGCGCCGCGCCAACCTCTTTGCGCCTCGTTAGCCGGTCGGCCTCCGTTTCGCGAGTTACAAATAAGCTAGAGTGCTCTAAATCCTCCAAAGTTGTTGAAGATTCGCCAGGTTGACACCGCACCGATCGCAAATAGTCAATGGCCCGATTTCTGGCGATCGTCACAATCCAACCCTCTAGGCGTCCTCGTTCGGTATCAAAGGTATGGATTCGATTCCAGATGCGCAGGAACGTTTCCTGCAACAAATCCTCGGCCGTTGCTTGATTGGTTACGGCCCGCAGAATAACGGAATAAAGCAACCCTCCATACTGGTCATAAAGCTCAGTCATGGCGCTGGCGTCGCGCTGCTTGAGCCGCTGAGCAATTTCTTGATCGTTTCTGGCCACTAATGTCTTCCGAACATCCTTTTCGGGACGGGCTGCGGAGCCCGTCCCTTGAGACTATCCTAGTTGGGTTGTAGAACGCTATCGATGACATGGATAACGCCGTTCGATTGATACACATTGGCGATCGTGACGTGCGCCGTGCCGCCCTTTTCATCTTTGAGAACGATATCGCTGCCGTCCATCATTGCGGTGAGAGAACCGCCTTCGACTGTCTTCAACGTCGCTGTACCGCCGCCCATCTTGATCATCTTCTTAAGCTGGGCAGCAGTTACGCGACCGGCTACCACGTGGTAGGTGAGGATTTTGGTCAAAAGTTCCTTGTTCTCCGGCTTCACCAGCGTGTCCACGGTACCTGCCGGCAATTTGGCAAACGCTTCATTGGTAGGAGCAAACACCGTGAAAGGACCAGGTCCCTTCAATGTGTCGACCAGACCGGCCGCCTTCACGGCTGCTACTAGCGTCGTGTGATCTGCCGAATTGACAGCGTTATCGACAATATCCTTATTGGCATACATTTTGGCCCCGCCAACCATCGGGTCCTGAGCGGCTAGGACCAAATTAGCTCCTAGCGTAAGGGTTGCCAACGCGATTGAAAAAAATTTCACAGTTTATTCTCCTCTGAGTTTTTCGTAACTCGCTATCGGATACGGATAAATGGCGGGGGCGGATTGAGTCCATGACGATTAGAAGCGGTCTCGAGCCTACGTACCCCCCGAAGGCTGCAAGGTTGTAGGCATTTTTTAAGTAACACTTCACTTAGCCCTTACGACCTTTGGGCGTTACTCTCAACTTCATAGACAGATGAGCCGATAGACAAAGTGTCGGTTCGGTGCGGGCTTGGCCGGCATGTCTTGGCGTATGGTCTGGTGGATCAATCAAAATTCGTGCCGCCTCGCTCTAGTGGCGATCTTATGCAGCTCGCACGTCTATGCGAACCTTGATCCGCGACTCGCGATTACTCAATACACACAAGATGTTTGGTCGACCGAAGCTGGGCTGCCACAGAACGAGGTTTTAGCGCTTGCGCAAACTTCCGATGGCTATCTTTGGCTGGCCACAGAAGAAGGTCTGGTTCGGTTTGACGGGATAAGGTTTACCGTCTTTGATAAGGAAAATACGCCGGCGCTCCAGGCTAACGATATTCGTTCCTTGCTGGTGGATCACTCAGATAGCCTCTGGATTGGAACCAATGGCGGCGGGGTTACCCGCTATAAAGATGGAGCCTTTACTACTTTCACCACGCGCGACGGCTTGTCAAATGACGCTGTTCTTTCGCTGCATGAAGATCCGCATGGCGTGATTTGGATCGGTACCGATGGCGGCGGAATGAGCCGCTATGCCAACGGCAAATTTCAGACTTTGACGACAAAAGATGGGTTGCCGGATGACGCGGTTTTCGCCATTTGCACGGGGCCCGATGGCAGTCTTTGGGTTGGCACCCACGGCGGTCTCGCGCGCTGGCAGAACAATCGATTCACGTCTTATTCAACTAAAGACGGACTTGGGAAAGACGATATTCGCGCGCTTTATGCAGACAGGCACGGAGACGTTTGGATAGGAACCAATGGCGGGGGGTTGGACCGGTTTAATGACGGGCGGTTTCAGACATTCACGACGCGCGACGGTTTAGCCGGCAACATGATCTGGTCTATCGGGGAAGACGTGGCGGGCAGTTTATGGATCGGCACGGGAGACGGCGGTTTGTCGCGCTTCCGCGACGGGCACTTTAGCTCTTATGGAACAAAATTAGGTTTGCCCTCCGATGGGGTGTGGACAACCTTGGAGGATAGAGAGGGCGATCTCTGGTTGGGCACAAACGGCGGTTTGGTTCGTTTGAAGGGCGGAGCTTTTACCACCTTCACAACCAAGGAAGGCCTGTCCAGCGATGTCATTCTTCCTGTTTTTCAAGATCGCGATGGCGCCATATGGGTGGGAACCGGTGCGGCTGGATTAAATCGCCTCAAAGATGGGAAAGTGACCATCTACACAACCCGCGAAGGGCTACCCTCCGACAGCGTTTTTTCGATTAATCAAGATGGGAACGGCACATTGTGGGCGGGCACGCGCAAAGGCCTGGCGCAACTGAAGGACGGCCGTTTTCATGTGGTGTCTGGACTGCCCAATGAAGTGGTGCAGTGCACCTATACAGATCACAATGGCGATTTGTGGGTTGGAACCCGTGGCGGCTTGAGCCGTTACGCGGGGGGTACGTTTGTCACGTATAGCAGCAAAGATGGGTTATCGAACGATAATGTCCATTCCATTTTTGAGGATTCTTCACACGTTCTATGGATTGGAACGGGCGGAGGCGGAGTGGACAGGTTTGAAAACGGGCGCTTTACGGCCTATACGCGAAGTAGCGGGCTTTCCAATAATGTCGTCTGGGCCATCGCCACCGATTCGGAGGGCACGCTTTGGCTGGGAACAAACAATGGTCTGAATCGGTACAAAGACGGCAAGTTCACCACCTTCACTACGGGAAACGGACTATTCGACGACGCCATATTCCTGATTCTGGACGATCACCGCGGAAATCTTTGGATGACATCAAACCGCGGCGTATTTCGTGTTGCAATCAGCGATTTGAATGCCTTTGCCGAAGGGAAGAGTTCGCTGATAAGATCTTTCAGCTATGGCGTGGCCGATGGAATGAAGAGCAAGGAATGCAACGGTGGATTTCAACCGATGGGCTGGCGGGGTAAGGATGGCAAGCTTTATTTTCCGACTCAAAAAGGATTGAGCGTTCTCGATCCTCAGCGGCTGGACAATAGTGGAGCACCGCCAAATGTTGTGATCGAAAAGGTTGTCATCGATCATCAGAACTTTGATCCGAAAAAAAAGATCCAATTGCGTCCTGGTAAAGGAGAAATGGAGTTTCAGTTTACGGGACTGAGCCTGGCTGCTCCGGAAAGAATCCGTTTTAAGTACATGTTGGAGGGGTTCGATAAGGATTGGGTGGATGCCGGTACACGGCGCGTGGCTTACTACACGAACATTCCAGCAGGCAAGTATAAATTCCGCGTGATCGCGAGCGACCGCGATGGTGTGTGGAGTAAGAAAGGCGCCTCTTCCGCCATCACGCTACAGCCGCACTTCTATCAGACTTACGTGTTCGCGCTGATCTGTTCAGCCCTCGGCGCCGGCATCTTCGTTGTGGCATTCCGCCTGCGAATGAGGCGACTCCGCGCGAATGAGATAAAACTCGTTCTGCTGGTGGACGAGCGAACTCGCGCCTTGGCTCACCAGGCCCGGGCGTTGCAAGAAAGTGAAAAGCGCTTCCGCCAGCTCGCCGAAAACATCCACGAAATCTTCTGGATGGCCGATCCTCGCAACGGCAAATTCCTTTATGTGAGCCCAGCCTTCAAAGAAATCTGGTTGCAGGACCCGGAAGCGATCTTGCGGGATCCGGCGGCGTGGTTGGATGGGGTGCATGCCGATGACCGCGATGCGGTGGACGCCGCCAAGCGAGTGCAATTGAGCGGCAAGCCTGCCGATTATGAATACCGGATTGTTCGTCCAGACGGATCTACGCATTGGGTGTGGGATCGCTCTTTCCCGGTCTACGATTCAGCAGGCAAACTGGACCGTATTGTAGGTATTGTTGAGGACATCAGCGATCGCAAGCGCGGCGAGGACATGGTCTTACGGTCACGCGACGAACTGCAATTGCGGGTGCTGGAGCTAAAGGCCGAAAACGTGGAGCGCCACCGCGCCGAACAGCAACTGAAAATAGCCAAAGAGCAGGCCGAAGCAGCCAGCCAATCAAAGAGTGAATTCCTGGCCAACATGAGCCACGAAATCCGCACGCCTCTGAACGGAATCATAGGAATGATGCAATTGGCGCTCGACACCGAAATGACGCCCGAGCAACGCCAATGCCTGGAGTTAGTGGAAGGGTCGGCGGATTCACTGCTCAGCATCATCAACGATATTCTCGATTTCTCCAAGATCGAGGCGCGCAAACTTCATTTGGAATCAATCGAGTTCGATTTGCGAAAGACGCTCGATCAGACGCTCAAATCGCTGGCCGTGCGAGCGCATCAAAAAGGAATTGAACTCATCAATCGGCTTGACGCCGATGTACCAGATCTGATCATTGGCGATCCTGTGCGCCTGACGCAGATCATCGTAAATTTGATCGGTAACGCCATCAAGTTCACGGAGAAGGGCGAAATTGTTGTCCACGCTAAGAAGGAATTCGAAGAAGGCGGACAGATCAAGTTGCGTTTCACGGTAAGAGACAGCGGGATCGGGATACCGGAAGATCGCCAAAAAGCAATTTTCGAAGCATTCACCCAAGCCGATGGCTCCTCTACACGCAAGTATGGCGGAACCGGCCTCGGCTTGTCGATTTCCTCGCAACTCGCCACGATGATGGGTGGTCAGATCTGGGTCAACAGCCAACCCGGTGAGGGCAGCACCTTCGGCTTTAGCGCGACGTTCGGGTTCTGTCCGCGGGTGGAAGATTCGGAAATGATTAATCTGCGCAACATGCCCGTGCTCGTGGTTGACGATAACGTGACCAGTTTGCGCGTGCTGGAGGAACTCTTCCGCAACTGGGGCGCCCAGCCGGTGACCGCGCGTGATGGAAGCGCTGCGCTCTCTATCATGCAACTCAATAAGGCAAACGGCACGCCGTTTCCGTTAGTCTTGCTCGACGCCGACATGCCCAAGATGGGCGGGTTTGAGGTTGCAGACCGCATGCGGATCGAGGGAGGATTGGCTGGCCGCGTCATCATCATGTTCAGTTCCGCCGGAGAACTGGCCGATGCGGCGCGCCGCCGTTCCTTTGGGATTGACGCGAGCATCACGAAGCCTCTCTATCAGGGCGAGATCAAAGCCGCGATTTTGCGCTGCTTCGAGGACATCGATCACCGGACAGAGATAGCGCGGCCCACGAAAACCGCGCGCCCCGTTGCTCCCTCCATGCAGATTCTTCTGGTGGAAGACAATCCTGTCAATCGCAAGGTCGCGGTGCGGCTACTCGAAAAGCAAGGCCACACGGTCGTCACCGCCAACAACGGCCGCGAAGCTTTGGAAGTGCTCGACAAATTGAACTGGAAGGTCGAACTCATTCTAATGGACGTCCAAATGCCCGAAATGGACGGCTATCAAGCCACTTCCGCCATTCGAGAGCACGAAAGCCGCGCCGGCGGACATCTGCCCATCGTAGCAATGACAGCTCACGCTCTCGACCGTGATCGGGAACGTTGCCTTGCCGCAGGAATGGATGCCTACTTAACGAAGCCGATCCAACTCGACAAGCTCTACGAAATGCTTGAACGCGTGGCCACCACCGGTCTCGCTGTCGCGTGATATGCCGCGCGAAATGCCGCGCGAAGTGAAAGAACCGAGCCTAAGGCCGCGTTTCCGTTTCCGATACAGGATCGAGAATGTCTTTCTGAAGACCTCGCAGCTTTACCGCGCACCAGATCGTGATAGCCATTCCGTAACTGTTCAAAGCCATATTGATAATTGGGGAAAAGGTCTCCCGCGCCGGGCCGCTCAAAAACTCCTCGGCCATCAACACAAACCACGACAAAAGCTGACCGGCCATCAGGAGCGCGAAAAAAATCATCCACACGAACGTGTTCTTTTTGACCACAATTTTCTGTAGTTGGATCCCGCGCCGCATGATCCACAAAAACCCAAGGCAGCCGGCCGATGTAGCGGTTGACACAATCATCGTGAGTGCCAATGGAAACGCCAGTCCGGTCGGGTCGTCTTTTTCAGTGAACGAACTGAGCCACACCAAGCCGAAAAAGGAAATGATGATGAAACTCGCCAACGTTCGCAGCATGGCCAAACGTCGCAGCGAAGCAACGGAAACGGAGATCTCTTCAAAAATGTCCCAGGCGGCGAGCGGAAAAATGCAAGCAGCGAAAAGTTCAGAATAAATCTGCACGCGCGGCGCTTGATCGGCGAAGAGTAGATCGGCGACGTCGAAAATCACCGCCAAGGCGCAGGCCAATGTTAAGAACAAGTAAGTGCGTTGAAGGCGAAGGGCTAGAAGACGCAAAAGCAAGACCAAATCCACCGCCGCGGCGGCATATTCCATCCAATGACTGATTTGGTTAAGCATGAATCGCTAACTCTATTTGAATACACCCGGGTTTCTGGGCCGAGTTTGGGGCTGAGGCGAGTTTCCCCGCCCCAGCCCCGTCTGCTTGTTTACTGAATGGCCGGGATCGGCTGAATCTGCGTTAAGTCAATCGGCTGACCAACGGCGCTGGTCTCTGCGACGAGCGCGGCACTCGTGGTCTCAACCACCATCTCAGCCAACTGAGCGTAGGGCCCGGTGTGGGGTATGGTGTTCGCCACGGCCGCAGCGATTTCGAGTTCAGTCAGCAGGTCTGAGACCGAAATGCCGCTTTGTCCGGCAGATGAGCGCAACTTTTTGGCGCGGGCACGGATTTCCGCAATGCTCGTTGCGGATGCACCCATGTCGATCTCAAAAGCGTTTTCGAGCGCGACGATGGCAATCGTTAGATTGTTTATTGTCACCGTGACCTCGGCTTGCGCGCTTGGTGTGATCCGAAAAGACGCATACGATGTGTAAGCCACCCCGTAAGCGGCAGCCGCCTCATTGAATATCGGCTTGTATTTCGGATAACTTGTGCTCACGCTGGCCGCAAGCGCCGTCAGCGCCCCATGCGCTAGCAGGAAAGTGTCATAGGTATCGCCATCGAAGGCGTTGATTTGGTTCGGGTGGGTCGGCTGTACGCCGCAACCGCCCGCGAATAAGATGCTAAGTACCGGCAGCGCGGCGGCCGCCCATTGAAGTTTTTGTTTAAACATGTGGATCTCTCCGCCTTCCAAGATCCGCCGCTGAACCACCAAGCCAATACGGAGTGCGCGGGGCTGAACCCGCTAAGTGCCTGAGCGCCCTAGGGATGCGGGCAGGTAATTTTTTTTGTAGTTTTGTGACTCAAATCCGGGCGTTCTTCGCTGCCGTCATTCGACGTGTTCCACAACCTTGTGCTGACTCACCGCGTCGCCATCGCCGGCCTTTAGGTCCCAAAAAACAATCGTCGAAACGATGGTGAGCGCGCCCATGCAGAGGAGTGCCCGGTGAATGCCGAGAATCATTTACGCCGGACTAGAATGGAAAC
>Ga0302320_10025705_pt1 | contig 11435 bp, 11 predicted proteins | sample Bog_T0_3_FD_202130 | JGI IMG/M metagenome (GOLD analysis project Ga0302320, IMG submission 202130) | Peat permafrost microbial communities from Stordalen Mire near Abisko, Sweden - Bog_T0_3 | ecosystem: Environmental > Terrestrial > Soil > Wetlands > Peat | place: Sweden: Abisko, Stordalen Mire... | reverse complement strand
TGGTGATCCAGTCGCTGCAACCCAGCGATGATGCCACCGCCCGGGCGACGATCACGCAGGCCGTCAAGACGACATTCCCCAACGGCCGGATCTAATCGGTCAAGAGATCAGGGCGGCGTTCACGAGTTCGCTGCAGCGAGACCTCCCTGCGCCAGGCGGCGATTCGCGCATGATCACCGGACAGTAGAACGTCTGGGACATCAAGTCCGCGCCAGCTCGGCGGCCTGGTGTAGCTGGGACCCTCCAGCAGCCGGTCCAGGTCCGGCGAGTGCGAGTCGTCGCGATGCGACGCGGGGTTGCCGAGTACGCCGTCCAGCAGTCGCAGGACGGTCTCGATCATCACTAACGCCGCTGCTTCGCCGCCGGCTAACACGTAGTCGCCGATCGAGACTTCTTCGACGCGCATCCGCTGAGCGGCATCCGCACTGACCCGCTGGTCGATGCCCTCGTATCTGCCGCAGGCGAAAACCAGGTGCCCCTCGGTGCTCCAGCGTTGGGCGCTGGCCTGAGTGAACCGCCCGCCCGCCGGGGTGGGAACGACCAAAAGCGTATCTTCCGAACAGATTTCGTCCAGCGCTTCGCCCCACACCGGCGCCTTCATCACCATCCCGGGACCACCGCCATAAGGCGCGTCGTCGACCGAGTGATGCACGTCGTAGGTCCAGCGCCGTAGATCGTGCACCCGCAGGTCGACCAGGCCCGACTCAATCGCTCTGCCCGGCAACGATTGTCGCAGCGGATCCAGGTAGGCGGGGAATATCGTGACGACGTCAATTTTCATATCGATACGCGCTACGTCAGATCCAGCAAGCCCTCGGGCGGGTCGATTTCGATGATGCCCTCGTCGAGCGACACCAACGGCACGATCGCGCCAACGAACGGCACCAATAATTCTGTGCCACCGGCTACTTCACCCATTTCACCGCTGTGGCGACGCACCGCCAGTAGCTCACCGGCCGCGGTGTGCAGTACTTCGGCGACGACCCCCACATCCTGTCCCGCTGTCGTGCGGACCCGAAGCCCCTCCAGCTGGTGGTCGTAGTACGTGTCGGGCTCGTCGATCGGCGGCAGGTCCTCGGACTCGACGACGAACACCGTGCCCCGCAACGCGTCGGCGGCCGCGCGGTCCGCCACTCCGGCCAGCCGCACCAACAACCGCCCGCTGTGCTCGCGCACACTATCGACGACGTAACTGCGCTCTGGGCCCAAACCACGGGATCCCTTGGCGCGCAACCTACTACCGGACGCAAACCGGTCAGCGGGATCGTCGGTGCGGCTTTCGACGACCAGTTCACCGCTGATGCCGTGCGCTTTCACCACGCGCCCGACTAGCAGCTCCATGACCAGCGCTACTGGTCGGTGTCCACCACGTCGACGCGGATGCCACGGCCACCGATACCGGCGACCAGCGTCCGCAACGCGGTCGCGGTGCGTCCCCCGCGACCGATCACCTTGCCCAGGTCGTCGGGGTGAACGTGTACCTCGACGGTCCGGCCACGACGACTGGTCACCATGTCGACCCGGACCTCGTCTGGGTTGTCGACGATCCCGCGCACCAAATGCTCAATAGCGTCAACGACGACCGTGCTCATTGCGCCCGTCAGCTTTCGGTCGCCGGCTCGGCCGGCGCGGCGGCCGGCTCGGTCTCGGCGGCCGGCTCGGGCTCGGCGGCTTGCTCGGCCTCGGTGTGGACCGCAGCGCTTTCTTCCGCAGCGGCCTCCTCACCGGACTCGGCGGCCTTGGCGGCCTTCTTAGCGGGGGCCTTCTTCTTCGGTTTGGCGGCCTCGGTGGTAGGCCCGCCGTCCGCGGCAGCCAATGCGGCGTTGAACAGCTCCAGCTTGGAGGGCTTGGCCGGGGCGACCTGCAGGCTGCCTTCCGCGCCGGGCAGCCCCTTGAACTTCTGCCAGTCACCGGTGATCTTCAGCAGCTTGAGGACAGGCTCGGTGGGTTGCGCCCCAACCGAAAGCCAGTACTGGGCGCGCTCGGAGTCGACCTCGATGAGGCTCGGGTGTTCTTTCGGGTGGTACCGGCCGATGACCTCGATTGACCGGCCGTCGCGCCGGTTCCGGGCGTCGGCGACAGCGATGCGGTACTGGGGATTGCGGATTTTTCCAAGCCGAGCCAGCTTGATCTTCACAGCCATGGTTAAGCGATTTCTCCTGTGTGTGTCACGCTGCAATTCAGCGACCCGGGCAGGATGCCGGGATCCGGTTTTACCTCGCGTGTGTGACCGACGCGCAAGCACCCGATAAAGGTGGGTCGCGCGGCAGACAGGCGCCTATTGTGCCAGAACGTGCGGCCCGGACAGAAATTGCCGGAAATCAGCCGGGCAATTTCGCGGGCCGGCCTCATATCACTTTCTGAAACACCTTCGTCTCGACCCGGCGGGTCATCCGCCATCCCTCGGCAGTGCGCACGAACTCGTCGTCGTACCAAAGCCCGCAGAACAGCACCTGATCCTTGAGACCGGTCGAATCGCCGGCCAGCACCATGGGGTTGAAACAGATCACTCGCGAGGACGCGGTTTCCCCGTCGATGCGGACCGAGAAGTTGCCGAGCATGTGCGCATAGACCGGGAACGTCGGCAGCACCTCCGACAGCCACTTCTTGACCTCCGGATACCGGCCGTCGATGCCGCCCAGCGCCCGGTAGTCGATGTAGGCGTCGGGCGTGAAGACGTTGTCCAGATCGTCGAATCGGCGCTGGTCGATGGCGGTGGAATAGTCAACCAGCAGCTGCTGGATCTCCAGGCGATCGGATATTTCGGCCAGGCTCAACATGCATCGATTCAACACCGCGGCCCGACCGAGCGACGCGCCAGGTCAGCCGCCCGGCGGGGGTCGGCGGGCGGCGGCGGGAATAGGCGTCACACCAGGCGGGAAGTTAAGCTGTGCGCCCATGCGGAAATTTGTGGCTGCAGTCGCCGCTCTGCTGGCGGTCGGCACCTGCGGTGTCACCGTCAGCGCGGCCACCGCCACCCCTTCCTGGGCCGACAGTATGCAGCCCCTCGGCTCGGTGCCGATCCCGGACGGCCCAGCTCAGACCTGGATCGTCGCCGACCTCGACAGCGGCGAGGTGCTGGCCGGCCGCGACCAGGATGTGGCCCACCCGCCCGCCAGCACCATCAAGGTGTTGTTGGCGCTGGTGGCATTGGATCAGCTGACCCTGGACTCCACCGTGGTGGCCGACGTCGCCGACACCGAGGTCGAGTGCAACTGCGTCGGCATCAAACCCGGCCGCACCTATACCGCGCGCCAACTGCTGGACGCGCTGCTACTGGTCTCGGGCAACGACGCCGCCAACACGCTGGCTCAGATGCTGGGCGGCCCGGACGCGGCGGTCGCCATGATGGACGCCAAGGCGGCCTCGCTGGGGGCGACCAACACCCACCCCGCGACACCGTCCGGTCTGGACGGCCCCGCCGGCTCGGGTTCCTCGACCGCACACGACTTGGCGGTCATCTTCCGGGCGGCGATGATGAACCCGGTGTTCGCGCAGATCACCGCCGAGCCGTCGGCGATGTTCCCCGGCGATCACGGTGATCAACCGATCCTCAATCAGGACGAACTGTTACAGCGGTATCCGGGCGCGATCGGCGGCAAGACCGGGTTCACCAACGCCGCGCGCAAGACCTTCGTCGGCGCCGCGGCCCGCGGTAGCCGCCGGCTGGTCATCGCCATGATGTACGGCATGGTGAAAGAAGGCGGACCGACGTATTGGGACCAGGCCGGCAGCCTGTTCGACTGGGGTTTCGCGCTCAACCGAGGGTCCAGCATCGGCTCGCTTTAATCCCGCGAGCAGACACAGAATCGCATTAGATCGCCAGCTAATGTGCGATTCTGCGTCTGCTCGCGCACGGCCAGATCAGCGATGCGTTCTAGTCGGTGCTGTGGAGGTGTCGGGAATTGTCGCGGGATCCGGCACCGTCACGGCCGTCGGCAGTTCGCCGCTGACGGTGGCTAGCGCGGGCGCCCGGAGTACGCCGCCCTTCTGGCCGCACTCATTGCTTTGCACGGTGACCGTCATTTCGCCCACGAGCTCGCCCTGCGGCTGCGGCCGCAAGGACAACACCTGTGTCGTGTCGTGGATCCCCGCCACTCCGCTTGGCCCGACACAAGGGAACGTTGTCTGTTCCGACCGGGACTGCCAACGACCGTCGCGGAAGTCCAGGACGACGGGCTCGCCCCCGGGCGACTTCGCTTGCGTGTGGTCGTTATCGTCCAGCAGCACGCCGGCCGCTGTGCAGGAACTCGGCGTGCATGACGAGCGAAAGGCCCACCAGGTATTCACGTCGGGTTCCTGGGGGTCGGGCGTGTAGTTGAAGGTCTGCTTAGTGCGCTGGACCTCAAGGCGGTAAGTGCCCTCCAGCGGGAAGGGCGCGGCGACCGGGGGTGCGGCCGTCGGGGCGCCCGCCGCAGTCGATGCGCTGGTCGTCGGGTGTACCTGCATGGCGGTCGTCTCGGTCTCGCGCCCGATTACGAAGCCGAGCAACAGCAGCCCGGCGATGAGCAACACAGTTGCCGCGCCCAATACGATTTTGCGCGGCCGGCGTCGCCTGGGCACAACTGCCCGGTGCGCCGCAGAGTCTGTCCAGTGCGCTTCGGGCGTCGCGGAGAAATCACCCAGCGGCTTTGCGTACGCGGGGTAGTCGACCACCTCAACGGTCAAGACGGCTTCGGGACTGCGGTCTGCCTTCGAGACGCCGGCCTGTTCGTTGGCCGCGTCGGCGAACTCCCGGCAGCTCTCGAACCGGTCATCGGGTCTGCGGGCCAGAGCTTTGGAGAACACCCCGTCCAGGCGCGCCAGTTCTGGACGCTGATCGCTGAGTCTGGGCGGCGAACTTTTGAGCAACTGGTCGACGGCGGCAACCGGATCGGTGTGCTCGACCGGCGGGGCACCCGTGAGTGAATGAAACGCGGTCGCGGCTAATGCATATTGGTCGGCGCGGCCGTCAATATCGTCGGCGCCCAACAACTGCTCGGGGGCGGAGTAGGCGACCGACCCGGCCGGGGCGTTTGTCGGATTGACTCCGGTTGGTTCGCCGAATCGCCGGGCCACCCCGAAGTCGGCGAGCAGAATCCGTTGTTCGCCCTCTCCCCGACCGGTCAACAAGATGTTGGCCGGTTTGACATCGCGATGCAGCAGGCCGCGCTGATGGGCGTGATCGAGGGCCGATGCGACGGCCGAAACGATCGCAAGCACCTCTCCGGCCGGCGAAACCGCGGGGAACCGCTCGGCCATGAGTCGCGCGGCATTGCTGCCCTCGACGTAGTCCATCGCCACCCACAGCTGTCCCTCGAACTCGCCGCGGGCATGCACCTCCACGATGTGCGGGTGATAAAGGTTCGCGGTAGTGGCCGTCTCCGAAAGAAACCGTTGGCGGAAATCGCTGTCGGTCGACAGCGCCGGCGAAAGAATCTTCAGCGCAACCCAGCGCCCCGCTCGTGGATCCTGGGCAAGGTAAACCTCACCCGTCACTCCAGAACCCAGCCTTCGCGCGACCATGTATCCGGCAAATGTCGCGCCGCTGGCCAACGCCATTACCCGATCCTAACCGCGACCGCGACGCCGCGCCTGTCTGACGTCAAGGGCGAAACGCCTTGCCGCGCAGCATCACCAGATCGGGACGGTTCAACACGCCGGGCCCCTGCCGCGGGTCGCTGACGTAGCACAACAGGTCAGCCGATGCGCCATGGTCCAGGCCGGGCCGGCCCAACCAGCGACGGGCGTCCCAGCACGCCGCCCCCAGCGCCTCGGTAGGACTCATTCCGATGCCCTTGAGGGCCTCGACCTCGTCGGCGATGCGTCCGTGCGCGACCATGCTGCCGGCGTCACTGCCCGCGTACAGCGGCACACCAGCGTCCCGGGCCGCCGCCATCCGGTGCTGGCTGCGGGCATACAAGTCGCGCATGTGGGCGGCATAAGCTGGATAGCGCGCCGCGGCAGCGGCGATGCCGGGGAAGTTCTCGACGTTGATCAGGGTGGGGACCAACACGGTGCCGTGCTCGAGCATCAGCGCGATCGTGTCGTCGGTGAGCCCGGTGCCATGCTCGATGCAGTCGATGCCGGCTTTGATCAGCCCCGGCAGCGCGTCCTCGCTGAAGACGTGCGCGGTGACCCGAGCGCCGTTGTCGTGTGCGGCGTCGATCGCGGCCTTGAGCACGTCGTCGGACCACAGCGGGGCGAGATCGCCGACACTGCGGTCGATCCAGTCACCGACCAGCTTGATCCAGCCGTCGCCGCGGCGCGCTTCGGTGGCCACCGCGGCAGGCAGCTGAGATTCGTCTTCGAGCTCGACCGCAAAGCCGGCCTGATAGCGCTTGGGTCTGGCCAGGTGGCGTCCGGCCCGGATGATCCGGGGCAGATCCGCGTGGTCGTCGAGGCTGCGGGTGTCGGTCGGGGAGCCGCAATCGCGCAGCAGCAGCGCCCCGACGTCGCGTTCGGCCTCGGCTTGAGCGGTCGCCTCATCGAGTTCGATCTCGCCGTGGTCACCAAGCCCGACGTGGCAATGGGCATCGACCAGACCGGGCAGAAGCCACCCGCCGTCAAAAACCGTGTCGGCCCCAGAAACCGGCTCCAGGCTAATGCGGCCGTCGACAATCCACAGTTCGACCGCTGCCTCGTCGGGCAATCCCCGGCCTCGCACGCGCATCCGCACGGCGCGGCTATTTGCTTCCGGGGTTGCCCGGGAACTTGAGCTTGGACAGGTCGAAGTCGGCCAGCGCGGGCGGCAACTCATTGAGACCTTGGGGCATCTGCGACAGATCCGGGAACCCCGGGGGCATCCCTGCCATGCCCGGCATGCCCGCTCCGAAGGGGCCCCGGACCTTCGGCGGCGTCGGCCCGCGTGCCCCCTTCTTGCCCTTTTTGCCTTTTGCGCCCTTGCTCTTGCGGGTCGCGGAGCGGCGGCCCATTCCCGGTATCCCCATGCCGCCGAGCATGGACGACATCATCTTGCGGGCTTCGAAGAAGCGGTCGACCAGTTGGTTGACCTCGGACACCGGCACACCTGAGCCGTTGGCGATGCGCAACCGCCGCGACGCGTTGATGATCTTCGGGTCGGCCCGCTCCTGCGGCGTCATTCCGCGGATGATGGCCTGCAGCCGGTCGAGCTGTCTGTCGTCGACTTCGGCCAGCGCGTCCTTCATCTGACCCGCGCCGGGCAGCATGCCTAACAGGTTGCCGATCGGACCCATCTTGCGGATGGCGAGCATCTGTTCCAGGAAATCCTCGAGGGTCAGCTCTCCGGAACCGATCTTGGCGGCGGCGGCCTCGGCCTGCTCGGCGTCGAACACCTGCTCGGCCTGCTCGATCAGGCTCAGCACATCGCCCATGCCCAGGATGCGGCTGGCCATCCGGTCGGGGTGGAAGACCTCGAAGTCCTCCAGTTTCTCGCCGGTGGAGGCGAAAAGGATTGGGACGCCGGTGACCTCGCGGACCGACAACGCGGCCCCACCGCGCGCGTCACCGTCGAGTTTGGTCAGCACCACGCCGGTGAAGCCGACGCCCTCGCGGAACGCCTCCGCGGTGGTCACGGCATCCTGGCCGATCATCGCGTCCAGGACGAACAGCACTTCGTCGGGGTTGACCGCCTCCCGGATGGCGGCGGCCTGGCCCATCAGCTCGTCGTCGATGCCCAGCCGTCCGGCGGTGTCGACGATGACGATGTCGAAATGTTTGGCCCGGGCCTCGGCGAGCCCCGCCGCCGCGACCGCCACCGGATCACCGGGGCCGGACTCCGGCGACTCACCGGGATGCGGTGCGAACACCGGCACCCCGGCGCGCTGACCGACGACTTGCAGCTGGTTGACCGCGGCGGGCCGTTGCAGGTCGCAGGCCACCAGAAGCGGCGTATGCCCTTGGCCGCGAAGCCAGGCGGCCAATTTTCCGGCCAGTGTCGTCTTACCCGAACCTTGCAGGCCGGCGAGCATCACTACGGTCGGCGGCGTCTTGGCGAATGCCAGCTGGCGGGTTTGGCCGCCGAGGATGCCGACGAGTTCTTCGTTGACGATCTTGACGACCTGCTGCGCCGGGTTGAGCGCACCCGACACCTCCGCGCCCCTGGCGCGGTCTTTGATCCGGCCGACGAACGCCCGCACGACGGGCAGCGAAACGTCGGCTTCCAGCAGCGCCAACCGGATTTCGCGGGTGGTGGCATCGATATCGGCGTCGGTCAGCCGACCCTTCCCGCGCAGCCCTTGCAGGGCACCGGTCAACCGGTCAGACAGCGATTCAAACACCTGACCAGCCTAGTGGAGAGCCGGCGGATCCCCCCACCGGCGCGAGTGCCGCGAAGCGCGGCCGCTGCGTCAGCGACACCTAAGCCACGCACGCGACACGCCGATGAGGCACCGCGTGGCTTATATCTCGGCGGATCTCTTGACGCGCATGCGTGGCTGCAGCAAAGGTCAGGCTCATGCTCGAGGTGATCGACAAGGGGTCTTGCAGCCAAGCGCATCCGGTACCGCTGCTTTTCGTGCACGGCGGCTGGCATGGCGCCTGGTGTTGGGACGACCACTTCCTGGACTTCTTCGCGGCTGCGGGCTACCGGGCGGTCGCCCTGAGCCTGCGCGGACACGGCAACAGCCCTACGGCGAAGCCGTTGCCAAAGGTTTCCGTCACCGACTACATCGACGATGTCCATTCGGTGGCCGACGCCCTGGGTGGCTCCCCCGTGCTCATCGGCCATTCCCTGGGTGGCTTCACGATCCAGCGCTACCTCGAAGACCGAACCGCCCCGGCCGCGGTTTTGGTGGGCTCCCTACCGCCGCAGGGCGTGCTCGGCGCGGCGCTGCGCGTCTGGCGCCGCCGACCGTCGATGACGTTGGAAGCCTGGACCGACCCCACGCTGCTCAAATTCCTCGCCACCCCGGCGCTCACCCGCGAATATCTGTTCAGCCCCGACACGCCCGAGGCCATCGTGCTGTCGTGCATGCAACGCGCCGGAGCGGAGAGCATTCGCGCCGCCATGACCGATCCGATGATTCGGCGCGTCAAATCCCGGCGGGTAAGCACCCCGGTCCTGGTGCTCGGCGCCGCGCACGACGGATTCGTCAGCGTGGGCGACGTACGCGCCACGGCGCGCGCCTACGCTACCGAGCCGGAATTCTTCGACATGGGACACAACATGATGCTCGAACCCGGGTGGGCCGACGTCGCAGGACGAATCCACGCCTGGCTCGAAACGCGCAACCTGGCCGCCTAAACCCGGCGATCCGCAAAATCCGGGCCAAGTCGCTACCGCGCCGAAATGCGTTGCCATGCTACATTTCACACCCGCCGTCTCGTACCCCTGCGTGGTGGGCGGCGCGGCCGGGCCACATCTACGAGGGGAGCTGTGTCGATGCAATCGGGCACCGACACGGTCTCTGCAGCGGTCGCGAGCGGGGGCAGCTTGCCCTCGGCGACTAGCCCGCCGCTGCGTGGCTGGCAGCGTCGGGCGCTGGTGAAATACCTGGCTGGCGAGCCGCGCGATTTCCTGGCCGTGGCCACACCGGGATCCGGAAAGACGACCTTCGCCCTGCGGATCGCGGCCGAGCTACTCGCCCACCGCGCCGTCGAGCAGATCACCGTCGTCGTGCCCACCGAGCACCTCAAAGTCCAGTGGGCGCAGGCCGCGGGAAAACTCGGTCTGGCCCTGGACCCGAGATTCTCCAACACCAACCCCCAGACCTCGCCGGAGTACCACGGCGTGATGGTGACCTACGCCCAGGTCGCCGCGCACCCGACCCTGCATCGAGTGCGTACCGAACAGCGCAAAACCCTGGTCATCTTTGATGAAATCCACCATGGCGGTGACGCCAAGACGTGGGGCGACGCGATCCGGGAAGCATTCAGCGACGGCACCCGCCGACTCTCGCTGACTGGCACGCCGTTTCGTAGCGACGACAGTCCCATCCCGTTCGTCAACTACACGGGCGGCGCCGACGGGGTGCTGCGTTCGCAAGCCGACCACACCTACGGCTACGCCGAGGCGCTGGCCGACGGAGTGGTCCGGCCGGTGGTGTTCCTCGCGTATTCCGGGGAGGCACGCTGGCGAGACAGCGCCGGCGAAGAGCACGCGGCACGGTTGGGCGAACCGCTGTCCGTCGAGCAGACGGCACGGGCGTGGCGCACCGCGTTGGACCCGTCCGGCGAATGGATGCCCGCTGTCATCGCCGCCGCCGATCAGCGCCTCCGCCAATTGCGTACCCACGTTCCCGACGCCGGGGGCATGATCATCGCCTCCGACCGGACCGCAGCCCGCGCATACGCCGCCCTGTTGAAGAAATTGACCTCGGAAGCCCCGACGGTCGTGCTGTCGGACGATCCCGGATCATCCGGGCGCATCAGCGAATTCGCCGCGAGCACCAGCCGGTGGCTGGTCGCGGTGCGGATGGTGTCCGAAGGCGTCGACATACCCCGGCTGTCGGTCGGGATCTACGCCACCAGTGCCTCGACCCCGCTGTACTTCGCGCAGGCCATCGGCCGGTTCGTGCGGTCTCGCCGGCCGGGCGAGACCGCCAGCATTTTCTTGCCGTCGGTGCCTAACCTGCTGCAGCTGGCCAGCGAGTTGGAAGCCCAGCGCAATCACGTGCTGGGCCAGCCGCACCGCGATTCGGATCGGGATCCGCTCGATGACGATCCCGCGGTGCGCACGCAGACCGAACGCGGCGATGAGGACAAGGGCTTTACCTCATTGGGCGCCGACGCCGAATTGGATCAGGTCATCTTCGACGGATCCTCGTTCGGCACCGCCACCCCCGCCGGGAGCGAGGAGGAGGCCGACTATCTCGGCATCCCCGGGTTGTTGGACGCCGACCAGATGCGCGCTCTGTTGCACCGCCGGCAAGACGAGCAACTTCAGAAGCGAGCTCTGGCAGGACACCCGCCCGTGACTTCGATGACGTCGGGTTCCAAGCACGGCCAGCTCCGCGAACTGCGGCGCGAACTCAACACCCTCGTCTCGGCGACACATCACCGGACCGGCAAACCGCACGGCTGGATCCACAACGAACTTCGCCGACGCTGCGGAGGCCCGCCGATTGCCGCCGCGTCAAGCGACCAGCTGCAAGAGCGCATCGAAGCCCTGCGCAAGCTGAATGCCGAGCAGTGCTAGTCGCCGACGGGCTCGTCGACCAGCGCCCGCGCTGAGGCGCCCAACACGGCCAACAGGTGCTCCTCTACCGCGGTCCGGGCGGCTTTGTTGCAGTCCTGCGACCCATTCACGGACTCGACCGGCACTGTCACGCAGAACACATCGGTCGCTGTCGATCCGAACGTATTGACCTTCGCCCAGGCGATCTCAGCTCCAGCACCCTCCAGCGCACGCGTCAGCAACGCCAGCAGACCGATCCGGTCCATCGCGCGGACTTCGACGACAAGTTGGCCTGGAGCGTCGGTTTCGAGCCACAGGATGCGCGGCGGCGCGGTAGAGCGCGTCAGCGGCGCCCCCA
>Ga0302320_10025701_pt1 | contig 11437 bp, 6 predicted proteins | sample Bog_T0_3_FD_202130 | JGI IMG/M metagenome (GOLD analysis project Ga0302320, IMG submission 202130) | Peat permafrost microbial communities from Stordalen Mire near Abisko, Sweden - Bog_T0_3 | ecosystem: Environmental > Terrestrial > Soil > Wetlands > Peat | place: Sweden: Abisko, Stordalen Mire... | reverse complement strand
GCTGGAATGAAGAGCACACAGTTCATCCGGCTCGCGTTGCTGAAGAGTGGGAAACCGCTAAGTACGAACTTCTACTGGCACGGAACAACGGCCGAGGACTACACAGGGATTCGCGAACTGGGCCAGGCGAACGTGCGCGCGACTTCGACGATGGTCAGGACCGGAGCGAAGTGGCACATTGCAACGAAACTGAAGAACGATTCAACTTCGCCGGCGCTGATGCTGCGGGTGAAGGTGGTGCGCGCGATCTCAGGCGATCCGATTCTTCCCGCAATCTGCGACGACAACTACATTGCGCTGATGCCGGGCGAGGGTGAAACGATCCTGACTGAGGTGAACGAGGCAGATACGCGCGGCGAGAGGCCGAGGGTGAAGGTGATGGGATACAACCTGAAGCAGAGCCCTGTTCACTGAGCCTACAAATGCTGTAGCCTTTTGTGGGCTAATAGCGTTTTCAAACTCGGCTTCACAGAGCGACGTTTGTATTCAACTTGTGTCCTGGACCTGAAGCCGATTGAATGATTCCCGAAGAACAACCACTGGTCCCCTTCGGCTTCGCTCAGGGATGGGTTTCGAATACGTTCGGCGCGCGAAACGCACCAGACTCCGCTCAGGATGGAAGTTTTGTTGTAGTGCGAAACTAAGACTCAGCAACCCAGAAGGGGACAAAGAATGTCGGCTTCACGACGGGATTTTCTGAAGGTTTCCGCAGCGGTGGGAGCAACGGTGGCAGTGGAGGGAATTCCGGCGTGGGCTGAACCGGGCTTGGCGCAGCCAGATGCATCGGCGACCGCGGCTCCTCAAAAAGCGGTGGAGTATACGCGCGGGCTGGGAGTCTTTCCGGGAGCGCCGTCGGAGTATTTTGGACCGGAGTTGATTGCCGCCGAGCCTGCCTATCGGAACCTCGCGCTGCGGCGGCCGGCGTATCACTCAAGCAGTTACGACTACAACCTGACTGCGCAACTGGTGACGGATGGGATCAAGGACACGCGGATGCCGCAGTGGGTCGTGTTATGGACCGGCGGCGCGGAGCCGCTTGGAAAGCTCGATCGCGAGACGCTGCTCGATCACTCCATTCTGAATGTTGTGCCGATTCGAGGACCGCACGCCGCGGCGACGATCGAGGTGCATGGCGGCGATTCAGCGCCGGTGATCGATCGGATTCAGTTGAGCTTGCTTGCGCCGTTCAATATGTCGCACGACAAAATGCGCTTCAGTGTGTCGGCATCTGCCGATGGGCGCACGTGGGAAACGTTGGGCGAGACTGTCGGCGCGAAGCCCGCGCCGACTCAGGGCTTGCCGCCCGACTTCCTAAGGCTTGGTACATACCTTGCACCGTGGATCGAGTTCAAGAGCGCGCAGCAGAGCCGCTACTATCGCGTGGAAATCAGTCTTGCCAACGGCGCCGCGCAATCGGGCGCCGAGCGGTTCATGACTTGGCAGGTAACGCAGGTGGGCTTCTTCCATGGTCAGGGGAGAGTTGAGATTGGTGGCCCCTACGGCTTTACCAGTGCGTGGATGAGCGCGGGGATGAGCGAGGAATGGGTCTACGTGGACCTTGGCCCGAACTGCGAGTTCGACACGGTGAAGCTTTACTGGATTGCCCGTGCGGCGGAAGGCAAGGTGCAGGTCTCAGAGGATGCGGACAGTTGGCGCGATTTGGCCGACATTGGTAGGCAGGCTGGGGGTGCTGAGTCCGGAGCCTTAGAGGAGATTCGCCTTCCGCGGACCGAGCATGGACGGTATGTGCGCGTGCTGATGATGCGGCCTGCGACGGCGCATGGGTACATCCTGAGCGAGCTGGAGGTCTTCGGCAAGGGTGGGCTTTCGGCCAGGCCGAAGGCAACGCCTGCGCCGGCGGATGGAGTGCTGCAACTGACCGGAGGGGCCTGGCGCGTGGAGCGTGCAAGCGAAGTGGACACCGCGGGCGAAGCGCTGTCGAGGTCCGGATTCAAAGATGACACATGGCTGGTGGCAACCGTGCCGGGAACGGCCTTGACTTCGTTTCTCAACGCAGGGGCGCTTCCTGACCCGAACTTCGGGGAGAATCAGCTCTACATCTCGGACTCCTACTTCTGCGCGGATTTCTGGTACAGGACGGAGTTCACTGCGCCGGCGGTAAACGCGAAGCAGACGGCGTGGCTGGACTTTGGCGGCGTGAACTGGAAGGCCGATGTCTACCTGAACGGGGAGAAGTTGGGGAGGATCGAGGGCGGATTTGTGCGCGGGCGGTTCGACGTAACGGCAAAGCTGATTGCCGGCAAGCCGAACGCGCTGGCAGTGAAGATCGAGAAGAACGCGACCCCCGGCAGCACAAAACAGAAGACACTGGACTTTGTAGGCAAGAACGGCGGAGCTCTCGGCGCGGACAATCCGACCTATCACGCATCCATCGGGTGGGACTGGATCCCTCCGATTCGCGGACGCAACACCGGCATCTGGGCCCCGGTAACGCTGGAAGTGACGGGCGCGGTGACGCTTGAGAACCCTTACGTGTGGAGTACGCTTGCGCTGCCTGCGAGCGCGGAAGTGAATCTCGAAGTCGATCTCGTGAACCATCGCGCGACGCCGTTCAAGGGGTTGCTCGAGGCGAGCTTCGGCGAAGTTCGCGTTTCGCAGCCGGTCACGCTCGGTGCTTCAGAGCGGCGGACGGTGAAGCTGAATCCGCAGACCTATTCGGAGTTGCGCTTGGCGAACCCGAAGCTATGGTGGCCGGTGGGCTACGGCGAGCCGCATCTCTACGACGTGGCCTTCACGCTGAGCGCGTCGGGCAAGCCCGTGGATCACACGGCGATGAAGTCGGGCATTCGGCAGATGACCGCGAGCGAAGAAGGCGGCAAGCTGAAGCTTTGGGTCAATGGACGGCGCTTCATCGGGCGAGGCGGCAACTGGGGCTTTGGTGAGTCGATGTTGCGCTATCGGGCGCGCGAGTACGACGCGGCGGTGCGGTATCACAAGGAAATGAACTTCACGATGATCCGCAACTGGGTGGGTCAAATCGGCGACGACGAGTTCTGGGATGCGTGCGATCGTCACGGAGTGATGGTGTGGCAGGACTTCTGGCTTGCCAATCCGTGGGACGGTCCGGACCCGGAAAACAACGAGATGTTCCTGAACAATGTGAAGGACTTTGTTCTGCGCATCCGGAATCATCCTTCGATCGGACTTTATTGTGGACGCAACGAAGGTTTTCCACCAAAGCCGATAGAAGATGGGATTCGCACGATCCTTGGAGAGCTGCACGCTGGATTGCACTACATCCCGAGTTCGGCGGACGGCCCGGTAAACGGGCACGGCCCGTATCAGACGATGCCGACGAGCTTCTACTTCCGATCTGCAGATGCGAAGATGCACAGTGAGATTGGCGCGCCGAATATTCCGCCGATTGAGAGCGTGCGACTGATGATGCCGGAGAAGGATCTGTGGCCGATGGGGCTCTCGTGGGGCCTGCACGACTTTTGCCTCGAAGGGGCGCAGGGAGGCGCGGAATTCCGCGCGATGATCGACTCGGGACTGGGCGGCGCGAGCAGCGCGGAAGAGTGGGTGAGGCTGGCGCAGATATTGAACTACGACACGTATCGCGCGATGTTCGAAGCGCAGAGTGTGCACAGGATGGGCGTGCTGCTGTGGATGAGCCATTCGTGCTGGCCTTCGTTTGTGTGGCAGACATATGACTACTACTTCGAGCCGACCGCCGCGTACTTCGGCTGCAAGAAGGGCTCGGAACCGCTGCACATTCAGTGGAACTGCCTGGACGATACGATCGAGGTGGTGAACTATAGCGCAGGCAATCAAACGGGGCTCACTGCGGAGATGGAGTTATTGAATCTGGACGGCAGCCGCATCGACGGCAAGAGCAGCAGCGTCGAAAGTAGCGAGGACTCGACGGTGACGTGCTTCAAGATGAGCTATCCCGCGAGCGCGAGCGCGGTGCACTTTATCCGGCTGCGACTCAAGAAGGGCGACGAAGTGCTGTCGTCGAACTTCTACATGCGGGGACTGGAAGAAGGAAACCTGCGAGCGATTCGCGAGCTGCCCAAGCCGCAGCTTGATGCTTCGACGAAGGTTGCGAAGAGCGGCGAAGGCTGGAGGTTGACGACGGAGTTGCGGAACGCGGGAGGCGCGCCGGCGCTGATGATACGTGTGAAGGTGGTGGGCGAGAAATCTGGAGAGATCTACTCGGACAACCACATCGCGCTGATGCCGGGTGAGCGCCAGACGATTACAACGGATGTGGCGGAGGCCGATACGCGCGGCGAGAGGCCGGCGATTGTGGTTGGGTCGTAGTCGGAGCGGGCTCGAAATTCGCCGATCGTGCGCAGGGCGAACAAACGATTGAAAGCGGATTTGGGCAAGGGTGATGGCTTCCCGCCAGCTGCCTCTATTTTGCAACCATCCGGATCAGCTCGAGCCCACCGAGGCTGGTGACGGTGAAGTCGGGCGCTTGCGCGGGGACCGCGACGATGCCGCAAGCGGGCAGACTGATCTCGTCCAAGCTGCCTGTAACGACTCCGGAGCCGATAGCTGCAAACAAATAAGACAGGCGGGTCATGCCTTCGTCGGTAGCGATTAGTGCGGCGGCGTTAATGGAATGCTCCACCGCAATGCGCTCGATGCGGAAGTACTTCTCGTCGACGAGAAGGGTGCGATCGGGCAGGATGCGCGGCTCGACCTTTCCTGCGTTGGTTTCCAGGCGCATGGCTTCGAGGGATTTCTCGATGTGGAGCTCGCGCGGGCGGCCGTAGTCGAACATGCGATAAGTGATGTCGGAGTTCTGTTGCGTTTCGAGAATGACGGAACCCGGCCAGATGGCGTGGACGGTTCCGGAATCGACGAAGATCATCTCTCCTGCCACGATCGGAATCATATTCAGGTCTTGCTCGAGGGAGCCGTCTGCGGTGGCGGCGCGGACCTGCTCCGCGGTGACGCCCGGCTTGAGGCCGCATGCAACCTGCGCGCCCGGATCGGCGGCGAGAGCATACCAGCACTCGGTCTTGCCTCGGGGGAAGCCGTACTTCCGGGCCATTGCATCGTCTGGATGGACCTGCACGCTCAGCTTTTCGCGGGCGAAGAGAACCTTGATGAGCAGTGGTGAGCCGTCATCACGGGCATTTGGCCCGAGCATCAGGTCGCGGTGGTCGGCAAAGATTCCACTCAACTTTTGGCCGGCCCACGGACCGGTGTCGGCAACACAGTCGTCGCCGGTGAGCCAGACTTCGCCGATGGGATTTGCAGGGGACGACTGCGCGAACCATGGGTCAAGATTTGTCCATCCCCAGACGCGGTTGACGAATTGGGGTGCAATCCGGAAGGGCTCGGACGTGAGCGAATGCGGTGCGGGATTTGTCGACAACAAAGGAGTCCTCTCTACGATTATGAACTCTGAGCGCGGAGGGAAGGCGCCTGAATTTCTGAGCCTGGGGACTTCTCTTATGCGCGGACGAGGACAGGCGTGGGATGTTTGCATCCGCACGAGCGACGGATCGCTATCTCAACGGGAGGTGTGGCCTTCGCGCCAGCCTGGGGCAGCTCACCACGCGCAGCGCCCACGAACAGCAGATTGACGGCGCCCTGGCCGTGTCAAAGAATGCGCGTAGATACGCTTCGTTTTCCTCCTGGCCCAATGGAGGGCTCCGGAGGGCTGTGGAATCAATTCTTAACTTTCGGCGGCGAAACAAGGATCGGCAGCAACATGGATACAGCCATGATGCTTGCAATGATGTGGAGGCTGCTCGCATAGGAACCGCTGGATTGACGGAGATGTACCATGAGAAGTGGTCCAAATGCACTGCCGCATCCCCACGCTGTCAGCATGAGTCCATAGATGGGCCCGACATTTTTCGATCCAAAATAGTCCGCGGCAAAAGCAGGCATGGTGCCGAAGCCTCCGCCGTAGCACATGAGGATGATGAACGAAACCACGGTGAGAAGGGTCGCCGAAGTGAGACCAGGCAGAGCCCAGAACAGGCCCATCTGCACAAGAAACATGACGGCAAAGGTCCAGCGCCGCGTGATCGCATCGGAGGTCCAGGCCCAGAAGATGCGGCCCACCGCGTTTCCAATCGCGACGATTCCTACCATGTTTGCCGCTGCGATTGCGCTAACTTTCGCAATTTCTTGAAAGATAGGCGCTTCCTGGGAAATCAAAGAGATACCTGCTGAGACATTCAAGAAGAGCAGAGCCCACAATGCCCACCATTGCCAGGTCGCGAGCGCGCCGGCCAGCGTGTAATCCTTCGCCGCGCGCTGTTTGGTTTGCGTTGTCGAGGGGGTCCAGCCAGCTGGCAGCCAGCCCGACGGGGGATTTCGCATGAAGTAGCCAGTAGCCATGGTGACAACCAGGTAGGCAACGCCCAGCCAGGCAAAGGTCTTCAACACTCCGACGGATTGAATCAGGGAAGCGGCTAAGCGAGCGGTGACGAGCGCGCCGGCGCCAAAGCCGCCGACAGCAATCCCAGTGATCAAACCCCTGCGATCGGGAAACCACTTGACCAGCACCGCAACCGGGACTATGTAACCGAACCCCAACCCGATGCCTCCGATGAGGCCGTAGCTTAGGTAGAGCCACCAAAGCTTGTCGGCGGAGAAGCTTGCCAGGAAAACTCCGAGACCGTAAAGGAACCCGCCGGTGAGCGCGACCACGCGGGGCCCGCTCTTATTGAGCCAAAGGCCGCCGAAGAAGGCGCAGATTCCGAGGGTGAAGATGCAGATGGTGAAGGTCAATGTTACATCTGAGATGGACCAGTGAAACTGCTTAGCGAGCGGCTTACTAAAAACGCTCCACGCATAGACTGCGCCGAGCGCCATCTGCATCAGAAAACCTGCCGCTGCAATACCCCATCGATTTGGATTTTTCATGTCAGTCCTCTGGGGGAGGAGTCTGGAATTTCTTCAATGCTTGTTTGCTGAGCCGCCTCGGACGCTCAGTTGAATGCCGAGAGTCTCAAGGAAGCGGTTGATGAGTGCGATGCTTCTGCGCAACTCGGGATGCCGGAACTGGTTTAGTAAGGAGAAAAGTCCAGGAGGCTCGATGACGGGTTTCTCGTAGCTCCCGAGAGTTTGCCCCGCCGCGATGGCGATGCCCTCAAGAAGGTCGGGGTTGATGGAGCCCAGCATCTTGGCCAGGACGATCGCGTTACGCATGGCCCGGATCGACTCCTCTGACCTGGCCGCATCGACGGCAGTCTCGACCAGCTTGTCGCTTGCGCCCAAAACGCCGTGCAACAACTGAAAGACGCCGTGCTCATGTAACTGCTGGAGGAGTTCATAGGAATCGAGCAATGCCTCGGCGTGTTCGATGGGCGCATTTTCAAGGCGGCTGCGCAGCTCTGCGCGCGGATCACGGGGCGGTAACTGCAACGGTATTGGCTGTGCCATCTTACTTATCCTTCCAACTGGTCTGCGGCTATGTTTGCTGCTGACCTGTTTTGATCTGCACCAGCCCATTGCCGGGCAGGGAGTAATCCTTACGCTTCCATTTGCGCTCGACTTCGACGCCCTTTTGCGGCGTGGGGTGACCGAAACGGGAGTTTGTGCGCGGCAGCGGGTTCTGGCCGTTCTGACCAAGCAGCTTGAGGTGAACCGATGTCTCCTTGTAGGCGGGTGTGTGGGTGATCTTGTCGGTGTAGCTGCTCGTGAGCCGATTCACCGGCTCTTCTACAGAGTTCATAGGCATGTAGAGTTCCTTGCCATGAACCCTCGCGGTGACGACAGCCTGTGCGCGGACTTTGCCATACGGTGAAGTCAACTGCACCCAGCTACCGGATTCAATGCCCCGCTCCGTCGCCAGTTCCGGAGAGACTTCGACAAACGTGCAAGGGGTCTTTGACTTGATTCCCTCGGTGCGATAGGTCATGTTGCCTTCGTGGAAGTGTTCGAGCAGGCGGCCGTTATTCAAATGCAAGTCATACTCGCCGTCCTGCTGATTCGATGGCTCCGACCACGGAACTGGAAAAAGCTTCGCCTTGCCGTCGGGAAACTTGAATTCCTTCGTGTACAGCAATGGCTGGTCCGTGCCGTCCTCGGCCACAGGCCATTGCAGCGACTTATAACCTTCCAGCCGCTCATAAGTCACACCCGCCATCAGAGGTGTCAGGGGGGCGATTTCCTCGTATATCTTCGATGGATGGTTGTAACTCCAGTTCGCACCAAGGCGATTGGCAATGTCCAGAATAATCTCCCAGTCGGGACGGCTCTCTCCCAGCGGGTCCATCGCACGATAGAGGCGCTGGATGCGGCGCTCGGTGCTGGTAAAGGTACCCTCTTTCTCGAGGCTCGGACTGGCCGGCAGAATCACGTCGGCAAAACGGCAGGTCTCTGAAAAGAAGATCTCCTGCATGACAAAGAAATCCAGCTTCGACAGCGCATCGGAGACGTAATTGGCGTTCGAGTCGACCAGGCTCATCTCTTCGCCAAAGACATACATCGACTTCAAACGGCCATCGTGGATGGCATCGATCATCAGGTGGTTGTCGAGACCGGGCTTGGCCGGCAGCGTCACCTTCCATGCTTTCTCGAACTTGGCGCGAATGTCAGGGTCGTCGACCTTCTGGTAGCCGGGGAAAAAGTTAGGCATAGCTCCGTGATCGCTTGCGCCCTGGACGTTGTTATGTCCGCGCAGTGGATAAGCGCCAGTGCCGGGTCTCATGTAATTACCCGTCACCAGCAGCAGGTTCGAAATCGCCGTCGACGTATCGGAACCCATTAAGTGCTGGGTAACTCCCATGGCCCAGAGAATGCAGACTGAAGGGGCTTCAGCAATCATGCGGGCGACCGTGGCCAGAGTTTCCATGGGGAGGCCGCATCGCTGGCTGGCCGCCTCCAGCGTGAACGGCGCGAGGCTTTCGCGGTACTCTGCTACTCCGTTCACCCACTTGTCGAGGAAGGCCTGATTGGCCAGCCCATTGTCGAAAATGTATTTGGTCACAGCCGATAGCCAGAACAGATCGGTGCCGGCGCGTGGGCGGAGGAACAGATCGGCTCGCTCGGCCATCTCGTTTTTGCGGAGGTCAGAGACAATCAGTTTCTGGCCATGGAGCTTGTGTGCGCGTTTGACGCGCGTTGCCAGCACCGGGTGGTTTTCGGCTGCGTTGGAGCCGATGATCACCACCAAGCTCGCCTGCTCGATATCGGAGATGGAGCCGGAGTCGCCGCCGTAGCCGACGGTTCGCCATAGCCCGGTTGTTGCCGGCGCCTGGCAGTAACGCGAACAGTTATCCATGTTATTGGTGCCGATAACTGCGCGCGCCAGCTTCTGCATCAGATAGCTTTCCTCGTTGGTGCACTTCGAGGAAGAGATGAAGGCCAGGGCATCGGGACCGTGCTCGGCCTTAATTTCGCGGAACTTGTGCGCCACAAGATTCAGTGCTTCGTCCCATGTGGCTTCGCGGAACTTCTCGCCTTCGCGAATGAGCGGCTTGGTCAGGCGGTCCGGACTATTGACGTAATCCCAGCCAAACTTCCCTTTGATGCAGGTGGAAACTCCATTGGCGGGGCCATGTTCGGGTTCAACTTTGAGGATGTGCCGGCCCTTGGTCCAAATGTCATAGCTGCAACCAACGCCGCAGTAGGTGCAAACCGTCTTGGTGCGCTTGGTGTGCGAGTCGCGCATCGCACACTCAACCTCAGAGACCTTCATGATAGGGTCGTATCCGACCTCCGGCTCGATGCCCTTGACCAGATCGATCATCCCGTCGAGCGCGGCTTTTGGCAGAGATGTGAAGTAGCCTGCCTCGCCCAGCATGGACTTCTCCATGAGCGCGTTGCACGGGCAAACAGTTACACAATGGCCGCAGGAGACACAACTGGATTCGCCGATCTCGGCTCCGCCATCCCAAAGGACGCGGGGGTGCGGATCTTCCCAGTTGATGGTCAGGGTTTCGTTCACCTGCAGGTTTTGGCATGCTTCAACGCATCTCCCGCAAAGAATGCACTGGTCTGGGTCGTAGCGGTAAAAGGGATTCGACAGATCTACTTCATACGGCTTGGGCTGGTAGGGGATTTCCTGGTGTTCGATCGCAAGAAGAGCCGTCGTATTGTGAACCGTGCAGTTGCCGTTGCTGTTGTCGCAGACCGTGCAATACAAGAGATGATTGCTCAGTATGCGGTCAAATGCCTCGCGCTGCGCAGCGCCCGCGCGCGGCGACGAGGTGACGACATTAATGCCATCCGTGGCCAGCGTGCCGCAAGCCCTGGCCAGTTTGCCATCCACCTCGACCATACAAGTGTCGCAGGTCTGAATCGGTCCAAGCTGGGGGTGGTAACAAACCTGGGGTATAGCCGCACCAGACCGGTTGAGAACATCGACCAGCCGTTCCCCGGCCTCGATTTGAAGGTGTTTCCCGTTTACGCTAATTCGCATGAAAATCCGACGCTCCAAGAGGAATGCTGGCGATACTAGCTCTCCGCGCACACAACAGTAAAGCCCCTTTTGTGCCTGGGCGCTGATTTTCCAGGCTCTGAGGAACAAACCATTCTTTAATGATTTGTGAATTTCAGTAGTGCAGCCGGCGCCTCACTCATCGGGAGGCTAGATGGCCGCCGTTCCCGGACGGGATGCACCGGAACTCGCCGGAATAAACCACAAAGCGGCGGCCGCGCAGAAACCCAACCAGCGTCAGGCCAAGCTCCCGCGCGAGCTTTACTGCCAGGCTGGATGGCGCAGATACGGAAGCAAGCACAGGAATCCCCGCCGCCAGCGCCTTTTGGGCTATCTCGAAACCGCCCCGGCCACTCACCAGCAATACGTGCCGCGAGAGCGGAAGATGCCCCTGAAGCAGCGCCCATCCCACGATCTTGTCGACTGCGTTGTGCCGGCCGATATCCTCGCGGAGCACAACCATTTTTCCGTCTCCGTCAAAGAGAGCTGCGGCATGCAGGCCTCCTGTACGGCTGAAGACTGCCTGGTCAGAGCGGAGCAACTCCGGCAGCCGGCACACTATCTCAGGATCGATTCGGAAATCGGCGTCTGGCTGTCGCAGCCCGCGCCGGCGAATCGCATCGATTGAAGCCTTGCCGCAAATGCCGCAACTGGACGCGGCGAAAAAGTTGCGCTGCAGATCGTCCGAGTCAAAGTCGGCATTTCGGAGCTCGACGTGGACCACATTGCTTTTGACGCTGGGGTTCGACTGGCCAGCTCGAAGTTCCGCTATCTGATCCGCCGACTCAATGATCCCTTCGGTCAGCAGGAATCCTGCTGCCAGCTCCAGATCGTGACCGGGCGTTCGCATGGTGACCGTCAAGGGAGTTGCGCCGATTCGGATCTCCAACGGCTCCTCGGCCGCCAGAGAATCTTGCACGGAGCGAGCGCTGCCATCCTCCCATTCTGTTACCTGAGTCAACTCGACACTTCTCTCTGGTGTGCGCATCTGTCCCCGGGTTGCTTTCTCCTTCGACGTTCGCCCGGCGCAAGCAATCTGTCAAGGACGGTTGAGGCAAG
>Ga0302320_10025698_pt1 | contig 11438 bp, 4 predicted proteins | sample Bog_T0_3_FD_202130 | JGI IMG/M metagenome (GOLD analysis project Ga0302320, IMG submission 202130) | Peat permafrost microbial communities from Stordalen Mire near Abisko, Sweden - Bog_T0_3 | ecosystem: Environmental > Terrestrial > Soil > Wetlands > Peat | place: Sweden: Abisko, Stordalen Mire... | reverse complement strand
CCTTATAACGCCCAACCAGTAGTTGAATTTGATACCTCAGACTCAACTTGGCATCCTGAAGTTCATGTTGGGATTCAAATGTGATAAACCGTGGATCAAGCTTTTTACCAGGCTCGCTCTTTTCAATGAGGTGGTAATCTTTGGGGAGATCGAATGTAATTTTAAAATGAATTCGCAGCGGCGTGGTGATCTCAAATGGGGTTGCCCTTTTGTTTACCGGAGTAGCGGTCAAGTAAAAGCGTTCCAGGCCGCCGGGCAGCGTTCCGACATGTCCGCGGGGTATGCTGTGGAACTGGTTTTTGAAAATTAGTGAACAACTGATTTGCAGTGGCTGTTTGGGATCCTCCAACGACGCAATATCGCATTTGGTCATCACGGCATGCGACAATCCCATGTCGCGTTGCAACGATTCCTGCCGGTAAGCTGGCGAAATTCCCAGCAAATATTCCCGCAAATAGGCAGCATGCACGCCGGTCAAATTGAGCGTCTCATCCAAAGCCAGGTCGTTTGTTTCCCGAAGAAAACCATGCTGCAGAACTTCGATAGCAGAAGCGTTGGTGGAATAGTCGGATAATTTTACAAGGTGCGGATTATCTGGATTTAGAACCAGTGCCTGCTGACCCGCCAGACCAAGTGGTGGAACACAAGCCAAATCCGATGCCTTGTCAGTGCCATCAATGAACCTCTCCCCGTTTTTTAGCGGTATCTCCACAATCATATGGTTGAACTGATCCAGTGAAGGCAGATCAACTTGCACAGGGTTTATTGAGGAAATGAGGGTGAGATTGGCTGGGATATCGGCGTCTTTCAGCAGTTGTTGGAGCAGCACCGCATGGTCCTTACAATCTCCATACGAGTTTCGAAGGGTATCCGTGGCGGCGCGGGGAGTTCGAGAATGCCTGCCAAACTCGATAGCTTTGTATGTGCAGTTGGTCTGGACAAACCGGCTCAAAGCTGAAATTTTACTCGAATTATCGTCCAGGCCGGCAACTAATTGCCGTGCCTTAAGTTTCAAGGTTTCGTCCGGCAAGAGCCGGTCTTGGATCGATGCCAGATAATTGGTGGCTAATTTCGCCCAATCAGAACCTCCATCTGATATCCAAATCATCGGTAAATATGTTTGCGATGGCGGCTGCAGCGGTTCCGACCAATCAACCATTGGATTGGTTATCGCCCAGTAAATTCCATCCTTAAAATGTTCGCGGTCGATTCCTGGCGAGGTGCGTATTTTTAAGCGGCTACCATCTCCCCGTATAAACACACCACTGGTGAGGACAGGATAACTTTCGGAAAAGCAATGTTCCAAAAAAGGAAAACCCTCCTGGTTGCCGCCAGAACGCCGGGTGATAACCAGGGAGACATCGCAACCAGCTTTTAAGCCGGCAATCGGGATGTTCAAGATTTTTTGCGAGCTGACTTTGCCATAAGTAGTATCATCAATTACATAACAATCTGATGATTTAACCGTCGTCATGGTCTCGCCGGCAGCACTGAGGACCCGCGCGTCATTGACAAAAATGTCTTCGCCCAAGGGATCAAAACCGACCTGATATGTGCTGTAGGCCGCCACCCCGACCGCATCAACCACATGAATCAGGAGATAATCCGTAGTTTTGAATTCGTTGTTCGTGCCATAGGACAATGCCTTAATGCGCTGTTTATAAAATGCACCAAAATCCCTGGCGTAGTCATTGGTCGGGACGGTGCTCATGTGGTTGGTCAATATTTCCGGAAGCAAAATGGGTTCGATCGGGTCTTTCAGCATGGAATTGCTGCCCTCACCAAGCAGGCCACTCACGTAAGTCAAATCGGATTTTACATCTTCGTTGGCGGCTTCCAATTTATTGGCTTGTTCAAGCGACTCTTTAGCTTCCCGATACCACTTCAAATTGATTTCACATTGGGCTTTCAGGTAATATGGCAGGTAAGAATCCCTGTCATTTGTCACCAGATCATTGGCATAGACAAGGGCCTCATTTGGTTGGCCGGCGTCCAGCATGGCTTCAATCAATTGTTCGGTAATTTTCGCGTTAAACGGAGCATTGTCGTGTTCTGCCTTGAGTATGGCAATGGCCTGACCATAGTTCTTTTTGTCCCGGTATACGCCCGCCTTTAGCAGCCGGATGCTCAAGGTATCTCCAGCCTGCAAATACCGATCCACTTCCGCCAAGGCTCGGTCATACTGCCGGTTGTCAATCAACAGGTTGATGTAATCCTTGAAATCCGTCTCGCTTCGATAACCAGCCGAAAAGATTCTGGCATAGTTGGTGATGGCTGCTTCAGTTAACGAGCACTTTGATTGAAAGTAAGCTTCAAAACTCACAATATTAGGATCCGCCATTAAATTTGTCGGCTGTGACGCAAGAAAGTTTAACCCCTCCTTTGGCTGGTCAAGACGACTGAATGTTAGAAGCAAATTGCATATATAATCGGAGTTCGTGCCAGCTATTACGTTGGCTGCGTGGAATAGTGGTAAAGCTCTTTTATACTGTGCAGAATTGAAATAATTCAATCCAGTTTCGTTTAGAAGACGACTTTGGTTCTTGCGATCCCGGTCGCTAAAAACCATCACATTGGAGGAGAGGCTGTTTGTTGGAGGTGAGATTTTAATTCGATTCAATGCGTCGCTTAATACGCTATCAGCATTTTCCTCGTTGCGCTTTGTCCAGGCCGCGGCCAGATAGGCAAATTCTCCTGCATGAGTGATCTTGATTCGATAGCGATAAAGCGAGTTGTCAATGGTTCGCTGGTAATCGACTTGCAAGCTTGACTGGTTTTCGTTGCCTTGTATTTGGCGGTGGGTGAAATCATCATCGGGATATGTAATATTCATGGTGGTCAACAAGCCTGCTGCCAACACGTCCATATCGACTTTTTGATTGCCCAGCCAAACTGGCAAAACCACAAAGCAACTGTCTCCCTGCGATGCGCCGAACTCCGCCTCGGGGAAGGACTCTTTTAAGGCAGGAAAATCATGCCAATCAGTATGGGCGACAGTGACGGTGTAGAAATGAGAGGGGGAGATGTAATTCGTGCTGAAACTGTGCGATTTTGAGTCCGCAATTCTTGCGGGGTCGATTAACGCGAATCCGGGCAGAATTTCCCTAACGCCGCTCTCAATTCGCTGGCGGTCATCAATTTTGCCGTAACCCATCAATTGATAGGCATAGCCGTTTGTGGCCATGTACCATTGCACATAAAAGGCATGAAATTTTCCCACCTGAGCATCAGTCTCAACCAGGATTCCGTTCAAATTATTAACACTTAATGGGGTCTCTTGAACGACTTCCGAACTGCTGGCTGCGGAACTGACATGGGCCTTGCCAAGTTCTGCCAATTGTTTGGAAGTCATATCAGCTCCCAGGGCTTCAGGAAGGATGATGAAATACATCTCCGGATTAACCCTCATAAAAGCGGCTTTGCTATCCTTATTAATGGTGCCTGCAGCCACGGCAACCCAGGGATGCTCGGGTGCTCGAAAGCGAAAATTATAATCCGCAAATTTAAGCATTGTTCCCGACACTACTGGAATGGGTTTCAGAAATGCGTTGGCCGCCCGGTGTCTAATCCCCTGCACAATACCCAAGCCAGCAAATAACAGTAAAAAAAGTGACATGGCAATTGCCCATCCTGCCTGAGGACGTCCTTGAACGTATTGACCTGGCGATTTTGCAAAATCCCCCAGTCCCTTGATTCCAAGCACCAGTGCAGTCACAGCCAACCCAAGCGAAACGATGAGAGTCAGGAGATTACTTATGAAGTAATACGGGGTGGCGGTTAGGAATTTGTTGATTGCGCCTAAAAGATACGATCCGAACAAAGCAAGGAGTGCAAACATCAATGCCAATGCACACTTGCGACTGGTGCCGGGTCGCAACGAAATTGTGTAACACTTGGACGCGCCCAGCAGGATTAAGCACGCTGGTATCAACACGCTAGCAGCAACCTGACCGAAGTCTTTCGCATTCATTTCTCCCAGCATAATTCGCACGGTTATTGGCATTATTTTTCCGCAGATGGTTTTTAGCCCGCCTAGTTTAATCAAAACACAGTAAAATCCGGCGCCATATTGAACAGGCAGGCTGGTTAGGACAAGCAGATTTGCGACCTCAATTTATCACGCCGAAATTCGATTTGCGAAAGCCCCCCGGTTCCTCGATGTTGGTGATCGGCAAAGGAGTTTGAAGGGCCTGTGGTGGGGCGATTAAGATGCTGGCTTTATGCTGCCGGAGAAAATATTTCATGTGTTATTGGCGCGGGGCGAAAGCTGGCGGCTGGCTGGCCCGGATCAATCAAGATCACGGTCAGCGCCATCACCTTCATAAGCCCAGTGGTTGCGGTGGAGGATCGCGCATGCATCATTGGGATGCATTTGCTTGATGCAAATGCAAAGTTTGCCCATGGTTTTGGTAATCGACAGCATGCGAATGCGACCACCAACCGTTGACGAGCTTGAGTCCGAGTGGCTCAGCGGCGAGGACGGCACGATGGCAGATGGGCTGCTTGACCCGTTTGCAGATCCGGCGGCGGTCTGGCAGGCAATTCTTCGCATCATGCAGTGCGAGGCGGCAAGGTATGGTGAATTGAGAGTATTGCCGCCTCTGCTCACCAGGCCCACCAATCAACGCCTCAGCCCGGCGCTGCGGACACGGCCTCCGCTTCGAGTTCAAACAGCAAATCGTCACGGCAAACGTCGCACTGCGCCGTAACCACCGGCAAAGGGGGTATTTCATAGGCGCGCAGCCATTTAGCAAAAGCCCCGACATCCTTCGGATGACGGAAATAGGCTGCGGCGCGCACGAGGTCGGCGAACCCAAACCCGCGCGAAGAGAGGATGGCCTCCACCACCGCCATGGTCAGTTCGACCTGCTTATAAACATCATCCGCCCAGAAGCTGGCGCCCCCCGGCGCGATGCTGGCGGTGCCGGAAATGAACAGCCGGCGGCCGCCGTTGGTGGATATTTCCATGGCGCGGCTGAACGAGCTGCCATACGCCGGCGCGGGACATTGCAATGGGGAGGCCACTTCCTCCGCCGCAGCGTTTTTTTCCAGCGGACGGAACGCCCAGGCGGCGAGCGCCAGCGCGGCGCCGGCGGGATTCCCGGCCCCCACGCCGGTGCTGGCCGGCAGGGAACCGGTGCGGAATTTCACGCCGGAATAGATCCGCGTGCGGGCACGATTAAAATCACCATACCAGTCCAGGATGTGTTCCAGAAAAAACCAGGTCCGCACCACGTCGCCCAGGGCGAAGCCGGCCGTCTCCAGAGCGGCCTGCAGGTTTTCCAGCGCCTGGGCGGTCTGTTCCGGGCGGGAGAGGGCGGGGTCCGGCAGGAGACCGCCGACCACACACTGGCGTGCTCCGCCATCGGTGAACACCGAACCGACGACCCTTCCGGCCGCCAGCAGGGGCTCGACCTCACCCGTAAAGGCATGAACTTGCAGGCCGGCCACCGGCTGGCCAGAGCAATCGTTGCCTTCGACCCAAGTGACGGGCCAATCCCCGCGTCCGAGAAAATTTTGCAGGGCACCGGTCACATCCGCGGCGGCGCGCCGGTCGCCGAAGACCTGCAAATGGACCGGGGTGGCTTCGGACTCGCGCAAGCGGTCGGCGAAGCGACGGCACAAGGCGCGCCAATCTTCGCCGGGTAGGGGTTGGACGGTGATGGACGTTAATCTTTCCGCGGAGCTGGCCGGCGCCCGTCCCGGTAGCAAGCCTGGGTTTACAACAAGTGACGACATCATTCCTTACGACGAACGGCCGGGAAAAATGGTTACAAGACAAACTTTATATGCTGATCGTTTAATTAATAATTACCTAATCATATATTGTCCTCAAAATGACAATAAATGTGTTGGTTTTGCTGAAGCTTTTGCAAACCGCCGGCCGTCTAATGAGGCGATGAACGAGTACGCCGGAAGGATTGCGGCGGCCGGGTGTGGCTGGCTGGCGTGGCTATTTTTGGTGGGGGGCGCGGTGCTGGCGGCATCGCCTTACGAGAGCCCGGGCCCCGGGTCGGCTACGGGGGAAAACCAGATTGATCAGATCGTCCTTGCCCATTGGCAGCAGCGCCACATCCGACCGGCGCAGCTTTGCTCGGATGCGGTTTTTATCCGGCGGGTCTATCTGGACGTGACCGGCACGCTGCCCAGCGGGGTGGAAGCGGAGCAATTCATTTTCAGCCGGGACCCGGCGAAACGGCGCCGGCTAATCGACCAACTGCTGGCGCGGGATGAATATGCGGATTATCTGGCGATGAAGTGGGGCGATGTGCTGCGCATCAAGGCGGAGTTCCCGATCGATCTGTGGCCGAACGCGGCGCAATCCTACCATCGGTGGATTCGTGACGCCATTCGCACCAATGAACCGTGCGACGGGATGGTCCGGGAACTTTTGACGGCCAGCGGCAGCAATTTTGAGATGCCGCCGGTCAATTTCTATCGCGCGATGCAAGCGCGGACGCCGGCCGGCATTGCGCAAACCGTGGCGCTGACCTTCCTGGGGGAGCGGGCAGAATACTGGCCGACGAACGAGCTGGCCGCCCTGGCGGTATTTTTTGCGAATGTCGGCTACAAATCCACGGCGGAATGGAAGGAGGAGATTGTTTACTTCAATCCGGCGGCGACCAACCCTGGCGCGTTGAACGGAACGGCCTGCGGGGCGGTGTTACCGGATGGCCAAGCGGTCACGCTCTCCCCCGAGGAGGACCCGCGAATGGTTTTTGCGGACTGGCTGATTAAAGACCCGCAGTTCGCCCGCAATCTGGTCAATCGCGCCTGGTTCTGGTTAACCGGTCGAGGAATCGTGGAGGAGCCGGATGATTTTCGCGCCGACAATCCGCCGGCGAATCCGGAATTGCTGGCCTATCTGGCGGGAAATTTTGCGGCATCCGGCTATGATTTCAAGGCCCTGTACCGGCTGATTCTCAATTCGAGAACTTATCAGCTGGCCGCGCTGCCCGAGGATTGCAGTCCGGTGGCGGCGGCGAATTTCGCGGCCTACCCGTTACGGCGGCTGGATGCGGAAGTGCTGATTGACGCAGTCGACCAGATCACGGGCACCAACGAGAGCTATTCCAGCGCCATTCCCGAACCGTACACTTTCGTGCCGGACAATCTGCGTTCCATTGCGCTGCCGGACGGGAGCATCACCAGTTCATTTCTGGAAATGTTCGGCCGCCCGGCGCGGGACACGGGACTGGAATCGGAGCGCAACAATCATATTACGGCGGCGCAGAAACTGTGGCTGCTCAATTCGAGTGTGATGCAACGCAAGCTCGAGGCGTCGCGAATGATCCAGTTTGAGACCGCCTCGAACCGGCCGCCCGCGGCGATCGTAAGGGGAATCTATTTGAGCATCCTGTCACGATTCCCGACGGCGGCGGAGGCGGCGACGGCGGAAGCTTATTTACAATCCGGCCCGGCCAAACGACAGGCCACGGTGGACCTGGCGTGGGCCTTGATGAACACGGCGGAATTTCTTTACCGCCATTAAGCCAGCGAGCCATTAACCCAATAACGTAGCATGAAACCATTTATTTTTGACCTTGAAAAACAGCGTCCGCGCATCAGCCGGCGGGAAGCCATCCGCCGGGCATTGTTGGCGGCGAGCGGACTCGTGCTCGCCGACCACATTTCCTTTCGGGCCTATGCGGCGCCAGCGGCGGCGCGCGCCAAGGCGGTCATCCAGATTTGGATGTGGGGCGGGCCGCCGCATGTGGACATATTTGATCCCAAACCGGAGGCGGGCAATGACTATTGCGGGCCGCTCAAGGCGCCGATTGAAACCAATGTTTCAGGTATTCGCATCGGCGAGCTGCTGCCGTTGCTGGCCAAACAGGCGGACAAATATTCGCTGATCCGCAGCATGACCCACGGCAACAACGGCCACGAGACGGCGTCGTACATGGTGCAAACGGGCCGGCCGCCGGGCGGTCGCCTGGTTTTTCCATGTGTCGGCGCCGTGGTGTCGCTCACGCGCGGTTACGACGCGGGTTACAAGGGCTTGATCCCGCCTTACGTGGTATTAACGGAGCCGCAGGGACGGTTTGACGAGGCGGGTTTTTTGGGCTCGCGCTACAAGCCTTTTGCCACGGGCGGGAACCCGGCGCAGACGCCGTTTGCGGTGGAAGGGGTGGTGGCGCCCGGCATTAGCGAGCAACGCCAGAAGAGCCGCCGCGAACTGCTGCACCGGCTGGACACGCTGGCGCAGGACCTGCCGGAAGACCCGCAAATCGCCGCCAATATCAAGGCCGAGAACACGGCCTACGACATGATTCTGGGAGACGGGGCGAAAGTGTTTGATCTGTCGCAGGAGAAGGCGGATCTGCGGGACCGTTACGGGCGGACCAAGTTTGGCCAGTCGTGCCTGGTGGCGCGGCGGTTGGTGGAACAGGGGATTCCGTATGTGACGATCAATTATGGTGGCTGGGACACGCACAAGGAGAACTTCCAGGTCATGCGGCGGCAATTGCCGGAAATGGACAAGGGCATGGCTACGCTGATGCAAGATCTGTCGGATCGCGGACTGCTCAGCCGCACCATCATCTGGTGGGGCGGGGAATTTGGGCGCACGCCGAAAGTGCAATGGGAAGCGCCCTGGAACGGCGGGCGCGGCCACTGGGGCAAGGTCTTTTCCGCGCTGGTGGCCGGCGGTGGTTTCAAGGGTGGGCAGGTCATCGGCGCGTCGGACGCGAAGGGCGAGGAAGTCAAGGAACGGCCGGTATATCCCGTGGACCTCATCGGCAGCATCTATGCGCAACTGGGCATTCCGGCCACGACGAAACTGCCAAACCCGGAAGGGCTCCCCACCTTTGTGATGCCCCAAGCCAGCGACAGCATCCCATCCACCGGGTTGCTGAAGGAAATCATGACGGCGTGAACCTGATGAATCAGCATCGCTCGGGGTACCAGGCGGGCATTATTCTTTGGGCGGGGCTCCTCCTCGCGACGGCCACCGCCTGGGCCCAGCAAAATCCGCACCTCGCCTATGTTTATCCTGCGGGCGGCAAAGCGGGCACCAGCTTCCCAATCACCGTCGGCGGCCAATCCCTGATCACCGTCTCCAATGTCCAGATCACCGGGCCCGGGATCACGGCCACGGTGCTGGATCACTACCGTCCGATGAACCAGAAGGACTTCAACGATCTGCGGGACCGCTTGAAGGCCTTGCAGGACAAATTTCAGGCCGCGCGCCGGCCCGACGCCACCGGCACCAACGCATGGACCGTGGAGGATGCCCGGGAGCGCGAGGCAATGCGCATCAAAATTTTGCGCAACCCGCCCAACCGCGCCGCCAGCCCGGCCATGATCGACACGGTGACGATCAAGGTGGCGATCGCCACCAATGCGGCGCCGGGAGATCGGGAGATCCGCCTCTGGGCTCCCAACGCGCTCTCGAACCCGCTCCGCTTTTGCGTTGGTGCCCTGCCGGAAGTCACGCGGCCGGCGGCCCGGCCGGCCAATCCGGATTTCGACAAATATCTGGAACGACTGGGCGGGGCGCCCGCCCTCACCGGCACCCCGAAGCATGAGGCCCGGGTCAGCCTGCCGGTCACGCTGAACGGCCAGATCATGCCCGGCGGCGTGGACCGCTACCAGTTTTTCGCCCGGCAAGGCCAGCAGCTCATCATTGCCGCCAGGGCGCGGGCGCTGATTCCCTATCTCGCCGATGCCGTGCCCGGCTGGTTTGAGGTCACCCTCACACTGCTGGATGCCAGGGGCGAGGAAGTGGCCAGCGCCGAACGGTACCGATTCCATCCCGATCCCGTGCTGCATTTTGAAGTTCCGCGCGACGGCATGTACACGGTGGAACTTCACGATTCGATCTTTCGCGGCCGGGAGGATTTTGTGTATCGCCTGACCATCGGCGAACTGCCGTTTGTCACCAGCATTTTTCCGCTGGGCGGCCGGGCCGGGGAACAAGCGGCCGTCACGCTGACCGGTTGGAACCTGGCGGAAACGAACCTGGTCCTGGATGAATCGACCGCCAGGCCGGGCAGCGGCACGCTGGCGGGAAACTATTTCAACCCCGTCCCGTTTGCGGTGGACGACCTGCCGGAATGTTTTGCGAACGCGACGAATCATTCCCGGAACACGGCCCAGACGGTGAGGCTGCCCGTCATCATCAATGGCCGGGTGCGCCAGCCGGGCGAAAGCGAAGTGTTCAAATTTGCGGGCCGGGCGGGCGAAACCATCGTGGCGGAAGTCGTCGCGCGCCGGCTGGATTCGCCGCTCGACTCATTCCTGCGGCTCACGGATGCGACGGGCAGGCAGCTGGCATTCAACGACGATTTTGAAGACAAGGGCAGCGGCTTGAACACCCACCACGCCGATTCCTATCTTACCAACACACTGCCTGCGGAGGGCGAGTATTATATCCACCTCCACGACACGCAGGGGCAGGGTGGACCGGAATACGGCTACCGGCTGCGGCTGAGTGAACGGCGTCCGGACTTTGCCTTGCGGGTGGTGCCCTCCAGCCTGAGCTTGCGCACGGGGATGAGCCAGCCGGTAACCGTGTTTGCCCTGCGGCGCGACGGTTTTACCAATGCGATCAACCTTGAACTGGCGGACGCGCCCAGGGGATTTTCGTTGAGCGGCGCGCGGATTGGAGACAATCAAGACAAGGCGCAATTCACGCTGAAGGCGCCGCCGGAGCCCACGACCGCGCCGGTGGCCATAGTCATCGAAGGCCATGCCACCATTGAGGGCAAGGTGGTCACGCACGCCGCCGCGCCCGCGGAGGATCTGATGCAAGCCTTCATTTACCGCCACCTCGTCCCCTCCCTGGAACTGGCCGTGATGGTCAATGGCCAGGAACGGCCGTTTATGCGCGACGCCTTCAAGATCCTCAGTGCGACGCCGGTGAAAATATCCCCGGGCGACGCCATATGCGTGCGGTTGAGCGCCCCCGCCGGCAACTTTACCAACCGCTGGGAACTGGTCCTGGACCATCCGCCGGAGGGCATTGCGCTCACGAATGTGTGCGTCACGGCCGCGGGCCTGGAACTGGAGTTTAGTTGCGATGCGGAGAAGGTGAAACCGGGAGCGACGGGCAACCTGATTTGCGACGTGCTGGCCCGGAACCAGAACCAGGGGCCGGCGAATCCGCCGAAGAAAGCCGTCAATCAGCCGCGCCGCCCCGCTGTAGCCACGCTGCCGGCCGTGCCCTTCACCGTGTCGGCGGAGTAGGGAGATCGGGTGGTGCGGAGGAGCGCGCTGGCGGGTGTGGTGATTAACTCTCGTTTTGGCCAAAGGTGTCAAAATGCCGCTGCCGACGGGGCGGAACAGGCTTGACGTGCGGGGGGTTTAACGGTTGATTGTCGCGGTTATGAAAAAGCCAATCTTTGCCGTTCTCGCCGGGGTAGTGATCATCGCCGCGGGTTGCGTGCGCACCGTCAGCGACACTTCCGCCTTCGCGGTGAGCGTCGGCCGGGATT
>Ga0302320_10025694_pt1 | contig 11439 bp, 11 predicted proteins | sample Bog_T0_3_FD_202130 | JGI IMG/M metagenome (GOLD analysis project Ga0302320, IMG submission 202130) | Peat permafrost microbial communities from Stordalen Mire near Abisko, Sweden - Bog_T0_3 | ecosystem: Environmental > Terrestrial > Soil > Wetlands > Peat | place: Sweden: Abisko, Stordalen Mire... | reverse complement strand
CGGGCTCGTCCCACACTTGTTCAGGGAGCATCTGGCCGACTCCGGCAAAGGCTTCATACGACTTGATGAATTCTCTAATATCGCGCCCCGCGGCCAACTCATAGTGAGCGCGTTCGCCGCCCAGCAACGGCCATACGCGTCCCTGGCCCCAATCCACGAAGGGTCCGCCATCGGGCCTCTGGCCGTAGCCGTCGTGGTTGTAGCGCAACCAGCCGGGGCCTTGAGGCAGGTCGCGCTTGAGCACTGCGTCGACAACCTTAAGAGAGTCCACCATCAAGGGATCGTCGGCCCGGCGCACCCCGTAGCGGACTAGCTCAAGGAAGCCCGCATCGACGATCTCCCGCGCCTCAAACTCGAATCGCGTGCCGGGAGGGCAGTTGGAGAGCCGGACAATCTCCTTGCCGCAATCCTCGTGCGCGTAGGCTTCGCCGCATTCCGGAGGGCGAATGCGCATGTAGTGCCTCTTCACCTCGGGAAGAAGGACGCCATTGTTGGTGACCGTCCAATCTTCGAGATGGCCCTCAATCCAGTCGGCATACTCCTCGAGGAATGTGGCCAGCTCAAGCGACTCGTGGGCGCGTGCCATCTCCGCCGCACAGATCAGACCCGCAATCGCCGCCGCGAGCGTGGAAGGCGAGTAGCCGGGGTTTTCTTCCCAGCGCTCCTGCTGGGTGATCGGAGAGTGTCGCACCAGGTAGCCTGCCCCACGCTCTACGAAGGGAAAAATATTCATCTCGCCCAGGCTATTGGACTTCCACAGGCGCCAGGCCAGAATAATGGGAAAGGCAACTTCATCGAGCTGCCTGCCGCCCCAGTAGGGCGTACCGTCAATCCAGAAGTTTTGCGCAAATCCGCCATCGGGATGCTGAGTGCAAGCCAGGTAAACGAGCGCCCGGCGCGCCGTGTCAGAGCGGGAGCAGGCGAGCATCGCGGTGGCAGTCTGCACCATGTCGCGCGTCCAGACCAGATGATAGCCGCCCATATCGTCATCGCCTTTGGACTGGCCCCAGGGAATGGAGGCGGAGGCAACAAAGGCTCCGGCATAGGTCTTGTCTTCGTGAGCCAGAAGCACATTATGGCTGGTCCGCATCAGCTTGCCACCATCCTGCGTATGGGGCGCTAACTGCTCCGGGTTCGCCGCCCGCTTCCATTGCTCGATAAAGCGCTCGCGCTGATCGGCGAACGGCGTGGCCAGCGCATTCATCGTCTTTTGCGCGGCCGTGTGGTGTCCCTGGCCGATGCCGATGGCGAGCGTAAATTCCACCGCTTGTGTTTCGTTGCTCCTCGCGTCGATTGCGTGTTGTTCTTTCCTGTGGCATGAAGCTGCCAGGTCGATCTCGCCCATCACCGCGACGTTTCCGTCTGTTGCCGAACCAAACTCCCAATCCATGCGGAAGTTGTCCATGAGATCGCGCCAGCCGTCGCTCGAGCCCACAAAGCCGCAGCTTACGCGCGTAAATCCGCAACTTGCGCCCATCGCCAGCGACCACTGGTTCTTCCACGCCAGCAGAGCTTTGTTGCCCGCAAAATCCACAGCGCGCGCCGTGTTGCCTGCGCCGCCGCCGTCCAGATGCGGCGCCAGCAAGGCATACACCTTGAGCCGAGGCAACAAATCCGGGAGAGCCTCAAGCCGCACACGCTGCATCACAACGGAATGATGCGGATCGCAGATGATCTCCTTGGTCAGCGTGTAACGGCCCTCCGGGTCGCGGTTCACGTATCGCGCGCCGAGCGTCTGCAAATGAATGAACTCGAAGGTCGAGAGCAGATCGCGCTTCTCTTCGTGCGCAAACGTCTCTCCATCCGTGACCAGAAACTCCATGTCGCGGACCTGCGCGCGATCGATCGTGGGGTGGTAGATCTCGTTCAACACCCCGTGGGAACAGGTGAACCAGATGCGGCTCGATGCCGCGTAAGCCATGCCGACCGCATCTTTCCGGCTGGAGGTCCAGCGCGGCTCCATGCCGGGAGAGCCAAAGGCCTCTCCCTGCTGGTCCAACCATCGATACAAAGAACGATCGCTCATAGAATTCAAACACCGCTTCCCGAATCCGTTTTCAGATCAGAGACTGGAGCAGTCTACCACCTTCATTGCATTCGACTATGAGCACGGCGGGGCATCCGTACCGGGGAATAGGACGAATTTTGTCTTTTCTTGAATCGCTGCACATGATGAATTGGTGACTTTCGGATTTTTCAGAACCTTCTTCTTACCCCACGCATCTCTCCAATCAGCACGCATTTGAAGCAGGGCATCTGCCGCGTGGCTTGTTCAATTCCGCTCAGCAGAGATCGAATCCCGGCAATTACAATCGGAAACGGAGGAAATTCAACCCATGGCTTACGAACTCGCACCCCTTCCCTACGACTATTCCGCGCTGGAACCCTACATCGACACCGAGACGATGAAGCTGCATCACGACAAGCACCACCAGGCCTATATCACCAACGTGAACAAAGCGCTGGCCGACTATCCCGATCTGGCTGACAAGCCGGTAGACGACCTGGTGAGCGACCTGGCTGCGATTCCTGAAGCCATTCGCGGCGTGGTACGCAACAACGGCGGCGGCCACTCCAACCACACTGCCTTCTGGAAGCTGATGGGCCCCGCCAACACGGCCGGCATCGGCGGCGAGCCGACAGGGGCAATCGCAAGCCATATCACCAAGGATTTCGCCAGTTTTGAGGATCTGAAGAAAGCCTTCAACGAAGCAGGCGTCAAGCAGTTCGGCTCCGGCTGGGCCTGGCTCGTATTTTCGGAAGGCAAGCTGAAGGTGATATCCACGCCCAATCAGGACACGCCGCTCTCGCAGGGCCACTATCCGATCTTGGGCAACGACGTCTGGGAGCACGCCTACTACCTGAAGTACCAAAACCGCCGCCCCGACTACCTGGCCGCGTGGTGGAATCTGGTGAATTGGGAAGAAGTAAATCGGCGCTTTGCGGTGGCGAAGGGCTAGTGTCCCGGCTCTGAAATGCGCAACATAACTGCTGTCATCCTGAGCGGAGTTTGGCGCCCAACCTCCCCAGCGACAGGTCTTCGTCGGCCGGTGGCCCCGGTCTCAGGAGAATTTTATCAAGTTGAGGGTGCCCCCGGTCCCTCGCGTTTGGGGACCGGGGAAGCACGAACCCTGCCCGTTCGGTTCTTAGCCAGTTACCCGCTCCAGCCTTCCCCGCTTCAGCACAAACCGATCCCCGCGCCACACAATCGTGTTCCCTGCAAATCCCGCAACCCACAAACCCATCGCGATGACATCGCGCGCGGGAAGCATCCATAAACTGCCCAGCACCTGGTGGTCGCCCAGCACCTCCACGCCCACCGTCATGGCCGCGCTGATGCGCAAAAAGAAACTCATTGCCAGCAGCCACAGGCTCAGCGGGCTCAAGCCGCTGGCCAGAACATTGACCAGCGCCAACGGAAGCCCATGCGTGAACAGCAGGCCCGCATAGCCAGCGGGACGGGCATCCCGAACCGTCCGCAGCCAGCGCAACTGGTGCTCCACAAACCCTCGCCAGCCATATGCGGGAATCCCGGTCTCGACTACTTCGGGGCACAGAGCTACGGAGTAGCCGGCCTGCGATACCCGCGCCCCAAGCTCGAAATCATCCGCCAGGTGATCGAGCAGTGGAATCAGCCCGCCGATCTTATCCAGCGCTTCGCGCCGCACCGCAAGCGTGGAACCCATCCCGTAGTGCAGTCCGCCTTCAATCATCTTTGACACAAGGACGCCGGCCATAAAATCCGTGGCAATGCCCAGCGACTCCATTTGCGAAAGCAGCGTCCCATGGGCGCGCCCGTAAAAAAGCGCCGTCACCAGCCCTACGGGCGTCTTGCCGGAGCCCTTGCGTTCTGGTGCAAAGCACGCCATCACGCGCTCCAGATAGAGCGGCGAAACAGTAATGTCCGAGTCATTGATCAGAAGAAAATGGGATCGCGCATGACGCACCAACTGCACCAGCGTGCTGACCTTGCCGTTGGTTCCCAGCCGCTCCGCGCACTCCACGATTTGGATGCTGCGCTCAGGGAATTCATGGCGAAGTTGCTCCACGGCTGCGACCGCCGGGTCATCCAAACTGGAAACGCCGAACAGCAGCTCATATTCACCCGCATAACTTTGCAGGCAGTGACTGCGGAAGGCATCCATCATGCTCGGATCGAGACCCTTGAGCGATTTCAGAATGCTTACGCCCGGCGTAAACTCGCTTGCTGCCGATAGGCGATCTATATCTCGGAGCAATCGCCGTCGCTCAAACAGATACACCCGCGCCGCAACGATCGCCACCAGAAAAAAGCCCATCGACGCCACGGTCAGCGCCGTAGTCGCCATCTCCACGACCTGAGCCAATGCGTGCGGCATCCCAAGTGCAGTTTACAGTGGACAGTGGACAGTAGACAGGTGTCAGGTTTCAGATGCCAGGTTTCAGGGATCAGGGGTGAAGAGTAGACCGCATCAGCCGAGTCAACTTCAATGGTCAGCGCCCCGAGCTGCCGAATCCCTTCTCCGCGCGCGCCGACTCCTCCAGCGTTTCCACTTCTTCCACCACGCCCGTCAGCACAGGAACCGGAATCATCTGGGCAATCTTCTCGCCGGGCTGAATCTCCAGCGTCTCCGGCCCGAGATTGGTCATCAGCACCTGAATCTCGCCGCGATACCCGGCATCGATCACGCCGCCCGTTGTTGCAATGCCCCGCGCCGCCATCGACGAGCGATCGCGCAACAGCAGCCCCAGCGCAGCGCCGGTCTTCGGGTCGCGCGCCTCCACAGCGATTCCAGTTCGTACTCGCACCGTGGTCCGAGGATTGAGCACAGCCCCCTCCAATGCAAAGATGTCATAGCCCAGGTCCTCGCCCGGATGAGCCACCACCGGCACGCGCGCGCCCACTGCCAACCGCTTCACTCGCAACATGTACTTGATGGTAGCGGAGCCAGATGAAACGCTCCCCGCAAAAATGGTCAGCCCCGGAGGAGTGCTTCCTCCGGGGCTGTCATGTGATTCGGCAGAAGAACCTGTAAGCCGAATTCTGTCCAGAGCCCTTGCGGACCCTTGTGCGGTCATTCCTCTAGGCGCCGCGTTGCCGCGGACACTCATCAGCGACCTACCCGAAGGTTTCGGCAATTGCTCAAGCCGCCTGGGCGCGTCGGGCAGACGCGCTGCAAAAGCCTGGCTCTTGGCTTCTGCATCCCTCCCTATTTGGTCTTGCTCCGTGTGGGGTTTACCCTGCCCCGGCTCTTACGAGACGGGCGGTGCGCTCTTACCGCACCTTTTCACCCTTACCCCAGCGGGAGTCCTGGCCGGACGGGCGCACCCTTCCGGAGACTCCGGTTTCCCTCGAGACGAGGGGTAGCCGAGGCGGTATCTTTTCTGTGGCACTGGCCGTCTGCCCGCCTTGAAGCGAACATCCCGGACGTTATCCGGCACACTGCCCTGCGGAGTTCGGACTTTCCTCCCCCGGAAAGCAGCGCTCTCGCATTGCCCCCAGCAGCGACCGCCCGGTCCTCCTGCCAGTGATTAGTTTACCGCAACCCAATAATCTCTTCTCCTGCAACGCGACTTTAAGCAAAGCTGTGTATTTTTGTGGGGAATTATCGATTGTATTGTTCAAAAGTCGTACACTCATTGACTGCTATATGAGGCAAGTCAATCATTACGAGATGATTACCTCCATCGCTCAATTCAATGCTCAACTGTGAGCATTTGTTGATATGATCTGACAACATGGGCGCCACAGTGGACATTCGTGATCGGGAATTGAAATCCGTGCTTCCCAGATCCATTGAAATGAGCCCCGACTCTGTTGACGTGTATTTTTCCGCTGACGTTGAGACAGACGGACCCATTCCGGGGCCATTTTCGATGCTCTCGTTTGGGATGGTACTAGCTGGTTCTTTTGACGGTAAAAAGTTTTCCCGACCCACTCAATACGACAAAAGTTTCTATCGTGAGCTTCGGCCTATTTCGGAAGAATACCAGACCGAAGCATTGGAGGTGAACGGCCTCGACAGACTGCGACTTCTAAGGGAAGGCTGCGATCCCTCCATCGCAATGACTGAGGCGGCGGAATGGGTGAAATCTATTGCTGGCAGGGCGCGTCCAATTCTTGTGGCGTACCCGCTCAGTTTCGATTGGAGTTTCCTCTATTGGTACTTTACAAGGTTCTCAGACACAGGATCTCCGTTTAATCACTCGCAGTGCTTTGACATAAAGACAGCATTTGCAGTTAAAGCGCGAATTCCGATTGCTGTTGCTGGACGCAAGAAACTTGTGCCAAGTCTTCGTTCTGAGGGTAATCACACGCACAATGCTCTTGACGATGCTATAGAACAAGCTCAGGTCTTTGCGAATTTGTTCGAATGGGACGGCAACGATGGGCAAGATTATTGAGGAAAGACGGAACTATTCCGACGCTCGGTTCGAGCGGCTACGAAAATCGTTAATCGAAAGTGTTGAAATCTGCAAAGACAAAGCTTGCGTCTACGCAACAGGTTCGTTTGGGCGCAGAGAAGCCAGCTCGCACAGCGATATAGACCTTTTCATAGCATCTCTGGATGACGACAATAAGAGCGACCGTGGCCGCTTGTCCAAGCTCGATGAGATTCTCGTAAAGGCAGAATTGATCCGCAAATCCAGAACTTTGGAATTTCCGCCATTTTCGAAGGATGGACACTTCCTTCAGCATCACACAGTGAGCAATCTGACCCGATCAACCGGAAATCAGAATGATGACGCCGAGAACACTTTCACCGCTAGGCTTCTTCTACTGCTTGAGAGTATGCCGCTCATTGGGGAGGATGTGCATGCGAGAATCATCGACGATGTGATTGCAAGATACTGGCGCGAGTTCCAATACTACTCGGATTGTTTTATGCCCGCTTATCTTGCAAACGACATTCTCCGTTATTGGCGAACACTCTGCCTTAACTACGAGGCAAGCACCTCAGGACTCAAAACCAAAGAACAGGCGCCAGAAGAGCGCGCTGAGCGGAAGATCAAGAACTATAAACTCAAGCACAGCAGAATGCTTACGTGCTACTCCGCAGTTCTTTATCTCCTGTTCATTTATGGAAAGCGTAAAACGGTAACACCCCTTGAAGCTAAAACAATGGTCGGTTTGACGCCGACCGCGCGGGTGGAGTTTGTGGCGAGTGAAATGAGGGGTTCCGACCTTGCAACGAAATTAGGCGACTTTCTTGGAAAATATGAACGATTTTTAGATGTGACAAACTCTTCGAAAGAACAACTGATTAAGGTCTTCTCGGACAAGTCTGAGGCGCAGAAGCTAAGGGATGAACAGTCAGAGTTCGGTGATTTGGCATATACAATACTCTATTCAATTGGACACGACAACTCCCTATATCGGAGACTCGTAATCTAAACGCTAACGTTTATACCAGCCGAGCCTCATCCAGAACCCTCTGCCGGAACTTCACCGGAAGGCACCCTGGCGTGAGAAGGTCAATTTTGGCCCCGGTCTGCGCTTCGATATCAATCTGCAGACCAGCTAGATCAAGCAGGCTAGTTCTCGGCGCTGGGTCCACGAGTATGTCTAGATCGCTTCCTTCCGTATCCTCGCCCCGCAAGACGCTTCCAAAGACGCGCGGATTCGCCATTCCAGCTTCCAATACGAGCTGGCGGATTGAATCGCGATGCTGGGCTAAAACCTCAGACGGTCGCATTGTGGTCCTCCCCTTTGGCTGATATCAGTTTACAGCCAAATAAATTGAACCGAAAGTCAATCCTTTGAGTCCATCGGCGATGTGAAACCATCTGTTACATGATAGGAAGCTAACAAAGCCCGCATTTGGGCCTCGTTACTCCTCGAATCCCATCCTGAGTAAGGAGAAAGCAAGATGAAGATTGTTACCCTCATTGCCCGGCTGCTGCTGGGCCTCATGTTCCTGGTGTTTGGCGCCAACATGTTCTTCCACTTCATTCCCATGACCATGCCTACCGGACTCGCCGGGCAGTTTATGGGCGCGCTGTTTGCCGCGAACTACTTCTACGTAGTGGGCGCGGTCATGGTTGTGTCTGGAGTTCTGCTGCTCGCCAACCTCTATGTTGGCCTGGGGCTTACACTGCTGGGGCCTGTGCTGTTCAACATCCTTACCTTTCACCTGTTGATGAATCCGAGCGGCATTGGCCCTGGCGCGTTTGCAACGTTGCTTTGGGCTCTGGTCGTCTGGCAACATTGGAAGGTGTTTCATCTTCTCTTTGCCCCGCGCCTGGCGGAGTAAGCTCGGCCTCATGGCACACTCACGGGGCTCATTAGCACGGAGATCATTAAAATGAGATGAGCCCGTGTGATGGATTCCGCCCATATCGACTTTCTCTATCTCGGCCGCGTGGACTACGACGAAGCTCTGCGCCTGCAAGCCGAGCTCGTTGCCCTGCGCCAGCAGGACAGAATCGCCAACACGCTTCTGCTGCTCGAACACCCGCCCGTGCTGACGCTTGGCCGCAACGCGAACCGGGCAAATGTTCTGGCTTCGGATGAGCTGCTGGCGCGGCGCGGAGTCACTCTGCATCAGATCAACCGCGGCGGAGACGTTACCTATCACGGCCCCGGCCAGCTCATCGGGTATCCCATCTTCGATCTGCGCAGCCTGCGCAATCCCAGCGGTACGCGAATGGGCCCGGTAGATTTTGTCCGCCAGATGGAAGAAGCTCTGATCGGCCTCTGTGCCGAGTTCGGCGTCTCGGCCGCTCGAATCCCCGGCCTGACCGGCGTCTGGTGCCACCTGCGGTGGGGCTTTCCTTTGGATGAGTGCCGTCCCAGCAAAGCAAGCGACCCGCCGCAAGGCGAGCGGAAGATCGGCGCCATCGGCATCCATGTCTCACGCGGAGTAGTTTCCCACGGCTTTGCCTTCAACGTCACAACAAATCTCGCCGACTTTGCGCTCATCAATCCCTGCGGCATCACCGACCGGCCCGTCACCAGCCTCGACAAAGAAGTAGCAAACCCCGAGACGCTGCCCGGCCTCGAAGCAATCGCATACAAAGCGGCGCAGCAGTTTGGCAGAGTGCTCAATCAGCCGATTCGGCAGCTTGACAGCCTGACCGCTCTTCGTGGGACGGCAAAGCCGGCAATTTATAATCCGGCTGAAGCAACTTCGTCAGCGACCCGCGCCGATTGAGCAGAATTCAGCAGCCAGCGCGCCGAGAGAGGAACCGAATGCCAACCGACGTCGTCATGCCGCAGATGGGCGAGTCCATCTTTGAAGGCACCATCACCAAGTGGCTCAAAAAAGCCGGCGACGCCGTCGAAAAGGACGAGCCCCTGTTTGAAATTTCAACAGACAAAGTGGATGCTGAGATTCCCTCGCCCATCTCCGGCATTCTCACCGAGATTAAAACTCCGGAAGGCGCGACGGTGGAAATCAACACTATCGTTGCAGTCATTGGCGGCAGCGCATCGGAGAACGCATCTGGCACGGCCGCAGACACCGCTCAATCTGCGCCTGCTACAAAATCAACTGCGTCCCCGGCTGCTTCAGATTCTCGAATGGCTGCCGTGCCTCAGGTGCAGTCAAAGCAGAAGGCTCCCACGCAAAGAGTCGCACAGACTCCTCAGGCGATTGGCGAGCTCACGCGCTCTTCGCCATTGGTCCGCCGCATCGCCCGTGAGCACAACATCGATCTAGCCCACGTTGCAGGAACCGGCTCCAACGGCCGCATCAGCAAAGACGATATTTTGAACTACATCGCCTCACCTGCCAATGCCGCCTCAAGCGCTCGCGTGAGTGAGCGATCCGCCCCATCGCAGGTGGCGCAAGTGGTGTCCGCTTCGGAGATTGTTCCGCTCACCCGCATGCGCGCCATTATCGCCCAGCGCATGGTCGAAAGTAAACAAATCAGCCCGCACGTCCACACCGTCTACAAGGTGGACATGACGCGCATCGTCCAGCTTCGCGCCGAGCAGAAAGATGCGTTTGAAACCCGCCACGCGGTCAAACTCACCTATATGCCGTTTATCGCCACGGCAGTCATCGCGGCCCTCAAAAAGTTCCCCATCGTCAACGCGTCCCTGGTTGAAAATTACATTCACTACCATGCCAACATCAACCTCGGCATCGCGGTAGCTCTTGATTGGGGGCTCATCGTGCCCGTCGTGCGCCAGGCCGAACAGCTTTCTTTCGTTGACCTGGGCCGCACTATCAACGACCTCGCCGCCCGCGCGCGTACAAAAAAGCTTACTCCAGAAGAGGTGGGCGGCTCTACCATCACGCTCACCAACTCCGGCGTCTTCGGCGACATCTTTTCAACGCCGATCATCAATCAACCCGAGTCTGCCATTCTCTGCATCAGCGGCCTGCATAAGGAACCGGCCGTCCTCACCGACTCAGCCGGCATCGATACGATTGCGATTCGTTCCATGCAGCACTTCACCCTCGGCTTCGACCACCGCCTCATCGACGGCGCAGACGCCTGCCAGTGCATGCTTACACTGAAGCGCACCCTTGAAAACTGGGATCAGGAAATCGTCTAAGGACCAGCGCAAAATGGGCGCTTCACAGCAGCTTATGAGCCAGGCAGGATCTAGAAAAGCTTGCGGAACTCTTCAACACTAAGCCCGGCATCACGAACAATACCGCCCATCGTGAAAGCATTCACCGGGTTATGACGCGGTATCGTCAGAATGCGCGTACCGTCGGTCATCACGATGTGTGCACCCTGGCGGAGAATACGAAATCCTGCCTTCTCCAGCGCAGCAACGGCTCTTAGATGATTTATACCCGGCAGCTTGGACACGACTTACCTTCTGGTAGACATGATCGCTTACATTCGCTTTAGCATCAACGTGGATAATCGCTCTTGACGATTGTTTACACGTGGAGAATGCGAGCGCAGCATTTCCCACCCCGCTAAAGCGACTAATGTCTGCGCGGTCGTCTCCGCGTTTTCAGGTAGGCTTCGACGGCCTCCAAGCTGGTGCTCAGCCCGTCGGCTTTCAAGGTTTCTTGAATCTCTCGATTCGTCTTGCCTGCATCGTCTAGCGCCCAGATACGCTCGGCTAGTTCCAAGTTCGGCTTTCGTCCGGGTTTCCCTTTTTTGATCTCAAGTCCCGGTGTATGCCTGTACCACGCTTCGACGGCCTCATGGTATGCCTCTTGGCTAAACCTGGAAATTACCGGGTCGAACACCTCTGCGGGGAGTTCAGGGCGGTCCGGCGGCTGTGGCAGCCACCCATCCTCTTCCGTTATCTGATTGAAGATTCTCCCAAGCGCAAGCGCCGCTTCACGCGGAGGCGGGTGGCGACCGGCTTGCTCTTCTTTGGCATAGAACTCTTCAAAGAACTTCTTACTGGACTGGCGCAAGCCTTGGGATATTTTCTTCGACTGGTCCTTGCTGGAAACCATGTCACCCTTCCGTGACCTTCCCATTTGAGTTTGCAGGAAAGCGGGAAGGGAAGGCTTCCCGCTCTATCGCCGCTGGTGATCG
>Ga0302320_10025693_pt1 | contig 11440 bp, 10 predicted proteins | sample Bog_T0_3_FD_202130 | JGI IMG/M metagenome (GOLD analysis project Ga0302320, IMG submission 202130) | Peat permafrost microbial communities from Stordalen Mire near Abisko, Sweden - Bog_T0_3 | ecosystem: Environmental > Terrestrial > Soil > Wetlands > Peat | place: Sweden: Abisko, Stordalen Mire... | reverse complement strand
ATAAAAAGAAATTAAAACAAATTTTTTATATTAAAAATTTTTATAAAAAAAAATTATATTTATTTGAAATTAATTTATTTTTTTGTATTTCATAATTTAAATATGTGTTTTTACTTAAATAACAAAAACTTTTTATAACATTTTTTGGGGATTAATGTTTGAACAGAAAAATAAATAATATAAAGATAGATCGATATTAATATAAACTAAAAACATATACAGAAAAAAAAGCGTAATTATCTACAAAGATCATATGAACATAAAATTTACAATAGACATAAATTTAATTAGCAGAGTTCTCTAAATAATCCAAATTGTCAAATAAAAGCTCATCATCCCCCATCCGATCTTCTTCCTGGAAAATCATATCATTAATATGTGGATTGCTCGCTCTAATTAAAGACTCCTCATCGAATTTACATGTTGATTTTATAATTCTTATCTCGCAAAGTTTGGGACTTATTTGAATTCTAAAAGAAAATTTGTTTTTAAAATGAAGAAATCAACGGATACTTGTATGGGGAATTCGCGAGGAAGAGTGAACGGAAGGGGTTTTTCAAAGGCATCTTAGAGTCTTTCGATTGGTCCAGGAATCTAATCGGCTTTGGGGCTGCCAATATTTGACGGGGTTCAGTCCTAGCCTCTGCTTCCATGAATTAATTAAAAAAAATTTCGAATTTATTGTTTTTTTTGATTTTGTTTAGTAGTTTAACTACAAATTTGAAAAAAAAAAATTCACAAAAAAAACACATTCTAACTGTGCCAGACGCTCCAAAATATAAAAAAACAGATTTCGAAAAGCAGAAAAAAGGAGTTTGTTTTTTTGAAGATTTTCTTTTCCGATTTCATTTTTTTGTTTTTTTTATTGAGGAATACCATAAATAACTGCCATGAAAAAAGTAAAATTTGTATTTTCAACGAATATTCTTCATTTTTTTGTTCTTTTTGAAAGAAATATTTATTTTTCATTAAAAAATTATAACTTCCTTGAAAAATTATTACGAAATGGTCGAAGCTTTCCCAAAAGAATAGATAATATGAAACATTTTCTTAAAATTCAAAAATTAACGATTTTTCTTAAAAAACATATAATTTAAACTTAACGATAAGATCCCCCTTATTTTTCTTAAAAATAAAATTCATTTTGTCATCTAAACTCTAAAAAATCGAAAATGTCGCATAACCTTTCCCCGAAATTTTTCTCATCCTCTACCAATTACCTTTCCCCAAGTAAATTTTCGCTTTTCAAGAACGTAAGCTATAATTTTCTGAATCCCCAAGTTTCAGATCATATTCTTTATAAGCAAGATAATCCCCCATTTGAGCGCACCTTTATTGGAGAAGTTGGTCCTCATTCCACAATGCGAGACGTCTTATTGTTGAAATGCAAAAGTGCTATTGAGGAGCTGCATCAAGAAATCGAGGATCTACAACGTTCCAAACTTGCTTTGGAAGAAAAAAATTCGAAATTGGATAAAGAATTAATTGAAAAGGACAATTATTTGAAGCAAGAACGTTATTTTAAGGAGAAATTGGAAGGTTGAAAGAAAATGATTTTATTTTAAAAATAAGGTGTTTTAAATAATTTCAGAGGAAATCAGCGACTTAAAGAACAACTTCCTGGGTATTAGCGAAAAGGCTGGTTTCCTTGAGGATAAGCTCAGATATTTTCAAGAGAATGATGGGAAATATGAAGAGCTCAAACGTAACTTCCAAATGCTCTGTGAGACCAATGAAGATCTCAAAGAAAGACTAGAGGATCAAATAAAGGAGACAACAAGAAGAGATGGTTTGGCCAAAGAATGGGAAGACACTTTGAGTCATGTGAATGTGAACATACGGGACTTGAATTTAGAAAACGAGGGTCTTAAAAGTGAAAGAGAAGATTTATTTAAAAGAATTGACACTATGCAAAGCGCCTTGGAAGAAGCTGATAATTTAAGAATGTCTTTGGATAAACAGTTAGACTTAGTGGATAAATTAAGGATCGAACTTCAACAAGTGCAGAATAATCTATTGGAAAGAAGTGAAGAGGTCAATGAAGAAAGAAAGGAAAATGATAGAATAAGGAGATTGCTGGATTTGACAGATAATAATTTGAGGGAACAATTGAAGGAACAGGATAAATTGATGAAAATCAAAGTGAATGAAATGGAGGCATTGCTCACTGATAAACATAAGGTTGAAATGGATCAATTCAAGGAAGAAATGTTGAGGTCTTTGGAGAAAATGGAGAAAATTAAGTCGAAAACTGATGAAGAATTTTTGAAGGTAAACCATATTTTTATTTTTTTCAAATTGGGGGGGGGGGGGGGGGTAAAAAAAACATATAAAATTAATTTTTTTAATATTATATATATTTTTAAAATTTTTTTATTTTTAGTTGAAAGAAGAAAAAGATTATTTAAAACAAGATTGTCGATTGTTGAGCGAAAAGCTTGTTCAAAAGGACAATGATCTGAAGGAAATGAATGAAAAGTTTAAGAAAAAAAGCGAGGATATGCAAAAAGAACAAAGCAAAATGCAACAAATTATCGAGGATCAGAATGAAATCATCACCAAACTCGAAAAAATCATTGAAAAAGAACGAGGTGAGAAGTCCCACATTCAAAAAGAGAACGAGGATGGGAAAGAGTCCATCAGACAATATATAGAGAAAAATGCTTTTTTAACTGAAAAATTGAAGGCATCTCATCAAGAAATAGAAAACATATCAAAGGATGTTCGAAGGACCTTTGAAAATGAAGATGAAAAAAACTTGGTTTTTCATAAAAGAATCAGAGAATTGGAAGCTTTAGTAGCAGAGAAGGAAAAGAATTATGATGTTTTAAATAAGGAGTATCTCAGAGTGAAGACAAATCTGAAGAAACAAAAGGGAGACATTACGAATGTTAATGCTGAAAATAAGCAAGTGAGAGATGATATGGTGAAAAGTGAAGCAAAGATATTCGAGATTGTTAAAGAAAATGATTCTTTGAAAGCAAAACATAAGGAATTTCAGGAGGCTTGGAAGGAAAAAATGGAGGAGTTTACAAATGATTTAAAGTTGGAGAGAGATAATAGAATGCAAGAGCAGAAATATGCTAGAGGTATATGAGAGTGACTTAAAAAAATTTGATAAAATGTTATTTTATTAATTTTTTCGTTCGCAGAATTGGAGGATAAGATCATGACCATTGAAAACCAATATAAGAATGAAATAGGCTTCCTTAAAACAGAATTATTAAGAAAGGAAAGAGAATGCGAAAAACTGAAGATCAAACATGATGACTTAAATGTAATAATAAATCAATAATTTTTTAGTAATCATTATACTATTTTTTTTTTCATCATACTATTTCTTTTAAAAATAATCATACCACATTTGTAACATTTAAGTGTTACATTAATTCACAAAACGATTTTTAAAAAAAAAAAGATTAATTTTTATTTCCATATTTAGTTTAACCTTATGACTACCCAAAACAAACTTGCTTCAAATGGGACATTTTCAGCTCGAGAGGAAATCAAAGGTGGGTTGGAAACAAAAGAGGAAAGAAACTTTGATTTTGAAAAGCCAGAGAAAGAATTGGATGAAATGAGAAGTCACCTAGATAGATTTGAAAACATCGCATTGAAAGATAAACTGAAAAAGCAAATGGAAGAAGATAAAAAGAATTTCAGCTTAAATCAAAGAGCCTCTGATCCTCCTGAATTTATGACAGCAAGAAATACCAATCAATCAAGAGAATTCATTGATAGGTTCAAAGGGGTAAAATTATTATATAACTTGTAATTTTCTAAATATATTCACTAAAGATTATCAACAAATTGGAGGATAAGCTCAGCAAAATGTCATATGACCTGAAAATGTCAGATTCATTTGGACCGAATTAGAAAGATTAATTTATATATATTTCGAATACGCAATTCTGAGATAATTTAAATAATTTTTTATTTTTATTTATTTTTTATTTTCTATATATATATATATATACAACTAAACTGCTTTCCATAATGGAAGTGGTTTAGTTGTTTGTTAAAAAAAATTTTATTTTTTTAAAAAAAAAATTTAGAATCAATTTAAAATAAATTTTCACTTTGAAATTTTCTTATATTATAAGAAAAATAAACTGCTATCTTTTTATCTCAAAACCAAAATAACTTTTTAATTATTCTTCTTCAGAGTTCTCCTCCAAAATAATCTTCCTATTCTTCGCAGCAGACCTTACAGGTCTATTCATCACCACCTCCTCTTCATTTCCAATCTCCTCCTTCACCTCTTTCTTAAGATCTTTCTCTTCTTCATCAGTTATTTTTTTCTCATCACTTTCATCTTTCTTTATTTTCTTAAAATCAAACCCTATCAATTCCTCTAAACTATCTTCCCCTCCGCTGCTTTCCTTCATATCAATCCCTTTTCTCTTTATTCCTGTTAATTGATCTTCTTTTGGCTCGTGTTCTAATAAATCTTTGAATGATGTCTTGGCATCATGCGTATAAGCTTCTTCGAAGACTTTCAAATCCCCTTGTTTCTCACGGAATTTCAAGCGTTCTGACAAACTCAAAGTTAAAAATTGATTGGAATCTTTAGTAATGTTGGTGGTGTTCAGCAGGTTTTCCGAAGGTTTGCTCTGTTTGGGAACGAGGTATTTGAGTATGGAGTTATCCAAATTGAATTTGTTTTCTTTGTTTGGTTCATTATTCTTAGCCTTAGTTAAAGTATTATTTTTGGGCTTGCTTTCTTCCTTTTTGGGAGCCTCTTCCTTTTTCACCTCATTTTTGAATTCTTCATTTTTTGGATCTTCTATTTCTATCTTGGTTTTTTTCATAGTTTTGCCAGTGTTTTTTAGATCTTTCTTAGGTTTCGTCATCATGTTCTCGTCTGATTCCTCATCAATGATAAATTCCTCATCTGTTTCTTCCGACTTAATTTTTTTTGTTGTTTTGCCAGTGTTTTGTATATCTTTTTTCACATTTTCTTCAATTTGTTTCGTCATCACGTTTTCTTCTGAATTATCATCAATGAATACTTCAACTTTTTCCTTGGATTTTTTTGTTGTTTTTCCAATGTTTTTCTTATTATTTTCTTTCTTTTTCTTAGTCACCAAATTTTCCTCTGGATCATCATCGATGATAAACTCATCATCTTCTGATTCCTCTTTTATCTTTCCCACCTTCTTCCTACTTAAAATCTTCTTTTCAACCGGAGCTTTCTCCTTCTGCTTGCATTCAAAATCTGAATCTTCTCCTGCATTTTTCTTCTTCACAACAATGGAAGCTTTACTGATATAACTCTGCTTTCCGACCACGCTTTTACTATTATGTGATGATTTCTCCCCGGACATTTCTTCATTATAAACATTCAAAAAATCATTCAAATCATCAATCCAAAACTCCTCAGGACTCTTCGCATTTATAATTTCTAACTCATTTTCTTTACATTGGGCTTCTTGCCTCAAAGTTTCAACTTTTTCATAAGTCAGAGACCAAATCGGTAGATTCAACAAATAGTTATAATCTTTAATGGTATCATCTTCCTCTAAATTTTCTTCATTATTTTCTTTAAAATCCAATTTTTTGGAATAAACTTTGGGAAGGCTGCGGAAAGATTTAAACCCTTTGTTTTGTAATTCAGCAATTAAATCTTGTTTTTTTGTGTTTTTCAATTGAAGCGTGTTATCCAGCAGTTCCGTAATAAACTTCAGTTTATTTTGTAACAGCAAAACATCTCTGGATTTTTGCGAAATCAGGTATTTTTTTCTTTCTTCATAAAACTTCAACCTTAACTCATAAAAGTCTTGCAAAATATCGTTGACCGATTGGTATTTCTTCAATTTGCCTGCATGATCGAAAAGAACCATATTTTTCACTGAAAGTGAACAGCTCAAATTAAAATACTTTTCAATCCCTCCTTCTTTATTCTCAATTTCTTCTAGTTTCCCTGGCTTCATCTTTATCACAAAATCCACATGTTCTCCAGTATGGAACTCCTTAATATCTTCAATCGCTAGGTCTTGTTCATTGCTCCCTTCCCATTTCGTCTCCAGGAAAGTCTTATAATTTCTAGTCCAATTACCAACAGGCAATTCATTGATTTCTAAGACATCTTCTGCGAGTTTCTTGAATTTACCCACTACATTATATCCTTCCTTCTTCTCATTTTTTATGATATCTCCCTTAAACCCTTTGAACCAAGGGGTCAACTCAGAGAATGCTTCCTCATTAACTTGTAATTTCTTTTTCAATGCTTCTGCAATTTCCTTTGGATTATAACATGGGATGGTGGTAGACCATCCAGTTCCTATCCCTTCAGCTCCATTTACCAAAACCATCGGAATGATCGGCAAATACCATTTAGGCTCCACCATCTGACCATCATCCTTGTTATAATCATAGAGATGATCATCTGCTTCGATGAAAATTTTTCTAGTTAATTTCGCTAAATTGGTGTAAATGTATCTGGTAGAGGCTGCATCTTTGCCACCAAGATTACGTGACCCAAATTGTCCTATTGGTTGCAAGAGACTGATATTATTGCTTCCGACAAAATTCTGTGCCATTCCAACAATCGTTTGATTCAATGAATTCTCACCATGGTGATAGGCAGAATGTTCAGCTACATAACCTGCCAATTGTGCCACTTTGATTTCAGCACGCAGATTCCTTTTAAAGCATGAGAAGAGAATCTTTCTTTGGCCAGGCTTGAGCCCATCACATAGACTGGGGATCGAACGGATATTATCATGATATGAGAATTGAATTAGTTCCTGATTGAAGAAATCAACATATCTGAGATGTTTTTGGGTGTGATCTACACAATTCTCTTGATCATAGTTCAAAAGCCATTCCTTTCGATCATCTGCACGTTTCTTGCTAAAGGCCAAATCAATCACATCATCATCAGCAGCGTCTCGATATGAAAAATTGATTTGATGACGACTGACCTTTTCAAAATATTCCTTCGCTTCCTTATTTGTGGAGGTACCCAACCCTTTATAATATTTCACACGCCATTTTATCTGCTCTTCATTCGACATGCCTTCCAACCATTTCTTATAATCATTGATGGTGAAAAAACTTTTGGTTTCATTGTTTTTAGTGGCCTTGATGATCGGTGTGACGAATTCTTTCACGAACCCATTCATATAAATCAATTCTGGCCAGAACGTATGGAAGAAATTTATGACTAAGCCTTTGATATGTGAACCATCATAATCCTGATCTGCCATCACCATCACTGAGCCATATCTCAGAGATTTCACTCCATCATATTTCTTAGCGAATTGCAACCCCAGAATTTTTATCAGATTTTGTAGTTCTTGATTCTCTGATGACTGTTTCGGTGTTGCCTCTCGTACATTCAACAGTTTACCTTTGAGAGGAAACACACCATAACGATCACGACCTACAACCTCAATGCCTGCCATTGCTAGTGATTTAGCCGAATCCCCTTCTGTGAGGATAAGAGTACAAAATTCGGAATTTTTGGTGCCTGCGTCGTTAGCGTCTTCAAGTTTTGGAATACCCAGAAGACGGGATTTTTTCTGGCCGGTGAGGGTTTTGGCCATCTTTGCTTGTTCTTTGGCTTTAGCCTGAAGGACGATTTGATCTAGGATCTTGGTTTTAAGGAGGTCTTTAATGAATTTCTCGGAGAGTTCATAAGTACTACCGAAATTGGAACTTTTGGTGGTGAGGGTCTCTTTGGTTTGAGAGTCAAAGGAGGGGTTTTCAATGAGGGAATTGATGAAAATCCAAATAAAACTTTTGATTTGGAATGGCTTGATTTTGAGATCCTTGTGTTTTTTTTTAAGTATTTCTAACAATTTATCAACGATTTGATCAGTGATATAAGCGACATGGGTGCCTCCTTTGGTGGTGCAGATGCCATTGACGAAGGAAACCTGTTGGAATTGGCCTTCTGAAATCGCGGCAACCACTTCCCATCGATCATTTGTTTTGTTTTTATTGGATTCGGTGACTTTTTCTATTTTGCTTTCAGAAGAAATGTACATATCCACATAGCTATCAAAGCCGTGCACATCGATTTGTTTGCCATTGAGGTGAACTTTGATTCTGGAGGAAATGACCCCGGCAAGATCATAGACCCTTTTTTGCATGAGACCCAGCATGTTTTCATCAATAGTCTTGATATTGAAACGTTTGAGATCAGGTTCGAATGTCACACATGTATAATCTTCTCCTGAATAATTTTCAATGGTATATGGTGTGCTGGTAGACATGTTATTAGTCCATGTCATTTTGAAAACCTTCTTGGATTTGCAATCTCCTGTTTCAACTGTGAACTTAGATGAGAAAATGTTGGTTAATTTGGCGCCGTAACCGTTTCGTCCACCAGTCACCTTCTTTTCAGAATCATCATAATTGCTGCTGGTCAGCAAATGACCAAAAATTAGTTCTGGCACATAGATACCATGCTCTTTATGTATTTGGATCGGGATGCCTTTGCCATTGTTCCAAACAGATATCTGATTGTTTTTGGCATTGATGTTCACCTTGATTTTGTCCATTTTTTTATCTCTTTGATGATTATCTGCTGCATTCACCAGAATTTCATCAAAGATTTTATATAAACCTGGGATATATTCTATAGATTTATTGATGAAACGAGGAGGGACTGCTTCGGGATCAAGAATCCAAAGGGATGATGTTATGGCCTCAACACTACCTACGTAAGTGTCTGGACGCAAAAGAACATGCTCAAGTTGAGTTTTCTTTTGGTAGGTTTTCTCGATGGAGTTTTTGTCTTGCATTAATTTTTTTTTTTTTAAAATAGGGGATTAAGTTTAAATTCAAAGACGCGTGATAAATAATAGAGAATTCGTCGAATAAGTTTAGAGCGAGCGGGAATTTTCTAAATTAAAAAAAAAAATATATTCAAAAAAAAAAAAATTATTACTTTTTTTATTTTTCTTTTTGTTTTATTATTTTTGTGATTTTGTTAAATTCAAATTTTAAAAATCAGAAAGAAATTTTAAAAAATATATCTATAATTTTTTGTGATATTCCATCATAAGAAAAACATAATTAATAAAATAAAACAAAATCAAAATTATTCGAAAAAAATGTTTTACAAACAAGAATTATCATAGAAATCTAATAAAATCATTCTTTTGCCTCCTTCAGATAAATTAATTCCCGGATGCATTCAGCAGCATCATTTACGCATATTTTGGCCTCTGGAATGCCTTTTGGAGAATCATAATTTAAAAAACCATGTGGCATTTCATCATAAATCATTAATCTGATGTCTTTCTTTAATTTACTAAAAAATGGATTCTTCACACACTTAATTTTTCTAAATAATTTTATAATTTTTACTTCAGTCTTTGACTAAATCTCACACTTTCATCATGTAAAGGGTCTTTTGTGCCGACCAATATTCTTGTTGGTGGGAATTCATTCAAAATCTTTTTTTTTTTAATTATATTTTAAAATAAATTATCACCTCCTCTTGAGCAATTAAAGGACTTATATATGGATCCAGATCAGGCCTGAGTTTATTATTATTTCCAAGATAACAGTTTACACTTAATTTAAGAAAAGTATGAGGCATTATTTGATCATCAAGCGATAATAAAACACTTGGTGTAAATTTCCAAGATCTTAAATCCAATACTAATAATTACATTTATCATTCTCTCAAAATAAAAAAAAAGTAAATCACCCGGATAAGCCAACACTAAACCATCAGGTATCCTTCCCTTTGATTTAATCAATTTGATAGTCAATGCACAAACCAAATTCCCACCAGCCGAATCTCCTATCAAAATCACATTTTTAGGTTCAATATCTAATAACAAAAATCGTTATTTGTAAATAAATAAAATCGATCAAACCAAAAAAATCATATGCGTAATTTATTATCCAATTATAAGCCTGCCAACAATCATCCAAGGCGGCAGGATATGGATGTTCCGGAGCCAATCTATAATCAATTGCAAAAATTGGTAGTTTTAGACTGTTGGCCCATTTTCTCGTGTAAATTTCATGGTTTCTCGAAGAGGTTGAAATGAACCCTCCTCCATGTATATGAATGATAATGGTATCACAAAATAAAGATTTTTCTTTTTTGACAGTTTTGGTCAGGAAACTCATGATAAATTCTCCGACTTTTTGATGTTTTTTATGTGCTTCTATCTTATGTGGTATTTTTCTGGAAGATAAGATCCTCACAGAAATCTTGGATTTTGATTTCTTGGGTTTCGAAAATAATGTTTTATTATATTCATTCAAATCCTCAATTTTATTAAACTCAGATTCGTTCAATATAAATTCTTCAAGACCTTGTCCATCTTCCCTTAATAACAAAGTTCTCACAATATTCCTATCTAAATAGATTTTCTTATTATATTCAATCGAAGGCATCATTATATCCATCACACCCTTCATTAATGTAGAATCTGGTAAATTCCAAATTTTCTTCGTGGTTTTCGAGTTTGGGTCCGAAATAAAAACTTTAGCTTTCTTTTGAGCTTTTTTCGTTAAGAAAAAATAATAAATCGCACCAAAACCCATTGCGACTTTCTGAGCCACAACATTTTTTTGCTCAGATTCCTTGGAAATTATTGCGTTGCCTAAAAGGATATATCTCACAAGTCGTTTGAAGTTTTTGGCCATTTTGGCTGGTTCTCCAAGCACTTTCCTTTCAATTATTTTGTCCATATCTTTCCAGATTGGGTGTTGTTTATCAAAGGAAAACAGGTCATCTTTAGGGAAAATAACTGCACTTGGGAAAATTTGAATGACTGTTTTCAATTTTGAATGCTTTTTTTTTATTTTCAATATTAAAGGGGAGAAAAAAAATATTTCTTGATTACCATGATTTTAAGATCGTTTAAGTATCGTAGACTCTTTTTTTGTGAGAATTTCAAGGAAAGGGTCTCGATTATATGGCAAAGTTCAAGGAGGATGTTGTTCATGATGTAATTAGCAGAGATTTCCAAGACTGGGAAACAGATATCGTTTTTAGAATGGAGATTAATGAAGTATTCATTCAAAAATTGGTATTTGTTTCTGATCGCGGGGATCGTGTCGCTGGAACTATCCAAAACTTCCTTAATGAAATTGTATTGATTTTGCATGATTTGAAGCACATAAGCCAGTTCCTTGATTCTTTTCAAGAATTTATCATTTTTCAATCCTTTTTTCTCTAAATCTTTCAAACTTTGCTCCAGATTATCAATCAATTTTATTGCTATAATTCGTTTTTTTATAAACTCAAATATATTAATAAATAAAATGGTACTGCGTGAAGAACCATCTCCCAGATTCTCCTTGTTTATTAGGATAAAGGAATCAGATAAGGGTGAATTGGGTATAAGTTTTTCATCATCCTCATCTTCTTCAAGAATATCATCGTCGTCGAAGGCAAATGGAAGCTGATCGAGAGAGTCGCTTGATAAAACCTTTTGCTTTAATTTTTTGGGATATGAAATAA
>Ga0302320_10025690_pt1 | contig 11440 bp, 12 predicted proteins | sample Bog_T0_3_FD_202130 | JGI IMG/M metagenome (GOLD analysis project Ga0302320, IMG submission 202130) | Peat permafrost microbial communities from Stordalen Mire near Abisko, Sweden - Bog_T0_3 | ecosystem: Environmental > Terrestrial > Soil > Wetlands > Peat | place: Sweden: Abisko, Stordalen Mire... | reverse complement strand
AGCGCGTCCTCTGCCACGAGATGTTTCACTTCGTATGGGTGCGGCTGGGGAACCCGCGGCGGCTCGCGTGGGGGCGACTGCTGGAGGCGGAATGGAACGCCCGCGCGCGGGGTGAAGCGGGTTGGTCGGCGGAGTGGCGCAAGAAGGAATTGCGTTCGTCTGACGTGACGGGAAGCACCCGCCGGTGGCGCGAATACTGCTGCGAAAGCTTTTGTGACACCGCCGCCTGGCTTTTTGCATCGAACGAAAGTGAAGTAACGCTCGGAAAGTTGCGGCGCGCGGGAAGAAAAGCCTGGTTCGCGCGTCATATAGGAAATGAAGGGGCGGGGTCTTCGATCCCGATATAATCAAATCGTGCGAAGTGCGCAATACTTTTTCCGTTTGGTGGCGATCCTGCTGGCGACGTTCGGAGCGGGCACCTTTGTCTGGACATTCGGGCATCACGATGAGCCCGCCGTGAAGGCGGCCGTCAAAGATCCCAACGAGCGCAAGACCGCGCCCGATTTCGAACTGAAAGACGCCTCGGGCAAAATTGTGCGCCTTTCGGATTACAAGGGCAAAGTGGTCCTGCTCGATTTCTGGGCGACCTGGTGTGGCCCGTGCAATATCGAGATTCCCTGGTTCACCGAGTTCCAGCGTAAGTACAAGGATCGCGGCTTCGAAGTGCTGGGCGTTTCGATGGACGACGATGGCTGGAAGGCTGTCACGCCGTTCGTGGCCGAGAAGAAGATCAATTACCGCGTCGTGCTGGGTAACGATCAGACCGGCGATTTGTACGGCGGCGTGGAAGCGCTGCCGACGACGTTCGTGATCGATCGGGAAGGCAAGATCGCTTCGGTGCATCTGGGCCTCTCCGGTAAGAACGAATTCGAAGCGGCGATTGAAAAACTACTGGATGGCGCGGGTCCGAGCGACAACGTTGAGGCGCGCAGGAAAAGCGGGGGTGCGTAGGTGAAGATTTATTGGACATTGCCGTTGCTTGCAACGGTGCTTGTGGCGCAGATGGCGCCGACACTTACCATCGAGCCGTTGTCTACGGTGAAGGTGACGAAGGGTAAGGTGGCGACCGTTACGATCAAGGCTTCGCTGCCCGAGGGCTATCACGCCAACAGCAATAAACCTACGTATTCGTACCTGATTCCCCTCACGCTGAAGTGGAACCCGGGGCCGCTTCAGATGGACTCGATCGCATATCCGGCAGGCATTACCGAGCGCTACGGTTTTCAGCTGCCCACGGACAAACCGTTGTCGGTGGTGACCGGTCAGTTCAGCATCACTACGAAGTTTAAGGTTCCCGCGGACGCGCCGTCGGGTCCGGCTGCGGAAACGGGCACGCTGCGCTATCAGGCCTGCGACAACAAGGCTTGTTATCCGCCGAAGAACGTACCGGTTAACGTCACGGTCAGCGTCGAGTAACCAGGCCGGATTTACCCCAGTCCGCGAGCGTTGTAGTGCGTCCTTCGCCGAGCGGAGGCCCAAGTTCGTGGATTTTAAAGTCCACACCTTTCGGGCTGACGTCTACTTCCGAATAGCCGAAAAACCAGCCGTCTTCGTATTTGCCGGAGGCGCGCAGATGGCCCCCGGCGCTTTCCATCGAGAGGTAAGTTACGCCGTCGATTTCGGCGTGAAACATCTGGTGGATATGCCCGGAGATCACGAATTGCACGCCGTATTTCTTCGCCAGTTGCTGGAGAGGAAAGGCGGGGTCGCCGAACAGCGCGTTTACAATCCATGAGGGACGGTGCGAAACGATGAATTTCCACTTCTGCGATTGATGCGCTTTGAGGTCTTCTTCGAGGAATGCCATCTCCGTTGGGGACAGGAAGTCTGAGCGGCTGTTGTCGAGCACGGTGAAGTGGGCGGAGCCGTAATCGAAGCTGTAATGCGAGGGGTGTTTGGCGTATTGGCGGAAGAGCTTTTCGGAGGCGTCCGACCAGATGTCGTGATTGCCGGGCGTAAGGTAGAGCGGCAATGCGGCCCAGGGCTTGAGGGTCTCCTGGACTTGCTGCCATTCGGTTGCGGCGGTGTCGTCGCGGAGTCCCTCAATGGTGTCGCCGGGGGTGAGGACGAAGGCGGGCTTATCGGCGGCGGCGTCTTTCCAGACCTGTTCATAGACACCGGCAACGTGCTCGCCGGTGCGGTCGCCAATAATTGCGAAGTGAAAACCATCCGGACCAGCCGCCGCCAGTATGCCGACCCATAAAAAGACACCATACTTCATGGTTTTTGCCTGTCTTGTGGAGTAGGCCTTTGGCCTGCATAGGCACTGGAGCAGGGCCAATCCTCAATACTTCGCACAAACCCCGCGCGGACCGGGTTCCGCTCAATATATCGGACGATGCGATTCAGTTCCTCCGAATTGCGCACGATATGGTCGTACGTTTCGTACTGCCAGAATGGCTTTCCGGTTCGGCCCAACAGCAGGTTGGCGGAACGTGCGGTTGAGCCTTTAATCCACCTCATGATGACGGGCAGCGGACGAATTGGTGTCATCACAACATGCACATGATTGGGCATGACGACCCAGGCGCCAAGTTCATAAAGTTTCCGTTCCTTCTCTCCCTGCTTCAGCGCATCAGCCACGACTGCCGCGATGCGCGGTTCGTTCAGCCAGGTTGGTCCTTCAGTCGCCTGATCCAAAATGCGATCGGCTTGCGCAAATGCCTGACCGGCGGTTTGGCTCGCGGTCGTGACGTAGTTTGCCAGAGATCCAAACAGGCGCCAAGTCAAGAACAAGGTGGCTCCCGACGGATAGCAATGCGGGAGATGTCTTTCGTGGTAGGACATAAAGGCGCAGGCCAAAGGCCTACTCCACAAGTCTATTCAGACTCTCCGTTGCGTGGCGTGTGAGACGGGTAAGGATTCCATGACTTACGCCCGCTTCGCCACCCAAAGCAGCAATCCGAAAATCACAATCGGAACCAGCGCCAGCATCACATAATTCAATATCCGCCGCGGAATTCCCGACTTCCTCTCCCGCCAGTCCTTCAACTCCAGCCGGTCCGCTACTCCAACCTTATCCTGATTCCGTAAATCCTGCGAAAACTCCCGTGCATGCGCATACCTGTTCTTCGGCTCGCGCTCAATCGCCCGGTAAATTATTTCCTGTAATTCCGGAGAAATCGTCGGAACAATCTCCCGCGGCGGCACCGGATTATTCAGCAGCCGCTCATTCATCGTCGCAAACGCGTTCGGCCCGCTGAACGGCATCTTACCCGTCAGCATCTCGTAAAGCATCACGCCGATCGCGTAAATATCGCTGCGCCCGTCGCCCCGCTTACCCTTCACCTGTTCCGGCGAAATGTAATCCGGCGTCCCCATCACGTTCGATAGCTGCGCAAACGTCAGCCGCCGCGAACCCTCATGCCCCGCGATACCGAAGTCGATCAGCTTGATGTTATCGGCATCGTCCACCATGATGTTTTCCGGCTTCAGGTCGCGGTGTACCACGCCGTTCGCATGCACGTAGTCGAGTGCATCGCACACGCGCGCGATGACGTTGACGGCACGCTCAGTAGGCAGCGGCTGGCCGCTCATGTCGTCGCGCAGCAAATGGCCCTGCACCCACTCCATCACCATGTAGATGCGGCTGTGTTTCTCATCGGGATACACCTTCATCACGCCCGGATGGCTCAGCTTCTGCCCGATCTCGCGCTCGCGTTTGAAGCGGTCGAACAGCAGCGGGTCGGCCTCCATTTCGGGATGCGGAATCTTGACCGCGACGGGCTTGCCGTCCATCGTGTCGGTCGCTTTATAGATCGAGGCCATACCGCTGCGCGCAACGAGTTTCTCGATGCGGTAGTGGTCGAGCAGATCGCCTTCATGCAGTGCGGTCATTCAGGTTCTCAGCGTAGCTTATACGGGCGTCCGCGGTACATGCCCATGCGTTCGGTGTCTTTGACACGGATCAACTGCACGCTGCAGTTATCGTCGCCGCCGCGGTCGTTGGCAAGCGCCACCATCTTGCGCGCGGCCACTTCGAGATTGGGATTCCAGCTTACGAGTTCAGCCAATTCAGAACCTTTCACCGGGCCATGCAGGCCATCGGAACAAAGCAGCAGAACGTCGCCGGGGTGAACCTGATGGTCGCCGATTTCGACGTTCGCGAAGAGATCGTTGCCGAGCGACCGGCTGAGCAGATGGCGGGTCTGCGCTTCGGCAGCCTCTTTCGCGGAGAGGATGCCCAGCCGCACCTGTTCGGCGACCACGGTATGGTCGCGGGTCAACTGCGAAGCGAGGCCGTGCCGGATCAGATAGCAGCGGGAATCGCCCACATGCGCCGTTACGACGCGGTCGTAGCGCAGTGCGCAGGCTACGATTGTGGTGGCCATACGGGAGCCGCCCGGACTTGCGGCGCGCCCCAACTCGTACACCCGGATGTTGGCCTTCTGCACAATGCGCGGCATCAGCGCGGTATGCGCTTCGCCTTTGGGCGACGCGCGAAACCCTGCGATCACAGTCTCGACGGCGGTCTGCGATGCGACTTCCCCGCGTTCTTCCCCCCCCACGCCGTCCGCAAGAACAAAAAGCCACCCCTGCGTGCGGCCTTCGTTCTCCGACGCGGGGATGGCGTTTCCGAAATAGTCTTCGTTGTGGTCGCGTACGCGGCCCACATCCGTGAGTTCACAGAACTCGAGATCCAGCATGGCAAAAGGTGAGGAAGGCCGAAGCCCGCCTCACCCAAGGATATCCACTAGGCCGTTGCTTTGCTGCCGACCAGCGTCGTACGTCCGGTCTTCTTGCTGGACGAAACGAAGTAGATGCCTCCGTAGATCGCCCATACCGCCGCAAAACCGAGTGCGCCCAGAGGTTCCATCTTGGTGCCGTAACCCATGAACGGTCCGATCAGATAGAACGCCATGCACGAGAGATTCGCCACCACGCCGAAGATCGGAATGATCAGGTGTTTGATCGGGTTGAATTTCGGGTGATTGTGAAACGCTACGATGCAGGTAATGCAGCTCAGCCCATAGAGCAGGAACGTGCCGAAGTTGGACGCCAGCGTCACCAGCAGCAGCGTATTGGGCAGGTTCGCCATGCCGTCGTGCGTGGTGTAGCCAACGCTCGAGAGCAGACCCTGTGGCAGCGCTTTGATCGCGGCGTCGGTAGGAGCACCGGCGTCGCCGAAGGCGAACGACACGGCCACCACGCCGACTACGGCCGAGATCGCCGCCAGTATCCAGATGGCGCGGTGCGGCGTGAGGTTCTCGTCGTGCAGAATGCCGAAGTGCCCGGGAACTTCGTTATCCTTGCCCATCGCATACGTCACACGCGCCCCGGTGTTCATGCAGGAGAGTGTAGTGCCGATCAGCGCGAGGAACACAGTAAAGGCCTGAACCAGCATGAAGATGCGTCCGCCGCCCTGTCCGAAGAACGAGTTGCCGATGACGATCATCATGTCGCCGATGGGCGCCGCCGACCCGGCCGCGCTCTGCATCGTGTAGCCGCTGTTCAGGAAGTAATTTGCCGCGAAGTACTCTATCAGGTAACAGAAGCACCCCTGCACCAGCAACGAGACGATAACGGCGATCGGCACGTCTTTCTTGGCGTTCTTTGCTTCGCCACCCATCGCGGTGACAGATTCGAATCCGACCAGAATCAGAATCGCGACGGTAGCCTGAATGAAGGCCCAGCTAATGTTGTGGACTCCGACAACCGATGCCGGGCTCTGGTGCGTCAGGAAGTTACCCTTTTCGTCGTGATCCGGATAGCCAACGATGAACGGCACGGTCTTGCCGGCCGCATCGAGCTTCGGCTTGGGAACGCCGTCTTTATCGCGCAGGATTTCATCGGTCACGGTTCCGTTGGTGGTGATCTTGTGCGTATCGAATTCGTAGGTGTAAGCCTCGCCGGAGCCGGAATCGAAATTCCAGCCGGGGCTGCCGGCGGGGTGGCTGGTGCGGTAGCTGAATGCCATCACGGCGAAGATCAGCAGCGCCGTGATCTGAATGACGTTGATAGCGATGTTGACCGACGTCGATCCGTTTACGCCCCGATGCGCAATGTAGGCGACGGCGAACGAAAACACCACCGCGACGATCGCCATGAAAACCGGCCCGGGGTTGGACGCGTTCATGAAATTCGGATAGAGCGTTCCGACCAGGTAGCCGCAGAGGACGCCCATCACGCCGACCATCACGCCCGGATAAACCCAGTAATAAAGGTGCGAACCCCAGCCCACAATAAACTTCGAAAGGCGGGCATATTTCCACGCTTTATCGTGGTTCAGAAACGACTGTTCGGCGAAGTAATACGAGCTTCCGGTTCCGGGATAAAGTTTAGCCATTTCCGCGTAGCAGACGGCTGTAGCGAGGCAAAGCAGGAGAGCGACCACGATGCCGATCCACATCGAAGGTGCGGTGGCTCCCGTCGTCGCCTGAATGAAAAAGGTAAGCCAGAGGAACGCGCCGGGTGCGATCAGCGCCATCGCGTTCATTGTCAGGCCTGTGAGGCCTAACGTCGGTTTCATCTCAGATGTGGACTTTTCCGCCATAGAATTGATCCTTAGTTTTAATTTTTTTGGGAAATGCAGCAGGCCAGGTCGGGGGCCAGGGAGGGCGGGACAGTCGGGGTCCGGCTTTCCTCTATACTCCTGGAGCCAAACATCAAAGGGAAATTGAATTTTCTTATGAACGAAATATGAGTTTTGGATGAGGTAACTAAGTTATCGATCTGCCCGATAGAAAATATCGATAGCAGGTTACGGACGGGAGAGTGACAATCAATCCTTATGAAAACAGCGGGGTTACTGCTGCTTGTGTCGGGCTGGCTGCTGGTTCTGGCGGCCATTGCAATGTTGAATGGGGGCGTGGCGCGGAACGCTTTTGTTACAGCCGGGCTGGCCGTCGAGGTCCTGGGGCTGATTTTGACGGGCCGCGCGCACCTTCCTGTAAGATCGGACCGTGGCTGAAGTGCAGATGACGGAGCTGCAGACCGCAGCCGTTTTGTTTTCCCTGATGATTGCTCCGCTGGCGGCGGCAGGGCTGGCGTTGATCAATGCCGGACTCGGGCGTTCCCGCAACGCGGCCCACGCCATGATGACGTCGCTGTGCGCGATCGCCGTGGCGTCGTGCGCGTATTTCGTTCTGGGACATTCCTTTTTCGGATCGGCGGGCGAACCGGCGCGCGTGCTTACGGTCGGACGCGACACCTTCGACTGGCTGGGCGCGATGCCTCCGTTTTTCGTCCGGTTGCCCGCCGCCGGATCGCCGTCGTTTCTGGCGGCGCTGATGGGCATCGAGAGCGTGGCGCTGGCGGCGCTCATTCCGCTGGGGAGTGGCGCGGAACGGTGGCGGCTGAGTTCGATTTGTATTTCCACTGCGCTGCTGGCCGGAATCACGTTCCCGGTGTTCGCGCACTGGGGCTGGGGCGGCGGATGGCTTGCGAAGCTGGGCTACGTCGATACCGGCGGGGCGGGCACCATCCATGCACTCGGAGGATTGACCGGTCTTGCGGTGGTCTGGCTGCTGGGCGCGCGGCGTGGAAAATATTCCAGCGACGGCATGCCCATGGCTATGCCGGGACACAGCGTAGTGTTCGTTTTGTTCGGGTGCATGCTGGCGGGCGCCGGGTGGATGGGCCTGAACGCGGCCGGTGCGATTCTCTTCGCGGGAGTGGAACTGGGGAGACTGGCACTGATCGGCGTTAATACGATTCTGGGCGCCGGGGCTGCGGCGCTGGTGGCGGCGGTTGTTACCAAGGTGCGGTTCGGGCGCCCCGACGCATCGTTGACCGCGAACGGATGGGTCGGCGGCCTGGTAGCGGTAAGTTCGGGATGCGCCTTCCTGCCACCCGCGGCTGCGGTGTTAATCGGGCTGGTAGCCGGCGGATTGGTGACGTTTTCAGTGGAACTGCTCGAACTCCGGCTGGAGATCGACGATCCGGCGGGGTCGATTTCCGTTCACGCCGTGGCCGGAATCTGGGGCCTGCTGGCGGCGGGAATGTTGGGACGTTTTCCCGGCGGCTCCGACGTTATGCTGGCGCAGGTCGTCGGAGTAGCGACACTACTGGGGTTCGTTTTGCCGATGAGTTGGGGGATTAACTCGCTGCTCGACCGGTTCGTGCCGATGCGGGTTTCACGCGACGGCGAGCGGCAGGGCATGGACCTGTTCGAACTGGGCGCCGGCGCTTATCCCGATTTCGTCACCCACACCGACGATTTCATGCCCCGCTGAGCCGTCAGTTTTTCGGAGCCGCAGGCGGTCGGCGGTAAACCGTTTCAAAATCCGGCTTACTAACGCTGCGGCTGACGCTCGTGGTGTACGACTCCCCCGGGACATCCGCTCCGTGGGGCGGGTGCGGCGTGAAATCCGGCTGCGTGGTCGTGGCGGTGGTCTCTTTTGTGATCGTGCCTTTCGTCTTTCCGACAAAGCGGGCGTCCAGCCGGTCGATATCGTCCTTTGGGATCGACATCTGCTCATTCTTCACCACGACGAGGATGCGGTCTTCCTTTGCCTCGTCGAGGGTCGCGGACAACGGTTCGCGTGCGCCCTTCCGGTAAATCTTCAGTTCGGATCGGCTCTTGAGTTCCTGAACCTTAGCCCAGGGGTTGTCGGCGGCCAACAATACGGCGGCGCTCAGAATGGCTAACGCAATTCTTGTCATGTGCGACCTCTCGTCGCACGAGTTTATCAGGTTTTATTTCTCGTTGATTTACTTCGCTTCGGTTTTGGCCTAAGCTGTTGACGTCGGGGAATCGAGGTGGTCCTTGCTCAGTGCGCGCAGAATCGGGATGATGCGATTTGTCTGCGATCTCGCGGCTCACCGGTTTCCGGTGGACTTCCGCCATGCGCCCGTGACCGTCTGCGGTCATAAGTTCATCCGGACGCGCTTCACAATTTGCAGGCCTGGTGGAAAATCAGTTGTGTATTTCTGCAAGTGCGGCCAGTTTGCGTTCGGCGATGAAAATTCCGGGAGTCTTACCGGGCTTGCGGACGATGGCCACGAATTCCCGATGAGCGAGAACGCCGGCAGGAATCCGCACGGTCAGTGAAACAGTTTTTTCTTCACGCCGGGCCACAGTTCATGCCATTCGTTGCCGACGAGTTGCGCTCCAAATCCGGTCGCAGTGCGTATCAGAAGATGGCCGCCGCCGGTTTCGCTGTCGGGGCGCCACGCGGCCGTTATAGCGTTCGAGGCCGGAATCGCAATAAGCCGCGCGTATGCGAGGCCGATATCGCCGTTGGCATTGCGCGCCAGGACCGTCCATTTCGCGGCGCGGAGGATGCGGCTTTTCAATGAGGTGCCGGGTTCCGCAGGGAAATACCGCGGATCCTCGCCCCAGATCGCGCCTGCTCCGGCTTCGATGGAATTCCCCGGAACGCTGGTCCCGACATCGGTCACATATCGCTTTTCGAAGCCGGTCCAGTGTGTGCCGAGTTCGTGCGGCGAATCGGCCCATGTGCCGAAACCCGCGCTGAATGCGTGGCCGAAGAGATCGGCGGGATCGATTGTTGTCTGTATGACCCAGGAGCAGGAGAGCAGCGAGCTCCATCGCCGGGGATACAGCAAATTTATTGCCGTCGCAGTTGTTTTAAAGGCCTTTGAACGGCCCGGCGTCCGGTCCGCCTTTGTGAAATACCTTCTTTCGCACATCCGGCCAGAATTCGTTCCAGGCGTTGCCGCCCAGATGTCCGGCGAAGCCGAAGGCGGTGCGCTCCGCGAAGTTATCGAGGCCGGTTTCGCTGTCCGGGCGCCAGATGTTCGAGATACCGGCGGCTGCGGGGATCGCGACAAACCTTGCATATGCGGGCCGCATCTGGCCGTTGCTGTCACGCGCCAGGACGGTCCATTTGGCGGCGTGCACGATGCGGCCTTTGAAAGAAGTGCCCGGGTCGGCGGGTACATAACGCGGATCTTCTCCCCACGCCGCACCGAGTCCCGCTTCGATTCCGTTGCTCAGCAGACCCGTCGCCATGGTGTTCACGTATCGCTTCTGAAAACCCGTCCAGTGCGTGCCCAGTTCCGGCGGCGAGTCGCGCCCGGTGCCGACAGCGGCGCTGATGGAATCGGCCAGTATGTTAGTGGGAAGCATGGTGGACTGAATTACCCACTGCATGCGCTGCGCTGCGGTGATGGGTTCGGCGGGAGCGGTGAAATTTGTTTGTTGGGCGACGGCGAACGCGGGAAGCAGCAGAGCAAGAGCGAGTTTCATGCTTGCAGGTAGTGCAGATTCATGGCCGTTTCAATTGTTGGGTGCGTCAGCCTGCTCTTTGAGCGCGTGTTCCTTCAGTTCTTTCAGCTTTGCCGAGACCTTGCGCGCTTCGGTAATCCGGCCCGTCGCACGCAGAAAAGTCTCGTAATCCGCGAGTGTTTCCGTGATTTCGAGATGCTCCGCGCCGAGGGCTTTTTCGCCGATCAGCAAGGCGCGCTGGAAGTAGAGCTCGGCGTTTTTGGCGTCGTTCTTCGCTTCGTAGACCAGCGCGAGGTTGGTAAGACTTTCCACGTCCTGCTTTTCGCGGATGGAAAGTGCGCGGCGGAAGAGCGGCTCGGCGTCGTTGTATTTCTGCTGGGCGGAATAGAGGGATCCGAGGTTATCGAGGGCCTGCGCAACGAGCGGACTGTATGGCCCCTGCGTGGCGAGCCAGATCTGGAGCGAGCGCGTGAATAGCGGCTCGGCTTCGGGATATTTGCTGTCGTAGAAATAAGTGAGCGCGAGGTTGTCGAGCGCCAGTGCGACGTCGCTGTGGCGCGCGCCGAGAGTCTTCTCGCGGATGGCGAGCGAACGTTGCAGGACAGGCTCGGCTTCGCCGTAATCGCGCTGCTTGCGCAGCATGAGGCCGAGGCGATCCAGGATGCCGGTGAGCGAATAACTTTCATCGCCCAGCTTTTTCTCGGAGATCGCGAGGGCTTTTTCGTAATCCTCGCGCGCGTCCCTGAGATCCTGGGCTTTTTCCTCCGCGACGGCGAGGTTGGTGTAGCTGGTGGCGACATCGAGATGATCGGGGCCCAGGCGATTGACGCGCGCGGTGAGTCCTTTCTGATAAGCGGCGCGGGCCTCGGTAGTGCGGTTCATTTCCATGTACGCGCTTCCGAGGTTGTCGTAATCGGCGGAAACTTTGGCGTCGTCCGGGCCGAGCGCGCGGATGTCGAGGGCGAGCGCGCGCTGCAGAACCGGCTCGGCCATGGCGGTGTGATTTCCGGCGCGATAGGTTCCGGAGAGGCGGATCAGGTGGGGTACGAGATCGTGGCTTTCCGTGCCGAGAGATTTCTCAAGGGCTGCGATGGCTTTTTCCTCAAGTGAGATCGCTTCATCGTATTTGCCGATCAGAACATCAAGATCGCAGAGCGATTCCATGGCTTCGGCGTTACGCGCGGCGGATGCGGAGTCGGTGGGATCGAGCGCTGCGGCGTCGGCGATGGCTTCGCGCAACTGGCGGTCGGCTTCCGCGTAACGGCTTTGCTGCATGGCCGCTTTGCCGGAGGCGAGATGCGTCTCAAA
>Ga0302320_10025687_pt1 | contig 11440 bp, 6 predicted proteins | sample Bog_T0_3_FD_202130 | JGI IMG/M metagenome (GOLD analysis project Ga0302320, IMG submission 202130) | Peat permafrost microbial communities from Stordalen Mire near Abisko, Sweden - Bog_T0_3 | ecosystem: Environmental > Terrestrial > Soil > Wetlands > Peat | place: Sweden: Abisko, Stordalen Mire... | reverse complement strand
TCAGCGGGCGCAGCGGGTCGCCGGCCGTGGTCTTTTCCGCCAGCTTCACATCTTTGGGCGAGTCCTCGAAGTAGCTGCGGCGGTAAGCCAGCTTATAGTTTCCGTTTGCGGAGCGTATTTCGATCTTGCGCTGTTTGCCTACCTCTTTGCGATTGGTGGGCGTATACGCAAGGGTATAGTAGCGCGATCCGTTATCGATGTCCGCGGCCAGCGCTTCCTTGATGGAGTTTCGCTCATAGACGGCTTTGCCGCCCGTAACCCTGGCCAGCTCGTCCATCTGACGATGATCCAGAGAGCGTTCCTGGTTACTGTTCTGGAGGGAGTTGGTTTGAGCTGCGTTCAATGCCTGATAGGGCGCCAATGCAGGGCCGACAGCGATGTTTGGAGCAGTGGCGCCAGTTCCCGATGCCCCAATGCTGGAGGTGGTCGTAGCACCTGCCGCGTCGAAAAGAGAGTCAGATTGCAGGCCGACCGCGTCGATGGGGTAAAGCGATACTCGCGCGTCGGCAAGCATGTCGACGGTCTTGGCAAACTTCTCATCGTAGGGACAACCGCCAGCGGTAAGCTCATTCTCGCTGGTCATGGCAGCAAGACACTGCGGAATGGAACCGACGAACCAGATCACGTTCTTTCGCCCGGGAACGCCGGCCAGATAGCGTGCAATCTGCTGCAGCGCTTCCAGTGTCATGATGGTTCGCTCATTTGACTCGAAGAACACCTGCTGGTCTTCGAATTGCTGAAGCACAGCCGCCGTGTTTGTGAGCAGGGTTGCATCGGCGCCAATTGCCTTGTCCAGGATCATATTCACAGGCATATTCATTGCCGCGGTGGAGTAGGCGGTGGGGAGCAGCGCCGAGGTGGAAGGATTCGCGGCAAGCCTGTTGATGGACGCACGCAGCAGCGCCGAATCCTGTGTAAATCCTTGAATGATGCGCAGCTTTTCGCTTAGCAGGAAGACGCCGATGCGAAGGCCTGGCGGAATGGTGCCGAGATAACTGACCATTCGCTTGTGAACGTACGCCTGGTCGGCCAGGGGGGTGTTCAGTCCATCCATAAGCAGCAGGTTGACTGTGTTGCTGGGCGCTACCGTGGGAACATTGGTGAAGGTGTTGGGAGGCAATGGCGGAGCAGACGCTCCACTGTCGACGCCCGGAACTCCATCGAAGTTCGGCTCAAAGAAGGCAATGGTTTGCGGCTTGCCATCTTCCAGAACCTGGAAGTCGTCCTTCGTAAGTTTTGGAACGGGCTGGTTGTTCTTGTCCAGGACCACCACGTCAACCAGGACGGTGCGCACGTTGATCTTCAGGGTTGCGGACGGAGCTTCGCTGTCCGGTGGCAAGGCTGTCTGCGCCAACAACGTGCCGGCGAGAAATGTTGGAAGGGCGAGCCCGAACAGGGAGGGATGGCAACGCATCATACAATTCTCCTCGACCGCGAAATCGTATCACAAAAAATAATCCCATGCTGTGGCAGCGTGGTTTGCGAAATGTCCACAGAGCCAGCTCACAGTTGCATGGCTGGAAGAAACGGGATAGCCCTTTGCCTTTTTTTGATCGGTGTTTTCGTATAACTGGGGACGCCGCAGCATAGGGGAGGTGCAGCCGTACTTGATTCCGGATCGCACCGTACGCGGGCAGGTGTCGCATCGAGCAGCAAAACAGGCGACATTGCAGGAACACAATATCGTTCAACCCAAAAAGAACGGGACTGATATTTGACGGTGGAAATCGATAAACGTTATGGGAGACATTCTGCGTATTCGCTATCGAGGGGAAATCTGACGGAGGGAGATTACTCGAGGTACCTTGCCTTCGGAGCAAGAGGAACGGTGCAGGCTCCCAATGCCAACGACTTCCATCAGGGTTGAGGAGCCCTCGCCGGTGTTGCGGATGGCGCGCCAGCAGGGGCGGATGGCTGCGCGTTCCCATGCTGCTCTGAATTGTCCAACGTTAGAATTTGAATCTCTCCACGAAATTGATGATATTGCTTGAAGACAACGTCATTAAGCGCTGTCCTTTTGAACCGGGTTAAGTAAGCTCCAATGCCAAACTTGGGGTTCCGCTCCATCGTCGCTTCTGATATGGAGACGCTCTTGAGGGGACACACATAGGCTTTCCCGCCGATGTCGACGAGGCCGTATTCAACAGCAACGTCGGCCCTGACAATTGGGAAGATCGGCTGCAGTTCCGGCTGCACAGCCAGGCGAAGTATGGCACCGCTGGCGGGATCGATGGCGATCTCGCCATGATAACCGGGGAATATATCGAACATGCCCGGCATTTCCCCTATCTGGGGCGGCCCGTCCGGGTACCAGACGCAACAGTGTTTCACCTCATAATGCGACATCTCTCTCGGTACCGAAAAGTGAAAGACGGCCACGTGGCCGGCCGCACCCTGTTCCCAATGGCTCCACTCCATTTTGGTATGGATGATGTCGTTGAACACAATGTCAAGAAGCGGGCCGAATTCTCCCACGGCGTTGAGACCGTTCGTCAATTGCTTCTTACCGGGTTTTGTTTCCTGTTTCTCGTCGACAACTTCACTACCGTCCCGATAGACCACCGTGGCAGTGGATGTTCCAACAAAATAAAATCGGGCTTCCGCGGCGGCAATTGGAGAGGCACTGCCATTCCCCTTCAGGTTGTTCTGGAACTCGGTCGTATCCCGCGCCGCGATAAAATCCGGAAGCCTGTGCATCGTTCTACCCACAAAGACTTCCGCCAACGAAACGATTTGGCGCTGCGCGGCAAGGTCCGGTTTGGCAACTGCTGGAATCTCACTTGCGGGCGGATTGAGAAATGCCGACGCGTCGGCCAGCGCAACCAGCGCTTGACGGGCCTTCGGACCCGGCAACTCCGCACTCAAACGCGTGAGCCTGGCCGTGCCCAGGCGCTCGGTGAGCTCTAACTCATAGAGTCGCGTCGCCAGTTTTGCATCGGGCTTGCCCTGGAAACTGCTCAGCAACTGTTCCAACCGCTGCACAGAAACTGGTTCGAGCTCGACTCCAGGCGACGCAACCCCAGGCATCGCGATGCACGCCAAAATGCACAGAAGCGCCAAGCTCCGCATCGCGCCATCTCCTAACCAGCAACAGGATTTCAGCGATTTGAACATTTCCGTGGAATCACCCAGCATCCGTGGACGGGCATGCCCAGGGAAGCCATTATAAGAAGCAGGAACCGGCCCTGCGGCACCAAACGCCTCATCTGCTCAGCGAATGCTTTGCTTGGGTTTGTAATCATTGGACATCTGGCATGGATTGGCGGTTATTACAATTTCGTCCCGATCGGCCGACAGACAGCAATTGACGCCTCATCCACGCTTTGGGCGTGCGCGCCGCGGATTCGGCGGGCGAGTCGACTCGCGAATCACCAACTCGGGCAAAATGGCCACCACATCCGGGAAAGTAGCCTGGCCGCGAATCCGCTGCAGCAGGATACGCGCAGCAACCATACCCATTTGCTGCAGCGGCTGGCGAATGGTTGTCAGACTGGGATTGTGGTAAGCGGCGCTCTGGATATCGTCGAAGCCGACTATTGAAACGTCTTCAGGAACATGCAAGCCGTGATCCATGAGGGCGCGAATGGCCCCGATAGCCGACACGTCGTTGTAGCACACGAGGGCGGTAAAGTCCACGCCGCGGCTGACCAGCTCGGTGGCCGGCCCAAATCCCATCTCCGGAGTGGAAACCCGCACCTGGATCTGGACCATCATCTCGGGTGGTACCTCGAGCTTCAACTCCCGCGCCACTGCCATCTGGCACTCCCATCGATCGTCGGCATCGGAACTGTGGCTGCCGCCGCGCATGAATGCTATTTTGCGGTGGCCCAACTGCACCAGGTGACGGAGCTGCAACTCAGCCGCGCGCCGCTGATCGAGCACGACGTTGGTGACTCCCTCGATTTTGCGATGCCCGGCCACCGCAACCACAGGCAGCTTGAGGCTGTGCTCAAGAAACGTGTCTACCAGGATGAACCCTTCCACGCAGCGATCCATCAGCAACCGCGGATACTCCTCAATCAGGTCGGGCTTGCGGCGGTGGCTGGCCGTAAGGTAGAAGTAGCCTTCCTCGATGAGGAATTCCTCCATGCCAGTGAGAATCTGGGCCGCGTAATTGTCGTTCAGATCGGGTATGAGGACGCCCACTGAGAACGTCTGCCGCTTACGCAGGGATCTAGCGTAAAAGCTGGGCCGGTATTCGAATTTGGCCGCTGCATTCCTCACCCGGTCCCGCGTTTCCTGCGGGATGGAACGGACACCAGGAGCATTGTTCAGCACCAGTGAGATGGTTGCGGGAGACAGGTTGAGATACTCCCCCAGAGTGCGCAGGCTGATCGCTTGCCCTGGCTGAGGCTCGGCTCCCGATTTGCTTCGCTTTGCCATGTATATCTGTTTTAGCACCGATGGAGTGCTACGTGCGGCAGATTCAACTGCTTAGGCGTTTTTTCGGGCTCGCTTGACCTGGAACGAGGGTGGTTTGCAGCCGGCCGGCGCCTGGAGAGAGGCGTTGCCGAATCATGCGAGCCATCGTCCGCGCGTTCGGGAGGAGAAAACCGCCTTTCTGGACGTACAATCGATTACAGCCCGAACCTCGCGGAGGGATGGGTGAGCGGTTGATACCGGCGGTCTTGAAAACCGTTGTGCCTGAAAGGGTACCGGGGGTTCGAATCCCTCTCCCTCCGCCACATAAACTATTTATTATCAATATCTTACATCGTTTCTCTTCATTCTATCTCTACTGGCGAGATAAAACAAACTTCCTCAGTCAGATGTAACGAAGTTCGCTCCCCTTCTGTTACTTGCTTCTCTGCTTCCGCATTGCCCCGCTTGTGTTGTTCTGCCGTTACGGGCAAATCTGCCAGCCGTCCGTGAAGAGCAGGTCGAGATTCCAGTAAATACACTGCCAGAAGCCGCCCTGCTAGGACTGATCCGAAAGTGAACATCGCTCCTTCGTATAACTCCTTCGTGTGCATCACCTTTCCTGCTGGGTAATGCTGAGCCGCCGGCGAAGTGCTCGGCGCTTGATGAGCAGGAAGAACACTGGAACAAGAATCAGGACGTGAATCGTTGACGTAATCATTCCACCAACGATCGGGGCCGCAATCGGTTTCATCACGTCTGAACCGATGCCGGTTTCCCAGAGGATCGGCGCGAGACTCGCTATTACCGCCGTTACGGTCATCAGTTTGGGACGGAGGCGCTGGACCGCGCCTTCAATCACCGCCTGCTCAAGGCCAGCTTCGGTCAATGAGGCGTTCTCAGATAAGTGGCGCTCGAATGCTTCGTGCAAATAGACAACCATCACTACGCCAGTCTCGACCGCGATGCCGAAAAGGGCAATATAACCAACCCACACCGCGACGCTGAAGTTATAGCCGAGTGCCCACTGGAGAAGCAGTCCGCCGGACATGGCGTAGAGCGTGGGAAAAACCAGCACAGCCGCCTCTATAGCGGATTTGAAGACGAGATAGAGAAGCATAAAGATCACAAAGAAAACGATGGGTAAAATGATCAAGAGTCGCTGCTTGGCGCGCATCTCAAACTCGTATTCACCGGCCCAGCGCCAGGTGTAGCCCGAAGGCAATGTGAGTTTCTGCTCGAGCAGCGCGTTGGCGCGTTTGACAAAACCACCGTAATCGCTGGTCTTCAGGCTCAGGTAGACGTACCCGGTAAGCAATCCGCCTTCGTCACGGATCATGGCGGGGCCGCGCGAGTAATAGACGCGCGCAACTTCGCTCACGGGGATCTGCGCGCCGGACGGCGTGGGAATCAGTGCCTTCGACAACGAATTCGAGGTGTCGCGGAAGTCATGCAGATAACGGACTGCGATGGGAAACCGTTCGCGGCCTTCGATGTTTTCGGCAATGTCCATGCCGCCGATCTCAGAAGATACAACGCGTTGCACATCGGCGACGGTGAGGCCGTAGCGCGCGGCGGCCAACCGGTTCACATCCACATTCAGATAGAAACCCTGCGAAACGCGCTCGGCATAAACCGAACTGGATTCAGGCATTGCGGAAAGCACCTGCTGCATCTCGGCGCCAAGGTTTTGAATGCGCGTTGTATCGGGTCCCTGAATCTTGATTCCAATGGCGGTCTTGATGCCCGTGAGTTCCATGTCGAGGCGGTTTTCGACCGGCATGGTCCAGGTATTCGTCAGCCCGGGGAACTGCAACTGTTCATCCATTGCGCGAATGAGCTTGTCGTAGGTCATTCCGGCGCGCCACTGCTCGCGTGGCTTCAGCATGATGGTGGTGTCGTACATGTCGAGCGGAGCGTTATCGGTTGCGCTGTCAGAGCGCCCGACGGTTCCAAATACCGTCGACACTTCAGGAAACGAGCGAATGATACGGTCCTGCTGCTGCATGAGCGAGGCAGCCTGGGTGATGGAAATGCCGGGCAACGAGCTGGGCATATAAAGCGAAGACCCTTCATAAAGGGCCGGCATGAACTGGCTGCCCAGGCGGAAACTCAGTGGGATGGTCGCAGCGAGAAACGCAAGATTAAGCGCGATCACGATCTTCCAGTGGCGCAAGCTCCAGCGGAGGACCGGCATGTAAATTGCCTGGCTGACGCGGGCCAAAGGGTTTTTCGACTCGGGAAGCATCTTGCCGCGCAGGAAGAACGGCATGAGCGCCGGAACCAGCGTTATGGAGAGCAGTGAAGAAAAGATCAGGGCCAGCGTCTTTGTCCATGCGAGCGGGCGGAACATGCGGCCTTCCTGCGCTTCCAACAAAAAGACCGGCAGGAACGAGACAACGATGATGATGAGCGAATAAAACAACGCGGGACCGACCTGCTGCGCTGCTTCGACAAGGATGCGCCGGCGTTCGGGGCCGTTGAGCTCGGCCGCACCATTGCGTTCGGCAAGGTGCCGGTACCCGTTTTCGACCATGACGATTGCCGCGTCGATAAGTACACCGATGGCCAGCGCCAGGCCGCCCAGTGACATGATGTTCGAGCTCACCTGCAGGAAATACATGGGAATAAATGCCGCAAGAACGGCGATGGGCAGCGTGAGAATGGGGACCATTGCAGAGCGGAAGTGAAAGAGAAAGAAGATGCAAACGAAGCTCACAATTATGGCTTCGACAATCAGATCGCGCTTGAGCGTATGGATGGACTGGTTGATAAGCCACGAGCGATCGTAAGCGGTAACGATCTCGACGCCAGGCGGCAATGACGGGCCAATCTCTTTGAGCTTGGCTTTAACGCCGTCGATGACATTAAGAGCGTTTGTGCCGTAGCGCATTACCACGATGCCGCCTACAGTTTCTCCCTCGCCCTGCCAATCGGCCGCGCCGCGGCGCACGTCGGGGCCAAGCGTAACTGTACCCAGATTGCGCACAAGTACGGGCGTGCCATTCTTGTCGGCGACTGGAACGTTTTCGAGATCGGCAACATTGCGCAGGTATCCCAGGCCGCGAATCATATACTCGGCGCCGCCCATTTCGAGCACATCGCCGCCCACCTCGTTGGTGCTTTGCCGAACGCGATCGATGACCGTTGACGCCGAAATGCCGTAGGAAAACAGTTTCTGCGGATCGAGATTCACCTGATACTGGCGCACAAAGCCGCCAATCGTTGCAACTTCGGCCACGCCGGGCACAGTCTCCAGCTGATAGCGCAAAAACCAGTCCTGCAGGGTGCGCAGGTCGGCAAGGCTGTGCGTGTGCGAGCGATCGACAATGGCGTATTCGTACACCCAGCCGGCGCCGGTCGCATCCGGCCCGATAAGCGGATTCACTCCGGCCGGCAGTCGTCCGGCGAGCTGTTGTAAATACTCCGATACGCGGGACCGTGCCCAGTAAAGGTCGGTTCCGTCCTCGAAGATGACGAAGACGCAAGAGTCACCGAACATGGTTTGCGCGCGAACGCTCTTCACGTGCGGAGCGGCCAGCAGCGCGGTGACGATGGGATAAGTGACCTGGTCTTCAACCACGTCGGGCGGTTCGCCGGGCCAGTTAGTGTGGACCACAACCTGCACGTCGCTTATGTCGGGGAGCGCGTCAAGAGGCACGCGCTGCAGCGACCACGCGCCCGCGACGGTAAGCAGAATAGCGGCTGTGAACACCAGGAATGGGTTGCAGGCGCACCAGGCAATCGTTCGCGAGATCATCACATTCCTCCCGTGGCGTCGACGGTCAGCTTTTGCGTGGCGATAATGGCTCCGGCGCGCTGTACGGTCACGATCACCTGCCAAGTGCCTCCGGAGTCGAGCTCGAGCGGTCCTAGGTAGACTCCCTGCCCCCTGGCGGAAAGCGCTGCGGCCGCGTGTTGCGCAGCCATACCCATTGCCGGCATGGCAGGCATAACGAAGATGGCCGAGACCTGGACTCCATCCACGGGTTTTCCATCGGGGCCAGTGAGCTTGATGCGCACTGAGTTCTTGCCTTTTTGCGGAGACGACGGCTCCGTCGTCATCTCGATCTTGATTTGCGCAGGCTGAATTGCAGCTGCCTGAGATTGGGCCGCGGTGGAATTCCCGTTCTGTTGCGCCGGATTGAACGATCCGAGCGCCGCCTGCAATTGCGCTTCAGAATCCACCAGGAAATTGGCCGAGCTTACGATGTGCTCGCCCGGGTGCAGCCCCTTAAGCACTACGATTGTGTCGTCAATCTGCGGACCGGTCTGGATCTCGCGCGGCTCCAGATTTCCCTGTCCGTGGTCGATGAACGCAATGGAGCGAGAACCTGACTGTAGGACGGCAGTAGCTGGAATCACCAACTGCTTGCCGAGCGCGATGTCGATGTCGACGTTGACATACATTCCCGGCTTAAGGGCGACGCCTGGATTACGCAAGACAAGGCGCACGCGCACCGTGCGCGTTGCTGGATCGACCTGGGGCAGAATCTGGTCGACCCTTCCGTTGAAATCGCGGCCGGGATACGCATCGACCGTGACCTGCGCCTGATCACCGGGTTTCAAGCGGCCTACTGCGTCCTGATAGACGTTAGCGTACACCCATACAGTGGAGAGATCGGCGATGGTGTAGAGCTTTGTGTCGGGTTGAACGTATGCGTTAGGCAGCGCATTGCGCTCGACGATGAAGCCTGATGCGGGTGATTCGACCGCAATCTCCCGCACAACCTTGCCGCTTTGCTCGAGCGTAGTAATCACGGTGGCAGGAACACCGAACTGGCGAAGGCGCTCTTCCGCCGCATCCAGAAGCCAGCCGCTCTCTTGAGTGGCCATTCCATGCGGATCTGAAGGGAGAGTCTTCCGGTTCTGCCGTGCCAGCAGATACTCCTGCTCGGTGCTCACCAGATCGGGGCTATAAATTGTGAAGAGCTGCTGACCTTTTTTCACATATTGATAAGTTTCGTTGGCGTAGACGCTTTCAATCCAACCTGGAAAGCGCGTTTGAACATACGAGAGGCTCTGCTCATCAATTTCCACGTTGCCAGGAACGCTCAGCTTGTCGCTCACAATTCTCGTCTGTGCAACGGCCACCGACACGCCAATTTGCTGCAGCCGTTGCGGCGAAATCTGAAAAGGACCGAGCTGCGGTTCTGAGCTGACCGGCGAAGAGTTGCCCTGCGAGGCGGTTGTACTTGAAGCAGCCGGGCCGCGCGCGACAACAGGGTCGCCCGTTGGCGCGGCAGGCGCCAAATGATTTCGATGCAGGAGCAGATAGCCAACCACTGCCGCCAGCGCGGCGCAGGCCAGAAGAGCCATGAAGAATGCTTGACGATATAAACGGTCGCTCATCGCGTTGCCTCCGGTGCTGCTGCTTGTGGTTGTTCCTGCGTTCCGCCGAGCGTTTTATCGAGGGGAGCCCCGACCGCGAGTTCAAGATCGGCCATGCTGGTGGCGAATTCGCCCATCGACTGGAACCACGCCAGATTCACGTCGATCACCGCCATCTGGCTGTCAATCAGGTCGAGAAGATCGGTCTGGTTGTTTTCGTAGGCGATAACCGCGGCGTGGAGCGTCGCTTCAGCCTGGGGCTCAAGCGAATCGTGATACGTGCGGGCCAGACGCTGCGCCGAACGAGCCTCGGCCAACGCTTCGTTGATCTGCCCGAAGGCCGCATTGCGCATTGCGGCCACTTCGGCGTCTTGCTCCGTGACCTTCACCGCCGACTCCTTGATCTCAGCGTCATGCTTGTGCCGATTGAGCCAGGGCAGTGTCATCGAGCCCTCGAACATATAGTTGTTGCGTGGATCGGAGCCAGCAGGCATCAGCATGTAACCGCCCGCGATGCTGAAGTCGGGCACGAAAGCTCTGCCTGCGAGCGCTTGTTCCTGGCGGCTCTTGTCGGCGACTGCCTGCGCTTCAAGCAGATCGGGGCGCGACGATAGCGAGAGCTGCTGCAATTTCTTGTGGTCAGGCAAGTCCGTGCGGATACCGAAATCGCCCTGCACACGTATGGGTGTGGCCGGATCACGACCGAGCAACGTATTGATCCGCGTGCACGCAATTTCCGCATCGCGGTCGAAACGAATCATGTGCTCTTCCAGGCGTGTCATCGCCAACTGTGCCTTTAACACATCCTGTTGCGGAACCTTACCCACCGTGTACTTGATGCGGGCCGCTTCAACGGCTTGGCGCGCGATGTCGACATGCTGGTCGTGAATGCGCATCTCTTCCTGCGCCAGCAACAAGTCAAAAAAGGCCTTGCGAACCTGGACGCGAACCTGCAGGCGTACAGCCTCCAGTCCATTCTTCGCCTGGGTCACGTCGGATTCGGCGATGCTGGTTTGAAGAGTGCGTTTTCCCGGACCGGGGAACGACTGGCTGAGCATCAGCATGTTTTGTGCTGCGTTGTAATCCCAGGGTTTGCTGAGCGGAACTTGCCAGTTGCGAACCATCAACTGGGGATCGTCAAGCCTGCCCGTGGTAGGAACGTGGGCCTCAGCCATCGAAACTTTCCGCGCGGCCACGTGAATCTCAGGATTCTCTGCGAGCGCGATCCGCTCAACCTCGTCTATAGTCAGCGTCGGCGTTGAAGCATCAGCCGGCTTCGGGCTGTCGATAAGCGGATTGAAGGCGCTTAGTTCGCCGCTTGCGCCCGGCGTTTGCGCGGCGCCGCTGATTGCAGGCGCAAGAACGGAGACAAAGCAAAGTGCAATAACAAAGGTTTTCATTTTCCCCTCGAATCCATGGGTGGTCATGGGGGCGGTTCACGGCATGGACTCGTGTACGCACCGCGCGAAGCGCACCGGGGCACACGAATCCTCAGTCAGGAATCGAGGGGCAGATCAGATTCGAAGGATGGTGCTGGCGCCCGATTGGGATCGAGAGGGCGGAGCTTTAGTGGAGATCGGGCATTGACCCGCAATGCGATCGAGATCGGGCGGAAGTGCTGAAACGAACGACTGTGCGGCCCCAATCTGAGGCTCGGACATCACCACACGGCTCTGCGGTTCGGCCGTCCCGGACGAGTGCAACTGGCAGCAAGGGTGAGCGGCGCTCATCGTCGCCGAATCGCAATCCA
>Ga0302320_10025684_pt1 | contig 11441 bp, 13 predicted proteins | sample Bog_T0_3_FD_202130 | JGI IMG/M metagenome (GOLD analysis project Ga0302320, IMG submission 202130) | Peat permafrost microbial communities from Stordalen Mire near Abisko, Sweden - Bog_T0_3 | ecosystem: Environmental > Terrestrial > Soil > Wetlands > Peat | place: Sweden: Abisko, Stordalen Mire... | reverse complement strand
TGGGCATGTTCATGTTTTATGCTCCCGTGATCAATTTTACATCTTCTTCATCCCACTCGCTCAGTTTTTCTATGCCCAGATACCCCTGATTCCCGCAAGCTTTAAAATGCTCGCTGGTTTCATATCGAACCTTGCCTGCTTGTTGTAGGACATCCAACTTAGCGATTTCCTTTCCGGCAAGAACTTTCATCGCTTCGTAATTGGATTCCGCTCCAGGCGCCAACTGCATAAGATATCTTTTAATACCTTCCGCATCATCCTTGGCTTCAAAACTAAATCCTAGTCTGGCGAAACCTCCTTTCGCCAAGGACAACAGAACATTCCTGAGGGCAATATTTTGAAATGAAAAATATCGGAAAGCTATCTGAGAATTAATAAAGTGAAATTTATTTCTAAAGTCCGCCGGGAATCTTTCGGCATTGATATAGTGGAAGAAATCGGCGTTGAACATGGCCGGCTCCTGCTCCTGCATGATACCGTGCGTTTCCAAATTGGAATCGATCTCTTTCATGTCCTGCAAGGCCTTGCCCATGCCGCAGCCAATATCCAAAATTGCCAATTTATCGACGCCAGTTTTACTTCTCAAACTCGCCAATAAATCCGTGAATTCTGCGGTGGCGCCAAAATACTGATCATCTTTTCCGACTAAGTCTCTGTTGCCCCAATGCGTAAGCCCGCCTTCCATATTCCCATTCCGCAATCGAAATCTTAGCCAATGCTTCGGGTCTGAAAGCAATCTAACCTTTTCCTCCGGCGCAAGAAGCCGCGCTTCCGAAGACCTACGCCTCCCAACCATTCCTTGATCTTCCAGGCCTTTGTCAACATAAAGTTTTCCCCCATAAAAATCGTCGTCTGTATAAAAAACATCACCAGACAATTTTCTATATTCATCTTGATTGAGCCTCCTACTAAGGGTCTCCACCGTTTGCTCCCTCAATAAATTCTCCTCTTCTGCGCTCAGTTGGATCAAGGATTCGAAGGAAAAGAAATGTTCGTCGACGATCTTTTCGACTTCCTCTCTTGGTAGATCCTCATATTTTCCGGTCGCTAAACCGTCGATAAAATGGGGATACATAAAATACTTTCTCTTTAAAGATTCCAGAAACCGCTCATCCAAACCGGAGCGAGGAGATAGAGCTTCTCCCTCAATGCCCGGCAAATATTTTTCCACGCCTCCATCGGTCATGAGCTTATGCTAGCCGAGAATGGGCGCATATTCAACTCGATCAATGAATCTGAAATGTAAAGTTTCGGGAGGACGAATTGATTGAACTAATTCTCCGTGATTCCGGAAATTTTCCAGTTTCCGTTTTCCTCGCTTTCTGAAAGCATAATACTGGCCGATGAACCATCCTTCGCGGAAGCAGTGCCCCAAAGCGTCGCCGAAGAATTGTCGACCGAAACGCGATAGAACGAAGCGCCGGTCAACTGCCGAAGAACATTGTCCGAACCTATGAAATCTACGAATTGGTTTTCTGTCATCTTTTCTTGGAATGGTGAGCTTGTCAAAGCATATGCTTGGCCTGTCTGTCCAGAAATTATTTCCAAAACGAAAACAGCCGCCGTTCTTTGGGGCGCCCCTATCTTATGAAACACGAACGAAAAAATGCCGACCATGCTGATGATCATAATGATCATGCATATGCCGAAAACGATGAGGCCGGCATAGAGCCATTTGCGCTGTATCCGCCTGAAACTTTCAATGCTATCCCACCGCTTGTTTTGCCAAGCCCATTCGGTTCCTTTGGCTCCCAGGACGAATGCCATAACGACATTTACCATCGGGATCAATGCGAGAAGTGCAATGTACGTCCCATTGCCAAGACCCCAGATCCAATTCAACAAAAACGCTCCCCAGTTCCAGCCCTGGATCTCGACGGGGACGGCCGTACCCTTGCCTTGCCCGGAATTATTTTCTGCGGGCGATACCACAGATTGCGGGATATCCATGTTCAAATAATATGAATATATTTCAGAAATAGCTATGAGAAGATTTTAGAAATTGGATGATGGATGCTTTTTCTCAATTTAGCCTCATGCCGACCTGAGTCGCTTCGCAGATAAAGCAAGAATGATCATGGCCACGCCCGCGATGGCCGCACCGAAATAAAACGGTGCCTGCGGCCCGAAGTGATCCCAGAGAAATCCGGCGAAGAAACTTGCGAGGAGCGTCATGAGGCCGACCGATGTGCCGTAAATACCGAATGCCCGTCCACGATGATCAAATCCGACCGTGTCGGCGAGAAATGCTTTGATCACGCCCTGACTCGTCGCGTAATAAATTCCATAAAAACCGTAGAGAAACCAAATGAGGATAGCATGTCCGGCAAGTGCGAAGCCGAGATAGACCAGCGCGTAAGCGGACCAGCCGATGATGATCGTGGGAATGCGACCGATCCGGTCGGAGAGTGATCCGAACGGCACTGCAAACATCGCGTAGACAAGATTGAACAACGCGATCACGAGCGGAATTTCGAGAAGTGTCACGCCAAGGCTTTGCGCACGGAGTATGAGAAAAGCATCGGATGAATTGCCGAGCGTGAAAAGAAGAACGATACCGAGAAAAAGGAAAAATGATTTTGGCAATGGGCTGCGCGGCGCGACAGATATAGTCTTTGCCGGATCCCGAGGGCCAACTTCTTTTATATACACCGTGAGAATGAAAAGAGTGATCAAGAGCGGAACTGCGGCGAAAAGCAGTATCTCGTGATAGAGCGCGCCACTTCCTTTTAATATATAGAGCAGACCAAAAAGAATAAGTGGACCGGCGACCGAGCCCAAAGTATCCAGCATGCGAGCAATGCCAAAACTTTTACCCCGCACATTCTTTTCCGCGGAGCCCGCGATCAAAACGTCCTTCGGCGGATCTTTCAGCCCTTTACCGATGCCATCCGTCGCGCGAAGCCCGATGACCGCCGGCGCGGACGTGACGAGCGCAAGAAGCGGACGGCTCACCATCGAGAGAAAGTAGCCCAAGAAAATGATCGGCTTCTGTTTCTTGAACTTGTCGGAAAAAACTCCAGCGACCACGTTCAAGATGTAACTGCTCGCGGTTACGAGTCCTTCCGCGACACCGACGAACGTCTTATCGAACCCGAGGATGCTCGTGTAATAGATCGGTAAGATCGGCGTGAAGACATCCTGGCTGATGCCGCCGAAAAAACTCAAAAGGCCGACGAAAAAAACATTTCTGTTCTTCGGCTTTTCCGATGGAGCATCCATAGTTATGCGCGATGCACCTTATCTCCTTCGCGAACGCGTTTCGGAACCTTGATACCGATCTGCTTCCCTTTTGGTGCGATAGCAACCGATTCGTGGTTGTATTGCATCGATTTCACGGGGTGCTTGAAATCCGTCGTCGCGCCATGGAAATAAAGCACGGTGCCCTGCGGCACATTTTCCTTGAACCGGACTATGGCGACACTGATCTCGTTGTAGAAATGCGTCACGACGCCGATCGGTTTATTACTCTTTGCTTTCGTCTTCGGTTTCGCCGCTTTTTTTACGGTCTTTTTTATCTTCTTCGCGGACGCTGGCTTCTTTTTTGTTCTTGCTTTTACCGCTGGTCTTTTCGCCTTCTTTACCACTGACTTCTTTTTCGTTTTTTTTGCTTTCTTTTTCATTTTAAGTTGATTTTGAATTCTGGATTCCCGCCTTCGTGGGAATGACACAGACTATTCGATTCCTAATTCTTTTTCTCCCTGTTCGACCATGGCCACTACTTTTTCAAAAAGCGTTTTGGGGTCAGTGTCGAAAACGACCTTTCCCATGCCGCGATGTGCGTCTTCGAGTATTTTTTTTATGTCGTCCGTTGTGCCGCCAGTCCCCTCAAGCACGCCTTGCGGTTTTTGATCCTCGAAAGCATCGGTGAATTCGTTGAGTGTTCCGATCCTGCCGCCCAAATAAATAACGGCGTCAGCCGAACGGGTAAAGATCAAATTGCGCTGCGAGTAACCGCCGCCGACATAGATGATGAGATCGTGATAGTCGACGGGAAGATGATACACCTCCACGTGTTCGCGTTTGGTAGCGGCGGGAGAAATGCCGACCACAATGCCTCCCGCTTTCTTTGCGCCTTTCGCCGTCCAATATGGCGCGCCGGTCGTCGCGCCGGTCACCGTGACCATGCCATGCTCCGCAATGAGCTTCCCGAGCTCTTCCGCCTCTTCCATCTCATTCGGATTCATAAATTCCGTATCTGCCGCGCCCGAAACAGCGATCTTAAATTTTAAATGGTAATCTGGGTTCATTTTTGTTTCATTATAATTCGACGACCTCTCCTGTTATGGGAACCTCCGCCGCGACCGCAAGCTCATCACGGATCTTCCCCGCGAGCACCATGCTCGATTGTTCCTCTCCCTGAACGACGAAAACTTTTTTGAGCGCCTGCCGCTCCGTGCTGAGCCACGCCAAAAGATGCGGCTGGTCGGCATGCGCAGAGTAACCACCAATACTGATCTTTCGGCAGCGGACCGGCACGGTTTCTCCGAAGATCGTTACCTCAGGAGCACCTTCTTGAATCTTGCGGCCGAGAGAATCCGTCGCCTGATAACCCACGAAGAGAATCGTGCTCTTCGGGTCAGGCAGATATCGCACCTCATGATGCAGTATCCTTCCGCCGTTCGACATTCCCGCGCCCGCCATGATGATCTTGGGCGGCGCGATCTCATTGATGTCCTTCGATTGTTCCGTGGTAAGCGTCAGCCGCAGACCGGGAAAATTCAGGATGTCATCGCCGCCGCGCGTTTCCTTCCGCGTTTCATCATTGAAATAATCTTCGTGCTTTTTGTAGATCGCCGTAAGCTTGATGGCAAGCGGACTATCGATGAAGACCGGAACGCGCGGAATGCGGCCTCCTTTGAAAAGCTGATGCAAATGGTACAGCAGGTCCTGCGTGCGCTCCATTGCAAATGTCGGAATGATGAGCGTGCCGCCGGCCTGCACGGTGTCTTCGATGGCGCGCTCCAGAAGCTCTTCTCGTTGGCTCACGTCTTCATGCACGCGATCGCCGTACGTCGATTCAATGAGACAATAATCGGCGGGTGGAAGCGCTTCGAGCGGCTTGATGATCGGCGCCGGAGAATTGCCAAGATCGCCAGAGAACACGATCGTCTTCCCTTCGGCCTGTATTTTGATGAATGCCGATCCGAGAATATGTCCCGCATCATACAATTCCACGGTGAACGGGCCTATCGTCATCGGCTTGTGATATTCGATGCCGTGCCAGAGGCGCATCACCATCTGGATGTCTTCATCGCGGTACAGCGGCGGCTTTTTTTCTCGCAAGGCCTCAGACGCAAGAAGGTGTTCCGAATCATAGAGCATGAGTTCCGCAAAATCTTTTGTTGCCGGCGTCGCATAGATCGCTCCCGTAAAACCCGCTTTGGTTAAGCTCGGTAAACGCCCGATATGGTCCAAATGCGAATGCGTAATAAAAACCGCGGCGACGGTTTTTGGATCATACGGAAACGATTCGAAATTTTCCTTTTCGGCGTAATGCCCGCCCTGATGCAGGCCGCAATCGACCATGATCCTCGTATCGCCGGACTCGAGCATATAGTTCGATCCCGTTGCTTCCCCTGTTCCGCCGTAAAAAGTGAGTTTCATGTTTTTTGTTCCTATATTTTATCCCCAATTTCTCTTTCGAACAAGAAAGGGGAAATTCTTCTAACCATACAAGCTTCCGGGTTCCGATCTCTGCCGCGCAGAATGACGTTTGTTCGCCACGTCTCCGTTATCCTATCGCTATTTCATTTTCCACTATCCACATTTTTTAAGTCATTCTGCGCGGCAGAGATCGGAACCATCGTCCTTGATTCCTCTTTCAAACAAGAAACTCTCGTGTTGGCGAAGATTTCTCTTTTATGGAACGACTTAAAAATACAATCGACAAAAAAATAACCCAGCGATAAAACGATGAAGATCCAGCGACCAAGCGTCGTTCCATAAAAGAGAAATCTCCGCCGTCCCTTAGAAAAATCTTAGGCAGGGTCCTTGGCCTTAAGCGCTTCTTCAAATTCTTTCCGTTCGTTCCATGGGATCTTTTCTCCGTTCGCGACATGGATCCAATCCTCGCTGCCCTTGCCCGTACCGATCACCACATCACCGTCTTTCATGTCATGGATGGCTTGCCGGATCGCCTCGTGACGATCGGGAATTTTCACCACCTCGGGCCGTGGATACGGCATACCAAGGATCCCTGCTTCGATCTCGTTCAATATCTTCTCCGGGTCTTCGTTATACGGATCTTCGTTCGCGAGAAAGATCTTGTCACAGTAATGCGCGGCGATTTTACCCATCTCCGGCCGCTTCCATGCGTCGCGGCCCGTCCGTTTGTCACCGGTCGCCCCCACGGAGCCAAGGATGCAGATAAGACGCGGGGACGGATGCTCCGATGACGGCTCCGGCTTTACGGCACGGTATGCCGCCTCAAGAGAATCCGGCGTATGCGCATAATCGACGACCACCGCGCACGAACCCTGGCGTATAAATTCCATTCTTCCTGGCACGCCCGAAAAATTCATGATCGCCTCGGCGATCGTTTTCCCCGGGACGCCGACCTCCCGCGCCATCGCGACCGCGAGCGCAACGTTCTCCTCGTTGAAGTCGCTCATCAAGAATTTCTTCGCGGGGCCACCCTGAAGCGAACGCATCGGACTCAGTTTAGGAAGAGCGTCGCGCACCCATTCGTCCGCTTTTCCGTAGGTCATGACGTGATCCCCCGCAGCACCTTCTGTAAGTGCCGCTTTGAAAAAATCAAATGATGCATCATCGCGGTTCAAAAAAACGATACCGTTTTTTTTGAGGACGTAGCGCAGGAAAGAAAGCTTCGCGGCGCGGTAATTTTCAAACGAGCCATGCGATTCGATATGTTCCGGCGCGAGATTCGTGATCGCGCCCATATTCCATGCGACAAAGCGGTGCCGGTGCGCAACGACTCCCTGCGACGTCACCTCGATCACGGCATATCGGCATCCTGCCGCTGCCGCCTGCGCCAAGAATTTTTGAATGTAACCGTGGCCCGGCATTGAATTGCTGAAGGGGTTCTTGCCGCTTTCCTCGCCGATCTTTATTCGATAGGAACCGAGGAGCGCCGTCTTTTTTCCTGACGCCTCGAGAATGGCGTTCAATATTTCAACACTGGTCGTTTTCCCTTTCGTGCCCGTGATACCGACAACAAACATCCTTTCGCTCGGATGCCGATGCCACCGCGCGCCGAACCATGACCATAGAAAATGGTAGGCGCTAAACGCGCCAGGAAGGTCTCTCAGAAACCGCGCGAGCTTTGAATCTTTAAAATTGGCCATGGATTGCGGTGTCGTCCCCGCGAAGGCGGGGACCCAGGTCAATAATCCTGGATTCCCGCTTGCGCGGGAATGACAAATTATTCGATTTTCATTTTCTTCCGCTGAGTATCCGCAAGGCTTCTTTGAGCCGCGCCTCTACCCCTGCGGTTTCCTTCGGAACTTTCGCGAGCGCTTCACGCGCCTCCTCCCGCCGATATCCTAAATTCGAAAGTGCTTCAATGAGATCGACGTCGGTCTCCATTTTTTCAACCACAGCGCCAGACCCCGACGACTTCATCTTATTTCTTAATTCCACGATGATGCGTTCCGCCGTTTTTCTACCGATACCCGACGCCTTCGTCAAAAGATCGGGGCGTCCTTCCTGAATCGCGGCTGAAAGCTCCTCAAGGTCTGCGACGTCAATGACAGAGAGCGCCGACTTTGGTCCCACGCCCGAAACAGAGATCAAAAGCTCGAAAAAGGAAAGTTCCTCTTCGGAAAGGAAACCATAAAGCTCCATGGCATCCTCGCGAACATGAAAATGCGTGAAAAACTTTTTTTCGCTGCCTAAAGCTCCCGCGCGACGGATCGTCTGGCTGCTGGCGAAGATCTTGAACCCGATTCCGCCCGCTTCCACAACGAGGAAATTTTCTCCTTTCAAAACGAGTTTTCCCGAAACAGAGTAAAGCATATCTCTATTTTAGAACCCATTTCCCATGGAGTCCACCGAGCCCCGCTTCTCCACGTCCTTTCCGTAAGCGGCGCAGAGCGATTCCTGGCTTGATTTTTTCCCTTCCCCGTTCTACACTGTCCCCATGCCAATTACAGCATCCGCAAAGAAAGCATTCCGACAGGCGAAAACACGCCGCGTACGGAACATCAAGAAAAAAGAGGCCTATAAAGAAGCGGTGAAAACATACCGCAGTCTTGCGGCGAGCAAGAAATGGGAAGACGCGGCCGCCAAACTTTCTGTCGTATACCAGGCACTCGACAAAGCGGCAAAGACGAACGTCATCGCGAAGAACAAGGCGCGACGGCTCAAGTCACGGTTGGCGAAATTAGCTCCGAAGAAATAGCAAAGAAAAAACCTCGCAATGCGAGGTTTTTTCTTGTCATCCTGAGCGATAGCGAAGGATCTTGTTTTAAGAAAGGATTCCTCGCGACGCTCGGAATGACAGTGTTATTTATGTTATACTTATTTCAATGCACTGGCTTCTGAAATTTGCCATTATCATCGCGGGAAATGCGCTCGCGCTCTGGCTTGCGTATCTCTATGTACCCGGTTTCGTTATCAGCACCGACTGGACAAAGATCGTCCTTATCGCACTCGTTTTGGCTCTTCTGAATGGCCTTTTAAAACCCGTCCTCAAACTTGTGCTTGCCCCTTTTATCATCCTCACGCTCGGCATCGGCCTTCTCGTCGTAAACGGCATCATGCTCTATATCCTGCCGCATCTTGTGGATTACATTGACTTTTTGCATGGAAGTATTATCTTTATGGACATTCCGGCGCTCGTGTACACCACTCTTATCGTAAGCGTCGTAAATTTCGTCATTCATATCGCCGCATAACCATGTCCATCATCACTATCATTCAAATCGTTCTCGCAGTCATCATCATCGGGCTGATCCTCCTCCAGGAACGGTCTTCCGGCATGTCCGGGCTCTTCGGCGGCGGTGGAAGCGACAGTTATTATCAAACGCGACGTGGCATGGAAAAGGTTATTTTTGTCGGCACAATCGTGGCGGCGGTCATCTTTGTCGGGCTCGAGGTCTGGCAGTTGGTGGGCGGCGTGAAATAGATAAAATTTCTAATATCTAATTTCTAATTCCCAATACCTGCATTTTTGGAAATTAGAAATTGGTAATTAGGAATTTATTCGCCTTATGTCTTTTTTTAAGAAAATCTTTTTTTCGTTCACGAAACAGGAGCGTATCACTTTTTTCACGGCAGGGGCGATCGCCATCATCTCCTTTTGCATTGTGACCGGCGTTTTTATCTCACAAACGACAACTGCCGTACCCACGGCGGGCGGCGAATATACCGAAGGGGTCGTTGGCCAGCCGGAATATGTGAATCCGGTCATGGCATCCTCGGAAACCGACCTTGATATCGTCAAAATGATCTACAGCAATGTATCAGATATTGCCGACGGCATTACGCCTTCGCCCGACGGAAAAACGTGGACCGTCCACCTCAAGCCGAACCTGCACTGGCAGGATGGCACCAAACTCACGAGCGACGACGTCGTCTTCACGGTAAACAGCATTCAGGACCCCGACGCGGACTCGCCGCTCGCCGCAGACTGGCAGGGCATTACAGCGAACCGAATGAGCGAACTGGAAGTCCAGTTTACGCTACCTGCGCCGTATGCATTTTTCGGCGATACCTTGAAAGATCTCTACGTCGTTCCCAAACACATCTTTGGTGATGTTCCGCCGGGAAATTGGCGCCTTTCCGATTATGACCTCAAACCCGTTGGGAGTGGTCCTTATGCCTTCGTATCGTACAACCGGGGGTCCGATGGTTTCATTTCTTCATATCGCCTTACGGCATGGAAAGATTCCTTCGGCGCGCAACCACTGATCCCGAATTTCGCTTTCCTGTTCTTCCGCAACAACGCCGACCTCGCACAATCGTTCAACAGCGGCTCAATCCTTGGCTTCGCGCTCGCATCGCCGGCGGATATCGCGCAGGTCGCGCGGCCATACGATCTTTTCGATTGGCGGACGACCGATTACTACGCGATCTTCTTCAATCAAAGCGCGAACCAGGCACTGCAAGACCCCGCGGTGCGTACGGCACTCTCGCTCGCGATCGACCGAGACGACATAGTTGCGAACGCACTCGCTGGAAACGGCGTTCCGGATGGCGGCCCCGTCCCGCCGGGAGCCTCATATTTTTCAGCATCTCCGGGAATTTCCACGAGCTCACAGGACACCGCCGCAGCAACGCTCGATGCCGCCGGATGGAAGCTGGGAGCAGATGGTAATCGCGCGAAAAACGTCAAAACAGCAACGATCCCCCTTCGCATCACCCTCACGGTCCCCGATATAGATTTTCTGGTAAAGACCGCCGAGATCATTCAAAATGACTGGCAAAATATCGGCGTACCGTGCACGATCGCGACCGATTCGCCGGAAACGATCATGAGCAGCGCCGTGAACAACCGCAGCTACGACGCGTTGCTCTTCGGGAACATCCTCGGGCCGAGCTCCGATCTCTATTCGTTCTGGGATTCCGCTGAACGGTTCTCTCCTGGTCTTAACCTCTCGATCTATAGCAATCCGACCGTCGACGGCCTGATCGAAGCGGCGCGAACGACCATGAACGATGCATCACGCACCGATGACTTTGCCGAAGCCCAAAATGATATCGTCTCCGATATGCCCGCCATTTTCCTCTATTCCACGGACGATCTGTACGCCGCAAGCAAAGATGTCCAAGGAATCGCAACTGACACGCTCGCCGATCCTTCCAATCGCTTTCGCGAAATACCCACGTGGTATTTAGAAACCGCGCGGGTGCTCAAATGATTGACTTTTCCTCTCTGTCTGTGCTATACTGAACTTTCACTGAAATTAACTCTTTTATTTTTTCTCCCTCACTTTTCTTTTTCATGGTCATTCCGAGCCTTGCGAGAAATCTTGAAAAAGATTTTTCCTAAAGCTCAGCATGATAGTTATGCCGAGGTGACGGAACTGGCAGCTGCACCTTTTCACATATGCCCCTTTGGCGGAACTGGCAGACGCGCACGCTTCAGGTGCGTGTATCCGTAAGGATGTGGAGGTTCGAATCCTCTAGGGGGCACATGTGAGAAGATTAGCGACAGAAATTCAAAGCTTTTCCTTTGGCGCTGCTTCGCTAAAGCTATGCAGTGCAAGCTCGAAAGTAATTGAAAACTTGTTTAACTATGGAAGTAAAGCGGACTTATTCGGTAAGAAAATACAGTAAAAATTGGGTGAGAAGATTTCGAGAGCAAAGAAAGTTTCTTGAAAAGATATTGGGTAAAAATATCGTCGAGGTTCATCATGTCGGCAGCACGTCGATTCCCGGCATGAACGCCAAACCGATCGTCGATGTCCTCGTTATCGTCAAAGACCTGAAACTGATCGATAAAATCGAAAAAAGATTCGCTGTGCTCGGATATACGT